>Ga0207433_10003915_pt1 | contig 27910 bp, 14 predicted proteins | sample YelNatPaOPGAMG01_FD_187559 | JGI IMG/M metagenome (GOLD analysis project Ga0207433, IMG submission 187559) | Hot spring thermophilic microbial communities from Obsidian Pool, Yellowstone National Park, USA - OP-RAMG-01 (SPAdes) (version 3) | ecosystem: Environmental > Aquatic > Thermal springs... | reverse complement strand
GCAATACCGGACGCCGTCGTAATGCAGGTACAGGCATGTGTTGCGAAGCTCGGACAAGACAGCGGTGGCCGTGATGTTGTCTAGGTCTGGACCGACGCAGGCTGCAAGCAGCTCGTTTTCCGTAACGCCGGGCGGCAGCGTCTCGTCGCCTTCTGAGCCTTTGCGCCTCAATCCGCCAAATGAATACAGAAGGATGGCCGTGGCAATGCGCGTGGCTGGCTTAACACTGGCAAGGGCAGGGGTCTCTCGCGCCATCCGCTCGTCAATGCGTTTTGCCCTGGCGTTCGGACCGTCGATATCCGCCGTGATGACCGGGTCATAATCGTTCTGGACTCCCAGCTCTTTGAGCATCTTCACCCGCACATCCACGTCCTTTACCGGCACGTCTCCGGGGCCAAGAAGTGGCTTGGCTCCGCCGTTCTTCTTAAGAGAGTACATGCAGGAGGCAAGAAACCGCAGCGCACCGCGCGTCCTCTGAAAGGCGTCCACAGCTGTCCATCGCTCCCTCATGATGTCGATGAGCGCGGGATGAAACGGATAGGCCGTCCGCATCCGCTCATGCAGGAGTCGGCCTTCCTCATCTGCCTGCTGGCGTTCGGATATCGTCTCGGCATGGGCCAGCTGTATGCCGGTTATGATCTCTTGGTATGCCGTGGCGACCTCGGTGGCGGATGAAACATCGGGAGTACCGCCAAGTAGACGGCGTTGCAGAATGGGCAGGACCTCATCCCCTGAGACCGGCTCCCTTAGCTGGTCCACCCGCGAGGCAAGCTTGTCGATTTCGGCAAGCAGCCCGACATTCCCAAGAGACTCCCTGGCGCTCCAGGTGAGAGAATAGACGAGCGCAGCCTTCTCGCTACCGGCCACCTCGACGGTCAAGTTCTGGAAAAAGTCCTTGGTCTGGCGCTGTAAGGTGGAATCGAGCACACTGACCGCGGCGGACCGCTCCATGTACTTGAGCACCTCGTCCAGGAGAATGAGAACCGGCCTGCCGCCAGCGCCCTTGGTGAGCAACTCGCGGATCACATCCCCGCCCGGGGCCACGCGGTCCTTATCGTGATCGGCTACCAGGGGAAAGGCCTTTTCGGGATCGATCTGCCAGGCGATCCATCCCCACATAGTCTGGATTTGTTGTGGCACAGGCAGCCTGCCTGTGTCTATAGTCTTGCCGTTGCGGGCATCGAACTTCTCGCCGTCGAAAACGGCCACGGCCACATCTGCGGGTCGGGCGAAGGCCCTTGCCTCTGGGATGCTGTCCAGGGCTTCGCGCTTTCGCGCGGCATGAAAAAGCGCCGCCAAAGTATGCGATTTGCCACCGCCAAAGGGAGTGCGAAGTTTAAGCACTCGGTTGTAGCCACTTTTCCCGGCAAGACAAGCCAACACCTCTTCTAAAAGTTTTCGCAAGTCGGCCGTAAGATACGTCGCCCGGAAGAAGGACTCAGGGTCCCGGTTGACCACGGGTACGTTTGGATCGTTCGCGGCGATGGCTCCAAGATCAATGGCAAACACCGCCTCGGTCAGCGCCCCCGATTCCACATCAGGGTGGAGCTTGACCAGCTCGGTCCAGGGACGAAGTACATGCGTGTTCATTTTTTGGCCTCCTAATTTCTAATGAATTCAAAATAGGGTTCCTTCCCATATGGCGGCCAGACGTTGATCGATGAGGGTCCGCCAGTTGGCGACCAGTTTCTTGAGCGCAGACCCTTCCTCTGGCGTGGTAACAATGTTCGGCTGCGACAGGAGGGAGGTCTGTCCTCCTTCTAATGCGGTCCCGGCCAGGGCTTGAGCCACCAAGCGCAGGCGCTCGCAGTCCGGCCTTGCCTTATCGAGGAATTCATTTAGCTTTCTGGGCTCTTTTTCCACCATCCAGAGGATGCGGTGCAGGACGTCGATCAGGGGGGCGGGCTTACCGCCTGCCTGGGTCGTGCCTCGCTCGGCAGGCAGGCCTGTCTGCGCCGCGTGCGTCGCGGCAGGTAGGTCATCCTTGGGCATGCCCAATTTCTCGTCGTCTCCCCGTTCGGAAAAATCCAGCAGTCGGTATTTTCCCTTCTTCTTTTCCAAAAGTGGCACAGGCCGATGGCCTGTCAGTCCGTTAGGCCCATCAAGCTCCACATTTTGGCCGTAGGTGAAAACAATGGCCTCGCCCGCATCCATCTCGGCCGCGCCATAGGTGTAGCGCCAGAGCACGTAGAACCGGCTCGGGCCGTCCACGGCAGCAACGCCGCTTCCGGTTACCCCGAAAATCTTCTCAAGAAGCGTCTCCAGCACGACCCCTTCCACTTCGGACAGGAACTTCTCAGCCGGAACCTCCTCGCCGTTGGCGTATTCGACGCGGGCAAAGCGGGTAAAGGCGCGCAAGCCTGCCCCCACGGCGGCAATGACCAGGTTCGCGCCGGTGATCCCCATCTTCCACAGCGAATCCACCCGCTCGCGAACGATGCGCTCAAGTTCCGGCCGTACCTCGTCCTCATAAGAACCGGTATTGAGATGCACAGGCGAGCCGGCTAGATGCACAGCCGAGCCGGCTAGATGCACAGCCGAGCCGGCTAGATGCACAGCCGAGCCGGCTAGATGCACAGCCGAGCCGGCTAGATGCACAGCCGAGCCGGCTGTGCTACTACCCACAGCTGGTGGCACAGGCCGCTGGCCTGTGTATTTTGGCACAGGCCGCTGGCCTGTGTATTTTGGCATAGGCTGCTGGGCTGGGTATTTTGGCACAGGCGAGCCGCCTGTGCTACCCCCCACAGTCTGCTGGCCTGTGTCGGCTGTGCTACTGATGTTATCTCTTTTTCTTGCAACAAGGAATATGCTGGAGGCAAGAGCAGCAGAGTCCATGCCGCGCAGCCGCGACTTCATCTCTGTATCCAGCGGCCAGGCCTCGGTTACGGTAAAGCCTGCCTTGCGCAGGGCGTCCACGAGTGTGGACCAGCCGAGCGTGGTCTTATGGGCATAGACCACCACCATCTGGCCGCCGGGCTTGAGCACCCGGTGCGCCTCGGCAAACGACCGGGCCATCATCTCCTCATAGGCCTGCCGCGCCTTCTCCTTGGAGCCGCCGTGGCGTGTGGCGTCGGCCACCGCTTCGCTCTTCTTGGGTGTAGTCTCGGTGGCAAAGTGCTCCGGATAAAGATGCCCAATCGTGCGCTTGAGCCATACATAGAAGAAGTCGGAGATGTCGGCGTAGGGCACATTGTCGTAGTAGGGCGGATCCGTGATGACCGCATCGAACACAGGCTGGCAGCCTGGGCCACTGGGCCAGGGGAGCGCGGTGGCCGACCCCCGGAATACGGCAGCGGGGTGACCTGATCCCGCTTGCGCCTTGGCAACGCCAACGATCCAGTCAAGGGCATTGTCGGCTCCACCAGAGGCTTTACCAAATGGTGCAGATTCGACAAAGTCCCAGACCATCGGGAGGGCTTGCCGACTGAACGTGTTACATAGTACATCCCTTGCGTTGTTCCACCTACAGAGCGTTGAATTGTAATCCGCCTGCCGGTTCACCAGCAAGGCAAGATACGTCGCCACCGCCTTGGCGTGCTTTTCTTTGTCTGTGCATGACAGGCGGGACGCCTGTTGTCCTACCGAGGCTTGTTGTCCCACTGATGCCTGTTGTTCCATCGATGCCTGTTGTTGTCCCATCGAGTCTTGTTGTTCCACCTTGGCCTGTTGTCTCACCATAGTTTGATAGGCCTCCCGCACTGCCGCGGCGAAGGTGAGCAGACAGAGCATCTGCCGTGGGGTGAAAAGGTCGCCAAACCTCGTGAGCCCGTAGAGGTGGGTCCAGCAACTGTTCTTCGCGTCCGTCGTTATCGGCTCGCTCGGCACTGTCAGTCCGGTGCGATGGCAGAGTGCCTCGATGCGTTTTTTTATCTCCTCCTCTGGTGGCACAGGCCGCTGGCCTGTGCTCTCAAGCAGGTGAGCCGCTTGCTCCACTGATAGGTACACCTTCCCCTTCTGTCCAGGTCTGGTGCAGACTATGGCCATCATCTGCGGTGGCAGGCCAGCGGCCTGCCCCACTTTTTTCACATAGTCGCTGTCCGCCACTGTCCCGCAGAAGGGGCAGGTGGCGTTGCCGCCTTTGGAGAAGCCTGCCGGGTCGAAGCCGAGCCCTGCTTCAATATGGCTCTCGACCACCTCGAAGCGTACCTTCTTTTCTGGAGGTGGGCTGCCTGCGCTACCGGCAATCATCTTGAGTGCGACGAACTGGCCTTTTTTCCTGCAAAGCCAAGTTTGCCGCACGAGCGGGACCGTCGCCCCGCAGGCTGGGTTCTTGCATCGCACCGTCCGCGTCCAGAGGTAGGCCATAGGCACGAGGTATCCGGGAGGGATGGTTTCCAAAGAGGAATCTGGTGGCACAGGCCGCTGGCCTGTGTATTTTGGCACAGGCTGCTGGCCTGGGTATAGATGCCCAGCCGAGCCTGCTAGATGCCCAGCCGAGCCGGCTGTGCTACTGTTGCTGCTGCTACCCACAGGTGGTGGCACAGGCCGCTGGCCTGTGTATTTTGGCACAAGCTGCTGGCTTGTGTTATTCCCATCTTCAATCCATGCATCTGGATTAAGATATAACCAAGGATAATCTTCGTCACTTCTGATCAGGCCGGCCTTCACCGGATTGTTGTAGATATAATTCAACTTTTCGATAAATTCCTCTTCATTCCGTATAATTCGGTCAAAGCGCTCATCTTGCCAGAACTGCCCTGAACGATTCGATACCTTATTGATTTCATGTGCTGTAAAACTTTTGTTGGTATGAAGAATTTCCTCAAGTGAAAACCAATTGCCATCTTCTTTTCTTTTTGGGGTGATTATGACGTGAACATGGTCCGTCATAATTACAGCGGCGTGCAGCAGATAACGCTTTTTGTCCCAATGTTTCCAGTTGTCCATGACAATGGTGCGTGTTGCCTGGTTCAATGTATTTCCGCTCGCGCAGCGGTAGGTTATGAAATAAGTGTTTCCTCCCATTTCCCAATGGGGCAGATTTCTCCGGCTGATGAATAGCTGCTGCCGAACAGGCGGGCCGCCTGTGCCACTATTCCCTGTGGCAGTATTCCCTGTGGCACTATTCCCTGGGCCAGTATTCCCTGTGGCAGTATTCCCTGTGGCACTATTCCCTGGGCCAGTATTCACTGTGGCAATATTCCCTGTGGCAATATTCTTGGTCTTTTGGTACTGCGGGTCGGGGATGAGCGGGTAGAGATCGCCGATTTCGGCCTTAACCTTCTTGAGCACCCATTCGCCCCAGTAGCGCACCTCGTCGGCCAGGCCACCCCAACTGCGTGGGTGAGTTAGTTGGTTAGAGGGTAGGAGGGTTTTAGAGTTGGGGTTAGGTTTGTCTTCGCTCGTTCCCACGCTCTCACTCTCCACACTCTCACGCATCACCGGGCCAGTCATACCTCGGGCATTGGGGTCTGGCTTGCCGTATTTCTGCGGATAGACCAGCGTGCAAAGCTCGATGATGTGCGCCACTGGGTTTAAGTCAAGGGCGTAGGCTTCACAGCCCAGGCGCAGAGCCTCCAGAGGGATAGCCCCGCCGCCGGCGAACATATCCAGCACCTTAGGCCGTGGGGAGCGGCCTTCCTCGATGTCCTCTACGGTGACCTTTTTGCCGGTCTCGATGGTCAGCCGCTCGGCGTGGGCTTCGAGTATGTGCCTCTGGGCTTCCTTGATGACTTTAAGGTTGCCCGGATACTTACACAAAGCCTCAACAAATTTGGCCGCGTTGGCCCGGCCCAAACTCTGCTTTTTGTTGTCCGGCCCGTTCTCCGGGATGAACCGTGACGACGGGACAAGCGCGCCATACACCGCGGCGCGACATGCCACCAGGGGGCGCCGCGCCCACCACAGGTGAAGGGTCGAGATGTGCCCCTTGCGGACGGATTTTTCCCGCGACGCCTCGTCGCTGATCGCCTGGATGGGCAGGAAGTCTTCTATTAGTCTGCGGTCATTCATAAGTTGTTCACCTCTGCTAATCAAGTCGCACTTGCGGTGCGCCTTCTCTTGCTGCAGCCCACTGGCGCTATTCGGCTTGTGCTTTTTGGGCAGCGGTTATCGGCAATTCTAACCTTTAGCGGTCTCCGCACTGGGCTATGGCCTCTGCCGGAATCTCATAGAACCTCGCCGCCACGATTTCCCTCTTGGCATGGTCGAGTTTGGCAGCAGGATTATGGATGCGCACAAGCTCAGGGGAATCGCTCAAGGGATCCCACACCACGTAGAGCCAGTAGGTTTCGGCCAGTTGCTGGGCTTTGTACCACTCGTTGGTGGTAAACCTTACCGGCTGCCCTCGCAGGCGGCCCTTGACTTCGATTCTCTTGACGAAAACCTCGCCGGTGGCCTCGTCAGCGATTCTGTGAGCACGGATGTCGAAACCCAGCTTCAGATGGCCAACCCGCTCAATGCGGTCCTGGGGAAAGCCTTCCGCAAGCAGCGCTTCAACGACTTTGTCTTCTGCGGCGATCTCGCTCTGCTGGCGTATATTAGGATCGAGTTCATCAGCCAAGTCGGCGAGCTGGGCCTGGGTGTCGGCATCCCCTGCCTGCGCCGCGAGCGCCGCGGCAGGCAGGGGAGCGTGGACAAAGGCCGTCCCCACATGCTTGACCGGCCCGGTCCTGGCAATCTCAAGCCGTTTTAGGCCGTCGAGACGTTCCTGGCGTGCCCGCTGAAGCTCATCCACGTACTTCCTGGCCTCATCCGCAGCCAGCTTGAACTCCGGTTTGGTCACCGCTTCGGCGGCAAGCAGCATGGCCTGCTCCTGAGCGCGGTTGATCCGGGCTTTAAACGACTTTTCCAAATATTCCCGGCAAACCTGCGCGAAATGCTGCCGCTCGCTCTGACAACGGGTGCGGCATTCGAGCTGATAGGTACTCTTTAGGAAGTCAGAAGCCTTTGACAGGCTGGCAGCCTGTGCCACCATATCAACTTCTCGCGGCGGGTGCGGATGGGCTGCCAGGTTGAGCAGGATGTCGCTTGGGATCACCTCGTAATGTCCTCGCCCTGTCTGCCCGGGCCGCGGCAGACAGGCCTGTGCCACATTCGTCCCAGCAGGCAGCTCCTCCCGAACAGCCACAAGCTCGCCATAGAGCGGCACATCGTTTCCTTTCGAGTCTTTGCCGCGGATCGAAATCTCAAAAAAGTGTATGCGGTAGGGCTCGCTGCACAAAGGATCCACAAAGAACCCCACACCCCCAAGCAGACCTGCCAGGCGCTCATTGAGCTTCTCGTCCACTGCCGCATAGAGCGGATGGCCAGGCCCCATCAATACGGCGTCCAGATGAGCGTCTTGTTCTAGATGGTGCTTGTGGAAGGTGATCTTTCGGTAAGATGATTCGGCTTTCCCGACCTTCTGGACAGAGCGGAGCCGTTCTGAACGTAAATCAGCAAGAACGTGCTCGATGCGCCACAACCCGTCGGCCCTCGGCTCTACCCTAAGGCCGACCTCACGGGCGGCGGCGATGAATTGCGCTTCCACATATCGAGGCATGAGCCGACGCTCCTCGACCTCGAGGTTACGGCGCTGAAATGCCGAGAAATCTACGTGGCTGCGAGCAAGCGCGATTCCTGTGGCCTCCTCGTATTCCTTGAGCTTGGCCGGATCGATGCGGTCGATCTGATCGAGGTACTCATCGAGCCTTCTGGGGTCATAGGCCGCATCTCGAAGCATATCCGGCAGATTCACGTCGTTCAGAGACAGCACCTCACCTATCACATCAAACACACGGCCTTCGAGAGCCTCGTTCATCTGGTCAAGCTTTTCCAAAAGGCGGTGGAGAATCCGTCCTTCAACGATAGGCTGGCCGTCCTCCGAGTCCGTAGCCACAAAGTTGAAAGCATAAACATCCCGGTCCTGACCGATACGGTGAATACGGCCAAGACGCTGCTCCAGCCGAGTCGGGTTCCAGGGCATGTCGTAGTTGATCATGAGGTGGCAGAACTGGAGGTTGATCCCTTCGCCGGCAGCCTCCGTGGCTATGCATACCTGTGCACTGGTTCTGAATACCTCCTGAGCCCGCTTACGTTCATGGGGGTTCATGCCGCCGTGAATTTCGCAGGTGGAAAACCCCCATCTCTCAAGATGATTGCGCACGTAGCCGAGGGTATCCCTGTGTTCCGTGAAGATAAGCAGCTTTCCCCGGCCATCCTTCAAGTCCATGAACTGCGCCTCACCGAGGCACTTCTTTAATGCGGCCAGCTTTGAATCGTTCGCGTTTTCCCGAACCCTTCGTGCCTGCTCGACGAGCTCCTTAAGGGCCGAGATTTCGGCACGCAACTGCTCAAGCTCCAGCGCGGCCGTGTACTCATCCACCAATTGATCGCGTACCGTATCGTCCAGATCGTCTTCATCCTGCTCGGCATCAGGCAGGCGACCCTGCAAAGCGGCTAGCCGTTTAGCGCGCTGGGCCGGGGTGAGCCCATCAAGCTCTTCCAGAAGATCTTCTTGCTTTTTCAACCGCCGCTTGAGCGATTCGTGAATGGCGCAGGTGGAGCTAACCAGGCGGCGTTGTAAGACAGTTCGAGTCAATGCGGCTGATGAACGCCGCTGGCCAGTCTGTTGTGGTATGAACTCGTTAATGTAGGCCGTGACAGTCTTGTAAAGGGCGTACTCGTCACTATTCAGACAGAAAGTGACGGTTTTGGTGTGCCGGTCAGGGAAGAGCCGTTTGCCATTTGTGTCCTTGAGGTCTTCTTTCAGGCGCCTGAGAGACCACGGCGAATTCTTGCCGAGGCGGAAAACATCTTTGCGGATTGCTGTGGCCTGTTTCCCGAGGCGGTGTGGCTCAGGGAAGAGGTCTGGATCAATTAGCCGAAGGAAATGAGCGAACTTGTCTTCATCCCCATGGTGGGGTGTGGCAGTCAGGAGGAGGACATAGTCTGCTTGGGAGGTGAGACGCGACGCAAGATCGTAGCGCTTTGTTGTCACAACCTTAGATTCACGATTCTGACCGCCAGATGCAGTCCGGGCCGAACACTTATGAGCCTCGTCGATGATTACGAGGTCCCACCGCTGTTGCCAGACACGCTCGCGCACGTCATCCTGCTTGGCGTAGTCTATGGAGGCAATAATCTGGGATGACCTCTGCCATGGGTTGGTCAATTGCTGCTGATCGACAGCCGAGAAGATAATGTCGAAAGGCTCGCCGAACCAGCGTAGCATCTCGTCCTGCCACTGGATAGTGAGCGGTGCGGGGCATAGGATGAGAATGCGATCAATTGCCTCACGCAGCTTCAGCTCCTTTACCAGAAGCCCGGCCATGATCGTCTTGCCGGCTCCAGGATCATCCGCCAGCAAAAACCGCAACCTGGGCTGCGGAAGCATCGCCTGGTACACTGCTTCAATCTGGTGCGGCAGGGTGCGGATGCTGGAAAGGCTCACTGCAAACTGCCGATCATGTGCGTAAGCTAATCGAATTCGGGTGGATTCGATCAGGAGTCGAAGCTTCTCAGCATCCACTGGCACCTCAGCTTTCGCTTCTCCTGGACACAGCCCAAGAACAGCTGTCACCTCTTCGGCAGAAATTACAGCCTCTTCCAATGAGCCGTCAGGAAGACGGACGCGACACTCATAGCCTGCCGAATCATCAGAACCGAGCGGTCGCGCATCCTCCAGGACCACGGGCACATCGAAGTGCCCTGGGAGATATATCCGCTGCCCGATTTTAGATGTGAGCAGACTGCTACTCATTTCCGCCCCTCTTACGTGAACGTGTCTTTGGTGTTGATATATTCGTCTGTGTTTTTGGAGAGGGTCGGCTTTGGACAGAATTTGAAGTCTTCTCTTGCTCTGCCTGCCGCGACAAAGACCGTGGCGAAGGCATGGTGTTGTCTTGGCGCACCCAATCGTCTATTTCGGATAGCTTGAAACGAAACAGCCGCCCCACACGGTGAACAGGGAGTCCCCGTTCATTGATCCATCTATAAACCGAGTCCTTGGCCACCCCAAGGTGAGTGGCCACATCATCGACACTAACCCAGCGTTCGGAATCTTCCATTTCAATCCTCCCGTATGTTGTCAGGATCGTTGCCTATGTATGCCAACCAAACCAGACATAAGTATACGGAACCAGTCAATTCCGGTCAACAACCAAAAACTAGAGATAGACTTTGGTATATTAATTGCTCAGCCTATCTAAAAATTTTTATAATGGTTTCAATATCATAATGGCTTCAGTATGTTTTCGGCTCCAGAATAGGCTTCTATTCGAGATTAAGGATCATTTTGTTCTCTCTCTAAAAACCATCATTAAATCTCCACTTGGGGAATCAATATATGCACTTGCTGGCATGTTAGTTATCTCATGTTAGTTATATTGAACTCAGGTTAAACATGTAGCCAGTATCCATTGGTATCTATCGACCAAACCAATGGACTTTTCAGAAATGATCCGGGAGCCCACGTAAGTGCCCCTCTCCACAGGCTGCCTTGGTCCCAACCGCCAAGAAGCTCTTTCGCTCCCTGCATTTCCCTGATTTCAGACTGGGCATCTTCCAAGGCATGTCCAAAAACGATGTTGCTCTGTATTTTGGGATTCTCTCCATCCAAATGAACTTGTTTCCCGAAGACGGACAAGTCGCCGGATACATCTTGCCAGTCAATACGGCATATTTTCCCAAGGCCGTATCTGGTGTCGCCTCCGACAAAGAGGGTATTGATATTGTCCAACTGCCTCCGAAAGCCGTTGTTTCTCAAGAAAACGTATCCCAAGAGCAGCACGGCACTCGATTCCTTCTGACAGTTGGAATCACGCCACCAGGGATTGATGCATTCTGTCTCCCGGAGTGTGCCTTCAGACGCTGAGTCCGATTCTGGAGCGATTGCGGTGCAGGGCCGGGAGCCCAGCAGACGACGTCTGAAGTCACGATCCGACAAACTTTCCTTGTCGCAATACCATTGGACACCTCTCATACTTTCGAATTTTGGCATCCAAGCCAGAATCTTGTCGTCCCGTTTCTCAGCGGGAAAGAGGTAGGTGAAACGGCAGTTGAAAGCGACTTCCTTTCCAAGTTTGCCGTAATCTGGAAAGTTTTCACCACTTCCTGATCGGGAAATCTCAGCGGTCACAGCTCCCCATAACACGCGCACCGGGACATAGGGTCGACAGCGGTTCAAGACCCCTGCCGGAGGCATGCCGACGAAAAGCGGCGCTTCCAGTCGCCAGACCCATCGAAGTGCCGTCCAGGTCATGTTTGCACCTCACTCTTTTGCGGCACTCGCGCATGATAGCGGGCGTAGACAAGTATTTGCCGGAGCAGATCACGGGCCAGCAGCAACTTGTCAAGGTCATTGGCCATCTGCTGAAGCGAGGGAAAGACATCAGCATTGCCAGAAAGTAAAGGGGCCTGCCGCGGCGTCTCTTTAAGGAACTCATAAAGCCTCTGGTTGACATTTTCAGCTCCACTGCCGCCTCGCGCTTTTAAAAAAAGAAAGAGAGCATAAATTCCTTGCTCTTCCAGGACAGCGAGCGCGTTTGTGAGAAGGTTCTCAAGCTCCTTTGACGGCCTTTCCGCGATAGTTTTACCCACCTTGGCGCAGGCAAGGTCCAGATTTTCAAAGGTTAGAGCATCCATTACGAGCCCTCCTTTCCTGACTGATTCGAATCAGCAGGCTTATCCGTTTTCAGCCTGTGCGGCCATCCCATCGTGTTAAACACGCGCAGTCGTCCCATGCCCCGGCTTCCCATGCCGCCGATGCCGAGATGTTCCAGATAAGAATAGGCCTTAGCAACAACATCTTTGACTTCTGCCAGTGATTTGACCGCCTGCACATTATTTTGATTGATCTTGAAGTGCTTTGGATTCCGGCAGGTGACCTCCCAAAAAAGCACTGTGCCTCGAGGTAAGGCTTCATAGGTGAAAAGCGCTCCTTCCTCGGCTGCACCGGTGGCCGGATTGATGGCGACCGAGGTCCGTACTTCGAGATTGCTGTTCACGATATGGGTGAATAGCTTGTCGGAAACAACGCCCAGGCGGCTGATGATGTAATCCGGTATTTTCAATTTTTCGACACTTTGCAGTGAAGAAACAATATTGGTCAGTTGCTCCCAATCCGTTTTGACCGGCAGAAAAAGCCAGCCGAGATTCAATGATGATGGCTGGGCTGCCGTCCCGTCATTTTTGCGGTAAACGACCTGCTGGTCAGGCAGGTCACCCAGGTTTGAGAGTCCATCAAGGTTAGTTTGCCGCAATGCCATTGGACAGGTGATCCATTGCGGCCCCAATTGCGAGGCCACAGGAAAGAGCAGCACCTGCATATCACTGAATGCAGCCAGTCCCGCGAACCCGCCACTTGAGCTTATGCCTTTGGCAAAACCGAATACAGTACACACAGGACAATTGGCCCCTCCGCAATGACCACCTGCCCCGTCGCGTCCTGGCTGACCAAGGCCCGCACAGTTGGGGTATTTGCCCTTTGACATGGCCGTGTAGGCTCGCATGACCCCAGCGAGACTTGATCCAGGGATTTTGGGTATCCTTGTCACAGGATCGCGCACGATGGTGTTGTCCACCCGGCCCAGCCGAGCGCCGCCTGTACCGACATGGATGGGATCTAGCGCCATGCCGGCAAACGAAAAGGTCTCAAAACTCTGATTATTTCTCTGATTATTTTCTGTCATCAGTCACCTCCAGACACTTGCTTTTTTAATACACTCATGTGCCATTCCAGGCTCCAGTCCAAGAGCCCGTCTCCTGTGGCTGCCACTAAAGTCTCAAGGCAAGCGCCTCGAACACCCAGACGCTCATGGAACACGGCGAGTGCAAAATCAAGCCATACCGTCTTTCCTCCCTCGATCCATGTTCCATCTGGCCCTTGCCAGCTCTCGCGGCGCTCGATAACTTCCGACCATGCACCGCGGAGCGCGGTCTGACTTGGTAGCTGTTTTTCGATCAGCCTCCACAGATCTCTCATCCGCAGCCATTCCTTTAGATTTCTGCGACACAACGGTTCAAACCGTCTGGCCGTGCTATCCATGAAGAGAGTGGTGATGAGAGAGGGATAAACGAGCACCCCATCCCCGCTTCGCAGGTCCTTTGCATGGCGGAAGACCTGGCCGTTAGGATGCTGAAAATCCAAAGGAAAGCGTACCTGTTTGTCTTCCACGGCAAGGTACGGATAAAATACATCTTCTCGTCCATCGGGGAGTCTCGTGGGTATGGTCTGAAGAAGCTCTTGCGGATGATCCAGCGACTTGATGCTGAGAGCAGTGACGGCCTCCCGTGTCTCGCATTCCGTCACCCGCCATGTTTCGGGCTTGTTCATCCCTTCCAGATCAACCTCTATGTTCCGAACCGCTTCTATCACGGCCTGAAACGGCATCATCCTGGGAAAAGCCACGATCCCGACCCGAAGCGGCAGACGGTCCCAGATAGGGGCGAATTGATCGCTCCATGCTTCAATCGCCCGATCCACGCAAGTCGATGCGGCCTCAAGCGGCAGAAGGACCCGAAAACGCACCGGGGAAAGCTCAAGGGGGATCACTGGATGATAAACGCCCAGAGCGTCCGCGCAGTCCTCTATCGAACTGACCACGAGTTTTTGGGTTTCCACGCTGTCATCCGCTTTCAACTCAAGAGTGATTTCGCGCAGACTGTCCTTGTCTTGCTCCGGTTTCAGAAGTCGGGCCAGGTTGCAGATGCTGAGAAAGTCCTTGGTTTGTTCCCGATACAACAGGCTTACGGGAGCATCCCCAAAACGTCCGCTGTACGTCTGCCGGTCTTCCCACGGACCGGATGAACCGTTATCCGGCTTGATAACCAATCGGCGCACGCGCCAGCGGTTCTGGTTCGCGGCCGCTATCTCGCGAAATTCATCAAGCAAGGCCTTGAAAAAATCCTCAGCCTGCCGCCAGAAGCGATAGATGCGACCGGGTGAGGCGAGCTTGCAGAACAACTGATGGGTGAGCCATGCGGCGCGGCCGCTCTCGTCGAGGTTGTCCCATTGAGGCGAGTTGGCGCGATCCTCGACGATCTTGGAGAAAAAAGATGGCCAATCTTTCTCGTACTGGTACCCCTCCTGGAGGCTGCGCAGCACGGAGTCTTTTTTGTCAAAGGGCTGGAGGAGTTTTTCTTTGATGTATTTAAAGATGCATCTGAAACAGGTGTGAGGATAAATGGGGTTTGACTGGTTCTGGTTTTTTAATTTTAAGATGGGATTGAACTTGCGCCACTCTGGAATGGCCTGCGTCCTGAGCGCATCCAGCCGGGTTCCGTCAAGCCAGGGCTCGATATCCAGTCTCATCGTGACCAGGGCGACGCGATCGTTAGCGTCGGCTACCTCGCTGATCCAGATAGAGTCTGATCCGAACTTCCCCTGAAGCCACATGTCCAGTCGATGAGTCCGCCGAGCCTTGCAAATCTCACATGGCTTTTCCTTGCTGGGGAGTCTATCTTTTCCACCAACATTCTCTTTCTTGCTTCTGCGCACAAGACATACCGGACAAACATGGCCATCTGACCTGTCTGCGTGCAACGCACAGGCAGGCGAATCCTGCCCGGGAATTTGCCAATTGCGGTGCAACGGCACGGCCATCGTTTCCCGTGCCTTCCGGATTTCAGCCGTCATTCCCACAAGAGAACGAGAAGGCTCGCTGATGCTGCAATAGGGAGGCGTCTCTAGGTTGGCCTCACCAGCATAGTTGTCAATCTGCTCCGTCAGCCAGTTTTGCCACTCGGAGATCTGCAAATCACCGCCTTGGTACCCTTGTTTGTCGTGATCGAATCGCTCTCCTGGGAACGAAAAGACACAAACCTCACCGTCTCTGTACAGCAGGGAGCCTACAGCCAGATCGACCTCGACGAGTTTGCAGACTCTGGTGAAAAACTCGTCCAGCGCCAGCCGCGCCCCGGTCCAGTCACCGATCTTCACGGCCTGGGCCTCGTAGTGGTCCGCACCGATTCCGATGGTCAAGAGCCGCCAACGAGTCTTTTGTTTGAGTTCATTGCTGGGCCAGGGGAACAAGCTGTCTTCCAAAATCGCGCCGGCCGCGGCGCTTTTGAACAAGGCGGCCGCGACATAGGATTGGTCAAAGAGCGTAACGTCGTTGTTCGGTAATCTGGTTTCGGCCAGGGTGCTGGTAAAAGCCTTACGCAGCCATCCTCGGGGGCCCACCGTCCCATCGCGCCAATGCCACCAGCTATCGAGTTCGTTGGTGGTATGGGGCGGATTCGGGTTACCCAAATTTTCAAGGTCTTTCAGAAGCTTTTCAATCTGCTCCAGCAGTCGTTTCCAACCAGCTTCAGTCAGCAATTCAGGCGGGTCGGCCAATAGATTGCGGGCAGGGTAGCCGAAGGCTGTGGACAGCCACATGTGGGTAACATCCTGTCCCAGATACTTGGAGGTGGACGACGGCAGATTCTTTTCAATACCCGACGCCATGGCATGGCCGGCTTGGAGCAGGCCGAGCAGCCCTTCGTATTTTTCGGTATGCTTCCTGATAAAATCCGTAAGGTTGTTGGGCCAAGCATCTTTATTCAATGCGAATTTATTTTTCACCCATTTAAGGTGATCATCCCAAGGGAAAGGCGGTTTCTCTATTTCATCCCATTTTTCGTATTCGTAGTTGCTTTTTTGCCCACCATGCCCACGCAGAAAATCAACCTTGGCCTTGCCTGTCATGTGGAGCCAGCCGATTGCCTCACACGCCAAAAGCAGAGGGCGATGTTGCCGCAACGTGTCCGGATGCTGACATCCAGTCATTGGTCACCTCCCTTCCGGGTATTCGGACGTCTCATCACAGCATCCATAACCTCTTGAAAAGACATTGCCCTTGTGTGGGGCGACGGTGTGTTCTTCGCTTTTGCGCTCAGGAGCCTTCTGTATTCTTTGCCGTGTTTTTCCCACCACTCTTTGAATTCCTCGAATTCACGGTTTGTACAAGGCTTACTACCCTGAAGCTTCTTGAATTGTGTCTTGCTCTTGAGTTCCCCATTCTCGTCAAGCAGAGAGCTTATTGGATTGCCACTCTTATCCAGTAACTTCTTGAATTCTTCCCTCGGTGGTTCCTCGTGTCTGGCACCTTCGCTTTCAACAAGGAACTTGTTCATCCAACCACCCTCTACAAAAAAAAACTTTGACTTCTCATAATCAATTCTCGCAGTGCCCAATCCGGCGGTGCGTTTGGCGGAAATGCCATACGTTTCGAGAAGCTCCTTTATGCTGTTGATGAAGCTGGCGATGAAGTCGGCCGGTGTTACTTTGTCGCGTTCGATTTCTCCTGGCAAAGGCGAGTAGAGCAACCGTAACCTGCCTTTCGTCCCGGCCGGAACGACCTCGTAGTAAATGGGCTGAGTTCCAGCCCGGCGGGTACGGCTGTGGGGATTGATTACCTCAAAACCGATTTTGTTGAACCAAGTGGGATAACAGACAAGGGCCCCGGCTTGGAAGCACTCATCCTCTCCTTTCTCATTGCCGAAGAGATGGACGATCCAGGTAGGGTCCTCCCAGCCATCCATTTTCATATTGTGCTTTTCAAGATGATCGGACAAGCCCGCCTGCATCCTACAGGCCCAGCGAAGAAGCCCCTTCCAGGAAGCCGCTGACATGAACGGCACACCGAAGACCCGATCCTTGCGAACCGGGTTATCCAGCACGTGAAAGGGGCGATCGTCCCTCGAATACCAGGGTGATGCCAGTGTGAAAGAAACCTCGATGCCAAACCAGGTCGAAGCCGGCAGGGAAGCATGGTCCGGCTCGAAATGAAGGTCCTGTGGGAGATTGAGATCCAGTTCAGCCGCCCGTTTCATGTAGCATTGACGTGCATTGTTCTTCTCCCCGTCACGATAGGACCAGACCAGGCATCCATCCCCAAGGCCGGAAGCGAGACCAGTCTCCTTCACCTGTTTCAGGCAGGTTTTCATTTCAGCCAGGGAGGCGTAATAATCGAAACTCATGAGCGGCCCTCCTTTCTGGCGAATAGCTGGACAATGATATCGTCACCGGTGAGGAAATCCCAGCCGTTCTCCCTCCAAGCATTCGCCAGACGTTGCTTCATGGCATTGAAATCAATCAATTCGGGTTTCACGAAGCCAAAGGTTCTTGCGGGGTTCTTGAAACTGAAGACCTTTTTGCTCTCAGCCTCAATGTTGTTTCTTCGATTAGGTCGGCGACCAGCGATCCACGAATCGTTCTGACCGCTTTGTTGCTTGGGCTCAGGGCGTCCAATAACACAGTTAAATGAACTGGCATTGCCGTCCTGTCGCGCCAGATATTTCTCTTTTACGCACCAGAAGTGCTGTAGAGAAGCCCAGTCGAACTCACCATGACTGAGCTTCGGCCATTTGGATAGGTATGTTTTCAAATCACCCAGACCTGGTCTATCGAATTGCTGAGACGTGGCCATCTGCACCAAGCCATAGTCGTTGTGATGCAGCCTGCCCGCCCGCCCGGGTTCGTCAGTTGGCTTGAATACTGTCTTGCCGCCGATGGCCCCATATTCAGCGATCAAGCGAAGGGTAGCATCCAGGAGGTCCCACTCTTCGTCGCAAATCGGACGGAGGGGGGTGAAGAGAAGACTAAAAGTCTGGTTTTGTTTAATCTGGTCTGTCTTCGTATTGCCATTCCCGTCCAAGACTTCAAATCTGAACTTCCGCGCCCAGCCGGTGCAGCCGAAGAGTTCGCAGACAACACAATGGTTCCGGTCTTCACATTTAGTCTCGGTCGGATCGCAGGCGCTGCCTTCCAGACCACGGACCAGGACCTCGAACCACCAGCGGATGGAGCCGAGCAGGCCGGTGGTGATAAGGCGGTCCGGTCTAGTCTTTTCCTCTATCTTGCCGTTTTTTTCTTCAAGAGTGACCGAGCCGGTCCACAAGTCCGTCAATGCCTTGAGTTTATAAGTTCGTTTGCTCTTTGCAATGGTCATGGTTTACTTCCCCTTACTTCATTCCTCCATGCTCCGCTCGATCTCTGCTTTGTCGAGCGGCTCGTCCACGGCGTTGCGCAGCCTTAACAAGGCCATTATCCGCTGATCCTTTATTAATTGATTGCAAATTCGAACACATCTACGTCATCCCCAGTGCTTTCATCGCCGCGGTCATTGGGTCAGAGAAGAAGATCGGATCGACCCGCTCTACGATGTCTCCCGAGACCTCCAGGAAGTGTCGCTTGTTCTCCAAAGGCACCAGAGCTCGACGCGCGCCATTATCCATGCCGACCTGGAGGGGCTCCACCAGAGATCGAAGGGACTTGATATTGCCCTGGATGCTAAGGTCCCCAAGTATCACAAGGCCCGCCAGCACCGACTGTTTCTTTATGGCGGAGTACACCGCCACAACGAGCGCTACACCTGCTTCACAGGGCGCGTGATTGCTGAGCAGATCTATACCCTCAACATGGAAATCCATCGTATCCATCTGCTGGGAAATTCCTATTTTGCTCTTCTGCCCAGCTAAATAGGCAAAAGCCCGCTGGATGGATTCTCTCATCGTTCCGTCAATGCCACCGGCTATTTTGAGTTTCCCAGTTCCAGGAGAGCAGCCGACCTCAAGGCGGTAGAGACCAACCTTACCCTGGTCATCCACGGAGGCGGTGTACACCGACCCAGGGGCAAGCGGGTCGGAGGAGATCATATCGCGCCCCCCTTGCTCAGGAACCCTCACGAATCTTTCCTCACGGGTCTCGTTGTCAATGTAGGAAAATGAGGTCTGATGGTATTCGAAAGAGCCCAGTTTCTTGAGTTGCTCTTTGATGCGCCGCCGACCTTCAATGGCCAGCTCAGTGATTTCTGCAAGCTCGTCTCTGCTCATTTCACCGTGAGGATAGATGAGCTTGATCAGACCTGAAACCGTTTTCCGGACCGCTTTTACGTCTCGGGCATTAAGATGAGAACCAAGCGAGAAATACCGGTCTATCGCTTCAGTGAAGTTATGCTTTCGCAGCTCGCGGAGCGCCTCTGCGAGGTAATCAACCACGAATCCATAATGCTCAGTAAAATATTCGACCCGCATCTTCGGAATTTCCCAGCCTGGGATGTAGAAATGGAGGCGGTCGAGGAAAGCCATATCCTCACGGATCACCTCCGGCATGGGTATGAACAAATGGGAGGAGCGCACCATGACGTCGACCGCTTGGTTGGTGTTGCCGAACATGGCTATGGAGGCCATACCGGTAAGAGCTTCTTTCCCCCGGGCAAACATGCCGGATTCGCAATAGGTCTTGAGTGTCGTGATCACCTCTTTCGGCATCTTCTGGAGATCGGCCACCTCATCGAAGGCGATAGAGTCCCAGATGCCCACCAGCCCCATCTTTCCACTAGCCATGTTGTAGAAAAGGTTAGCCACGGTCGTTGGGCCGGTTAGGAGGATGCTGTATGGTGACAGCTCCTGATACGCGTAGCTCTTGCCCGTACCTCTAGGTCCCAGCTCCACGAGGTTGAAGTTGTGTTCGCAGAGCGGGATCATTCGGACGAGGAACAACATCTTGAGCCGGCGGTCGAAGTTTTTGGGTTCAAGGCCGATGGTTCGCAGGAGCAGGTCAATCCACTCGTCTGTCGAAAACTCACGACGACAGTTTTGGTACTCAGCCAGGTCGAACGATGCGATCTGAATTGGTTTTAAACTGTCGATCCAGAAGGGGCTCCGCTTGCCCTTGGCATCCTCGTCGTATTGATGACGGATGTCGATTTGGGCCCAGATGCCGCCCATGAGAAGCCGGTCGTATTCGCGCAAGAAGTGCTCTGGCACATGGACGAACTTGTGGCCGAAGTTAAGCAGCTCTGCCCAATATTTATCGTCGTCCGAAAGATAGCGGACTTTCACCTTATCTATTAGCGTGTGCTTGCCCTTGTCCTTGACCATCGACTGCGCCTTGTTGGCCTCATCGGGTCGGACGAAGTTAGAACTGATCGTGGTGTTCACGACGCGAAGTCCCGCCTCGATAGCAACCGCATCATCGGTGGCGCAATACTTGCCGAGAAGATACTCGAGGACAAAGACCGGCACGTTCGCCCCGACCTTCACCTTTCGGACGAGGTCCTTACGAACCACCTTCCCAGCAAAAATTCTGGTTGATTTGCGATCAAGTTCATCATTTGTCATAGGTCATTCGTCATTCGTCCTTTGTCATTTATGATTTGTCAGTTGTCCTTTGTGATTTGTCCTTTGTCCTTTGTCAGTTGTCGGCTGTTACTGGTCTTATCATAATGAGTGATTGCAAATGACAATTGACCAATGACAAAAGACAATCTGTTACATTGCGATAGACACTTCGATTTTCTCCAGTCGTGCCAATTCGGCCCCTGTCGCGGCATCAAGCAAGTACAATCCAACACTCTTCTGGTCAGGCTCCTCGGTGATCATGAGAGTGATCGTATTAGGTGCTATCTTCTTGTGATCGCTCTCATCGTTGCGCAGCGCCACATCCCCCGTGGCCTCCTCGAATCCGTAGGACGCACTGACAGCACGCGACACAATTTTCCCTTTCGCTCGCAGTTCAACCCGGACTTTCGGCGGTGCGATGTCGAACAATCCTGAGTTCATGCCCACTATTTGAACGGAGAAGAACCTGGTCGTAAGCTTTTGACTACCTGGAACGAGCTTCCAGGTGATGCCTACCGGTGGACCAGCGGATGGTTTGGACGACGGACTTAGAATCATGACCGGCACCAGCAATTCCTGTGGCGATAGGCCGCCATGGAAAAAGGCCTTCGCACCCCCCTTGCACTTAAAGCAGGCGAAGGTCCAGGGCGTGGCCAAGTCAAAGTCGCCCTCCATGCCGAGCGCGCTGAGAGGCGCACGCAGGAAGGCATCGTCCGCATTGCCCCCATGCCCCACCCAAACGCGGCGATGGAGGTCTGCGGTTTCGCCGCCTGGCGAGTCCACCTTCATGTCTTCGCTTAGTTCATCAGCAAAGAGATGTCCATGGTCAGCCGCCAGGACGATGCGCTCAATGCCCATATTAACGAGCATTCGAATGCCTCGCCGCAGGTCGTTCAGGACGTCGTCCATCTGTCTGCGTGCCTGGGTGATGTTGTCCTGCTCGCAGAGTTCGTCAATCTCTTGCGATGTCACAAGAATCAACTGCGCGTTCTCGATGCCCTCGCGAACCTTCTTGGAGGGCTTAGGCAGGAGATTGTCCAATTTGGTGTCAAAGACCTCCACCCCCGCATGCTCCTTCAGAAGCGTCAGCCGGTCCTTGCGATCCTTAATGACGGTCCCGTTGATCTCCAGAGCCAATTTTCCGCTGCCTGCCGTTACGACCTTTGCATCTCCCTGGGCGCCGGGCAGCAGCGCCGCCATGCCGATCTCGGTCACGGTGGGCACGGCCGCGAGGGCCGGATGGAGTTCCACCTCGAAGTCTTCCCTGAGCAAGCGGGCCAGCTCCCGACCCATTTCGAACCGAAGCGCATCCACCCACACATAGGCGGTCTTCTTCTCGGCGAGAAACGGCTTGACGTGATTCTCGAAGACCTCGCATTGGCGAAGGAGTTCGGCAGACAGTTGGTTATGGGCAGTCGGCAGCCCTTCTTTTGCTAGACATTCAAGAAATAGACGGGCTATCTCAGAGCCTACCGCCATGTAACGCCGTCTGGCCTGGATTACCAGTTTCTCGATGCTGTCGTGATCGTCGCCATGTGGCTCGAAGTTGTACCAGTGGCTCTCCATTTGACGATGTCTAGTATCTAGCAGACACCAGGGCTCCGTACCCTCAGCATATTCCTTGACCATCCCGGTGATCGACCGCGGAGATTTTTTCAGCGCCTTCTCGACGCGCTCAGCCTCCAGCAGTACCTCGGCCGCGGCAGCAACGAGCGCCCATCGAGCCTGAAGTTTCGGTTCCGCATCGCACCAGAAGCCAGCCTTTCGGGACTCGGCCAAGAGCAACATATCGCCATCTGTTTCCTCCAGAAGCCGGTTCTCGGCATGTCTCAATAGCGCCCTCTCAATAGCCGGGAAGGTCTCGATCTTCTTCATCGCCTCCGGCTCGAACGTCAAGGAGTCCAGGTTGAACTCTTTTTCCACCCGGAGTGCAGCAGCTACGTAGCTGTTCCGCCGGTCACGGCGCAAACGCCAAGCCCGGGCCAGCTCAACGCATGCAGCAGTGGCAGCGGGCGTTGTTGCGACAGGAACCGAGGCCAGACTGGACGGTACAGTCTCACCAAGTCCTGAAATGAGATCAGTCATCAAGACGTGCCGGGCCAGCCGTCGGCGAAGGTCATCCAACCCCGCGCCATCAGGGGCGTCGAAACCGAACTCATGCCCCAGAAGCTCTGCAAGTTCGCCCTTGGCGTCCTTTGGGGCAATAATCTCGTCGAAACGATAATTGTCGAGAAAAGATAGGGCGACCTCCTGTGGGTTGCCGGTGCCAAAAATAAGGGCAATCACCCCCTTGGAAATCTCGCCGCTTTTATCAGCCAGGGCGTCAAGGTCAGCAAGCGTCAGTCTGCCGGCCTCAGCTTTTTTCTCTATCTCGGTGGCGGCCTCTTCTCCCAGAACGCCTTTCAGGGCGTTGTAGGCCACAACAGCCAGGCGGGTGTTGCGCGGCGGAGGCTGCTGGCCGGGCTGCATGATCACGCCCGCGGCTTCCAACTCGATGAGGGCATGATGGGTCTTGTCCTGCGCCATCGGCACATAGACCACCAGACGCGGGGGCTCTTCGCCGTCCATTAGCTTCTGCTGGTCGATTCGCCATCGCAGGTGGAAGAAACTGCCTTCATAGCAAAAGACCTCAGTATTCGGCAGTTTTAGTTTCTTGACCACATCTGTGTAATTCTTATCCGGGTCGTACCAGACTACAAGACCGTTGTCCTCGACCTGCTTGGCGATCAGACTAATAAGATAATTTGTTACTATCTCCTGGCTCATTTTCGCTCCCGCTTATTTTCTCTTATATTTGCAAGTGCAATATTCAGTGGGCAGCTACCCCCACAGGCGAGCCGCCTATGCTACCACCCACAGGCGAGCCGCCTGTGCTACCCCCACAGGCGAGCCGCCTGTGCTACCCCCACAGGCGAGCCGCCTATGCTGCCCTTTTCTTTTTGTGTCCATACCTTTCGCCTCGCAAAGATGTTCCAATCCATGGGCGATGGCGATGGAGCGATCCTTTTTGCAGGCTTCTTGTACACGCTCTGGCCAAAGTTTATAGGCGATATGCGCCCAGTCGTATTTGCCCTCTTGCAGTTCTTCCCAGTACTTCTTTGGCTCGTTCCAGGGCACCAATTCCCACAAAGGAGCCATGTTCAGAATCACCCCGTCGTTCAAATCAAAATCCAAATGCAGATTGGCGACATGGCGCAGCCTTTTCTCGAAATCCCGCAGCTCGCTCAGAATGCCGTCCAACCGGTCCATTTCCTTTTCTATCCTACGGATTTCCTTTGTCTCCGATTTATTTTCTTTCGCCTTATCTAACTGCCTACTGCCCTCTGCATACTGCATACTGACCTGCCGAATCTTCGGCTCCACGTAATTCAGAAGCGCCTTAAAGAGAATGTCCTTGTCCAGACGGTGATAGTAAAGCCAAAGGCCATAGTTGCCACGGGCCGAGCGCAAATACCAATAGATCGGCCGCTTGCGGTACTTCTGGATATGTTCCTTGAAAAACTTGTAGGCCAGATAGTCGCGCAGAAGCGCAAGCGGTTCGCCATTATCATCCAAAGCCTGACGAATCAAAGATTCGGCCTCGACCTCGCCGAAGATCACCTCTAGGGCGGCAAATGCCTTGGCGGCTAGGTCTTCCGGATGGCCTGGGTCCACCACCAGCAGGCCGTCTTCGTCCTTGAGCGCCTGGAGCATGTTCACCGTCTCGGTGTTGAATCGGCCCCGGCCCAAGCCGTTTTCTTTTCCAGGCTCGAATTGCCCCATCACGACGCCGACAGCGTAGCTGATCCAGGCTTTGGCAAGTTGTTGGTCCTTGGTCATTGGTCCTTGGTCATTGGTAAACGAATCTTCATCTTCGATAGCTTGAGGATCTTCGGTCTCCTCTATGGACAATGAACCATTGACAACTGACAATTCCTCCTCAATCGCCCGACGGTCCTCCTCCGAAATCCCATAAAGCCGATAAACCTCTTCATCAATCTGCCGCTCGATCTCGGTAAGTTGAGAATGCCGTTCGGCGACTTTCCGGATGCCGTCAGGCCAATCCGGCGGGGCAATAAAATCCCACGTAGTCTCGTCTTCTTCGCTGTCGGCTTTGGCCAGGGCGATGGCCTGGTCAACCAGATTGCGTAGCTTATCGCTTGAAGATTCCGGAACCGGCAGGCGGGCAAGGTCCCCGACTTGAACGTGAACTGTCGGATTTAGCAGCTTTAGAGCAAACTGAGCAAAAGTTGAATTCATTAACCCCAAAATGAGTTCAATATCTTCTGGAAAACAGCAGGAACCAGATACATCGAAAATAAATCCCCCAGGCGAGAGCCGGGCGCTAAAACGGCCACTAGTGAGATCAGTCCACGTCACCCCGCGGCGGAAGTAGTAGTCGGTATTCTGTGGTCGCGAATAGGTTTTTCCTGTTACAGGGTCGGCAAATTTCTTTATTTCCTTCCCATCCTTCTCCCAATTCACCACATACTCTTGATTCCCGTACCATCTGCAGAAACCGCCGCCTTTCATATAGGGAAACCAGCGCTTGCCGGTTTTCAGAGCATTCTGGGCTGACGTGCAGCCAAAGCCAATGCGCCCGGTTCCCACCTCCCACCAATAGCGAAGGAAGCGGAAGTTGTCACCGGTTTGCAAACCTACTCGCGGTTGGGCAATCTTCCCCAGCTTGGGAAATGTCTCGAACACCTTTCTCAGCCCCGGCGTGATCCAGTACACCCAGGGGCTGCCGGGGATGGCGTCGAAGTCGCTTTGGCGGTAGTGGTAAATTATTTGTCCTTTGTCCTTTGTCATTGATCCTTTGTCATTGGTCATTTGTCCTTTGTAATTGGTTTTTGGTCCATCGTCTTTTATTATTTGCCCTTGGTCCATTGTCCACAATTGTTGAGTCTGTGGATCTCCTGAAAAATGACCATTGACCAATGACAATTGACGCACCGCCTCCTTAAACCTCTGCCGCTTGGCCTCGCTGTCCGGCTCTTTCACCAGCCGGAAGTACGTGCCAATAGCATTTTGGCGCGCTTTGGGATCGTTCTCCCGACGGAAAACGAATAGTACCGAATTCACTTTCTCTCCGGTTACTTCTTCAAACGCCCGAGGTCCGATATGGGATATAACTTCTATAGAGACATTAGATAGCAAGTGTTCCCGCAGTTTTTCGTAGGATGAAATGAACATGAACGACTGCTGGGCGATCATACCCAATCGTCCATGATCGAAAAGCCATTCGCTGCACCTTTGAATGAAGCAGGCGTATAGATCACCCTTTGTGATTGGGTATTGTTTTGAAACCAAGTCCTTGAGCGTCGGGTTCATATTTCTGCTGGTCATGTACGGCGGATTGGTTACCACCACATCGTAACGCTGCGCCATCAGTTCCAAAAGACGCAGTCCCTTGGCGGTTTCTCCCGCAAAGAAGGTTTGATGTGCCCCACTGAAATACTCACGGGCGAATGCATCGAGGACCTGGCCAATCTGGGCTTCTAGGATTTTCCAGAACTCGCGTTGCCCCGCTTCGGTTTTGAACTGCTCGACTAATAACTCAGGGAAGACGAGCTGCCTGTCTTCAGGCTTGTAGCGCTTGCGCTCTTCGGCCACGAGTTCCCGGATTTCTTTTTCCAGCCGGAGAAGGGAACCTAGTTGTTCCGAATACTTGAGTCGCTCCTGAAGGGTGGTCAGGATTCGCTGATAAATGAGTCCAAACTTCATTTGCTCCACGAAGTCTTTCAAATTGTCGCTGTCCAGCATATGGACATTGGCGCAGGCCAGACGGCTTTCGCTAATTCGAGCTTTTGGATTCAGGGTCTTAGCCTTGAGGTAGAGGGTGAGCGCCGAAAGCTGGACGGCCCGCAGGTCAATGTCAATCCCGTGGATGTTGTGGGCGATGATTGCATTTGGGATCTGCTCTTCGGAGGCCACTGGCGGTTTTTCTGGCCAACCGGGTTTGCCAGCATTTTGCATCTCCTCCCGATACATTGCCACAAACAGGTCAAAAGCCACCAGGCCAAAGTGCATGGTGCCGCAGGCAGGATCGAGGAAGGTGATGTCTTTGACGCTTTTGACATGGTGGTAGCACAGGCGGCTCGCCTGTGCACAGGCGGCTTGCCTGTGTACAGCGGCTCGCCTGTGGGTGGTGGTAGCACAGGCGGCTCGCCTGTGTACAGTAGGCAGTGGGACGAGATAATCTAGAGAAGATGCCAGTTTGGAGTCGGGGTGCAGTTCGAGCCAGAGGCGGCCAAGGGTATTTTGGACCAGAAAACGGACAATCCAACGGGGGGTAAAAAGTTGGGTAACAGCCGGTATATCACGTGATTCGAATTTCTTTTTTGATACACGAATCTCGCGAAAGGCTTGTTCCAGTTCTTCAGAGTTGAACCCCTGATACACCCACCCGATGGTTTCCTCGTTGCCCGGCTGCCAGGCGGGCGCTAGGTCTGGGGCATTGAGAAGGTTTGCCAGTTCTTTTAGAATCTTGGGTTGCGGGAGAAAGCGGCTCACGAGAGCATCGGGGTCAAAGAGCACCCGCACTTCCTCAGAAAGTTTGCGGCACTGGGCCAAGACAAACGCCCGGTAGGCCAACTGTCGCGGACCTTCGCCGCGGCTGTTCTGGGGTAAGTCACCCTTTTCGTAATCAGAAAGATGTGTTTCGTTTCCCGGCTCGGCCAGCCACATCTTGAAACCGTTAGAATTTTCCAATCGGCTAACTGTTTCACGCACAAGGCCGCGCACCTCACACATCTTGAAAGCAACGAAGCGGTTGAGCCAGGTAAACGCGGTTTCCCGCACAAAAGTATCCAGAGCCGAGGCGGCTGCCAGCCCCCCTTTTTGGAGGACATCCAGATGGTCGAGCAGTAATCCGCGGGTTTCCCGCTCATCGGATTCCAGATGCCCCATGCGCTCGTCATCTTCTACGACGATGTCTCTGGTCCTTGGTCCCTTGTCCTTTGCAGGATAAATCCCAAATCTTCCCTGCAAAATTTCATTGATAGAAGTTTCCAGAAGATTTCGGGCCTTAAGCACCGTGTCACGCAGCTTATTCCTTAGTGCTTGGTCCATGGTCATTTGTCCCTTGTGGTACCTATGGAGCGAAGGTAAGCGTTTAAACGCGGAGCAAGCTCGTCAAGTAAAGATTTCAACAAGTTAACCTGCTCGTCCTTCAAGAGATTTCGGCGGAAGGCCCGGCGAAGCCAGTGTCTTGTTTCGTTCAATGAACCCCTGGCGATTCGTACAAAGCAGCGGTTATCCTGATAGCTTCCACGCCCCGAACCTTCGGCAATATTCGCTCCGATGCTGTCCGTGGACCGCACCAATTGTTTCCCTACCGTATCCTTGGCAAATCCATCCCAAGACGCAACAAGATTCCAAACTTGATCGGCAAGCTTTTCAGCCAATTTGTAAATGTCTAAGTTTTCGAATTCCAAGCTCACCACCTCTTTAACCTCATATCCCAACTGACTAATGACTAATGACCAATGACTACTCCACCACGATCTTCACACCCTCATCGAGCAGTTTCAGGAGATAGTCCTGCAGGCGAGCCACGGCTTTCATAACCTGGTCCGCCGATTCAAATGGTCCGGATAAATAGTCGGATACCCGGACGCGTTCGATTTTCACCTCGGGAGGCGTCGTCAGGCGCTGGATTTCGGAAATGACCTTGGCAAAGAGACCGCCAAGGGCCTCGATATCCGATTCCATCTGACTTATACTGGCGCGGCAGGCGTTGCAGACAATGGTGTCGGTTGTCAGTTGTCCAATGACCATTGACCAATGCACAGGCGAGCCGCCTGTGCTACCCCCCACAGGCGAGCCGCCTGTGCTACCCCCCACAGGCGAGCCGCCTGTGCTACCCCCCACAGGCGAGCCGCCTGTGCTACCCCCCACA
>Ga0207433_10003910_pt1 | contig 27940 bp, 23 predicted proteins | sample YelNatPaOPGAMG01_FD_187559 | JGI IMG/M metagenome (GOLD analysis project Ga0207433, IMG submission 187559) | Hot spring thermophilic microbial communities from Obsidian Pool, Yellowstone National Park, USA - OP-RAMG-01 (SPAdes) (version 3) | ecosystem: Environmental > Aquatic > Thermal springs... | reverse complement strand
CCAGCTGTGCTTGTTATTCCGCCTCCGGAAATTGTTCCCCCAACGTTTATGGTTCCATTTCCCGAAAATAAAAGATATGTCCTCAAATTGGACGCGTTCATAGTAATATCTGCGGAAACATTAATTGTTCCAGTTGTTACTGAAACATAAGCATCTCTATTATCGTTTCCACCTGTTGAATTAATGCTAATGCTATTACAAGTTAATGTTCCCCCAGCAACAGCAATATACTTGGCAACGTTGGCAGTATTAGAGCTTACTACTACATTCCCTGTAACAGTAATTGAATTTATACCGGAAAATGATAAACTTGTTGCATTTCCTCCAGTTGCAATTACCAGTGAGCCTATACTATTTGCAGGCGTTACGTTAAGCGTTACATTATGGTTATTTTGAATGGTTACTGTTCCTGCACCAGGGTTTTGCCCAGGAAAATCTGTTGCTGCAACCCAAGCAGCACCGTTATAACGCTGCCAAATAGCAACGCTATTCCAGTTTCCTCCAGCAGTCGTTTGGTAATCACCTGCCACTTGTGCTTTTACCAACAGGGTTAGTGTTAGTGCAATGGTGAATAATAATACTTTTTTGGTAAAGGATCTTTCACCTTGTAGCCACTTTGATTTCTTTTTTATGGTAACCATGGTATGTTGTGTATTACTAGTTATCAGCTTTAAATTGGTTAATCGGATTTGGAACAAAAATGTTTCACTTATACCTATAAAATAAGCATAATTTTCTAAGCAAAAACCAATCCAAAAATTGTAAAAAACAGTATAACAGGTTTATATATAACTTTACCTGATTGCGAAAAGTCCGAAAATGGGAAAATTAGGGTTTAAAGATGTGTTAGGTGCTTGGCGTTTCGGGTTTCCCTCGTTAGCGCTTGTTTCATGGCGCGTGCGTTCACTCTAAAAAATTGCCCTGTAGGGGCAAATTAAGGTAGCCCAGGGTTTTAACCCTGGGTATTGAGGTATTCCAAGTATTTGGCGATGCACGTGTTGTATAATCCAAAGAGCAAAAGGGGAACGTTGCATCGCAAAAGGGAAAGTATAGCAAAGAGCGATTTTAGGGAAAATCATTCAAAAAGGGAAAAAGGTTTGAAGGTACAAAGATATGCTTCGACTAGCTCAGCATGACAAAAGCAATGAGGAAACCAAAGGGGTATTGTCATTCCGAGCAAATGCGAGGAATCTCAATCACTAATAACCATCAACTAAAACAATATCACTGTGTTGCACAGAGTTCGCTCGGTGTTACACAGTGAAAATCTGCATAATCTGCGTCATCAGCGTTCCATTTCAATTCACGAACAACTTTCAACTAATTTTTCTACCTTTGTTTGATTAAATGTTTATCATGGCCGAAAAACCCGATAGTAGAATTGTTGAGTTTATCAACGAACACCACGTTCTTACGCTGGCTACCAGCTTTAACGAGGAGCCTTGGGTTGCTAACTGTTTCTACGTTTACATGGAAGACGAAAACAGCCTGGTGTTTACATCCGATTTCGACACCAAACATATACAACAGGCAAGCCATAATATTTATGTTGCAGGAAGCATTGTGCTTGAAACCAGTATTATAGGTAAAATTCAGGGGATACAGTTTCAGGGAATTATCTCGCAACCGCAGGGAGAACTGCACGAAAAAGCCAAAAAGGCTTACCTTAAACGCTTTCCTATTGCCATGCTTATGGAAACCCACCTTTGGGTGGTTGACCTCACCTACATCAAAATGACCGATAACCGTTTGGGTTTTGGCAAGAAGCTGATTTGGTCAAAAGATCTTTCGTTTCAAAAATAAAATCACCCCTAATTATGATACTTGTAACCGGGGCAACAGGGCTGGTTGGTGCCCATCTGCTTTATGAGCTATGCAGCCGTGGGCAACGGGTTAGGGCTACACGCCGGGCAAATTCCAATACCAATTTTGTGAAATGGGTATTCAAACTTTACACCGATAATGTGTCGGAACTGTTTGAACTCATTGAATGGGTTGACGCCGAGGTGTTGGATTACCAATCGCTACTCAATGCCACTAACGGTGTATCAATTGTTTTTCATACTGCTGCAACGGTTTCGTTTAGCCCCTCGCAGGAGCAAAACATTCTTGCCACCAACGTTCGTGGAACAGCCAACGTTGTGGATGCCTGCCTTGAAAATGGAGTTAAAACGTTATGCCATGTAAGCTCCATTGCTGCCCTTGGCGACAGAAACAATAATGGCATAATTGATGAGGAGTGCAAGTGGCAAAAGAGCAAGGGCCAAAGCGCCTACGCTCGTAGTAAGTTTTTAGGCGAAAACGAGGTGTGGCGGGGCTATGAGCAGGGATTAAGGGTAATTGTTGTTAATCCATCGGTAATACTTGGCCCTGGGCGTTGGAATTCCGGTAGTGGACAACTATTCAATATGGTATCGAAAGGAATGCCCTTTTACACCGATGGTGTTACCGGTTATGTTGATGCTCGCGATGTGGCAAAAGCCATGGTTTTCCTTACCCTCGACACTGAGGTTAACGGCAAACGTTTCATACTGAATTCGGAAAACCTTAGCTTCAAGGAGCTTTTCAGCCTGATTGCAGCGGTGTCCAATAAGAGAAAACCATTTATCAGGATACCTGAGACTCTAATTCATATTATGTACCCCTTGATATTCGTAGTAACGATGGGAAAGGTATCAAAGGCCAACCTTAAATCGGCTTTTACAAAATCGTACTACTCAGCCGATAAAATCCAAGCCTTAGGCTTTACCTTCACACCCATTGCCCAAACTATTCAGCTCATGGCAAAGGCGAGGGATGGAAGGTAGTTTGTAGAAGGCGTAAATCATAATAAACCCAAATTCGTCAACTGATTATTTCAATTGACAAATCTCGAATAAACCATCCAAAACGCAAACGCTTAATCCCAACCCGCGTGCAAGCTGAATACTTTACACCACACTCTTACCAAAGAAATGCGTAAAGCAGAGCAAGGAATTGAATGAATAAGCAAAAAAAACAAACACACTACACACTACACACTGCAGATTGTACACTGTACACTATTTCTCACCCCTCTTGTGTTTCCCGTTATCGGCAGGGATAAATACTACAGGTTTTAGGTACGAATAAATTAAAAATCCAATGCCAGCAATAATAAAAGGCACGCTAAGCCACTGCCCCATGTTAAGCATCATGTGCTTTTCAAATTCAACCTGAGGCTCCTTTACATATTCAATGAGAAAGCGTGCACCAAAAAGCAAAATTAGGAAGATGCCAAAAATGTAACCATTCCTCAGTTTGCCATCGGCTTTAACATAAAGCCAGTAAAGCAGGAAGAATATGGCAGCGTACGATAGGGCCTCGTAAAGCTGCGTGGGATGCTTTGGAAGAATTTCTCCATTACGAGCAAAGATAAACCCCCAGGGCAAAGTGGTTTCAACACCGTAAATCTCGGAGTTCATAAGATTCCCTATACGAATAAAGGCTCCGCCAATAGCTACTGTTATTACTACTCTATCAATAACGTAAATCATTGGCACCCTATGCTTGCGGGCAAAAAGGTAAAGTGCAATGAGAATACCAATGGCAGCACCATGACTCGCCAATCCGCCATGCCAAATCTTTAAAATCTCAATGGGGTTACTAAGGTAGTAATCGGGCTCATAGAAAAAGCAGTGGCCTAATCGGGCACCTATAACCGTGCCTACTATCATGTACATGGTAAGCGAATCGAGAAAACCCTCGGGGAGGTGTTCACGCTTTACAAATCGGTTAAAAATGATATATCCAACATAAAAGGCCATTGCCCACATTAACCCGTAGTATCTTACCGAGAATGGGCCAATCCTGAATATCTCAGGATCGATATTCCAAGTTATGTACGCAAGCATAGTTCAAAATTTTTGTAAATGTAAATGAAAAAATTGTTTTGGCAGCAACCCGTCTCATTATATTGGTGTAAAGCATTTGTAAATAATAAGGCCGGTTTGAATCCGGCCTTGAAGAGTGTGAATGTTAAGCGACTGCTTAAAGATTAAACTCCTTGCGAAGCACATCTACGTAATCGAGCTTTTCCCAGGTGAAAAACTCTACCTCCTTTTTAACAATCTTCTCGCCCTCACAGTTGCCATTTATAATGAACTCTACCTCGCGCTTATAGTAATCGCGGCCAAAATGGCCGTAGGCTGCAGTTTCCTCAAAAATAGGATTCTTTAAGCCTAAGCGTTTTACAATGGCTCCGGGACGTAAGTCGAAAATCTTCTTAATTTTTTCGGCAATTTGCCCGTCGGTTTGCTTAACGTGCGAAGTGCCATAGGTATTAACGTAAAGCCCAACTGGTTCGGCAACGCCAATGGCGTAAGCCACTTGAATTAGTACCTCGTCGGCAATGCCAGCAGCCACCATGTTCTTGGCAATATGGCGAGCAGCGTATGCGCCGGAACGGTCAACCTTGCTGGAGTCCTTACCCGAAAAGGCACCGCCACCGTGTGCCCCTTTCCCACCGTAGGTATCAACAATGATTTTACGGCCGGTTAGGCCAGTATCGCCATGGGGGCCACCAATAACAAATTTACCGGTAGGGTTCACATGAAGGATGTAATCGTCCTTGAAGAGCTTTTGTACCCGCTCGGGGAATCGCGCCTTGGCACGAGGAATTAGAATATTTTGAACATCTTCCTTAATCTTGTTCAGCATCCGAACGTCATCGGAATCAAACTCATCGTGTTGGGTTGATACTACAATGGTATGAATTCGTAAGGGTTGGTTATTATCGTCGTACTCAATGGTTACCTGCGATTTGGCATCGGGACGGAGGTAGGTCATCACCTTCCCCTCCCTGCGTATTTTGGCAAGTTCCATGAGCAACACATGCGACAGCACTAATGCCAGCGGCATGTAATCGTCGGTTTCGCGACAGGCATAGCCAAACATCATACCCTGGTCGCCTGCACCTTGCGATAGCTCATCGCCACGCTCAACACCACGGTTAATATCGGGCGACTGCTCGTGGATTGAGGAAATTACACCACACGATTCGGCATCGAACCTCAACTCGTGCCTGGTGTATCCTATACGTCGGATAACCCGTCGGGCAACCTCCTGAACATCAACGTATGCATGGGTTTTAACCTCACCGCTTAGAACAACCAATCCGGTTGTAACCAGTGTTTCGCAGGCTACCTTTGAGTTAGGATCGCGACGAAGAAATTCATCGAGAAGAGCATCGGAAATTTGATCGGCTAGCTTATCGGGATGCCCTTCCGATACGCTTTCCGAAGTAAATAAATATCCCATAGTATAAAATCTTTATAAGTTAAACAAATATCTATGGGGAAGGTTTGAACGATTGCGCGAATAATCGCTGTTTTAGCATTTATTACTGTGGTTGCAATCAGCCAAATCTTTCCACATTTAGCCCACAAATGTAAACGATAAACTTGTATATAACAACTTTCCTTCCTACTTATTGAAACGGTTTATACCGATTGCCGGTGCTTAGCGAAGTAGAGGTAACCCATTGATAATAATCCGGCAAAAATCAAAAGCAGTGTTTGCGACTCATGCGAGATAACGGCAAAAATCAATCCATTTTCGTAGGTAATGCCAAAAATACCAAGGGCCGATGCGGTTATTATGTGGTAAGCCCCAAAGCCTCCCTGAACGGGAACGGTCATACCATAGGAGCCTATTACCATAATGAACAGTGCATCCCATGCGGTTAAGTGCGATGTAATTGGGGTTGACCAAAGTAAAGCCCAGGTCATTAGCCAGTAACACGCCCAAATCATAACCGAAAGTAGAACAAAACCCCAAACCCTTGGCGTTCTGTAAATGCTTTTCAGTCCATCGATTACGCCTTTTATTGCGTTTTTGATTTTGCCGTTTAGCTTTTCGCCCAGAAAATCGCTCTTAACAATAAAACGGATAAGAAGTAAAAAGGCAATGGCCATTACCAGCAGAATCACAATTTTGTAACCCTCGATACGAATAGCCTTTTGCTCAATAGGCTGAACAATTTTGGTGTAGATGTATTCACCAAAGGTATCAATCTGGATAAGAACAACTATAACCGTTGAGATTAAAAGCATGGCAACATCGGCAGCGCGTTCAACCACCACTGTTCCAACCAACGAATCGAATCGGATTTTGGAAACCTTGCTTACGCTACCGCATTTAGCCACCTCACCAAAACGGGGCAAAGCAAGGTTGGCTAAGTAGCCAAACATTACCGCAGCAAACAGTTTGCCGAATGGGGGTTTTTCGCCAAGTGGCTGCATCAGGTAACCCCAACGAAGAGCCCTGAGTGCATGGGCTACAAGAGCAAGCAAAAGCGATAGCGCAATCCACAAAAAGTTAACATCCTTAAAGCCCTGGGCTATATGGGTAAAGTTAACACTACGAAAAGCGTAATAGAGTAATACAAGAGCAAGAGCAAAGAATACGGCAAAATTAAAAAGCCTTGATTTTACTATGCTTCTCAATGCAGTAGGATGATTTGTTATACAAGTTTATTGGTTGCAGTATCGGGGAAAATGACGGTAGGTTTGAACTTTTTAGCCTCCTCAAAATCCATGGATGCATAGGAAATGATAATTACCACATCGCCCACAACGCATTTACGGGCTGCCGGGCCATTAAGACAAACCTGCCCGCTACCGCGTTCACCTTTTATTACATAGGTTTCGAGGCGTTCGCCGTTGTTTATGTTAACAATCTGAACCTTTTCGTTTTCAATTATGTTTGCTGCCTCCATCAGGTCTTCGTCAATGGTAATGCTGCCAATATAGTTAAGGTTGGCCTCAGTGATAGTAACCCTGTGGATTTTCGACTTGCAAACTTCAATCATCATCGCCTTATACGGTTTTTTGACTATTTAAACATCATGTTATCAATAAGCCTGATATTACCCGCCCAAACGGCTATACATCCAATAATTCCATTTGGGTGATCCCAGCTTTCAACGGGTAAAAGAGTATTGGCATCGGCTAGCTCAAAGTACTCAACCTTAAGATTTGGGTCTGCGTTAACCTGATTGATCACCCAAAGTATCATTTCTTTAACGGATAACTCGTGGGTTTTGTTTCGGGCTTCGGCTAATGTTTTGTGAATAAGAGGTGCACTTTTACGATGTTCGGGAGAAAGCAACAGGTTGCGGCTGCTCATGGCTAATCCATCGGGTTCACGGACTATTGGGCAGCCAACTATCTCAATAGTATAGCCAAGCATGCGAACCATTGCCCTAATAATGGCCAACTGCTGGTAATCCTTTTGCCCAAAGTAAGCGCGGTGCGGTGCAACAATATCGAAAAGTTTACTTACCACCTGGGCAACCCCGTTGAAGTGTCCCGGCCGAAATTTCCCCTCCATAACCTTATCGAGCATCCCAAAATCGAACACACGGGTGTCGGGCTCAGGGTATATCTCCTGCTCGGTGGGCATAAAAACTATATCAACACCCGCAGCCTCAAGCATGGGAATATCCCTTTCGGGCATTCGGGGGTAGTTTTTCAGGTCGTTCTTATCGTTAAACTGGGTTGGATTAACAAAAATGCTCACAACCGTGATATCGTTCTCGGCTACACAACGCTCTACAAGTGAGATATGTCCTTTGTGGAGAGCACCCATGGTGGGAACAAATCCAATGCTCTTCCCCTCATGCTTAAGGTTCTGGATGATCTTTTTTAGGTCGGCTACCTTGTCAACAATCACACCCATAGGCATTTATATTTTACTGTGGCAGTTCAATTGAACTTGCAAAGGTTGTAATTTTTTGAATAACATGTATGTTGATTTTTCCAATAATGCCATAAAACATATCAATAAGTGTGAATTTTAATTAAAAATCTGACCTACTAAATCGCAAAAAGAGACTGACTATTGATAATCAACTACATATCAAAATAATCATTATCCAGAAAAAAGTTGTAACTTTGTAGCCTATTATATTTTTTAATAATTGCGCCTTAGTGGTTGATGTTTTAGCTATTTAATCAAATTCGGCAAAAGAATAATCCAAAATGAAAGAAAAAAAGGCGAAGATACTCTATATTTCTCAGGAGATTTTTCCATACCTGCCTGAGAGTGAGGTTTCGAAAATCAGTAGATTTCTACCTCAAGGGATCCAGGAAAAGGGGCGAGAGATAAGAACATTTATGCCGAGGTATGGATGTGTAAATGAACGCCGAAACCAGCTCCACGAGGTGATTCGACTCTCGGGGATGAACCTGATAATAAATGACATGGATCACCCCCTTATCATCAAGGTGGCATCAATTCAAAGTGCACGAATGCAGGTTTACTTTATCGATAACGAGGATTACTTTCAAAGGAAACACACTTTAACCGACGAAAACGGTGAGGCTTTTGAAGATAACGATGAAAGAGCAATCTTTTTCAGTAAGGGAGTTCTTGAAACTGTTAAAAAGTTACGCTGGTCGCCCGATTTAATTCATTGTCATGGCTGGTTTACCGCATTTGCCCCGCTGATGATTAAAAAGGCCTACGCTGATGATCCCCTGTTTGCCCATTCTAAAGTGATTTTTTCTCTTTACAACGAGGGATTCAGTAAGCCCATGAGCGAAAACGTTCGGAAAAAAGTACTGATGGAAGGGATTTCCAAAAAAGACGTAGAGATTTTGCGCGAACCCACCTACGAAAACCTCATAAAGCTTGCGGTAAACTTTTCCGATGGGGTTGTTTTAGGTAGCCCAACGGTCAACAATCAAGTACTTGAACATATAAATACAGCTAAAAAACCTTTGCTACCCTATCAGGATAGTGAAAATTATATTGATATTTACGACGAATTTTATAACCAGATACTAAATGGCAATTCAAATGTTTCAAAGAAGAAGTAGTATTGGAATCAGGCATTTCGGTTTTTATGTAATAGGCCTTTCCCTTTCGATATTTTCGCTTACATCGTGCTACAACGAACCCGGCTTTTTAGGGAACAATCTCCTGCCCGACGAGGATATTTACAAAGTAAAAGTTGATTCATCAGCTAAAGTAAGTGCTTTTACTTTAACCAAGGATTCGCTGAACTCGTTCCTTGCCTCGGAAGGGGTAATGGGCTACGTGAACAGCGAGATTTTTGGTTCAACCAAAGGTAGTTTTGTAGGCCGTTATTTGACTGGTAAATCGACCGACGGGTATGGAGGCCCCACTGCAACTGCCGATTCTATTTTCTTCTACTTCACAGCCAGCAGTTTTTATGGCGATTCCACAACGGAACTGAATATGCGTATTCATGAAATAACCGATACCACCATTTTCTGGGATAACCAAAATGCTCTAAGCCCTGTTGATCCAAAGTACTATAACCCAACTCCGCTAATAACAACCACCCTTAAGGGTAAAGGAAGTTTAAAACTACCACTACCCCTAACCTTTGGGCAATCGTTAATGGATTCACTGGCTCTTACCGACTCAAAAATCTTTTACACCAAGTATAAAGGGTTCTATGTAACCTTTGATGACCTTCCAGGATTTGGAGGCGTTGCCTATAACATTTCCACCACCAACATGTATGTAAGGCTTTACTACCACTACGTAAAACAAGTAAATGGGAAAGATTCAACCTTTAAAGCCAATAAAACATTTACTTTTTCTTCAAGATTTTACCAGTACCTGCACGACCAAACTAAAGCCGATCCAACAAAAAAGATACAACACCTCAACGATACAATAGTTGAAGATACAGTTTTCTATATCCAAAGTCTTGGGGGTGTTTACGGAAAAATCAGTTTCCCCGAATTGGAGCAATGGCGCGATTCCATGCCCGTTATCATTCACCGTGCCGAGCTGGTTATTGGCCTTGAAACCCCTAACACATCAACCCCCGATTCAACTATAAGCCAACTGCTTTTTTACTACAAAGACCAAGGTAAATGGATTAGCTTAATTAAGGATCAACTTTCCAGTTCGGGTATTAATACCAATGGCTCGTTCCGAACCTATAGAAATGGATACAGTGTTGATATTACATACCATTTTCAAAGGTTACTGAAAGGGGAATACACCGACAATAGTCTTTACGTTTTCCCCAACTCAAATACAACTGTAAAACGAGGAGTATTAAAATCGGGACAAAACAGTAAACCCATAAAGCTGAAAATCACTTATACAAAGCTGAAATAGTATGTGCGGAATAGTTGGATATATTGGGTATAGGCAAGCATATCCCATTGTAATAAATGGTTTAAAACGTTTAGAGTACAGGGGATACGATTCAGCCGGCATTTGCATTATGAATGGGGAACCATTTCTGGCAAAGCAAAAGGGTAAGGTTAGCGATCTGGAAGAGTTTATTGGTAACCGACCTTTACCGGGTACTATTGGAATTGGCCATACCCGCTGGGCTACACACGGTGAACCCAACGATACTAACGCCCACCCGCATGAATCGATGAATGGTAAGTTTATCCTTATTCATAATGGTATCATTGAGAACTACAGCTTGCTCCGTAGCAAGTTAGAGAAAAGGGGGTACACTTTTAAATCGGAAACCGATACTGAGGTTCTGGTAAACCTGATTGAATACATTTACCTTAAAGGAAATGTCACCGCCGAAATAGCAGTACGTTTAGCGCTAACTAAAGTAGTTGGAGCTTACGGCATTGTTGTGATTAACCGCGATGAACCCGAAACACTTATTGCAGCCCGTAAAGGTAGTCCGCTGGTTGTTGGCGTTGGCGAGGGAGAATATTTTATTGCTTCCGATGCAACTCCAATTGTTGAGTTTACCAAGAGCGTAATTTTCCTGAACGACAATGATGTGGCTGTACTCCAGCGCAACCAAATGGTACTGAAAACCATTTACAACCAAGCCCTAGAACCCAATATTCAACAGCTTGATATTGATATTGAAGCCATTGAAAAGAGTGGGTATGAACATTTCATGCTTAAGGAGATATACGAGCAACCGCGCAGCATTCACGATACCTATCGTGGTCGTATTTCAAGCGATCCATACGAAATTCACCTTGGAGGTTTATACAGCGTAATGCCCAATCTGATCGAAGCCAAACGGATAATATTGATTGGCTGTGGCACCTCGTGGCACGCTGCCCTTGTTGGTGAGTATCTGATTGAGGATTTAGCCCGAATACCCGTTGAGGTTGAGTATGCCTCGGAGTTTCGATACCGCAATCCCATTATCAATAAGGATGATGTGGTAATTGCTATTAGCCAAAGTGGTGAAACCGCTGACACACTCGCAGCAATAAGGCTTGCCAAAGAGGCAGGTGCATTGGTCTTAGGGATTTGCAACGTAGTTGGGTCAAGCATACCCAGGGAAACCCATGCCGGTGTTTACACCCATGCTGGCCCTGAGATTGGGGTTGCATCAACTAAGGCCTTTACCGCTCAGGTAACCGTTCTGATTATGATGGCCATTTTACTTGGCCGTAAACGAGGTACGTTAGCCGAAGAACGCTATCGAGAACTAATCCGGGAGGTTACCCTGGTGCCCGATAAAATCGAAAAAATACTTCAAAGCGAGGGTTTAGTTAAAGAGATATCGGAACGCTTCAAGGATTCGCGAAACTTCCTTTACCTTGGGAGGGGTTACTATTTCCCCGTTGCCCTGGAGGGCGCACTGAAGTTAAAGGAGATATCCTATATTCATGCCGAGGGGTACCCCGCTGCCGAAATGAAGCATGGCCCAATTGCCCTTATCGACGACACCATGCCTGTGGTTGTAATTGCCACCAAGGATAGCAGCTACGAAAAAATAGTCAGCAACGTACAGGAAGTAAAAGCACGCAAGGGAGTGGTTATTGCCGTTGTTACCGAAGGCGATACCACAATTAAGGAAATGGCCGACTACACCATTGAGATACCTGAAGCAGGTGAGATTGTTGGTGCTCTCCTTACTGTCATTCCATTACAACTCTTGGCTTACCATATTGCTGTTATGAGGGGTTGCAACGTTGACCAACCCCGAAATCTGGCTAAATCGGTTACTGTGGAATAGCCCATCTATCAAAATATTAAAAAAGCGCGTTAAACGCGCTTTTTTGTTTCTACTTTGCCAGATTATACCAGTAATCAGCTTTTTGCTTATTCTCGAAACGGGTATAGATATTCCCTAAATACCGGGCATATTTTTTATCGGGTTTTAGCTTATAAAGTGTCTCAAAGTAATCGCGAGAGGCTTTATAATCGGCATTAACCTTTTTTAAAGCCTCGGTGAGTTGCTTGTATTGCCTGGTGGTTTTATTCTTTTCGTAAGCGTTCATCTCGTTAACGTAGAGCTCATCGGCACGATTAAAGTAATGCTCACCAAGAAATTCAAGGGCTTCGGTATTATTCTTATCAACCTTAAGTATTTCCTTGGCTAACAATTCTGCCTTGGAGTCGTTTTTTAACCTGCGATTTACTTTAAGGTAACCCGTCTTGAAACTAATATCACTTTGATACTGCGGGGTTAATGTATTCCAAAGCGAATCGGCTTGATTCCAGTTCTCGCTCCTCACGTAGGCATCAAAAAGGGTAGCCCTCGCCTGGGGTAACAATTCGGATTCATTTAGCTCAACGCAAAGCCTAAGGTTTACTATTTCACGCGAAAGGTTATCGATTTTACGGTAAGCCTTTGCAAGCGTATATAAACCCTTAGAATCGGCAGCGTTTTGCTTTTTTGCTCTCTCTAGGTAATCAATTGCCTTTTCGGTTTGTCCAACCTCCCAGGCTGCAATTCCGGCTTTATTCCAAATATCTCCAGTAACACCTTTACCTGTGGCAATTAGCTGTTCATACGAAGCCAAAGCAGCCTGATAGTCGTTCATCTCGAAAGCTCGTCTGGCATCATCGGATAGCTGCTTGTTCTTATTGGTCACAGCACACGAGAATAGCATTGCCGCAGCAACAGCAAACAAAGCAATAAATCTCACCTTATTAATCATTATAAACCATTTTAGTTGCTGCAAATGTAACAATATGGGAACAAATTTGGTTAATATTGTAACTTTACATAAAACTAATACTGTTATGAAGAAGTTGATAATAGTAATTGCCCTATCTCTTCCAACATCGCTATTATATTCACAGGAAACTTATCACCATATATCGAACACCAGTGTTTATGAATTCATCGATGAGCTAAGCACTCTTGGCATTGTTGATGCCAATACCAGTGTCAAACCCTACAGCAGGGCATTTATCAAGTCGCTGCTAATGCAGGCTAACGATAAAAAGGATATGCTGAATGATCGGCAAAAGAGTGAGTTGACCTTTTACCTTGCCGATTTTGACAAGGGTAATGCAGCCAATGGCAAAAAACGATTTGATTTTTTGTATCGCTCCGATTCGGTTTACTCCATTACCATAAATCCCTTGCTGGGTGTTAACACCATTAAAAACGATAGTGCTTTTGCCTACAACCGTTGGGTAGGGGCAGAGGTTTACGGAAATGTTTCTAAATTCGGTTTTTATGCAAGCCTGCGCGATTATGCTCAAAACTATAGGCTTGCCATGCCTACCTATTTAACCCATGAGCAGGGGGGAAACTACAAGATTAACGATAAGGGTGGAGAATTTAGCGAAATGCGCGGAGGTGTAACTTACAGCTGGCGATGGGGTAGCGTAGGTATTGTAAAAGATCATATCCAGTGGGGTTCAGGCTACAACGGAACCAATATTCTGGGTGGCCGCGCACCATCATTTGCCATGCTTAAACTCAATGTAAAACCGGCCAATTGGATTGAGCTAAACTATATTCACGGTTGGCTTGTATCGCAGGTAATCGATTCGGCAAGAACCTACATCAGCTTTGGTGAAACCCGAAAGGTTTACCATAATAAGTACATTGCTGCTAACCTTATAACCTTTAAACCCTATAGGGGTTTAAACCTATCGGTTGGCAACTCAATTGTTTACTCTGACCTGGAGGTTCAACCCGCATACCTAATACCATTTTTCTTTTACAAATCGATTGACCATCATTTGAACGGTATGAGCAATCAGGTGGGGCAAAACTCGCAGATGTTCTTTGATGTTTCGTCGTATAATATACATCACCTCCACCTCTACGCTACGCTTTTCCTCGATGAACTTTCGATGAAAAACATGTTTAATCCCGACAAGCACAGTAATTTTTATAGCCTTAAGGCAGGATTTAGGCTATGGGACTTCCCTTTAAGCAATCTCTCCTTAACCGCTGAATACACTCGTACAAACCCTTTAGCCTTTAAACATATTATTGAAACCACCACCTATGAAAGCAATAGGTTTAATCTTGGCCACTACCTAACCGACAATGCCGATGAGGTACACTTTGCCATTAGTTACTACCCAATTAGAGGCTTACAGCTATACGGGAATTTTACCAAAAGCCGTAAGGGCCCCGATTACACAAAAATTACCACCGAAAGGCTTGGCTTGCCCTTTATGGAACATGTTGACTGGGAGCAAACCAACTGGCAAGTAGGAGCTCGTTACCAGATAATAAACGATGGTTATATTTACCTTGCAGGTGGAGTTAACGACATTAGGAACAACACAAGCTACAAATACACGCCCGATTTCATGCTGGGAAAGCAACTACAAATTGAAAGTGGTATTTGCTGGGGTTTTTAGTTACTCCTATACCGTTTGAAAACAATGTTATAAACAGCTACAAAAAAGTATCTTAAATCGGTGAGTAGCGGATGTTTGTCGTAAGCATCGAGGTATTTAATCTCCGAGGCCATTATCTCCTCAATCGTTTTGGGGTTATCAACATAGAAAGGCGGAATGAGCCCTGGTTTATACTTTATTCGACGTTCCTGTAACTCTTTGGTGTAAAGGTTAAAGTAGTGCTGGCTCAAAGGCCTTACGCCTACAATTTTCAGTTCACCACGCAGCAGGTTAATAATCATAGGCAATTCATCGATCCAAAGCTTACGCATAAAACGCCCCAGGGTCGAGACCCTGAAATCGTCCTTAAACTTACCACCCTCTTGGAGGCTATGTTTACGGTAAATATACTCCTGCAGGTATTCCGAGTATGGGTGCATGGTTCGGAGTTTATAAACCTTAATGAACTTACCCCCTTTCCCAATGCGACGAAGCTTGATGAGCGGCCCATAGGTAGGCTCCATGTCGAAGTAGGGTTTTCGAATTTTTTGGGCAACTACGTAATGCATCTTGTCGATTTCCTGCTCGTCAATTACATCGAATCCGCATGAGTAAAGCCTTCCCAAAAGTTCAGCACGACTAATCACCCTATTTTCGCCGCGGGTAAGTAAAAAGTAAATACCCTTAGTAAACGAAAATTTGGGAAATACCCGTTTCAAAATAAAATCGAAAAAGTAGTAGATATAGTTCAGTAAAGGCGGGAACTTGCGGAGTATTCGTTTCTTGCGCTGCTCCTGTGTTTCGGCCATGCAAACAAACATACCCCCAACGGGAATTTTCTCGTTAACCGCCTCAAAGAATTTGTTAATTCGCCTAATGTCGTTAACCCGTTTAAGGTTGATTATGGTTTTATAGGTGTTGTTAGGCTGATTAAGTATATTAAAACTGGTAGTTGTAGAGATAATTAAGGTTTTATCGCTGAATAAATTGGTATGTTGTTCCAAAAAACAGTAAACATCGCGACTAAAGTCGGAAAGAATTGCCTTTTGAACTGTTTTTACCCGGGTAGGGTCAATGGACTCCTCGCTAATTTTAGGTATGGGTCGAGATCGACGAAGCGAACGCTCAACTTTTCCCAAAACATCATCGGGAATTACTTGGGTGCGTTTTAAAACACCCCACAAATTATATATCACCAACTCCACAAAGGTTGTGAGCGCAATGGTGCTAAAAACAATGAAACGTGAATAATAATCGTTACGGGTTATGAAAATAAGTACCGATATTATTGCCAATACAAGCAGATTTGAGGTGATTATGTTTTTGCTTAGATGCCTTAGCGAGTAAGAGGTAAAAGTGTATTTATTGTAGATTAGTGAAGTTAATACCCATATTAGCGTGAAAATTAGAATGCCGTTCTGATAGTTGTTCAAATAAACCAGAAACGAAACCCCTTTAAGTAGCGTTGCCAACCAAAAGGAAAACCCTACAAGAAAAACATCCAAAAAAATCAGAATTGAAACTCGCCTGTTCATTTTTACATAACCTGCTAAATATTGTTTAAAGTTATAACATTTTTGGGAACCACACACATAATACAAGCATAAATGTAAGGTGTTAATTAACTCTAAATGCTTGCAACAGATGTAAAAATGATGTTGCTTTGCCAAAAATATTTGAGGGCATGTTATCGATACGGGAGATATTCAAGGAAGGATACGGGCCATCGAGCAGCCATACCATAGGGCCTGCACGCGCTGCCGAAATTATGAAGCAACGCCACCCTGAGGCTAATTACTTTCGAGTATCATTATACGGAAGTTTGGCTCTTACTGGAAAAGGGCATCATACCGACAGCGCTTTACGAAAAAGTTTTCTCCCTAAACAGGTCGATATCATTTGGCGTCCCGAGGAAACACTGCCACTCCATCCTAACGGAATGATAATTGAAGCCTATACCGACCAAGACGGTGAACTCATTGACCACTGGGAGGTTTACAGCATTGGCGGGGGCGATTTAAAAGATAAAACAGGAATTTTAAATAACAGCCATGTTTACCGGTTGACCACCATGACCGAAATATTGGCTTGGTGCAAAACCGAAGGGAAAAGCCTTTGGGAGTTTGTTGAGGACAATGAGGGTAAGGAGATTTGGGACTTTCTTGCCAAAACTTGGCAAACCATGCGCGAAACAGTTAAACGGGGTATCGATAATGAGGGTGTTTTGCCAGGTCCAATAAAGTTAGCCCGTAGAGCATCGGCACAGTACACCAAAGCGCTAAACTCGCATGGCACCATGAAACAGGTTGGGTTGCTTTTTGCTTTTTCGCTTGCTGTGGCTGAAGAAAATGCTGCAGGGGGTAAAATTATTACCGCGCCTACATGTGGTTCATCGGGAGTGCTTCCGGGTTTGCTATTCTACCTGAGCAGCGAGGAACATATTACCGAGCAAAAGATGCTTCGTGCTTTAGCCACTGCAGGGCTAATTGGAAACCTTGTAAAGCATAATGCATCCATATCGGGAGCCGAGGTTGGGTGCCAGGGTGAAATTGGAACAGCATGTGCTATGGCTGCTGCCGCAATGACCCAAATCATGGGAGGATCACCTACCCAAATTGAGTACGCAGCTGAAATGGCCATGGAGCATAACCTTGGGCTTACCTGCGATCCGGTTATGGGATATGTTCAAATACCTTGCATTGAGCGTAATGCCATTGCGGCAACTAAAGCATATTCATGTGCCGTTTACGCCCTTTCGTCCGATGGCGGACATAAGGTATCGTTTGATAGAGCGGTGGAAACCATGGCCGAAACCGGCCGCGATATACAAGTGGCCTACCGTGAAACTGGTATTGGCGGTCTTGCTAAGAACTGGGAAGCGTTTGGTTAGTGCTTGGCTTTATCTAACTCTTCCCAAATTAAGGCAGCAGCCCCTAAAACAGCCGCATTCTTATCCTGTAAACCAGATATTAAAAGCTTAACCTTCCCCTTAAACACCGGAAACATATACTCTTCCATGTATCGGCGTACCGGATCCATTAACAATTCGCCGGCATTGGCTAAACCACCAAAGAAGAAAATGGCTTCAGGATTGAGAATAGCCGTTAAATCGGCAAGGCGTGTACCTAAAATTAGCCCCGTGTACTCAAATGCTGCCCTTGCAAGCGGGTCGCCGGTTTTGGCAGCCTCGGTAATCATCTTGGCTGTAAGCTTATCGTAGGTAATATTACGAAGCATGCTGGGCTGATTGCTATCGGCAATCATTTTGAAAGCTGTTCGCCTAAGGCCGGTAGCCGATGCGTATGTCTCGAGGCAACCCTTCTTTCCACATCCACACTGACGGCCGTTGGCCTTGGCCACTATATGGCCAAACTCCCCGGCAAACCCATCGTGGCCGATTACCAATTTGCCATCAACCACAATACCACTGCCTAAGCCTGTACCCAAGGTTATAACCACAAAATTTTTCATTCCCTTGGCCGCGCCGTATAGCAGTTCGCCCAATGCGGCAGCATTGGCATCGTTGGTAACCACGCTGGGTACTCCGGTTAACGAGGTTATCTCCTTACACAAGGGTAAGATGCCCTTCCACTCAAGATTTGGCGCATCAACAATTGCACCAAGATTATAAGAACCGTTGGGTGAACCCACTCCAACTCCAAGCATCTGGTGTTCGTGCCCAAGTTCCACGAGAAGTCGCTCAATCTCACCCGTTAAGTTTTTTACAAAAACATCAAAGGTAGCATTACAGCGTGTGGGAAGGGTACTCTCGGCAAGTATATCGCCATTTCGGTTTACTATCCCTATTACCGTATTTGTACCGCCAATATCGATTCCTGCAACAACCTCAGCCATACCTGATAAAATTAAATTATTGCTAATCTAACTCTTCGTAATCGACATATTCACCCTGATTTTTATCGATAATCTTTTTTCGCCGGGTGAACGAAAATCCGCTATTCCTTTCACTATCGGGTGATTGTTGTCCTGCTTCCTGGTTCATCTTATTATACAATCGTCTTAACCATAAACGCAAGGCAATACGCCCTATCAAACCCAATAAGAAAAGGGCCAGGAAGAAGTAAAAAATGAATTTTAAAAATGCAATCATTACTAAACTGAAACGGTGCGCAAAGATAGTTATTTATTTAATGGCAAAGCAAATAACCCCTTTCTGTTTTGATAGGGTAACATAAAATTTATTCTTTGCATCAACCTCAACCAAAGGAATAGACCCTGCTATTGGAAACTGATTAAGCGGTTTACCATAAAAATCGAAACCAAAAATATTCCCATTCTGCGATGCCAGAACGCAGCGGTTATTAGCAACTACCTGGAGGCAGCCTGGGTCAAAATCGCCCTTGGGCGATAGTATCACATTTTTTAGCTGCAACTCACTGTAAATACTTATCCTGTTCTTGTCGAGGATTAAATAGTCATTCCCAGACATGCGGAAAGTATGGATTGGTGTAAAGGGCTCAAGCACCATGCTCTCAACCTTACCATTAAAATATAGCCTATTGATTACACCAAGGGTATCGGTGGTAACCAGGTAAGCTCCTTTATCCGTACTGGTAACCAGATAGTAATCGGCATTTGGTGCTTTTGCAAACAAGGTTTGTGGTTTAATACGCTCCTCGCCACGCCGGTTTAGCAGGTAAGGCCGATTTTGGTCAAAAATCACTATAAAGTCCTTGCCCTGGTAACTTACATAGCCTATTCGATTGTTGACAGCCGTTTCGGTTTTGAAATTAAACCAACCTTTTACGGGTTTACCATTTGTATCGTAGCAGTATATCCTTTTATCGGCACAAGCAACAACAAAACGGTAGTTGTGGTTTTTTTCATAATCAAATGTCGATAAAGGCGATGTGGCAATGGCTGGCAAGCGAACCGGAAATCCCTGAACATCGTTTCCGTTTCGGTCAATTAAGTAGATAGCATTGCCCGCGGCAAAAACCATTTGTAGCTTTTGGTTATGAAAAACATCAACCTGAATAATATCGCCCTGAATGGGTGCATCAATCCTTCGTTGCCAGAGTATATGGCCATTGTTACTTATAAGGTATATCTGGTGGTTGGAATCCTGAACCAGAATCTCGGTTTGGCCGTTGATATGGTTAACTACCCGATGAGGCTTGCCAGCGGGTGCCGAATTTAACTTGCAAACCCACTTGACATTTTCTGGCAAACCAGCGGTTTCGGTTAAACCGGCTTGATTGCTAATAATGGCAAGCATGGCAAAGAGTTTTTGACTCCCGCCTACAACCTGCCAAACTAAACTATGATTGGCCGCCAAGCCGGATTTACATAAACGGAAAGGTTTGCCATGTAAGCGCAACTCATTTATTGGGTAGGAATCCATTCCGTTGGTGTATAATATAAAATTTGATGATGTTGATATGCGTTGCTGAACATCCCCAAAAACAGCACTTCCCGATAAGGTGTTGTTACGCAAATACTCGTTAATCAACCTTTCAAGTGCGCTGACACTTGAACCAAAAGCTATCACATTATCGATAGCAGTAACATAGCTATCGTTCACCATCAAGAAACTATTGCCAAGCAATGTTGGCAAATACGATTTAATGGGATTTGGAACTATCAAGAAATTATTCTGCTTATCGGGCTTATACTCGTGCATAGCGGGGCCTGTAGCCTTGTCAAAATTTTCGAGTTGCTGCAGGGTTGCCGATCCGCTTCTGGTATTAACAAGTATATACCACTCAGTACTATCGTTGGCAAATTTTGAGGATATAACTGCTATTTCGTTATCAACGTTTTTGACTAAGAATTCATCAATCGACAGCCCAGTAAGCCTTAAAAATTCTGATAGATTTTTGTTATAGGGTTCCGTTAGGCCAATGTTGTCGATATAATCGCTATAGTCGGCCATGAAATTAGGAATGTTAGGCAACCCATACCAGGCAAAAAACGATGTAGAGGCAGGCATATAGTTTCGTAATGTGAACTGAACGGGTGCTTGGCGGGTAAAAATTTTGTAATAATCGCTACCATCGGGCGAATTCAGAATAAGGCCATTGGCAATTACCGTACTTGGCGATACCTGAACATCGAGCCCCGCCCAGCGGGCAATTCCTTTAAAAGCGCTGGCGTTTTGCTCAAGCGATAAAGCATTTGAGAGCTCATTGATATTCACAAAGATATTTGCGGCAACACCACTTGCTGCAGTTTGGAAGACAGCCTGAAACTGTTCATTAGTTCTTACACCTGAGCCATTTTTTAGCTTTTCGATTGATTCAACCAGCAACTCTTGGCTATTGCTTACAAGCAAAAGGTTCCCGAATGTAGTGAAAGTAAAACTTGTACTCTCGGGCATTGGAACTTCAACATAAATTCCGGTATTCCCTGCAACCGATATCTCTTCGGCTTTTGCCAGGCCTAAACTTTGAAGTTTTACCAACTCGATAATATCACTACGATTGACATCCTTGGGTATTTTATGTGAGAAAAGGAATTCGCTACCTTGCTGAGTATGGCTGTAAAAAGCAACAATGGTGCTCGAACCCCTGATAATTTTCCGTACCGTATCGTCCGATTTTGCAGTGCTATCAATAAAATTAACTACGTTGGCAAAGCATTTAACCATTTCAGTCCCTTCTATGCTGTTCCACCAACCATTGGCTTTAACCGAACCAGCAAAGGTTTCAAAATCCTCAATGTTTAAAATCAGCGTTGAATTCAACGGAATAGCATCAATGGGATTGAATTGCCTGAAATCGTTCTTGTTTACCCACTTGTAAAAAATAAATACCAATCCGGCAATAGCAAGAGTAAGAAAAACGATTGTAATAATGGTGCGCTTCATGTTCGTAGCAGTTTGACGTGATAAAGTTACAACTAATTTGGGAAGGGAGCGCTGATAATGCGGATTATAATGATTTACACTGTATTACCCTGGGTAAAACTCTGAGTAACTCTGTGATACTAATTTGGACGATGGTTGCAAGTTGATAGTGAATACTTGCGTTATCGAAAAACCAAACATTAATCACCTAACACGAGCACCGCCTTAATAACGGAACTTAAACTTTTGATTGTCTGAAAAAAACTCTAATTTTGTGAGATTTTTTTTGGGATTAATTTTTTCTTGGACATTAGTATTTAACAGCGTTTTATATGGGTAACCTAAAATTCAAAGAGTACAAGGGGCTTGATTTACCTCAAGTGAATAAAGATGTTCTTAAAACCTGGGAGGAACAGAACACCTTTAGGAGAAGTTTAGAAACTCGCAAGGGACATCCCAAGTTTATTTTTTACGAAGGGCCTCCTTCGGCCAATGGTATGCCCGGCATTCATCACGTAATGGCTCGTACCATTAAGGATATTTTCTGTCGCTATAAAACACAAAAAGGGTTTTTGGTTGAGCGCAAGGCCGGATGGGACACCCATGGCTTACCCGTTGAACTTGGCGTTGAAAAAATGCTCGGCATAACCAAGGAAGACATTGGCACCAAGATATCGGTTGAGGAATATAACAAAACCTGCCGTAAGGAGGTAATGAAGTACACCGACCACTGGGAGGATCTCACCCATAAAATGGGCTACTGGGTCGATATGGACGATCCTTACATTACCTACGATAACCGATACATTGAATCGCTTTGGTATCTGCTTCAAAAACTCTTTGAGAAGGGATTGCTTTACAAGGGAAAAACCATACAACCCTACTCACCTGCAGCCGGTACCGGCTTGAGTACCCATGAGCTTAACCAGCCCGGATGCTACCGCGATGTTAAGGATACCACTGTGGTTGCCCAGTTCAAAGTGATCAAGAACGACAGTAGCCAATTCCTATTCAACCTTACCGATACCCCCGATGTTTACATACTGGCATGGACAACCACACCCTGGACTCTTCCCTCAAATACAGCCTTGGCTATTAATGCCCACATCAAGTACAGCATTATAAGAACCTTTAACCCATATAGCGGCGAACCATTAACCGTAGTTCTGGCAAAAGATAGGCAGGATTACTATTTCCCTGCTGCCAATGCCGAACTACCTTTCGATGAGTTTCAACCCGGTGATAAGAAAGTGCCGTTCAAGGTTCTATCGGAGGTTGAAGGCTCTAAGCTTATAGGAATTCGATACGAACAGCTATTCCCTTGGGTAAAACCCGAAGGCGATGCCTTTAGGGTAATTGCCGGTGATTTTGTTACCACCGAAGATGGTACTGGAGTTGTTCACATAGCGCCTACCTTTGGTGCCGATGACGACCGCGTGGCAAAGGCATCGGGTATTGCCCCACTTATCCTCCGCGATAAATACCGTAATGCTGAACCCATGGTGGATAGGCGCGGTAGGTTTTACCCAATCGAGGACCTTGACCCCGACTTTGTAAAAAACAATGTGAACGTTGACCTGTACAAGGAATTTGCCGGTAGGTTCGTTAAAAACGATTACGACCCAACACTGCCCGAGGATGCCCCATCGCTCGATGTTGACCTTGCCGTTGCACTGAAAAAGGAAAACAAGGCATTCAGGATTGAAAAACACGTCCACAACTATCCACACTGCTGGCGTACCGATAAACCTGTACTTTACTATCCGCTCGATAGCTGGTTTATCCGCGTTACCGCATTGAAGGATAGAATGATTGAGCTAAACAAAACCATCAACTGGAAACCGGCAAGCACAGGTACCGGTCGCTTTGGCAAGTGGCTCGAAAATCTTTTGGATTGGAACCTTTCGCGTTCACGCTTCTGGGGAACACCCCTACCCATCTGGGTATCGGAAGATAGAACCGAGATGATATGCATAGGATCGGTTGCCCAGCTAAAGGCTGAAATTGAAAAGGCTATTAAGGCTGGTTTTATGGACAAAAACCCGTTGGCCAATTACAGAGAGGGTGACTTCAGTAAGGAAAACTACGATACCTTCGACCTACATCGCCCATTTGTGGATAATATAGTGCTGGTATCACCAAGCGGAAAGCGCATGTTCCGCGAACCCGATCTCATTGACGTTTGGTTCGATTCAGGCGCCATGCCTTACGCTCAGGTTCATTATCCCTTTGAGAATAAGGATAGCTTTAACGAGCTTTTCCCCGCCGATTTCATTGCCGAAGGTGTTGACCAAACCCGTGGTTGGTTCTATACTCTTCATGCTCTTTCAACCCTTCTGTTCGATTCGGTAGCCTACAAGAATATCATTTCCAACGGATTGGTTCTCGACAAAAACGGCAACAAGATGAGTAAACGCCTTGGCAATGCCGTTGACCCGTGGGAGGTGATTGAAAAGTACGGTTCCGATCCGCTTCGCTGGTACATGATTACCAACGCACAACCCTGGGATAACCTAAAGTTCGATATCGATGGCGTTGATGAGGTAAAACGTAAATTCTTTGGTACGCTTTACAACACCTACTCGTTCTTTGCCCTTTACGCAAACGTGGATGGATTTACCTATGCCGAAGAAGAAGTTCCGGTAAGCCAGCGCCCCGAAATTGACCGCTGGATACTCTCGTTGCTGAACAGCTTGGTTAAAGAGGTTGAGGAGGCTTACGAGGACTATGAGCCTACCCGAGCTGGTCGTGCTATACAGGATTTTGTAATAGAGCAACTCAGCAACTGGTACGTAAGGTTGAACCGCAAACGTTTCTGGGGTGGCGAGTATAATACCGACAAGATAGCCGCGTTCCAAACCCTTTATACCTGTTTGGAAACTGTTGCCATGCTGGCTGCGCCCATTGCACCATTTTACATGGATCAGCTGTTCACTGACCTTAACCGTGTTACACATCGCCATTCAGCCGAAAGCGTTCACCTTGCCGATTTTCCTAAATGCAACTCTGCATTGATTGATAAGAACCTTGAGGAGAAAATGGAAATGGCGCAATCAATTTGCTCGCTTGTGCTTGGCTTGCGCCGTAAGGTTAACATCAAGGTTCGTCAGCCCTTACAAAAAATCATGATTCCCATCCTTGATGAAAAATTCAGGGAGCAACTTGCTGCCGTTGAAAACCTAATACTAAGTGAGGTTAACGTAAAGGAACTTGAATACCTTAGCGACTCATCGGGGATTCTGGTTAAAAAGATAAAACCGAACTTTAAGACCCTTGGCCCTCGTTACGGAAAGGCTATGAAAGCCATTTCCGAAGCCATCGCCAACATGTCGCAGGAAGACATTGCTACTTTTGAGCGCAACGGACAGTTCACCATAAAGGCAGCCGAGGGAGATATCAATCTAACCCTTGAGGATGTTGAAATTCTCTCGGAAGATATACCCGGATGGCTTGTTGCAAACGAAGGACGTTATACAGTTGCCTTGGATATTACCATTACCGAAGAGCTTCGCATGGAGGGTATTGCCCGTGAACTCATCAATAGGGTTCAAAATATGCGAAAGGATTCGGGCTTTGAGGTAACCGATAAAATCCGCATCAAAATACAGAAACACGACAAGCTAAACAAGGCCATTGAGGTTCATAGGAACTATATCTCCACCCAAACACTTGCCCGTGAAATTATTTTGGTTGAGGGGGAACTAAATGGAAATTCTAACGTAGTAGAGTTAGACGATGAACTAACTACCGCTATTGTTGTTGAAAAGATTGAATAGCTGAGTTGTTTTTTTACTTTGATTTTTTTATATCTTTAGCAAAATTTAAAAAGCCATGGGAGAGAAGACCAGATATTCGGATGAGGAGTTGGCAGAATTTAAGGAAATTATTCTGCAAAAACTCGAAAAGGCACGCCGGGATTACGAAATCCTGAAGAGTGCCATTACCATGGATGAGAGTAACGATACCGAGGACACCTCGCCAACCTTTAAGGTTTTGGAGGAAGGCGCTTCGACCCTCTCGAAGGAGGAAGCCGGACGATTGGCTCAGCGCCAGCTCAAGTTTATACAACACCTTGAGGCTGCCCTGGTGCGTATCGAGAACAAAACCTATGGTATTTGCCGCGAAACCGGTAAACTGATTTCTAAAGAACGCCTCCGTGCCGTTCCACACGCAACGCTTAGCATCGAAGCTAAGAACAGTCAACGATAGCTGTAAGTGTTAATATTTATTTCTTATCAAAGCGACCGTTTGGTCGCTTTTACTTTTTATATTAGTTTTACACCTTAAATGGTTAACCTATGAAATTCAACAAGAAACACTTAGCCTTTCTGATAATCCTTCTTATCCTGGTAATCGATCAAGCCCTAAAGATCTGGATTAAAACCAGCTTTGCCATTGGCGATGAGATGAAAGTGATTGGAAATTGGTTCATTCTGCACTTTACCGAAAATCCGGGCATGGCCTTTGGTTTAAAGTTCTGGGGTATTTGGGGAAAAATTGGGTTAAGCATATTCCGTATTGCTGCAATTATTGCCATTGCCTGGTATCTTAATCACCTTATTAAGCAACAGGTAAAAACAGGTATCATTGTAGGCCTTTCACTTATCCTTGCTGGAGCCATTGGAAATATTATCGATAGCGCATTCTACGGTTACCTTTTCGATAGTGGAACAATCTACAACGACCAGTTCAACCAATGGGTATCGTACTATGGCATTTCAAAATTGAATTTTGTTGGCTACGCAGGATTCCTTCAGGGTTGTGTGGTCGATATGTTTTACTTCCCAATAATCGATACCGTTTTACCATCGTGGATTCCCTTTATAGGCGGTGAACACTTTGTGTTCTTCAGACCTGTATTCAATATTGCGGACTCATCCATAACTGTAGGGGTTATATACCTACTACTTTTCCACCGAAACACGCTTTTTGGCCAACATAAAAACTAAAAAACCTTATAGGCTATGAACCGCAAAGTTGTAATCATTATGGGCTCAAAGGCTGACCTTGACTGGGCCAACCAAATTGTAGCAGTGCTTAAAGGTTTTGGAATCGAAACCGTAATGCGAATTGCATCGGCCCATAAGGTGCCGCTCAAGTGCTATGAGCTGATTAAACATTACGAGAAAGAAAACGTGGTGTTTATCACCATAGCCGGCATGAGCAATGCATTAAGCGGTTTTACCGATGCCCAAACCCACTGCCCGGTAATTGCCTGCCCCCCATACAGCGATAAATTTGGAGGGGCTGATATTTACTCCAGCCTACGCATGCCGTCGGGTGTTGCCCCGCTCACCATTCTTAGCCCCGAAAATGCGGCTATTGCTGCCGCAAAAATAATTGGGCTATCGAACCCCGATATTCAGAAAAAAATTGCTGAATATCAGGAAAAGAAACGAACTGAGATTGAAGAGGCCGATAAAAATCTGCAGTAATTGTTATAAATGGGAATAGTTGGCGTTGACATTGACCGTGCTGCATCAATTATAGCTAACGGTGGGGTTGTGGCTTTCCCTACCGAAACGGTTTATGGGTTGGGTGCAAATGCCCTTAATCCTAATGCTGTAGCCAAGGTTTTTGCACTAAAGGAGCGGCCTTCGTTCGATCCGTTAATTGTCCATATAGCATCGGTCGATAGCATTGGCCTTCTAACCCCAAGCACCGATTCCAGAATTTTTCGGTTAGCCGAGCGCTTTTGGCCGGGTCCACTTACCATAGTTGTTCCTAAAAGCAACATTGTTCCGGGTATTGTAACCTCCGACCTCGAAACGGTTGGCATCCGCATGCCCAACCACCCCATTGCCCTTGAGCTCATCAAGAAATCGGGGTGTGTAATTGCAGCCCCCAGCGCCAATAAGTTTGGTCGGGTTAGCCCTACACGCGCCGAGCACGTGTTAAAGCAACTACCCGATGTGAATTACATACTCGATGGTGGTAAAACCACAGTTGGCATTGAATCGACCGTGGTAACACTCGACAACGAAGGGTTCATCATTTTGCGCCATGGTGCAATTACCCATAACCACTTGGCTCAGGTTGTTAATCCATCGAGCGCACATCTGGCCCAAAAAGGCCTGGCATCGCCCGGACTGCTTAAATCGCACTATAGCCCAAACAAACCATTATACATTGCTGGTGAAACCAGCAAATCCATTGACCCATCGAGGGCGGGATATATTGCCTTTGGGAAAAAGCCAGAAGGTAACTACAAACTTGTAGAGTACCTATCGGAAACGGGCGATATGGTAGAAGCGGCAGCACATCTTTTTGAAAAAATACATGCCTTTGAGGACTCCGATGTTGACTACATCCTAATCGATCCCGTACCGGAAACCGGCATTGGCATTGCTATTATGGACAGGTTGCGTAAAGCGGCTTACAGATATAGGTAAAGTTGTTCGTTGACCCGTCCCCTCATGTCATGCTCAGCCCAGTCGAATTTGAAGAAGCTTCTATTCATAGATTTATTCAAGAAGCGAAAAAGAATGCTGATGGCGAAATAATGAATCAAATAAGTAAAAAAGTTGTTACCATTAAAGCTCATCCAACACAAAAAATGAATGAATTTATTGAAAAATTAAATTCACCGCACTA
>Ga0207433_10003908_pt1 | contig 27954 bp, 21 predicted proteins | sample YelNatPaOPGAMG01_FD_187559 | JGI IMG/M metagenome (GOLD analysis project Ga0207433, IMG submission 187559) | Hot spring thermophilic microbial communities from Obsidian Pool, Yellowstone National Park, USA - OP-RAMG-01 (SPAdes) (version 3) | ecosystem: Environmental > Aquatic > Thermal springs... | reverse complement strand
GCCTCCGCCGCCTCCGCCGCCTCCGCCGCCGCCGCCTCCGCCGCCTCCGTCCGGAAGCGCCTGACCGGTCACGCGCAGGAAGACGTCGTCGAGGGTGGGTTGCTCCAGCGTGAGCCCCCGCAGGCGGATGCCCGCACCATCGAGGATGCGCACGAGCGTCGGTACTTGGTCGGCAGCCCGATCGACGTAGAGGCGCAGCTCTTGCTGAGCCACCTGCTGTCTGGGCGCCAGTTGGGCAACGCTTTGCGCGGCCCGCGCCGCCTCGTCGCTGGAGGCAAACCGGACGGCGATAACCTCGCTGCCAACGGCGCGCTTGAGCTCGGTCGGTGTTCCCTGGGCGACGATGCGCCCGCGGTCGATGATTGCGATTTGATCGGCGAGGCGGTCGGCCTCTTCCAGGTACTGCGTGGTGAGGAAGATAGTCATGCCGCGCTCGGCATTGAGGCGGCGCACCTCGTCCCAAATTGCCGCGCGACTCAACGGGTCAAGGCCCGAGGTTGGCTCATCCAGGAAGAGGATGCGCGGGTCGTGCACGAGAGCGAGGGCCAAGTCGAGGCGGCGTTTCATGCCGCCCGAGTAAGTCCCGACCCGCTGGCGAGGGTCGACCCCGTCAAGGCCCACGGTGGCCAGGAGACGCTCCGCCTTGGCGTGCGCCTCCGTTCTTGTCAGACCGAAGAGCTGCGCCTGCAAGACGAGCAGCTCGCGCGCTGTCATCACAGGGTCCAGTCCCACATCTTGGAGGGCGACACCGATGGCCTGGCGGACCTTATCGCCGTGGCGCTGGATGTCGTAGCCAGCTACGATTGCGCGTCCGCGTGTGGGGCTAAGGATGGTGGTGAGAATCCTCACTACCGTCGACTTACCGGCTCCGTTTGGACCGAGGAAGCCGAAGATCTGACCGCCCGGTATGTTCAGGTCGACGCCGTCGACAGCCCGTACGCTAGCGAAGGTGCGTTGCAGTCTTTCGGCGACGATGCTCCGATCGTTTCCGTCAGTGGTGACCAAATCTCCTCCCGGGGAGCGTGCTTACCGAGCACCGATAGTCGTTCATAGGTGTCGTGCCTGGCATACCCGTGGTCGAGGGAGTAGTAATCATCTCACGGTGGGCGACGCCTCACGGGGGCGTCCAGCCGCGCCTCCGCACCCCCGCTGGTGCCTCCCCCAGTAGCCCACGCAGTACCCGTGCGCCCGTCGGCGTGCACGGCCCGCGACGGCCGGCCAGGAGCTATGCGAGGCTCTGATGAGAGAAACGAAGGGCGGCGGCGTTGGCAGTCCGCGCGGCGCTCTCACCCCGAACTGTCGCCTCGCCTCACAGAGGTAGGAAGAGCGACAACACGAGGGCGATCGACAACACGCTCATGGCCGCGGTCACAATCCAGCCGAGGTACTTGAGCACGGGGCCACTGGCTAGGTCGCCCAGCAGCCAGCGGTCGCTGGACAGGCGCATCACGAAGACGAGGATCACGGGCAGGAGAAGTCCGTCGAATACTTGCGAGAGGAACATCACCCGAATCAACGGCAAGCCCGGAATGAAGACGAGGAGGGCGCTGAAGCCGACGAAGAACGTGAGGAGTCCGTAAAAGGCCGGCGCCTCGTTCCACTTCCAGCGCAGCCCGCGCTCGAGGCCGAGCGCTTCACACGTAGCGTAGGCGCTCGTCAGTGGCACCGTGCCCAGGCCGAGCAGGGAGGCGCCCAGCAGACCTAGAGCGAAGACGGTTTCGGCGAAGCGGCCGGCGAACGGGCGCAGGGCGACGGCGGCCTGCGCCGCATCGCTGATCTCGTAGCGGCCGTGGGCGAACAGCGTGGCCGCCGTCGCCACGACGATGAACGCGGCCACCAAGTTCGTGAGTACGGCGCCCGTGGTGATGTCGATGTGCGAGGCGCGCAGATTGGCTCGGCTGAGTCCCTTGTCGGCCGTGTACGACTGAATGAACCCCTGACCCCACGGCGTGATCGTGGTGCCAACGGTGCCGACGACGGCCAGGAGATACGCTGACGTGACCGCCCCGTGCGGCACGACGAGGTAGTTCGCCGCTGTGACCCATGCCGGATGAGCCAGGTAGGCCGAGATCGCGTAACCCGCCGACACGGCCGCGCCCATGGCCAAGAAGACGAACTGTACGCGACGGAAGCTTCCTCGCGTGAGGAGGAGGATGACGGCGACGGTCGCCACCGAATTGCTCACAGCCACGGGCACCCCGAAGATGAGCAGTGCGGCACTGATGCCGGCGAACTCGGCTACCGTGTCGCCGAGGTTAGCGAGGAGCATCGTGACGATGGCGAGTCCAGACCACCGCAGACCGAAGCGCTCGCGCACCAAGTCGAGCAACCCTTTGCCGGTGGCCAGGCCCAAGCGCGCGCCTGCTTCCTGGGTGATGCCGAGGGCCAGGGCGCTGGCGAGGAGGACCCACATCATCTGGTAGCCGAACTTGGCGCCCACGACCGAGTACGTCGTGATGCCGCCAGCATCGTTGTCGGCGAATCCGGAGATGATGCCTGGTCCCATGGCAGCCAGAATTCCCAGCCTGGCATAGCGCCAGCGGCGGCGGCCGAGCCATGGGACAAACCACTTGCGATCCATCCTCTCTCACCTCCTCGACGAGTTTGCTGGGGCGCCAGTGATGCGGCGCCCACGTCTTCTCTGCCTTGTGCCACTCGCCCTTGTCGACGAGGGCACGCACGTGGCCCGAGGCTGAGGCGAGATGAGGGCTCTTATCTCATGCCTCTCCCACGTGCTTGAGAGGACCCGCGAGGAGTTCGCCAAGTTTCCGGAGCGCGCAGCGGCAACGCTCAGCGTGCGAACCCTTGTCGGGTCCGGCCTCCGGTAACCCGGAGGCGTCGGCTGGGTGATCGTCCATACGTTGCGTCTCCTGTTGGCGTGGGATCCCGGCGCGGGCGACACATCGTGCGCCGCAGTCGACTGGCAGGGTGGCGGCTGATAAAGCCTGTGCACTCCGCGCGCGTCGCTGAAAACCGGGATGTGCAGCCCGTGCACAGTACTTCAAGGCACAAGCCGAGGTCAATCAGGAAGAGCTTTTCGAGGCGGCTGATGCGCTCGGGCAAGAGCGCCGCGCGCGGGCGCAAACGCCGCGCGCTCGGGCGCAGACGCCGGTTTTCGCCCGAGTAGCTGCGCGGCGACCGCTCAGCAGCTCCACGGTTGCTCTATCAGTAACGCGGCCGCCGTTCAGCGGCACGATGGCGGCTGTATAATGCGCACATGTGCGTACCTCTTGCGCTTGCGGCCCGTGCCGTGGCTTGCTCTGCCGCGGTGGATGCGCTGCCGGCGAGAAGCGAAGCGGTCTTACACGGCGCCGCGCATGTCTGGTAGGGTGACGAGTACTCCGAGGGTGATGGGAGTTCTTCGGCGCCGTGAGATGCTCTACAGGAGCGAAGGGATCGTCGGTGAGGGCAAAGGCTAGCTTGCGCGAACTAAGATACGCGTTGCGCTCTTGGAGGCACATCCTTCCGGCGGGGAGAAACGACGCTATCCTCCAGTTCCTCATCATGTTCACGACGTACCTCGCCTACGAGCTGGTGCGCTTCTTCACGGTTGGCCGTGAGTCGACGGCGATCGCGAACGCGGATCACATCATCCAAGCCGAGCGCAGCCTTCACTTCTTCGTGGAGCCATGGGTGCAAGCCAAGGTGAGCCACGTCCACTTCCTCGTGCTGCTCATGAACTGGTTCTACGCCAACATGCATATCCCGGTGACGGTCGGTTTCTTGGCCTGGGTCTACTTGCGGCGCAACGAGGTGTGGACAGTCTTTCGCAACGCCTTCTTGCTCATCAACGCCATTGCCGCGACCGTCTTTGCCTTGTTACCCGTGGCGCCCCCGCGGCTTGTGCCAACATCCGGCATCGTTGACACGCTCTTCGTCTTCTCGCGGATAAACTACGAATCGGGTGGTCTGGCGAGTATCACAAATCCTTACGCAGCCATGCCTAGCCTCCACTTCGGTTACGCCCTGTTCGTTGCCGTCGGTCTGGTACTGCTGACGCGGTCGTTCTGGGTGCGTGTGTTGGCGGTTGCGTACGCGTCTTTTGTTGTCATCACGGTGATCGTGACCGGGAATCACTTCATTCTCGACATTCTCGCTGGCGGCTTCGTCATCGCTATCGCCTACCTGTTCACGCTCTCGGGCGCCACTGTCGCGATGCCCGAGACGGTGGCGGTCCGCCACGACGAAGAGCTCCGCGGCTAGGGCTGGTTTGGGCCGTGCTGTGCCTTGCGCTTCGTCTTGTCCTGACGCCTGTGCCGGTGCGCTGAGGAGTTCCTGATGGCGAGCCCGGCGAAGATGAAGGTGTACACGGAGGTGCGGCGCGCGTTTGTGCCCCTCACTGTGCGCCTCGTCAACGGCCACATCACACCGAACAACCTGACGGTGGCCGGCTTGGCGCTCAATGTGGCCGCGGCGCCACTGATCGTCAGCGGCCACTTCATCTGGGCGCTGGTCGTGTTCCTGCTCGCCGGTATCTGCGACATGCTCGACGGAGCCGTGGCGCGACTGAGCGAACAGGTGACGCCCTTCGGCGCCTTTCTCGATTCGACGAGCGATCGGGTGGCCGAAGGCGTGGTGCTGGGAGCCGTGGCGATCTGGTTTGCCCGCCAGGGCCTCTACTTCGAGGTCGGTGCCGTGTTCGTGGCTCTGGTGGCCTCGTTCTTGGTGAGCTACACGCGGGCGCGGGCGGAGGCATTAGGGCTGGAGTGCAAGGTCGGCCTTATGTCGCGGCCCGAGCGTATCGTCTTGCTGGCCGTTGGGCTTCTCTTCGCGCCGCACTTCCACGCCCTCTCGGTGGTCATCTATGCCCTGGCGGGGCTGACTTCCTTTACGGTCCTGCAGCGCATCCTGCACGTGCGCCACCAGTTGCTTCACCGCGGCCAGGCCGACGCGGGGCGCGGCCAGCACTGAGGAAGGTGCGCGTGGTATACTTGCCGCCGTCTTGGGCGCTGGTGCTTTAGCGCACTGGTTCGATAGAAGGAGAAGTGACGGCCAGGCTGCTGAAGGCGGCCGGCCTGCAGTGGAGGGAGACTCATCTTGGGCAATCCGGTTCGTGTGGCTGTCGTAGGCGTGGGCAATTGCGCGTCGTCGTTCATTCAGGGCGTCGAGTTCTACAAGAACGCGAAAGCGACCGACTTTGTGCCGGGCCTCATGCATCCCGTGTTGGGCGGTTATCACATCAGCGACATCGAATTCGTGGCCGCCATCGATATCGACAAGAACAAAGTTGGCAAAGACCTTTCGGAAGCCATCTTCGCCAAGCCGAACAACACGGTGAAGTTCGCTGACGTGCCCAAGAAGGGCGTCGAAGTCGTGCGCGGCATGACTCACGACGGCCTGGGCAAGTACCTGTCGCAGATCATCGAGAAGGCGCCTGGGCCGACTGCCGACATCGTCGGCATCCTCAAGAAGACGCAGGCCGATGTGGTGGTCAACTACTTGCCGGTGGGTAGCGAAGAGGCCACTAAGTGGTACACCGAACAGATCCTCGCTGCAGGCTGCGCCATGGTCAACTGCATCCCCGTGTTCATCGCCCGTGAGCCTTACTGGCAGAAGCGCTTCGTCGAGGCGGGCTTGCCCATCATTGGCGACGACATCAAGAGCCAAGTCGGCGCGACCATCGTGCATCGCGTGCTGACGCGCCTCATGCGCGAGCGCGGTGTGCGCTTGGAGCGCACCAGCCAGCTCAACGTCGGCGGCAACACCGACTTCCTCAACATGCTCGAGCGCGAGCGCCTGGAGTCGAAGAAGATCTCCAAGACGAACGCGGTCACCAGTCAGCTTGACTACGACATGGGCGCGCGCAACGTGCACATCGGCCCCAGCGACTACGTGCAGTGGCTCGACGACCGCAAGTGGGCCTACATTCGCATGGAGGGCCGCACGTTCGGTGACGTGCCGCTCAACATCGAGCTCAAGCTTGAGGTGGTCGACTCGCCCAACAGCGCTGGCATCGTGATCGACGCGGTACGTTGCGCCAAGATCGCCCTAGATCGAGGTCTCTCTGGGGCCCTCGAAGGTCCGAGTTCCTACTTCATGAAGTCACCGCCGGTGCAGCATCCCGACGATGTCTGCCGCGAGATGACCGAGGCCTTCATCGCGGGCGAGGATAACTCGGTGCTGACGGGAGGGGCCGAGCCGCCGAAGGCGACGAAGGCCCGCGCTCGGGCGACCGAAGAGCCGCCTGCGGCTGAGTAGAACCGCCGCGGCCGACGCTTCGGCAGCACGTCCGGCCGACTGCGCTTGGGTGCGGGCGGACCATGCGTGGCCGCACGTCCGACAACCCCTCTCTAGCCGGCCGCGGAGTATGATGTCGCCGGTGGGCACGTGAACGAGAAGCGGTACAAGATCGGCATGCTGACGCCCTACGCGTGGACCGTGCCGGGTGGGGTGAACCAGCACATCGCGGCGTTGGCCGAGCGCTTCACGGCCATGGGCCACCGCGTGACGATCATCGCCCCCAGCGACGCCAAAGCTCAAGTCAAAGAGAGCCGCGAGCGCGTGCGCGCGGTGCTCCTCGGCGAGCGCGAGACGGTGTTCGCGCCCGACGAACCTTATCCGCGCTATTTCTTCGCCGGCGGGTCCTATCCCGTGCGTTACAACCGCTCGATCAGCGTTATCGCGGCGCCGGTCGATCTCATCTCCAACATCGATGTCTTCCTGGAGAGCGAGGACCTCGACATCCTGCACCTGCACGAGCCGTTCGTGCCCAGCTTGGGTTGGACAGCTCTGCGCCACGCCAACTGCCCCCTCGTGGCGACGTTCCATGCCAACTCGGAGAGGTTCCTCTCCTACTGGATTACGCGGCCGATTTTCCAGCGCTTCTTCGAGGCCTTCGATGGCGTGATCGCCGTCTCCGCCGTGGCCCGCGACACGGCGGCGCGCTATTTTCCGGGCGAGTACCGCATCATCCCCAACGGCATCGACCTGAACGTGTTCCGTCCGCCAGCGCAGCGGCGCGCGGGTCCGCTGCGCCTGCTCTTTGTTGGCGGCGATTCGCAACGCAAGGGCCTGAAGGTGTTGCTGCGGGCGTTGCGCTACTTGGGTCCGGATGCGCCGCCTTTCGAGCTGGATGTGTGCGGCAGCGACCAGCAGGAACAGCGCTACGGCCGTCTCGTGCCCGCGGGGTTGAACGGCGTTGTGCGTTTTCACGGTCGCGTCGCGCACGAGCGTTTGCCGGAGCTCTACCAGCAGGCCGATATCTTCTGTGCGCCGTCACTGGGCAAAGAGTCGTTCGGCATCGTGCTGCTGGAGGCGATGGCGACCGGAACGGCGATCGTTGCCTCCGACATCGATGGCTACCGCGATGTGGTGACCGATGGGCAGGAAGGCGTGCTCGTGCCGCCGCGCGACGCCAAGCGGCTCGCGGCGGCACTGCGCCAGGTGATGGTGGATGATGAGGCGCGCAAAGCTTATGCGCTGCGCGGTCTGCAGACCGCGCAGCGCTACTCGTGGGACATCGTGGCTGCCCAAGTCATGAGCGTCTACGACGAAGTCGTCTCTCGCCTCAGGGGCCCGGCGCGCTCTCGGCGACGGGTGAAGGCCGAGCTCTACGCCGACTTCCACACGCACACGGCCTACTCGTCGGATTGCGTGACGACGCCGGCGGACCTTCTGCAAAGGGCCCGTGAAGTCGGTCTCGATGTGGTTGCGGTGACCGACCACAACACGGTAGCGGGCGGCCTGGAGGCGGCCTCGTTGGCTGATCGGTACGGCGTGCGCGTGATCGTCGGTGAAGAGGTGAAGACCAGCGAGGGCGAGGTGATCGGCCTCTTTTTACGCGAGACGATCCCTCCGGGGCTCTCCTTCGCCGAAACCATTGCCTGCATTCGGCAGCAGGGCGGCATCGTCTACGTGCCGCATCCGTTCGACCGCCTGCACAGCGTGCCTAGCTACGCACTGCTGCGCGCCCACGTACGCGATCTCGACGTCATCGAGGTCTTCAATTCGCGTCTCGCCTTTCCGAGCTTCAACGAGCGCGCCGAGCGTTTTGCGCGTCGCTACCGTCTTCCGGCTGCGGCCGGTAGCGACGCGCACGTCCTGCCTGGCCTCGGCACGGCGCTGACCGGCATAGGCGAGTTCACTGGCCCGGCCGATTTTCTGGCGGCGCTCGACGAGAGCCACATCGTGCGCCGCCCCAGGAGCTACATCTACTTGCAGTCACTCAAGCTGCTCCAGACCAGTTTCGAGGGCGCGTCCCGTTCCTAGGCGAGGGCTGCCGGCATCGCGACCGCAGAGGGGTCTCTCGCGGTGGGCGAGCATGCGCGGCTCGGTCGGCGAGATGTGGCTCACGGTCGGCAAGATGTCGCTCACGGTCGGCAAGAAGTGGCAAGGGATTTCGCCCCCGTGAGCGAAACTTAGCGTGCAAGCGGAGAAAGGCGGACGGTGGCACAACCCAACGAGATCTACGACAAGTACCTGACGCGTGCTATCTCGGAGATCAACGAGTTGACGGGTGAGCTGCTCCGCTGTCGTACGTGTCCTCACGCGAAGACAATGCCAGTCATCGGTTCCGGGCATCCGTTGGCCGATATCCTCTTGCTGAAGTACCAGGCGCAGCCGAGCGAGTGTCACGAGGGCGTCGCCTTCTTCGGACGGGCCGGTGCGGCAATCATGAAGAGCTGTCAGCGCCTCGGCATCGATCCGTTACAGCTCTATGGTACGAACGTCATCAAATGCGGCAACGTAAGCGACCAGTCGCGCGGAGCCTGCCTCGGGTACTTGCGCCGCGAGATTGCCATCGTCGGGCCGAAGATCATCGTTGCCATGGGGGAGAAGGTCGTTGTCGCCCTCGAGGAGCTGGCTCTCCCTCTCGCCAGGCCGGTCGTGTACGAGCCGGGTGAGCTGTTCGAACTCACCCCTGGCACCGAAGTGTTGGTCACGCCCGACATCGACCGCTCCCTCGACGAGCAGCGTCAGAAGGCGGCCTTCTGGCAAGCGTTCCGCCGTCTCGGGGAGTGGTACGAAGCCATTCCGCCGTACTGACGGACACGAGCTTGACCCTCGTGACTGAGAGGGGCTGGGGCCGTCGCGCGCCGGTCGCGGTGGGTGCTGGCGCGGCCCTCTACCTGTTCACCACTGCCAGCCAAGTCGTGCCGGCTCTCCCGTGGTTGCGCGCCGACATCATGGTCTCGCTTGCCTGTGGCCTGACGCTCACGGCGCTCTTCGTCGACGGACTTCTGCCCCTGCGCGGTTTGGGCAACCGGCTTCTGTACGTGTTCGCTGCGGCACTACCGGCGGCGCTCTTGTTCTCGTACCTGAGCTGGGCACCTGCCGCTAACTTAGCCAAGGTGCTCCTCGCCGTCGCCCTGGGGTTGTGGCTCGTCTTGCAGATCCCCGACGTGCGCATCATCGTCCTCATCGCCCTCATCGTGCCCGTTGTCGACGCTTTCAGCGTGTTCTCGTCCCTGGGGCCCACGCACACGTTGCTGGCCACTCAGCCGCAAGCAATCAACTACTTCGCCGTCCTGTTCACCTGGTTCGGCTACAGCTACCGCGAGGCGTACTCGGCCATTGGCACAAGCGACCTCATCTTCTTCAGCCTCTACCTCGGCGCGACGCTGGCGTTCCGTCTGCGACCGCGCCTCACGCTCGCTCTGATGACCGTCTCCTTTGCCCTGACGGTCGCCCTCGCCCTGTGGAACCTGAGCGCTTTACCGGCCCTGCCCTTGCTCTCTGTCGGATTCCTGCTCGGCAACGCCGACATACTCTGGCGGCGGTGGCGAACCCCGCGTCCGTGAGGCGCCTTGGGAACAAGCCCGCAGCATGCCCTAGCCGGACGGTTGCCGAGGGCCTTGCGAACCAGGTTGGAGGAGGCTCACTGACGTTCGAACAGCGCGACCGTCTCGATGTGGTGCGTCTGCGGGAACATGTCCACCGGCGCGACCCGCGTTAAGCGGTAGCCCAGCGTGGTGAGCTGAGCCGCGTTCGCCGCCAGCGTCGTCGGGTTGCAGGAGATGTAGACGATGCGCTCAGCGCCCAGGGCGGCCATGCGCTCAACCGCTTTCTTCGCCATGCCGGCGCGCGGCGGATCGGTGACCACGACGGCCGGCGGCTCGCCGCCGGCCGTCGTGGTCTCACGCAGCAACTTGCGTACGTCGCCGGCCAAGAAACTGGCGTTCGTGATCCCGTTCAGGCGGGCGTTCTCCTGCGCCGCGGCAACCGCGTCGGTGACGATCTCCATGCCGTAGACGTGCCCCGCGCGGTGCGCGAGAAGGAGCGAGAGGGCGCCGATGCCGCAGTAGAGGTCGTACGCGCTGCGCTGGGCGGCGGGAGCCGCCCAGCGCAGCGCCACGTCATAAAGCGCTTCGACCATGATGCCGTTCGTCTGCAAGAAACCGAGGGCGGGAACGCGCAGTTTGACGCCCAAGATCTCTTCGTTGAACCAGGGTGGTCCGACGACCATGAACGGCCCAACGCCAACGGCAGCGTCGGCGCGTGATTCGTTGACGGTGATGGCGAAAGACGAGTAAGGCTGCACCTCGGCGACTCGGGCAGCGAGCGCCTCCTCCTCACGGAAGCGAGAGGTGACGAAGAGGTTGAGAAAGAGGTCGCCGCTGGCGAAGCCCTTGCGGACGACGAGGTGGCGCAGGAGACCCTGATGGGTCACCTGCGAGTAGGGCGGCAGGTTGAGGGCGCGGCAGGCGGTTGCGACCGCCTGCCGCGCCCGATTCATCTCCTCTGGCGCGAGCCAAATATCGGTCGTCTCGCTGACCTCGCGCCAGGAACTGCGCTTGTGCAAGCCGAGAAGGAGGTCACCGGCCTCGTTCGTCCCGAAGGAGAATTCCATCTTGTTGCGGTACCGCCAGGGAATTGTCATCCCCTTGATGGGCTCTAAGGTGTAGTCGCGCAGGCCGCCGATGTGTTGCAATGACTCGACGACTTGCTGTTGCTTGAGTTCAAGTTGGGCAGCGTAATCGATAGCTTGCCACTCGCAGCCGCCGCACGTCTCGCTATGCCCACACGGCGGCGGCACGCGGAGCGGCGAAGGCGAGAGGAGGTCAACAACGCGTGCTTCTGCATACGTGCGTTTGTTCTTCACGATCTGCACCCGCACGCGGTCGCCGGGCACGGTGTGGCGCACAAACACGACGAAGCCATGCCGGCGGGCGACGCCCTGCCCACCATACGCGAGGGTGTCGATGTCGAGGTCGAGGATGTCGCCAGACTTAAACGGCATGCTGACAGTCTACCGAAGACACACGCGGCTCGCTCGCGCCGTGCCCCAGTCGTGCGCCGTGCCCGAGTCGTGCGCTGTGCCCGAGTCGTGCGCTGTGCCCGAGTCGTGCGCTGTGCCCGAGTCGTGCGCTGTGCCGCACACGCCGTCTCGCTCGCCGCAGTTTGGTAGAGTACCCAGCAACCCCCGTCATGGCGGGCGGCGCCAAGCGGCATCGCCATTGCTCCAGCCTACGAGAAGGAGACGTTCGTGACACGCATCAATGTGGAGGCCTACCGCCGCCGCGCCGAGGAGTTCGTCGCTGCCCTCGACTACGAGTACTACGCTCATTACGCTGGCCTCAAGGCCGACTGCGACTTCACGGCCGTCTACGATCGCTTCCCTGAACTGTTTACCAAAGAGGCCGTCGACGAACTCAACGCCGTTTATGAGGTCGTCCAGGGCGAGGAGAAGAAGCGCCTCGCGTTCCTCCTCGAATTCACCATCGACGGCTTCATCGGCGAGCGGACGAAGCACCTCACCGATCAGATTGCCAACCGCGAGGGCCGGGCCGTCGTACACGTCGATGGGCAGGACATCCCGTTCCGCCAGGCGGGCATCGTGCAAGCGAACGAACCCGACCGCGATCGTCGCCGCCGCATCGAGCGAGCTCGCCTCGACGTCGTTCAAGGCCAACTCAATGAGTTGTACGACGAGCTGTGGCGGAGCGAACACGAGTTGGCGCGCCAGCTCGGGTTCGCCGACTACACGGCCCTCTACGACATGCTGACGCGAGTCGACCTCGATCTCCTGCGTGCCCAAGCCGAGGCTTTCTTACAGGACACCGAAGGCTTGTACCAGCGTTCGCTGGAGAAGCTGCTGCCAGCCAAATTAGGCATCAAGTTGACCGATCTCGAATACGCCGACTTGCCGCGCCTCGTGCGCGCGCCAGAGTACGACACGATCTTTACCGCCGAGCGCATGATCCCCACCTTTGAGGCTACTCTGGCGGGCATGGGCGTCGATTTGCAGGCGCAGACCAACGTGCACATCGACGCTGAGCCGCGCCCACTCAAGTCTCCGCGCGCCTTCTGTGCGCCCGTGCACATCCCCAACGAGATCTACCTCGTTGTAATGCCCAAGGGGGGCCAAGACGACTACATCGCTCTCTTGCACGAGGGCGGCCACACCGAGCACTTTGCTCACACCCCGGTCGACCTGCCCTTCGAGTACCGCCACTTTGGCGACAACGCGGTGACGGAGGGCTACGCCTTCCTAATGGACCACCTGATCCTCAATCCGCGCTGGCTAGACGTCTACCTCGGCTACGCGAACTCTGCCGATTTTCTCAAGTTCGCCAACATCGTCCAGCTCTACTACCTGCGCCGCTACTGCGGCAAGATCGTTTACGAGGTCGACCTGCACCGGTGCACCGACAGTCTCGATGGCATGGACAAGCTCTACGCCGACTCCCTCTCCGAGGCGCTCATGGTCGACGTTCCCCCCGAGAACTACTTAATCGACGTCGACCAGGAGTTCTACGTCTCCAGCTACCTGCGCGCGTGGATGTACGAAGGGGCGCTGCGCATGTTGCTGCAGGACCGCTACGGCATGGAGTGGTGGCACGACGAGGCCGGCTGCGGCTGGCTGAAACAACTCTGGAGCAAGGGGCAGGAGTTCAGTGCCGATCAAATCCTGCTCAAGAACGGTGGTGGCAAGCTCGACGTCGACCCGCTCAGGCACCACATCGAGCGCGCACTGGGACGCTGAACCGGAGCGCTGAACCAGGACGCTGAACCGGGACGCTGAACCGGGGACGTGTCGCTGCAGCGTCAGGTCGTTGCTTCAGGGAGCGGCTGCACGAGGAGGCGGCGTCGACGAGGTCCGTCAAACTCGCAGAAGTAGATTCCCTGCCAGGTACCGAGCTGTAGCTGCCCGCCCTGCACGGGCACGGTCACGCTGGCGCCCATGAGGCTTGCCTTCACGTGCGCGTCGGCATTGCCTTCGGCATGGGCAAAGGGTAGCGACTGGGGCACCAGGCGCTCGAGCGCCATCAGGATGTCGCGACGCACCGACGGGTCGGCGTCCTCGTTAATGGTCACGCCAGCGGTGGTGTGGGGGACGTAGACGAGCAGGGCACCGGCGCGTAAGCCGGTTGTGCGCAACGCGTCGGCGACGCGCTGCGTGACGTCGACAAGTTCGCTTCGCTGCCTCGTTTGCACTTCAATCGAGAGCACCTTACTCCCCTTTTCTGAGTCAACCGAACAGGCCGAGACGTCTCGACCTCTGCCGCCCAGGCACCACACGACCAGCCTTGATGGCGGCTACGACGTCAGCGGTCGAACGCACAGGATCGGGAAAGCTCGTGAAGCACGTCATGATGCGCTCGACACGGTGGGCATCGCTGCCGCCGGTCTCAGGCAGGGCCAGAGTTGCGGCGATGCGCCGGGCGATCTCCACGTCGTGGCGACTCGCGTGGGCCCCGTTGTAAACCTCAACGGCGTCGATGGTTGTCCCTACTTGTCGCTCGAGCGAGGGGTAGTAGGGCGAGCCGCTGCGGCCGCCCCCTGCGGCAGGATGCACCCATACGACGGCGGCGTCGGGGGCGATCGCCTCTGGCTTGGGAAACTCCTGAACGTCGCGAAACGTGGCCAGGTAATCGAGGTCGGGCGAGAGGATGACGAAGTCGCCAAAGAGGGTCGAGATTTCGACTCCGTGGATGAGCACGACGCCGATCTCCGCCAGCGGGCCCTCCAGCGCCCGGTTGTCGCTCACGTCGCCGTGGTTGGTGAGGGCGATAGCGCGCACCCCGCGAGCTTGGCAGGCGGCGACATACTCGCTGTGGGTAATTGCCGAACAGCTCGAGGCCGGGTAGGTGTGGGTGTGTAAATCGATGTCCATGGGTCGGTCCTGTGTCGCGAGGCGAGTATACACGGACAGGCGACCTCTCTAGCAAACGGCGCTCACGTCCGATAGAGACTCGCAGAGGCTCTTCATGCAAGGAACGTTGGACACCTTCAGCGTGGTTGAGGTCTTGCAGCTACTGAGCAAGGCAAGACGTTCGGGCACCCTTCACATCGAGTGTGCCGATCGTCTGATCGACGTGCATTTCGTCCACGGACGCATCGCTGAGGCGCGCGATTCAACGCGGGTATTCACCGATACCGTCATCGGCAGTCAGTTGCTCAAGCGCTTGCTGATCAATGAGGCGCAGTTGCGCGAAGCGCTCGACTACCAGGAGCGGCACCCTCAGCCGCTGGGTACGATCCTCGTGCAGAAGGGGTTCCTGCATGAGCGCGAGCTCCGCGAGGTTCTTTCCCGGCAAGTGGCGAGCACGTTCGTGGCTGCGAAGGCGGCGGGGAGCGGCACCTTCATGTTCGTCGCTGATCCCCATCCAAAGCCGGTCGAGTGCATCACGATCGACACGCACGCCGTCCTCATGGACATTTCATCAGTCGGCGGCGACTACTGTCTCGCCTTCGAGGTGCTGGGGCAGGCGAATACGGTGGTGCTGCGCAACCGCGATTACGAGACGTTGCCGCGGCACTCGATCTCGATGGGCCGGGATGAGTTTCTTGTGCTAGCGCAGGTCGACGATCGCAGGACAGTGCGCGAGATCGCCGCCTCGGTCATGCTCGAAGAGATAACCGTGATCAGTATCCTCGGCAAGCTGTGTGAGGCTGGCGTGCTGCTCGTGCGGGCCGAGAAGCAGACGCGCGCCCAAGACGACGATGAGCTGCGCGCACACCGCGACAGCGTCTGGAGTGAAGTGAGCCAGATCTTCGATCAGCTCGGCTTCAACGAGCAGGTCGAGGGGGCCGACACGCCCACACCAACGTCGGGAACAACGGCGGCGAGTGACAGCCCTACGCACCGCGCCTGATGGTCGCTGCCGGGTGCAGCCAAGTTCGCGCTCGCGGGGCAGTCGGCGCAGGGAAGATCCATCGTGGGCTGAATGAGTTGGGCTGGAGGGGCTGTCGCGTGTGAACTTTGTTGCGCTGCGCGTCGTGACCGTTGAGCGCAGGAAGCGCGCCCCGTGACGGGGCGCGCTTCCTGCGCTCTCCTCCGCTGTGAACCCTCGTCAGACGGTCACGTCAGTGAACCCTCGACGAATGCTGCGAGATTGAGCCGTCGTCAGGCGGTTACGTCGCGCACGAGATCTTCGTAGGCGGCCACGTAGCGGTCGATGTCCTCGTCAGTATGCTGGATGGACAGCGTCCACTCCTCTTCACGACCGGGGGCGATGATGACGCCGCGGTTGAAGTTGTAGAGCCATGCCAGGGCGACCAGCTCGTGGTCTTGGTACTTGATGAAGGATTCGTAGTCGGTGATCTTGCCGCTGGCGAAGTTGACGCAGCCCTTGGAGGAGATGCCGACCGTGTAAGCTGGGAAATTGTACTTCTTCGAGATGGCGTCGCACTCCTTGATGAGGCGATCGTTCAAGTAGTTCAGGTGTTGGTAGGCCTCGGGCGTCATGACTTGCTCCAGGCTAGCGCGCGCCGCCGCCATCGATAGCGGGTTGCCGGAGTAGGTACCCACTTGGTAGACCTTGCCGCTCTCGACGACTTCCATAACTTCGTCGGTACCGCCAATTGCGCCTGAGGGCAGACCGGCACCTAATGCCTTGGCCAAGCAGATCATGTCGGGGACGACACCCCAACGCTCAACGGCGCCACCGGCAGCGGTGCAGATGCCCGTTTTCACCTCGTCGAAGATCAGCACGATGCCGTGCTTCTTGGTGATCTCGCGGACGGCTTCCAGGTAGCCCGGCTCGGGTAGGACAACGCCAAGGTTCATCATGGCCGGTTCCATGATCAGGCAGGCGGGCTTGCGCCCCTCAGCGATCAGCTTCTCGAGCCGAGCTTCGAGCATGGGCGCATCGTTGAACGGCACGGGAATGGTCAGGTCGACCGATGACTGCGGGATGCCGCCGCCGTACGGGAGCGAAGCATAGTTGTCGCGTGGCCCAATGGTGCCGTAATCGACGGCACCGATCGACACCATGACGTAGTCGTGGTGGCCGTGGTAGGAGCCGAAGATCTTCATGATCGTGTCGCGTCCCGTGTACGCGCGGGCGACGCGAATGGCGTCCATGGTTGCTTCGGAGCCGGAGTTGACGAAGCGCCACTTCGGCAGCTTGAAGTTCTTAGCGAGGTGCTCGGCGACGATGATCGCGTCTTCGGTCGGCAAACCAAACTGCGTGCCGAACGGGGCGCGTTTCTGGATCGCCTCGACGATGACGGGATGCGCATGCCCCTGCACCATGCAGCCAAAGCCGTTGTGGAAGTCGCTGATCTCCTGTCCATCAACGGTGTAGATCTTCGAGCCCTTGCCGTGCGTGAAGTAGAGAGGGTACGGGTCGCGCGCGTGATAGGTGGAAGCGACGCCCATTGGGAGCACCTTGTGGGCGCGCTCATACATCGCACGAGCCTTGGGGCTGTTCTCTTCGAGGCGCTTCTCCTCACGCTCGGACAGCTCCTGGATACGCTTGCGGTCAATCTCAACCGGTGCGACTGAAGCCATGTGGTTCACTCCTTGCTGGTAGTCCGTCGAGTCGCGGTGGTACGGGTCTGCCCGCCGTAAACCACGCCACCGTCCATCCTTCGAGGCACAGATCGATACAAGCCATGGGGCACGGCGGCGAGAAGTGGGCGATCCCCTTGCGGGAACGTTACGACTATGACTTGATAGATCACCCCTTACTGACCGCCCGCTGCGGCCTGTCCGTTCGGCGGCGCATCACGTTTGGCGGCTTGTCGGTCGTCGCGAGAGCTACGCTGCTCATGCGTGCGTGGTGCTAAGTCTATACGCTTTCTGTCTCGCGGCCAGAGCTTTCTTCTGCCGATTCCACCAAGTTTGGCAAGGACCAGGAACGATTCGGCGCAAGCACCGGGGTGAACTGCTGATTCGGCAAACAACTTGCCTGCTGTGCATGGGTAAGGCAGCTGCTCACCTGTGATCAGGCGAGGACCTCGCCGGTGGTCTCTGCGGACGCCGGCCGGAGTGGTAGGCGGCTGTGGCCGGGCGAGCAAGCGGGACGGACCGTCGTGTCGCTGGCGTTCGCTTCGTAGGGCGCTGGCGTTCGCTTCGTAAGACTCCAGCGCGTACTTCGTGGAACGCTGGCGTTCACCCTGCAGGAACACGACCGAGCTAAGGGTGTGCCGCGAGATGGCGCCGTAGGGATGAAAGCATAACAGAACGACTCTCTCACCGCTGGGGGCCGAGTATGTCCGCCCTGCGCCCAAGCATGCACAGAGGCGGGCGCGGGCCTGTGGCCCGCGCCCGCCTCACGCGTTGCGGTTTAACGAGCGACGATCTTGATGATCCTGCTCGTGCCGGTCACCAGGGAAGTGCCGGTAGGTTTGACGACGACGCGCAGTACGTAGGTTGCGCGAGCCGTCTTGAAGGTGGTCGCGAAGGCACCCGAGCTGTTGATCACTGGCGACCGGAAGGTCTTCCATCCAGTGGATGTCTTGCGTTGGATGATGGCCTTTGCTGGCAACTGCACCAGCGGGAGGGCCTTACCAGTGAGCCTCACGTAGGTGCCCGCAGCAACCGAGGTCCGTGAGGCGTTGAAAGTCACCTTGTAAGCGACATTCACATTCACCTCAGGGGAGGTTGCGGGGGCGTACGTGTCGCTGCCCAGGAACTGGACCTTGTAGGCCGTGTTCGTCGATGGTTTCACGCTGAACGAGAAGCCGCCATCGATGACAAAGGCTTGCGCCACCACGTTGTAGTTGCCACCCGCCGGTTTGGCCCAGAGCTGGACCTGTGAACCGACGAGGTCGGCGGCGTTACCCACGATCGTGCCCTTCACGGTGGTAGACGTTCCCCACACGACGGTAGGAGTCTTGCCATAGATCGGCATCGAAATGTCGACCGATCCGACTGGTCCGCGCACTGCGGTTGCCTCGTTCAGGGCAGTATTCAAGATGGCCTGAGTGTACTGGAAGTTGTGGATGCCCTCGGAGCCGTCAGCCTGAGTGAACTCCATATTGACGCACGCCTTGAGGAAGTTCGTTTGGTCGACGGTCAGCGAGCTTGCACTGACGGCATCCCATGCGGCACGAGCGGCCGTATGGTTCGCGAAGCCGTACAGAGCTGCCTTGGCGTCGAGAACGGCGCTGATCTGGCTCCACATACTTTGGACCCAGGCTTGCCGCTGGTCGATGACTGGCTGCAGGCGCAACGCCAACGGGTCGCTGGGCGTGCCATGGCACGTCGAGCACGACGAGTTCGGCATCGCGGTGGCTACGCCATTCACCATGACCGTATGCGTGGCCGCGTACTCCGGCATGATGGGCTGGAACGTATGGTTGCCGCCGGTTCCCGGGGCGCCGTTGTATTCGTACCCCGTGGGCACCATGTGGCACTGCACGCAATCGCTCGCGTGCAAGGCAGGCGTCTGCGGCACGTCGATGGCGCCGACGCCCTCCATCATCTGCTTCTGAGGCTCGAACACGGCGGTCGTTTGCACGCCAAAGGACGTCTGGCCTGCCGGCAGTTGCGCGGTATGGCAGCTCTCGCAGAGCTGGCTCTGCGGCATGATGAGCTGAGCGTCGCGATCCGGGTTGAACACCGACGGAGTGCCGCCCTTATGTGGATCGTGACACGCCACGCAGGTGTCGCCGTACTTCAGGTCAGACAGCGTGACGCCCGCTGGCATGGTGCCACCGTTGTTAGCGGCCAAAATGCGTGCGTCGGCCGAATGGCACTGGGCGCACTCGCTGACCACGACGCTATCCGGTATGTGCGCCGCTGCCGCCGTCTCCTTGAGCGTCGCCAGCGAGTTGAAGTGAGTCACCGGAATGGTCTGCGTGGTTGTGCCGTCCCAGGTCGTCATGCCCTCGACCATCTCGTCGTACTGCACGGCGCTCTCGCCGTGAGATAAAGCGCTCTGACCGCTGGGCCAGAACGAACCGATCTGCGGCGAGCTCGGCTGTGCGATGTTCAGCACGCTGTCAAGAGAGGTCGTCAGCGGGTTGAAAGCCACCGGGTACTGGGTGTGGATCGTGCCCTGCGCTACTGTGGTGAAGCTCGCCACTGACTGTGAGTAGCGCGCGTGGCACTGGCCGCAGATGTCGGGATTGGCGAGGTTGCCGAAGCCCAGCCCGGTCATGTCGGCGCTGTGCGCTTGGAGCATGCTGTAGTGGCAGTCGGAACAGCCAACGAACGGCTCCGTCAGCGCACCGTCACTACCATCAGTGGGGTAGGTGCTCGTTCCGGCAATCGGTGTGGCCTTGGTCGGGTCGTAGTTGCCCGAGTGGCAACCGGCACACTGTGGCCCCCGGCTGATCGGGTACGCATTGGCCGTGTGGCCCGAGACCGAGCCGATCTGGGCGTGGCCCGTCTGCGACCAGTCTGGGACGACCGTGGGGCCCATGCCGCCCGTGTCGTGGCAGAGGGCGCACGTCGACTCCGGAGTGTAGTCGCTCCGTGCTCCGGCCGCGAAGGCGAGAGGTGCCGCCACCAGGACGACCACGAACACGATCAGAAGAGCGATGGGGATACGTTTCAACGATGTCAAAAGCGTCACCTCCTCCTTCTTCAAGTACTGCATGTGCGTAAATGAGTCCGCGAACATGATTCACCTCCCTTCGCTAGCGGACGCCAATGTGCTAGGAAATACGTTGACCTTGTGAAGCATGCCACAATCGTTGGGAAAAAGAAACGCCCGCGAGGGCGAGATCGCGGAGAGAGACCGCGGGGAAAGGTTGCCAGGAGCTGGGCATGGGCCCGCGGCCACACGCCTTCGAACTCCCGGTTATCGGGAGAGAAGAGATCGGCAAGCGTAACTTTCCTGAATGGCCGCTCGCCACGCGAGAGCTCAGTCGCCGAACGTAGTTTGTGACCGTAGTGTGTCGGTGCCGTGCGGGTAAGGCATCCGTCCAAGCAGGTAGGCACACTAGCTGCCGCTAAAGGGAACATGGCTCCAATGTTCGTCCCGGTGGGGAACCTCTACTGCTCCGAATGTATATATGAATTCGTGACCTGAGGCAAGCATGCGCCGTTGAGAATCTGTAACCCCGGAGCAGCCTTCACGGAGCTTCTCTGCGATGCCCTTTCACAGCAGGGCCATCAGTTATCTGGCGTTGCGCCTCGCTGTGCCTTGGCCGCCCGCGTCGCCAGCCGCCCCTCATGCCAGCCGCCCCTCATGCCAGCCGCCCCTCATCACGAGGAGCTCTGCTGGCAGGCGGACTGCTAGCAGAGCTCGGCCACCAGGCAGGCCGCCGTACGGCACTCCCTCACGACGTGTTCGATGCTCCTCTGGCGTCAGGCAGAGGCTTCGCTTCCACGTGGGCTACGAGGACCTCGGCGGGGTTTCGCCCTGTTGGTTTTTCCTCGCACTCGCCTCCTCAGGCGGCGACTCCGATTCCGTGAGCGATTCGACAACCTGCACGGGGTCGCTCCAGCGCGCGAAGGTCACGCGAGAGGCGAAGAAAGTAATCAACTCTTTCCCCAAGGGGATTAGTGGGATAGCCAGGAACATGCCCGTCACGCCATGGATCTGGTTGCCAGCCAGGATAGCGAAGATGACGAGCAACGGGTGTACGCGAAAGCGGTTGCCCATGATAAGCGGCGCCAAGATGTGCCCCTCAACCTCCTGAATGATGACGAAAGCGATAATGACCCACAGCGCTGCGAGCGAGGAGTGAAACAAGGCAACGACCGTCGGTGGTACCGCTCCCATGACCGGCCCAATGTACGGGATGAGCTCCATGACGGCCGTCCAGGCGCCGAAGAACACGGCGTACTTTGCTCCCGAGGGGAAGGCGCCGATCATGCTGAGAAACCACATCGCTCCACCCGCGCTCAGCCCCAAGGCTGTCGAGAGCAGCAGCTGCGCTTGCACGTACTCAACCACGGCCTTCTGCGTGAGTCTGATGAACGTCTCCGCGTCGTCTGGAGAGTGGGTGGGAAAGTGCGCTCTCACGAAGAGGCTGATGCGCCGCGCGTCGAGGAGCATGTAGATCGAGATGACCACGATGATGATCGTGATCGTGGCGGCGCGTACCAGCGACACGCCTATCCCGACGAGGCTGCGCGTCGCCGCCGGCAAGCTGCGCGAGAGGGAATCTGCGACCGATCTCGCCTCGGCATACACATCGATCTTGAGGTGGGCGCGGTTGGCCACCAGCTGCAAGCTGTCGAGCGAGCCGCGCGCACCTTCGACGAGTCCGGGGAGAGCCCGTAGGAGGTTGTCGAGCTGGCGTGCCGCGGGCGGTAGGACGAGCACAGCGACGGTCCAAATGACGGCGACGAAGGCTCCATACACGACGAAAACCCCAACTGGGCGTGGAATATGAGCGCGCCGCAGTAAGCAGACCAGAGGGTTGAGAATCAGAGCGATGAGGATCGCTGACAAGAAGATGAAGAGAGCTTCGCCAATGAGCCCGATGGTGAACCACGCGATCAGCAACAGCGCAGGGAGGCCGGCGAGTTGCATCCAGCGTGGGATCACGATCTGACCGGCAGCCCGCTTCTCCACGCTGTCCCCCTCAACTCACTTGCCGTAAGCCGTCGTCCGAACGCGTGTGCGTCGGAAGCGCGGTAGGACGACGGCCGCTCGGGCGCGATTATAACCCGTCTGTGAGGCGTTGCCGCGATACGGGTAAGGTTCTGCTATCGAACACTTGCGTGTCGGCGGGGTGGCGACGGGCGTCGCGCGCAGGTTTCAGCTCGGGGTTTCGACTCTCGTTGCGTTTCGCGGGCGCCCTGGACGATTGCTGCGGCAGGAGTTCAAAGATTGAGTCACAGGGGTATCAATACTTGACATCATGTGACTCAGATTTTATGATTTCACCAATGAAAGCATCCAAAGGGAGGAAACGGAATGGGTAAAGTCATAGGCATCGACCTGGGGACCACGTTCAGCTGCATGGCGGTCCTTGAAGGAGGCGAGCCTACTGTTATCCCCAACTCCGAGGGCGGGCGCACTACTCCGTCGGTTGTGGCCTTCTCGAAGAGCGGCGAACGGCTCGTTGGGACTGTGGCACGGCGTCAAGCAGTGACGAACCCCGAGAGCACGGTCTTCTCGATCAAGCGGTTCATGGGACGCAAGTACAGCGAAGTCTCCGAAGAGATGAAGATCGTCCCCTACAAGGTCGTGGCTGCCGCCAACGGTGATGCGGCCGTGGAGATCCAGGGCAAGGTGTACTCGCCGCCGGAGATCTCGGCGATGATCCTGCAGAAGCTCAAGCGTGACGCAGAGGACTACCTCGGTGAGAAGGTTACCGATGCGGTCATCACCGTGCCGGCGTACTTCAACGACTCGCAGCGCCAAGCTACGAAAGATGCGGGCAAGATCGCTGGCCTCAACGTGCTCCGCATCATCAACGAGCCTACCGCGGCGTCGTTGGCCTACGGGCTCGACAAAGAGCATGAGCAGACGATCCTCGTCTTCGACCTTGGCGGCGGCACTTTCGACGTGTCGATCCTCGACATGGGTGAAGGCGTCTTCGAGGTGAAGTCAACCAACGGCGATACGCACTTGGGTGGCGACAACTTCGACAAGGCGATCGTTGACTGGATGGTGAGCGAGTTCAAGCGCGACCACGGCATCGATCTGGCCAAAGACAAGATGGCTTTGCAGCGCCTCTACGAGGCGGCTGAGAAAGCCAAGATCGAGCTCTCGACCACGATGACGACGAGCATCAACCTGCCGTTCATCACGGCAGATGAGAATGGTCCCAAGCACCTCGATCTCACGTTGTCGCGAGCGAAGTTCAACGAGCTCACTGCTGACCTTGTCAATCGGACGGTTGGTCCGGTCGAGCAAGCCCTGAAAGACGCCAACTTGCGCGCCGATCAGATTGACCAAGTCATCTTGGTTGGTGGGATGACGCGCGTGCCTGCCGTGCAAGACAAGGTGCGCGAGCTGATCGGCAAGGAGCCTCACAAGGGCGTTAACCCCGACGAAGTTGTCGCTGTAGGGGCAGCCATCCAGGGCGGCGTCCTGGCCGGTGAGGTGAAAGACGTCCTGCTGCTCGACGTGACGCCGCTCAGCTTGGGCATCGAGACCAAGGGCGGTGTGTTCACGCGCCTGATCGATCGCAACACGACGATCCCAACCAAGAAGACCGAGATCTTCTCGACCGCCGAGGACAATCAGACGAGCGTGGAGATTCACGTGCTCCAGGGTGAGCGCGACATGGCGCGCTACAACAAGACCCTGGGCAAGTTCCAGCTGGTCGGTATTCCGCCGGCGCCGCGTGGTATCCCACAGATCGAGGTCACGTTCGACATCGATGCGAACGGCATCTTGCACGTCAGCGCGAAAGATCTGGGCACCGGCAACGAGCAGAAGATCACGATCACCGCATCGAGCGGTCTCGACGAGAAGGACATCGAGCGGATGATGAAAGACGCCGAGGCACACGCCGAGGAAGACAAGCGTCTGCGCGAGCTCGCTGAGACCAAGAACAACGCCGAGAACCTGCTTTACTCGACTGAGAAGTCTCTGCGCGAGATGGGCGATAAGGTCGACCAGGCCACGCGGGAGCAAATCGAGGCGGCTGCTGCGGAGCTGCGCAAAGCGCTTGAGGGCGAGGACGTGAACGACATTCGCAGCAAGACCGATGCCCTCATGCAGGCCTCGCACAAGCTCGCCGAAGCCGTCTACCAGCAGGCTCAGCAGCAGTACCAGCCGCCGACGGGTGACGGCCAGCAGAGCGGCGCGAGCCAGCAGGACGAGAACGTCGAGGAGGGCGAGTACGAGGTCATTGACGAGGACGAGCAGAAGTAACCCTTGCCCAGCTTGCTACGCGGCGCTCGTACGGTGATCCATCCACCGTGCGGCGTCGGGAAACTGGTAACGACAGATGGAAAAGGAGGTAACCATGGCCATCATCAGGTGGGACCCATTCCGCGAGATGACGAGTGTGCAGGACCAGTTCGATCGCCTCTGGAGAGGCATGTTTGAGGGTCGTCGGCAGGAGAGCTGGCTGCCCGCCGTCGACGTCTTCGACACGAAGGACGCCGTTGTGCTCAAGGCCGAGCTGGCCGGCATGAAGCCGGAGGACATCCAGATCGAGGTTGAAGACAACGTTCTCACCATTAAGGGCGAGCGCAAGTTCGAGGAGAAGGTCGACGACGAGCGGTACTACCGCGTCGAGCGTCGTTTCGGCTCCTTCCAGCGCAGTATCGCACTGCCCCAGGGAGTGAAAGCCGACGACATCCAGGCCACCTACCAGGACGGCATCCTCGAGGTGCACGTGCCCAAGGCCGAGGAGGAGAAGCCCAAGAAGATCGCAGTGCAGCCGGGGCCCAAGACGGTCGAGGGCAAGAAGGCGGAGAGCTGAGGTTCGAGGTAACCCAGTCGAACGATGGGCTGGGCGCGCCTCCGCACGGAGGCGCGCCCAGCCCATCCGAAGAATTGACGGAGCGACATGAGCGACAAGACACGTGACGAACGTCGGAGCGACGACCAGTCTCGCCGGGCAGCCAGCAGCGGGCATGAGCGGGGCAGAGAGGCCAAGGCGAACCCGCGGCGTACGGCTGGCCGAGGGCAGGCAGCGGGTGATGCTCAAGTGCCGCCGACGGCACAGTTCGCCGCCGAGTCGCCGACCGGCGGGTCCGCGACCGCGTCGACAAGTGACGAAGCGATGAGCACGACGAGCCGTGCAGCGAGCGCACCGTCGGTTGAGGTAGCCCCCGAACTGGAGCGGGTCATTGCGGAGCGCGATGACTACCTCGACCACCTGCGGCGCCTGCAGGCTGAGTTCGACAATTACCGCAAGCGCGTGCGGCGGGAGAGCGAGGAGCTGCGTGCGCGTGCCGCCGAAGGGGTGGTCGAAGCGCTCTTGCCCGTCATCGACAACATGGAGCGTGCCCTCGATGCGGCGGCCACCCACGAAGAAGGGCGCCTCGTTGAGGGTGTCCAGCTCGTCGCCAGCCAGTTGCGCTCCGTTTTGGGAAGCTATGGCCTTGAAGAGGTGCCCACCGAACCCGGCATGACCTTCGACCCAAACGTGCACGAGGCGGTCATGACACAAGACGGCGGCGAGCAGCCCGAGGGTACGATCACGCAAGTGCTAGAGCGCGGCTATACGCTGCACGGTCGCCTGTTACGTCCGGCGCGTGTGATCGTCGCGAAGTGAGGCGGGAAGCATGCCGGACTTCTACCAGATATTGGGCGTGAGCAAGAACGCCACGCAGGACGAGATCAAGAAGGCTTACCGCAAGTTGGCGCGTCGTTACCATCCCGACCGCAACCCCGGCGACAAACAGGCCGAGGAGAAGTTCAAGGAGATCGGCCAAGCCTACGAGACCTTGTCCGACGCACAGAAGCGCAAGCAGTACGACGAGATGTTGCGGCTGGGCGCCTTCGACCCGCGGACGGGTGGTTTTCGTCCCGGACAAGGCGGCTTCCAAGGTTTCGACCCGCGGATCTTCCAGCAGTACCAGCAGGGCGGCGCGCAGCAGTTCGACATGGGTGACCTCGGAGACCTGTTCTCGTCACTCTTCGGCGGCGCCGGCATGCGCGGTGCGCGTGCCAGTCGGCAGCGGGCCACGCGCGCTGAGCGTGGCGCCGACCTGCAAGCCGATGTCACGATCTCGTTCGAGGACTCGCTGCGCGGCGTGACTGTGCGCATCCCAGTGGAGAAGTCGGATGTCTGCCCCACCTGCCACGGCTCGGGCGCCAAGCCGGGCACGACGCCGAAGATTTGTCCCGAGTGCCAGGGCAGGGGCGTGGTGGCACAAAACCAAGGCATATTTGCGCTCTCGCAGCCGTGTCCCGTGTGTCACGGCAACGGCACGATTATCGAGACGCCATGCCCGACCTGCCACGGGCAGGGCGTCGTACGCGTGACGAAGCGCTACACCGTCAAGATCCCAGCGGGCGTCAAGGACGGCACGAAGATTCGCCTCAAGGGCAAGGGTGAAGTGGGTCAGCGGGGTGGGCCTGCCGGTGACCTCTACGTCGTGACCCACGTCGAAGACTCTAGCTTGTTCCAACGGCGCGGTGACGACCTCGTGCTCGAGGTGCCGGTGACTTTTGCTGAGGCGGCGCTCGGCGCCAGCGTACGCATCCCCACGCCGGGTGGTGGACGCGTGTCCCTGAAGATTCCCGCCGGCACGCAAGATGGGCGAACCCTGCGCATACGGGGCAAGGGAGCGCCGAAGCTGAAAGGTGGGGGCACTGGAGACCTGCTGGCCAGGGTGCGCATCGTCGTCCCGGCGAAGATGACAAAGGAACAGCGCGAGCTCGTTGAGAAGCTCGCCAAGACGCAGCCGGATCCGCGCGCGCCGTTGTTCGGCGAGGAGAGGTAGAGCGAGTCCATGCACGTGGGAGCTCACTATGGATGACCAGCTTCGCGACACGCCGCTCTTCATGATCTCGGTCGCCGCGCGGTTGGCGGCGATGCACCCGCAGACGTTGCGCATGTACGAGCGGCGCGGCTTGCTGCGCCCGCAGCGCTCGCTGAAGAACACGCGCTTGTATTCGCAGCGCGATGTGGAGCGCTTGCGGCGTATCCAAGAGCTCACCGACTTGGGCATGAACTTGGCCGGTGTCGAGCGCGTGTTGGCACTCGAGGAGGAGCTCGCGCGGACGCAGGAGCAGATAGAAGTGTTGCGCAGCCGCTTGGACGAAGCCGCCGAGCGGCTGCGCGCCGAGGTGCGTCGCGTCGAGGCGGCGCACAGATTCGAGCTTGTCCCGATCCGCCAGGCAGAGATCGTGCACGTTGGGCGGCGTCGGGCAACACGCTAGTGTCCTCTGCGGGCGCCCTGGGGGCATTCACGGGGCGCGGGAGGACCACCTCGATCAGACAATACGAAACCAGAAAAGCGATAGGAAAGAATCAGACCTATGGATGTGAACAAGTTCTCAGAACGAGCGCGTGAGGCGCTCGAGACGGCCCAAGGCGTCGTGCGCCGTGGGCCAGGCAACGTGCTCGGCACCGAGCACCTGTTGATTGGCGTCCTGTCCCTGCCCGGCGGAGTGGTGGAACAAATCTTCAACCTCCTCGGCATCGACAAGGGCACCGCCATGACGCGCGCCAACCAAATGGCACAGAACCAGCCCGCCGGGACCAGCGGCCCAGCCGGTCCCGCCGAGATGTTGATGTTGACTCCTCGCGCGAAGGCTGCCATCGACCTGGCCGTGCGCGAGGCCCAGAAGATGGGCGACGAGTTCGTCGGCACCGAGCATCTTCTGCTTGGTATCTTCCTTGAAGGCGAGGGTCCGGGCAGCGCGATCCTCAAGGATCTCGGCATGACTGAGGAGGGCCTGCGGCGGGCGCTGGCGCAAGTACGCGCCACGGGCGTCGACTATGAGGCCAACGCCACGGGCGAGAGCATGCTCAAGAAGTACACGCGTGACCTGACGGCTCTGGCACGCGAGGGTCGGCTCGACCCGGTGATCGGTCGCGACGAGGAGATTAAACGGGTCATCCAAGTCCTCAGCCGACGGACGAAGAACAACCCGGCCTTGATCGGCGAGCCCGGCGTGGGGAAGACGGCCATCGCCGAGGGGCTGGCGCAGAAGATCGTCGCTGGCGACGTGCCCGAGATGTTGCGCGGCAAGCGTGTTCTCGCGCTTGACCTGGGCGGCATGGTGGCTGGCGCCAAGTACCGCGGTGAGTTCGAGGAGCGTTTGAAGGGCGCCCTGGACGAGATCCAGCGGGCGAAGGACGTCGTCTTGTTCATCGACGAGCTGCACAATGTGGTCGGCGCTGGCGCGGCCGAGGGGGCCATCGATGCGTCCAACATGCTTAAGCCGATGCTCGCCCGGGGCGAGCTCCAGTGCGTGGGGGCGACGACTCTAGATGAGTATCGTAAGCACATCGAGAAGGACC
>Ga0207433_10003897_pt1 | contig 28011 bp, 28 predicted proteins | sample YelNatPaOPGAMG01_FD_187559 | JGI IMG/M metagenome (GOLD analysis project Ga0207433, IMG submission 187559) | Hot spring thermophilic microbial communities from Obsidian Pool, Yellowstone National Park, USA - OP-RAMG-01 (SPAdes) (version 3) | ecosystem: Environmental > Aquatic > Thermal springs... | reverse complement strand
TGAAGACCGCGACTATTTCTGACGACAATATCTCCAACATTAAAACATCTTTTCATATTGTGTCCTTAACTTATTGAGCGACCTTTTCTATTGAAAACCACCCAGTAGTGTATACGCAATCAACCCAACGATTAAAAAGACAATCACCCATAAGACAACCTCACCCCAACTTTCCCGTTCCCAAACTTCCTGCGTTCCGTCAGCGTTATTGTTTTCATATTTTGTTTTGTTATATTGCGACCTTTATTATATCGTGCCAGCGTCATTTCGTCGTGTTGCCCAGCAACTTTACTGGCACAAGTGGGACGGGGCTTGTCAAAATAAACACAAGATTTGGTATTTTTTGAGTGCTTGCGCCCCCCGTCCCGCCAGTGCCAGCAAAAGAAAAAGCACGCTTTCGCGTGCCTTTTCCTTGCAATACCACCAGTTATATCGTTGGCATTATAATGCCCCGCCGTGCACCCACAATATCAAGTGGTAAAACTTTCATCACTTGACGCCACTCACCGATACGGACTTTTCCACCCCTTGTTTTTGCGCCCGTCCGCCCGTGCCGTATTTCAAGCATAGACACTATGGGAGCTAAACTTTCTCTACGCCCCGCCGCTTCATCAACCTTCACGCGTTCCATCGGTGTTTCTTTTTGTATCCCGCCCGTCTGATAGCCCGCCCGTGAAACGATAAGATATTTCCCGCTGTTATACGCGTGGTATATGCGCCCGCTTGCGATATTGAGAAAAACATATTTCCCCCTCTCTATGCCAAGAAAGCGCAACACCTTGTCAGCGTCACGCTTCTCAGCAATCGCTTTTGGCGCAATCAACCACGCAACCGCCTCTGCCAATGTGATTGACTGCATATTTTGTGTTTACTTCTTACTGATATATTCTATGAACGCTTGCGCGTTAAACGATGGATTTGTATGCCTACAGAAAGACATAAACTCATTCACCACCGCGTCGCGCGTACTTTCCAACGCCTTTTTCACTTCTGCGTTTTGCTCTTTTGCCACCTGCTCATTGATAGCGACCTTCAAAAGACCGCCCACCAATTTCGCTTGAGCATTGTTCAAGTACACCATATCTTGTGTTTATTTTTACTTGTAAATGTTCCAGCGGTATACCGACCTTGCATACCGCCATCACCTATACCGCCAACCCGTCATAGCATCGCAAAAAAAGAGGTGGACTCGCGTCCACCCCCTTTTTCTTATGATATAAACCGCATATCTGGTACTTCTTGTAGTCCTATCGCCTCCTGCTTCAGCTCAACCTTTAACCGCTTACACAAGCGCATAATATCCCGTTTTTTTGCTCCTCCTATTTCCACCACCGCCGTATTTTCACCCGTCCCTTTCCATACGCCCCGCGCCCTGTATATCGTATACCCTTCATATACTGACGATATAATGGCGTGGATTTTTGCAACCTCTAATCGCTTGCTCTTGTTATTTGAGCCAATATACAATCGGAACATATTTTGTATTGCTTTACTTGTAATAGTACCACCTATAACCGCAAGCCGTCATCGTGTCGTGCCGTGAAAGAGTGTTTCAGATACGCAACGGATACGCATCAGATACGCAACGGATACGCAACGGATACACCCCGTCCCCCTTGCCGTACCTTATACAACCGCCCGCGCTATATAGAGCAACCCCCCGCCCGCCCTCTTTCAGGTTTTGTAGATTGGGATAATGTTATCCCCCACACATATATCAAGACATTATGCCCCCCCACATAGGCTTTAAGGGGCTAGGAAATAAGGGAGGATAGAGTTTCTTGTGTTTTAAAGACATCTGTGCTATAATTAAGGCGTTAAAAGTAATCTAAATACAATGGCAAAGAAATTGGCAAAGGCGGGGCCGAGGGTTAATTTTAAGAACGCCGACTCAACTCCTATGGGGCCTGGACAAGGTAAAGGCCGTGGACCGATGGGTGGCCGCGGTATGGGGCAAGGCCAAGGAATGATGAATAGGTTTGGGCGTCCGATGGACCCGAGAGGAGTTATTTCGGGGCCGCACGAGTATGGTTTCTCTAGGGGAGAGAATGCTGGACCAGGGCCGGAGGCTTTGGGACTTCCAGTAGCAAAAACAAAAAAGAAAAAGAAATGATAGATGTTGCGGAGCAACAAGTTGATGAGATAGATGAAGTGTCTCAGGAGACGGAAGAGACATCTCGTGAGATAGAAGAGATTCAGCCCGACGATATAGCCATGGGCGATGATTTGCGTATGGCCAAGGAAAGTGACCAAGAAAATACGGGATATCCATTTAACTTAACAGAGGAACAGATAGTACGGATGATCTTCTTCTATGGAGCACGGAGACTGGCCTCTAAGGCCCTAAAGACAGGGATGAAGACAGAATCCTTTACTTCTACAGAACGAACAGCCCTGCGGCAGTTCTTTGACTGGTTTGGCTTTGTATCAGATACACAGGAGAATTTTAAAAAGGCCTATGCGGCTTTGAACTTAAAGTTTAAAGCAATACTTGGTTTCTTAAAAATACGCCCAGCCTTTATCTCTGCTGATATCTATAAGGCCTTGAATGTTGCAGGATATTCGAATATAACTAAGCAGATGGTCTTTGTCGTCGATAAGAATAATAAAGTTGTCCCACGGTTGATTCAGTCCGATGCACAGAAGTACTCATCTCCCCTAGCAAATCTTGATAAACTCCAATGGGAGCTTCAAGGAATTGCTATGGACAAGATGATGATGATACTTCAGAATATAACTATCGCAGATATTAAGAAGGCAAACCTTGGGGCAAAGTCTAAAGCCCTCAGAGATATCTACGCAATGTACCATATGTCAAAGTTGGGGAATAAGAGTCCAAACACAGCCCTCGTAAGTATTAATGTGAATAGCGCTGAACCACAGGATAAATTAAAATCATACACTCAGTATATTATTAAGAACAGAGAATCATGAAGCCTGAACTTTGGTACGACAAACTATTTGTTAAGCATATTGTTAAGCAGGTGCAGAATCAGTTGCCTGAAGTTGGGATTATCATGTATCAAGATAAGATGATAATGGTTTTCATGTATGATAATATAATTTTACACAAACTATATCTTGATGAATATAATACAGAGACAATGAAGATCGAGGACCATATAGAACAGATGAAGACACGGCTCAATTTGCTTAAAAAAGGTTTTATTCCCGTATCGACGATGAGAGATATACGCAAAAATATTTCTCAACTTAATATTAATCGCGGGAAGATAATGTAACAATATGGCAGATGCGAATCAAACTAAGAAGGTGTTCCTCGAGGACTTCTATCATCCATCTGAAGAGGTGCGTCAATTTATTTTCAAAGTGTACGAGAAGTACATTAAATGGAATGCGCTGAAGAACCAGAACTATAAACAGTTCGGCGGCACAACCCTTAACTCATATCTCGATGACGCGAGAAAAAAATTCTGGGGTTATATTCCGCTTTCATATGATACGGATACTCCGCAGTTCTTCTTCCCAGAAACTCGCAATCAAATCATTAAGATGCTATCCAAGATAGCTAATCTTAAAAGCAAACCATCGTTTGAGGGAGTTGAGGGTTTCGATATTATAAAAGCAACGGTCCTGAGAGACTTCTTTCAATACTGGAGTCGGAAAGCAAATCGTAAGTTGGATAACTTTTGGCAATATCTTTACAATATAATCAATGGAACCGTTATTGTCTTTACGGCATATAACTCACGCGAGAGAGAAGTTAAGCGAGTGACGCTTCACGATCCGCACACAGGAAAGACTGAGTACAAGAAAGAAATGATTGATGAATCTGACGTAAAGGAAACGATTGTCAACCTTGAGGACTTCTTTATTCCAAAATTGTGGGAGCCGAATGTTCAGGAACAGGAAGAGTGCATCTGGAGAACACTGATGAAGTTCTCTGATTTCAAGAATGCCTTCGAGGGATATGACCTCGTTGATACTGTTGTGCCTGGGACACAGTTTGCTGATATGTCAATCTTCTCTCAGTTCCTTTCATACGATGTTCGCGGGCAGGACTTCGTTGAGGTTATTAAATACTTCAATGTTCCCAAGGATCAATATGCAATCATTGCTAATGGTGTTCTCTTGAATCCAATCGTTGATCCAGAGACGGGAGAGGAGAAGATTGCTCCTTTGCCGTGGAACCACAAGAAACTTCCTTTCTCAAAGACAATCTTTGAACCCATTGATGCGACATTCTTTTATGGAATGCCATTAGCAGAGAAGGTTAAATCTCCACAGGAAGCTTTGAATAAGATGTGGGAACTTCTTATTGACCGTGAAGACAGAGCTGTTGCCGCTCCCATTCTCACCAATGATCCATCGGTAGAAGTTGGTTTGGAGTTTAAGGCTGGAAGGGTTTATCAGGTTCAGGCAGACCCAACTACTTCATATCGTGAACTACAGATGCAGCCCACCTCAGCCTCCTACTTCAATGCTATGACAATGCTCAATAGCATTCTACAGTCAACGGGATCTGGTGGTGTCTCACAGATATTACCCACTCGTCAACCGAGAAGCGCGTCTGAAAAGGCGTTGCAGGCACAGGCAGAGAGGGAAACGGCTGGACTATATTTTATGTTCTATCAGGATCTTTTGGAACAGAAAGCCTGGTTGACCATAAAGAATATGATTCAGTTCTATACTGCGCAGAAGACTGAAAAGATTCTTGGTACACGGAAGTTCAATAAGATTCTTGCGATGACGCAGATGGAATTGGTTGGTGGTGGGATAGGGAACCGAGAGATTCGCATCACTGATCATCCTGCATCAAGAGATGAGTTGCGCCAGGAATCATATATGCGTTCTCTGTTCAATAAGGAGCGCGTTGAAATTATTGAGGTTACCCCAGAATCCCTGCAACAATTGGACTTTGATATTAAGATTACCTTCGAACAAGAGAGTACGCCCGAATCAGAACGCGCACTCTACCTCGATTACATCAGGACGATGTTCCAACTCTTTGGTCAATCGAATATCATCTCTCCCCAAAAGGCTTTCTATCGTATTGCGGAGAAGTTCAATGAGAACCCTGAAGACCTCGTGAGTGATCAGATTAGCGCTGACTATGAACAGGAACGTTTCGGATTCACTACGATTAAGCAGCCCCAACAGATTGGTGCTCAGAAACAGGGACAACAGACTTCTATGGATATGTTCCGTAGCGCTCGAGCTGGAATGCAGAATGGGGCTCAGGGTCCTGGGCAACAGATGGTTAATCAAGGACAAACACCATACAATATATTAAACCAATAAACATATGTGGAAATACATTATCAAATACATACCATCAAATGTAATTTGGAAAGAGATATTTCGTCGAGAGGGCTTTGTTTCAGATTCATTCAATGAGTCATCGTCTATCTGGCAAGATGCATTCTCTCGTGTGCCAATTCTAAAGAACTGGCTACAGAAAAGAGAGATGAATCTTTTGAAGTCGATGACGCTTGGAGAGCGAGATACACAATTCATTCTTGGACAGATAGCGGAGAATAGAATCATTCAGCATTTTGATGTTCCTGGGATGCCAACACAAAAGGTCGATTTACAAGAAGTAATACCAGAGATAGACGAGAAATCATTTCTATCTCGATGGACAAGTAGGTATGCCGCTAACAAAATCGGGGAAGAAGGTAATGGAAAGCATGAAGCGTAGGTATGGTGCTCGAGCAAAAAGTATCTTCTATGCATCCATTGTTTCTGGTAAAAAGGGGTCGAGCAAATGGCATGGGAAAGGAACGGGCAAGCTAGCAAAGGCCGTCCGTACCCACAAGAAGAAATCAAAATGATTAGTAAGCAAATAGATTTATTATTAAAAGGAGTAAGACCGAGTATGGCAAGCAAAGCAAAAATTAAGTTACTGAAGCCAAAAAAGCTTTCTGCGCCGAAGATGAAGAAGATGACGATTAAGAACCTGAAGGCGCCGAGTCTGAAGGGTCCCAAAAGAGTCACCACTCCGTCGCTGAAGACTCGTTTTGGTCAGCCGTTATATATGCCACACGATGGAAGATAATTGCTTTTTACCGCGTGGTGTGATATACTATTATTAATACATGGGGTCGTCGCCCACAACGGACGTTAAAAATATATGTCAGACATACAAGACACACTCAAGCAGTTAGAAGAGAAGGAAGCACAATTGGCTTTATCTCAGAAACAACTTGAGGATATACAGTCAAAGACTGCAGAGGAAGAAGCAAAGCTTGCGGCAATGAAGCTTGAACGAGAGAGAGTTCTAGCCGACATTGCCGAGAAGCGGAAGGAGAAGGAAGCGTTAAATGCTTCTGATAAAACCTTCCAAGCAAGGTTCCGTGAGGAACAAAAAGCAAAAGCCGAATCGAAGTTTTTCTCCGAGTTCAAATACGAGGATGAAGCTAAGAAGAAGGAATTGCTTGACACATTCTCTCGACTGGATTCTGGTTCAGTGGATGCGGATAATATTTATACCGATATGGTCCGCGCGCACCTTTACCTCAACCCAGATAAGTACATTAGTATCGAAAGACAGGCTGCTAAGTTCGCTGGGAGCGCTGATGAATTTATGAAGGCTCAATCAAGTTCTGCTTTCACTGGTGCTGGTAATTTGCCTAACAGTGAAACGGTTGAATTGGATGAACTAGATATCAAAGCTGCTCAGTTCGCTGGCATTCCTATTGAGGTCTACAAAGATCTCAAGCGCCGAGGAAAGGTATAAATTATTATTATTATTGAAAACGCTCTATGGCATTCAAGCTTTCACGTGACACGTACAACGCACAGACTGAGCGCATTCTCCTGACTAACGGTATTACTGTGAATGTTGGGGATGTTATTGTTCCTGTTTCGGGAGCGACTAACACTGCGACGAATGCGACTGCTTCAGTTACTGGTGATGTATATGTCCTTGGAGTTGTCCAGGGTTTTTCTAAGGCTAATGGCGAAGTCATTGGTCAAGGACAAAATCCTTCGGTTACTCCGAATCAGTTGACGACATCGGCGACCAATACTACGGTGGAGCAATACTACGCCGTGTATATGCCGATCCATAAGGAGCAAGTCTGGGAAGCTGACTTTAGCGCAGCCATCGGGACTACTGCCCCTGGTACGGTTATGACGTGGTACAATCTCTCTGATGCTCGGACGGTTAATGAATCAAGTGAAGTTGATATCACTGCCGCTTCCGCTCCATTACAGGTATTGTATGTGCAGGCTCATCCTACAAGCACAACGAAAGGATTCGTTCGCTTTGGGAAGTGCTTGTACGCTCGTCCGTAATTCTTATTATTAAATAACTAATCCTACAACAGTATGATTACTCGTGATATAGATCTGTTGTTGCGAGGAGTTCGTGCAGAGTTCGCTGTCATTACTGACCAAGCTGAAAAGCAACGCGCTGCGTATGACTCCAATGCTTACTTGGATACGACCAATAAGACTGGTGGTCTCTTCGAAGAGATCTCAGCCGCTGGCCGCCAACGCATTGAAGCCGTCTCCGTTACTGGAGTAACGCAGTTGCAGCCGACAGAAGAACTGCAAGAGTTTCCCGAAACATCGTATGTCCCTGCATACATCACTGCAGTCGAGCCGTTTAAATTCGCACGCCGCATTAAGGTGTCGCGCGAGTCAGCGGAACGGCGCGATTCGATGTATCAGAAGGCTTTGGAAGAGGCAGCCAAATTAAACTATGCCGCAGAAAACACTAAAGCTAGCCATCGCTTTGGTCGTCTGAATAAAGCATTCTCAGTTGCTACTGCGAATTACTTGTTTGACTACGGAGATGGAGTGGCTCTGTGTTCTGCGAACCATCCAGATAAGGTTGGTGGCACTCACTCTAACATCGTGACTGCGTCTGATATCTCACCGACATCCATTGAATCAATGGTGTTGGTGCTTCAGAACCAAGTCGATGATATCGGTGAGCCTATGCCGATGGGAGGTGGACATAAGTTTATTATTGTTCCTCCGTCGAAAGTAGCTAAAGCCAAACAACAGCTGGAGTCTGAATGGATTCCTGATTCCAATAACAACAACATCAACGTGTGGAAAGGCGCAGGATGGACTTTAGTTTCATCTCCGTATCTTTCTGCGACTAACGGTGGTTCAAACACTGCGTGGTTTGTCGTTGATGCTATGTACAGTCCGCTGAAAGATATTGTCTTCCGCCCGACAACGAATGAAACGTGGTTCGATGAAAATGTTAAGGCGTTCGTCCATGACATTTCAATGGAGCACAAAGTCGGTGCGTATGACTACCGTGGTATTGTTGGTAACCAAGGTGCATAATATCCTGTAAAGCAGTACTAGCAGTTGGTTTGGGATGACCCACAACTGTGTGGGAAACATTTTCTCTTCGGCTCCGTTCTCTTAGCGAAAGTAATACAAGCGAAAGTAGAACGGGCGAGTTAACTTCAAACACATGTTCATAAAAAATACACAAGATGTTCGGTTCGTATTTGAGGGAACGAGCATCGAGCCATCAGAAACTATTGAGGTCGATAGTCAAACTGGTCAAAGATTGCTTGCGCTGTACTGGCATCGTGGATTGGAACTGATTGACAATCCAGAACCCAAGGCAGAAGCAAAAGCCGATGAAGCAAAGGAACAACTCCCAGAGGTAGAGGGAACGGTTATCTGCCCTATCTGTGGAAAGAAATTTGCCTCACAACGCGGTCTTGACCTTCATAGCAAAACTCACAAAACAAAATAATTATGGAATACGTTAAGTTTCCTTCATCAGTCGAGGTAGTCTCATACGATTCTGCTGGTGTTCTTTCGAACACAGAGACGGATGCGATTGTTCTCGATGATGATGATTCGATTGCTGAGACGGTTAAGGCTCCAGCTAATACGCAAGCAACCCTGTATATCAATTTCACGAAGGGCTCATTGACGAATGCCATCATTCGTTTTTATGGTTCTCCGTTAAAGAATGCGACTGACTGGTATCAAGAGACGCAGGAAGTAGATTCGAACGGGACGGCCACTCTCTATCCGTTTAACATTACGCTGACCGCAGACACGAAGGCCATCTACAACTTCCCAATCGATGCGGTGCGTTCATACAAGATTACAGTTCAGGGTACTGGTACAACGACTGGTTCGAGAATTAAGTTGAGCCTTGGATTGCGAAATAACTAAGTATGGCAAACGTTAATAAAGGAAGTTCGCGGGAGAGGAATTATTTCTCTCGCCGTGGTCGGAAAAAGAATAAGAAGTGATATGAGTAACGTCGAGCAAAATATTCCCGCATTGAGTAAAGATGTTCTGTCGTTGAGTAGGGATGTTGCCATTCTACAGGATACTATCAACAAGAAACATTTAGAGCTCAATGAAATCAAAAGAGATATCGTTGCTAAGCAACAGGATCTTCGGGATGTTCAGGCTCGCTATCAACCGCTCGTTGATACACTTGACGCTCGTATCAAAGAAAAAGAAACTGAATTAAATAATCTCATTAGAGATATTTCATTCAGACAAAGAGACATTGAATCTCTCGAGAAAAAGAATAAGGATGAGATCTCCGTCCATAACTCAACTATTGAACAGAGACAGAGAACCATCGCTGAACTCAACGATGAGATTGACAAAAGGATGAAAGAAGTTTCTCGTCTTGATATTTTGTCGAAGCAGAAAACTGAAGCCATCAATTCGCTCAACGAAGAGATAGAACGTCTCCTTCCTCTCAGGGATGAGTTGCGGAAAGCAGTGAAGGCCGTCGATGAAGCAGAGAGTACATTGCAACATTTGCTAGATGAAAATAAGCGCGCCCTTTCCCGTGTGAAAGAATTGGATGATTATGCTCGGTCATTGGAGGAGAAAGACGCAGAGCTTTCAAATAGAGAGAAACATATATTTGTAATGGAACAACGTCTGAAGCCTGAGTATGTAAAGATATTTAAACAGTTTAATAACCTTCCATAGTATGGCATTTAGTAATAAGAAAAGTAATTCTTACCCCGCAGATACGCTCACTAATAATGAGGTGGTGTGGGCACAAACTGGCGCCGCTGGTGTTTTACAATTATTTGAGACAACCGCACCGAGCCCAACGGTAGGCTATGGGAAGTTATATGTTAAGTCAGACCACAAACTTTATTACCTAGACTCGTCTGGAACAGAGATGCAGGTTGGTAGCGGCGGTGGTGGTGGTGCTGTCTGGGGCTCAATCACTGGCACTCTTTCTAATCAAACGGATTTACAGACAGTTCTCAACAATCTTGTCCCTTACACTGGAGCAACCGCTGACTTGGTAATGGGCGATTATTCTATCTCAGCCCTTTCTTATGTGGGTGGCTCTACTTCCAAGCTCTCTCTCACGCCTGATGTAGCAGATGGGGCAACGGCAATTGCGTATAAGTTTGACACCCTGAATACGCTGTCCACTGCTGGGGCTATCCACTCACAATGGCTAAAAAACGGCACTGCGCTGATGACGTTGGATAAGAGCGGCAACGTCGGCATCGGGGGAAGTCCGTCTGAACTTCTCACACTTGGCACAGCAGGTACAACCGCTGGTGTTCTGTCTCTTGCTGGTGCTACATCGGGCAAGGCGATTATAACAACTCAGGCAGTGGCTGGCACACCAACCATTACTCTCCCGACGGTTACGGGAACGCTTGCGACTCTTGATGGGACTGAGACGCTGACCAATAAAACCCTTACGTCGCCGACACTTATAACCCCAGCATTAGGAACTCCTGCTTCTGGGATCCTTACAAACTGTACGGGACTTCCCGCCACTGGAGTAGTGAATACCGCCGTGACACTAAGCGATACACAGACGCTAACAAACAAAACTCTCACCAAACCAACCGTCAACGGCTCCGTTCCTGCTGTTACTACAGACACTTATGCTTCAACGATAACTTTTGATATGTCCGCGTCTAACATTCACAATGTAACGCTGACGGGCAATCCGACTTTGGCAGTATCAAATGTATCAGTGGGACAACTATTCATTATTGAATTGGTGCAGGACTCCACTGGTTCAAGGACGGTAACTTGGTTTCCAACGATTAGATGGCCTGGAGGTTCTGCTCCAACGCTGACAACCACGGCAAACAAAAAAGACACATTCGGATTTAGGTGTACTGGGTCGGGCACCTATGATGGATATATTATCGGGCAAAATATATAAAATTAACAATTAAAACACTATGGCATCAATTAAAAACGCATACGAGACACCAGACACGATGACCATCACGCTTGCCTCGTTGGCAAATGCTTCGGGTCGTGCTGGGACGGCGATAGACAATACTACCAATAAAGATATTAATGCACAAATTTATGTGCAGGTTAAAACGGGTGCTTCGGGGGTTTCTGCTACGGGCTATGTTACGGTATGGCTCATCAGTTCGGCGGATGGGACACATTATTCTGATAACTTTGCTGGAACGGATGCGGCTTATACACCGCTTAATGCAAAACAAATTGCATACCTTCAAACTCCCGCTAATGCAAGTGTATATGATACAACCATTGATTTGGGAGCCCTGGGATATGAATTGCCGCAGAAATTTTCAATCGGGATTTGGAACGCATCGGGTGCGGCATTGGATAGCACAGCAAGCAATCACGCAGTTCTCATCACAAGGTCATATAAGACCGTGTCTTAATCTATGGGAAAAATCTTTCAAAAAGACACAAACGGCACGCTCACCAATGGGCTTGTTTCGTATTACAAGATGGAGGGCAACTCCACTGATTTTTACGGCTCAAACAATGGTTCGGATACTTCTATTACATACGGGACAAGTTATGGGAAGATAAATCAAGGGGCGAGCTTTAACGGGAGTTCGAGCACGATAAGCATTCCCGATACGACATCTTTACAGATAACGGGAGATGTTACTGTATCATTGTGGGTTTATAGTAATATTCTATCTACTGATAGTCATTTTTACACATTACTTGCAAAAAGAAATAATCCTTCTTATGCTCCTTATGCTATAAATTTTAACAATAATAATAGTGGTTCAAATTTTCAGTGGTTCTTTGGAGATGGAACTTCATTTAGAATAAGTAGTTATACAGGAGCTACTTTCCCTTATCAACAATGGACTTTAGTTACCTGCACAAGGGCTTCAGGTATAATGAAAACCTATTGGAATGGTGTATTAAAACAAACTACGGATTTGTCTGCGTATACTCCTAATGGTGCAGTTGGAACTAATTTAACATTTGGCGAATTTGGTTCTTCGGAATATTTTAGTGGCGACCTCGACGAAATCGGCGTCTGGAATCGTGCTCTCAATTCTACCGAAATCTCTGACCTTTACAACGGCGGAGCGGGGAACACGATGGTGTACGTTGCAACCCCATTTTTCAACGCATATAGAGGCAGTATTGGACGCTTCTTTCAAGGCGACCCAACACTTGTTGGCTACTGGCAACTTGATGGCTCTTCCGTTGACAACTCTGGCAATGGCAACAACGGCACAGATACTGCCGTGTCTTATAGTCCAGCGTATAGCAGATTTAGTGGAGGACAAGGAGCGAGTTTTAATGGGAGTTCTTCTTATATCTCTTTACCAAATCTGTCAGGTTTAAGTGTTTTTAGTGTTTCTGTTTGGTTCAAGACAACTTCTTCTGGTGTTATTTTTGGAGACGCTAATACAACCGTCGGTGGCTCACCAAATACTTACGACCCAATAATATATGTAGGAACAGACGGAACATTGAAAGGTGGATTATATAATGGTGCAGACAATCCGCTTAATACTTCAAGAGTGGTTAATGATGGAAAATGGCATCTTGCTACAGTAACTTTTACAGGAACGAGTGGAACTCAAACTATGTATTTAGACGGAGCACAAGTAGCGTCTGCAAGTCAAACCCTCGCTATGACCACATATCAGTTTTTAGGCGTAACTTATACTACTTGGGTGTCAACCAATAATAGTTGGTTTTATTTTAACGGACAAATAGATGAATCAGCTATCTTTACTCGCGCTCTCACCCCCGCCGAAATCTCTCAATACTATCAATGGGCGACAAGTGCACAGAAAAAGAGTTGGTATGGTTCCATTGTTCAGGCAATTCAATCAGGCGCCGCATTCCTATATGAATTTCTAAGCTCAAACTGATATGTCCGACAAATTAACCAAAGAATTAGAAAATAATAAAATCATAGCCCTTATGCAAAAAGACATAAGTGACCTTAAGGATACCTCGCGTAGGATTGAAGAGAAGTTGGATGCGTTCATTATGGCGGCAGATGATAAGTATTCGGGCAAGTGGGTGGAGAAAGTGGCGGTTAAACTTGGCTATGCTATTGGGGGCGTTCTAGTCACTGGGTTGATAGGATTTCTGTTCTACTTGCTAGTAGTCCATCCAGGGTTTATAATTAAGTAGTACGACTATCATTGACTTGCTTTGGTCGATAAGCGGTGAATGAGTCCGATAGATAATATTAAAATAACCATATACAATATGAACAATAAAAAACAAAATATTGCTAAGCAACAAAACACTGAGGTTGATATCGCGGAAGAAGTTAAGCCAACCGTAGATGATGAGAAGCGCCGTGCCTTTCTTGCGGAGTATCGTCTGTTAGCCGAGAAGTACGAACTTGATTTTGTCCCGATCCTTATGGCAGACCAACAGTCAATTCGCGCTGGAGTTGTCATCAGTCCGATTAATAAAACACAACCAGTTCCAAAAGAATAATATGATTATAAAGATGCCACCACCCTCTGCTTAATATGAATGACTTGGAATCAATAAAAAAATCTATCCAGTCACTCTCTTCTCAACTTTCCTCTTTACAGAGGGAGGTGGCTTCGCTTTCTTCAAAGTTCGCGAGTCATCAACATGGAGGAGTTGATAGTACGCGAATGTTGCCGAGCACCAATCGTATAGATGCATCACAGGTAAATATTTATGGTGGGTCATTTTTGGACTCCAAGAGCGGTCTTACAATCACACCACTTTCTGTTATTGCATCAACATCTGATCAACCTAAGACATCTCGTCGAGCACTTGGGATGACTGTGAGCGGAACGGGTATCGATACGTCATCGGAAAATCTTGTTGGGACCGTCGTTGTTGGAGTTGATATTCCCGAGAAATTAGATACATTAAATAGATTTGATTTCGCAAAAGTTAATTTTACTCAGACAACCATCACACACTCCACCAACGACACATCAAATCCTCCTGCCTCATTCTTTATAGGTTTAAGGTCTCCAGCGATTGTGGGAACTGGCTCAATCGTTAATGGTGGGTCAACCCTTACAGATCTATCGCTGTCTCTTTCGACGACTGCTCCGCTTACAATCCTTAAATGTTACATCACACTTCATGATGCGGATGGTTATGTTCTTGAAACGCATACGATAGGATCATTTACGCAGAATACTATTTCATTAAATAGTGGCGATGCGTGGATGGCCGCAACTGGAAGTTATTCTTATGTTGTGTCTGCGCCAGTATATCTTGGCTCTGCGGACTATCCATGGAGGAGAGTGTACACTGCTTCCGATATACGGTTTGGGATTGGGCCATCAGATGGTCCCAATGCTATGTTTATAAAATCAGGATCTGGATCGCCAGAGGGAGTAGTCAAGGCGCAAAATGGAAGTCTTTACATGGATAGTACGGGAAGACTTTTTGTTAAAACTACTGGTGGCTATAGCAACACTGGATGGCATCAGGTCACCACTAGTTAATATCATGAACTCATATGTCAATACTATCACTGCCAAAAGATAAAAACTGGGATGTCTCCTATGAACACGATGGAGCGGCATTCATCAATGAGTCATATAACATTGATCTCTTTTCATATCCTAATAAATTAATCTCTGGGCCAAAGGTTGTCCCCTATACAATCAATACAGATGTCGCCAATATAACGATGGCGACTGCTTTTGCTTACACTAACTATGCTGGTGGAAATAGAATGTATGTAGCTCTGTGCAATCAATTACTTAAGGCACCGTGGATAGGCGTTCTATTTGCTACAGCAACTTCCGAGGGTGCTCCCACCAATCTATATGATAGTGATATCGCAATACATGGCGTGTCTTCTGGTGGATATGATATAGCCGTTTTATCAAGTGGTACCAATCTATCTCGTTTCGATTACGACGTAAACACAACTCAATGGAATACAACGTGGTGGACTGGAGTTCAGCAAACCATAGCATCTACTACCAATGCCACTCCCGTTGTAGTAACGATGACGGCAAGTCATGGCTATGCGACAGGAGATCAGATTGTTATAAGAAATAGTTCAATCGCGGCGCTCAATCAGACATGGACAATCACTGTCACTTCGGCTACGACGTTCTCTCTCAATGGTTCAACGGCTCCTGGGTATGCATCGTATGGGGGTTATACATATAGAGTATATAACGTCAGTAGCAATCAATATGAATCATTGGGACAGCCAACATTAAATGGCAGTGCCTCTCATCCATTAATGGTCTTTGGTAATGCGCCTTTACTTTTCGTTGGAGACAAAAATAAAGTTCATAGCGTAGCCCCTCCATACACCAATGCCGATGGGACACTCACTCAACCTGGGCCAGATGATGTCCAATACTCAAGACTTGTTTTTAAAAAAAACTACACCATACGGTGGATGAAGGCGAACAGTTCGACCATGTTCTTTGGGCTCAGTAATGATATGGGTGATTATTTCCCCAGCCTTGTTGAGGTATATGACCCATTCTCTGAACAGGTCCGCGAATATCAAATTGATGAAGGCTCTACCGCAGGCTTCATATATGATAATAATCTCTTCATTATTGACATCAAGGGCAATATTAGATTCTTTAATGGATCTAGTTTTGAAAAGAAAAATGCATTTCCGTCTATCGCCTATCATGGAGAGTACCTGATTCTCCCACACAGAAATGGAATAGCAATAAGCGAGGGCAGAGTATTTATCCTCATGCAGGGGGATGGTACTATTCGTGCGGGTATTTGGTGCTATGAGCCTAGTCAAAATAGGCTGTATCACTATGCCTCCCTGACTCCGAGTGGAACTACATCTAATGCATATGGCGAAACTTTTGCCAATAGTGGCTATGGAGCCTTGTTCTTCCCGAGTGCCTATACATTTTTCTTGGGGGCAAATGTTATGTCAAGTATAAGTTCGCCGTACCTGATAGTGTCGGGTATTTTCTCGAACGCTGGCCAGCCATCTGCGTCGCCACAAGTTTCCATGGGCGATACCGTATCGAGGTTCGTCACTGGAAAGATTTATTCTGATACTATTGATTCAGCATTCAAGAGACTGATTATTAAATATAATCCAACGCCAACGTTTCTTGGATATGTTCCATCGGGGAAGATAATTGTGTGGTATAGAACTTCCGATGACTATCGCCGAAGAAATAATGCTATGGGGACGTGGACTTCCCCAACAACCTTTACCACTTCTAGCACGAGTGCTCCATCAGTTGAAGATTCGATTGAGGTTACATCTGGTGTTGGCTCTGGCGTTATGGGCTCCGTTACCGCGGTAAGCGCTCCATCTAGTGGTGTGGTAACGGTGACCATCAGTGAATCGCCGTTGACATTAACCCCGACAGGAAGCTTCTTATATTACAAATCAAATTGGCAACGACTTCCGATAACCAATGATATTACTTCCCCCTCTGGTTCATGGGCAGAGATAGATATCCCAGAAAACCAAACTACTTGGATCCAATTTATGATTGAGAGTCGAGGATTCTATGCGATTGAGTCTGTCCAGCTCGGCGCACAGGATGGCCTGAGAGTGGAAAAAAACTAATTAATATGGTATAATATCACTATGAGCGTAGTCGTAAATGATGTTCTAAATAAGTTGAAGGGGTATTCCCGTAACCAGAATCTAACTGATGCGAGAGGGGTCTCGACCATAGATTCTTCGGCGAACTTTGTATTGAACCACTTTGGCTTTCCTGGGTATGAAACGCAGTATCAGTTCAATTTCTTCGAGGACCAACAGACGTATAATATCCCAGCAGATGTGGGAGACATTATTACCCTGCGGTATGCCGATGATACATTGAATAAGGATGGTGATTTTATCTATAAATCTCCAGAGTTCCTTTGGAAAAGACAAGACACCGTTGGCAAGGGGACGAGACTGTACAGCATTTACTATGGCGCTGGTGCTAAGCAACTTATGGTTATTGCTAATAACTCAAAGGCATCTGTCCCCCTCGATTCATTTGATTATGGAAATGCAACTAATTGGGTGGCGTCCAATGATGCTACTGGAATAATAGATGATACAATATTGTACCAAGAGGGAGGTGGATCGCTTCGCTTTGATATAAATACTTCTCTGTCTGGAGTGAATCGTGCCACGCTAACCAAGACAATTCCGTCTACCGATTATTCACCGTATAGCAATGTCGGCTATTTCAAGCTCTGGGTCTATATGCCCACAGTGACAAATATTTCTGATTGTTCATTTGCATGGGGAAGTAATGGCTCGAACTACTATAGGGCAACGGTGACGACACAAGAAGATGGATCTGCATTTGTTGTTGGTTGGAATGCAATTAGTTTTCCATGGCTCAGTGCCGTAGTTGTTGGGAGTCCAGACCCCACCGAGATAACTTTCTTTGAATTCGATCTTGATTATGCGGCTGCCTTTACGAGTACCCCTTACTTTCATCTTGACTATCTTCGTCTTGTGGTTCCTGATACGATGATCCTTCAGTACTACACACTCTTCAAGGGTAAGACAACAACTGGTACACCGATTTATAATTTCTCGGCAACGACTGATGAGTTTCTGTTTGAATCATTCGATCCGACTATCGCAGAACTGATTGCGATTCATTCAGCAATCATTTTGAATCCGCAAATCATTGTTGATGATTCTTCCGTCCGTAATCTGTATAAGGAATACTATACACTCTTTGTAAAAAGATATCCGCGTAAACGGGCCAACAATCTGGTCGCTGACCCGAGAACAACTAAAACAAGTTGGGACTAACTTATGGCTACACCATACACAATTAAATATGGAGACACTCTGTCTGGCATTGCTTTAAAGTATAACACGAGTGTCCAAGAGTTGATGAAACTCAATCCGTCGATTAAGGATCCTAATAAAATCTACGCTGGCCGTTCTTTGAATCTTCCTGACGTGCCGACTAGTGGAACAACTAGTACATCAACGATAACATCTGCAATCCCAGCGAGTTCCTCGTCGACAAGTTCGCGGAGTAATTACCCTGCGTTGAACAATTCCTCAACGGCAAATCCGTGGAACAGTAATCCATCTACAAGTTCACAGAGTAATTATTCGATGGCTGTCGCGCAAACCAATCAGGGGTCTCAATCGGGCCCAGCTCTTCCTGGAGCCCTTTACAATCCAAATCCAGCTAGTATGGCGGCGTCATTTGCTTCCACAGAGATGGGAGATTTGACCCAACTGAATCAGTCATACAAGGATTTGTTTGATCCTGCATCGATGGATACATCAGTTGAACAACAGCGCCAACTACAAGAGCAACAAATTCAGGGTTCTTATGGCGATGCGATGAAAGAACTGCAGGCCGTTCAGCAATCTGGGAAGCAACAACTTTCTCGCGCCATGGAGCTATTGCAGTTATCTCCCACTGCCTCACTTGAAAAGATCAATGAGTTTAATTCGATGGCTAATCAGTTCAATACGAGTATGGCAGCCCAGATTAATTCCCTTACTCGCGACGAGAACATAGCCATAGAACAGAACAATCTTGACGCGGCCAATCAGATTCGTCAGGCGAAACTTGATGCCTTCAATGCTCAGAGACAGATGCTTACTGACCGTTGGAATATAGTTTCCAATGCGTTTAATATGATGCTCTCTGGCCAACAGGCTCAGGCGCAACTCCAAGCAAATGAACAGACAACTGCGACCAATCAATTGAACTGGGCGCTTCAGGCCTTCGGTGGGAAGTCTCTGTCTGAGATACCGGCTGATGCACAGGCAGGAATTCAAAATGCAGCGCTCACTCTGGGTATGTCTCCCAGTGAAGTTAATGATCTCTTGAGGAACTCTGGCCCAGCAACAAAGATCGTCGCCCATGGAGATTATATCTATGCCGTAGATAGTGCTGGAAATGTCCTCAATAGAACCTATGCTCCAGCGGCATCTGGTGGATCGTCGGTTGATCCCAATCTAGCCATAGCGGCATATCGTGATGGAGATGTGATGTCCTTGACATCAAAGACAGCCCCCATTGTTGAATCGTGGATACAACAGCAACGCTCCGATGTAATTGGCGACTTGGTATGGCAGCAAAGAGACGTTGCGTATAACACACTCCTTAAGAATGGCAATCCAGCGCAGGAGACGGTATCGACACTTGTAGATAATGTAAAAATAAATGCAATTAATTCTGTCATCTCTCAGTTAAAAGACAGTCCGCAAACATTAAGCGCGCTTCTTGGAAAAACATTAATGCCTGGCTATAAGTTGACTGAGGGGACCGCTGATTATCAACGAGTTTATAATGCAGTGGCTGCGCGTGTTGATAGTCTAATATCAAGTGATTACCTACATAATGTAATAGCCAAAGCAAACCAACCATATCTGAATACACTCCTTATGGACACCTCTGGACAGAATACATCAGACGATACGCAGATGGGTTTTTAACAAAAATTAAAAGATAGCCCATGAACCAAATAGATAAAAATCATAATGGCTCTAACGGTCTAAACTTTGTTCCAAGAGATACCTTCTATGAAGAGAGAAGGGATATTTCTTACAAGGCTGGTATCATTGGAGCGGCTTTGAAGACTGCAGACAACGGCAGTCTCTTTGACAAAATCTGGGGTGGGACATCGTGGGCGCTTGGCGGTGTGAGAAAAATGGCTGATGCTACCTTTGGTGGAATATATGACGCCGCTGAAACCATAGGTTATAAAATCGGAGAGTCTGCTCATTCCACTGACGGAAAGGCTAAGACCAATCCCTCAACTCAGCCAAAGCAACAACAAGTTGCTCAGCAAACAGGGCGGGCTTCGATGCAACAACTGAAAGATACATTTCAAAAGCCAAATCCCCTGATGAACAACCTGACTGATATGGCCCGTGCCCTTCAGAAGGGAGATAATATTTTCCACTATATTCAGAATGTTGTTCCTCCGACACAGCCAGATGCATTAAAGAATTTCATCGGGCAATACAATAAGAAACCAGGTTCAGCAGTCAGTCAAACAACTCCCATCCCCACTACCACACAGGGACAACCAGACGCATTACATGGCTTCTTTGAGCAATACAATAAGAAGCAAGAACATACTGCCAGTGGAGAGGCATTTAGTAAGGGTTTTCTTTCTCAAGTTGGATTGGGATTGGCATCGCCAAAATCAGTTGAGTACGAACCAAAAACTTTCTCGGATAAGGTTTGGTATACCGCTGGTACAACTCTAGGAATGGTGGCAGGAGCCGCGGCGACGGGTGGGCTCATTGACCTAATACCAGAGCTTGCCGCTGGGACATCCGTTGGCAAAGCAATAGATGCCGCCAAAGCTCTTAATGCATCAAGTATTGGTCGTTTGTCAAGGTATCTCGATTCATCCTCGGCTCAAAAATTGATAGAGGTGATTGCTGGGAAAGATGGACTTGAGTCATATTGGAATGGTGCCGTGCGTCTCGCTACGGAACTTGGGCTTCAAAGACAACTTACTCTACCAGCCAATACAAGCCTTCGGGAGCGTACCATTGAGGGGGCCAAGGCAGGGGCTTCTGCTTTTCTATTCAGCCGTATGGGGATCATCTCTAATCCCTTTACTCGCATTACTGCGCACGCAGCCTATGGAACTGTCTCCACACTTCTTGACACTGGAGACCCAGAGATGGCGGCTATTCAAGGAGTGACCTTTGGTGCGATGGGGGCGATGGGTGGATTCCCAAATAACATTGATGCTATGACACGGGGGCTCACCAACAAGGCCCGCGATGTTATTAAGACTATCCCAGAAACACACGAGAGCGTAGCTAAGATTGATAGCTTTGTTAATGATGTTCGTTCTGGTGACAGTATTAAGTTGGACAATACAACTCAGGAGACGCCAGCGGCAGAGACCAAGCCAACGACAAAGAAATCTGAATCGAAGAAGACTACCAAGGTTTCATTAAAGGAGGCCGCTGACTCAGTGAAGCAAATAAAGGAATCGGTTAACAAAGAATCGAACCGCCACCTTGCCAACCTCGATGTGTCAAAGATTATCAATGACTACAACAAGCAGAATAATCTATCAATAGCAGATGTTTTGAGTGTAAATGCGGAGGGAGATGGGATACACCAAGAGATAGGTGATTTATTTGGTGGCTATTCTTCTGGAGGGGTTGACGAAGAAGACATTGCTGGCACTACCATTAAGGGCGGTGAGGGTTCTGTAAACTTTGATGCACAGTCCGTCCCACGGGATGAACAGATTCTCAATGAAAAAGCAAAACAAAATGTCCGTGATGCCATTGATGCCGAGATTAGTTTTCAGATCAAAAATCAGTTCCCAGAAATGGGCGACACTGATTTGCCATGGATGGCACCACATCATTTTGAAAGAGCGGGAACTGATGTCAGTACAGAACTTGAAACTTCTAAGGCGCCACAAGAGCAAAAGAATCTCAACCCCCCAACGGTTGGGCAGAGAGCCACGCTAGAAGCTACTGCTCGAATGATTGCACATGCGGATCCAGAGTTTAAATCCTTCATTGATGAGGCAAAGAAAGTAACCACACAGCATGATGTATGGGCCACTTATCATAAAATGGTTGGTGAGTTTGCCGCGAAGGTTGCAGGTAAAAGCATTGATGGTGATACAGATTGGTTAAATAACACTCACCTTGGTTCACCTGTTGATGCCGACAAGATTAATAAGATTGTAGACCTCTTTAAACAAAGCAATGGGACGAAGGAAGATTTTGCCAAAGCATTGGCCGAGTCGGCTGGATTAAAGAAGACTGGCTTCTCATGGGCTCCGAGCGCAAATAAAGTTGCGAAGGAGTTTGGGTATAAGACTGCCGCGGATATGTATGCTGACTGGGCAAACAAATACAAAGATGTATTTGGGCCAATCATTAAACTTCAGACCGCCGCAGACCTGATGAACCAGCGCGTTCTAGACGCAGTATCTGAGCATCAGAACAAGGTTTACAAATATGTTCCCGACGTATCAGGGGTTGTTGACTCTATTGATCCATCTAAATTGAAAGTGGAAGATGGGAAGGCTGTGTCTGCTCGTCCCTCTGAGATCAAATCAAGAGAGCAGATAGAGGCAGAACTGAATAACCTTCTCGGCATCCAACTCAAGAAAGGGGTTCGTGGGAAGGCCGAGGGAACAATGTATGGGAACATTATGTCGCTGAAGGATAATGACTTTGGCACCTATACTCATGAACTTGGCCATAACCTAGACCGTCTATTCAATATTACTGGTTCAATATTGGCTGATGCAAAAACCAATTCTGCCTCCAGCGAGATGAGCAAGGCAATTATCCAAGAACTGATTGATAATGCATCGCCGAGAGTTAAGAAAAATTATAAGCCATCTGACTGGGTGAATGAATCATTCGCTGACATGGTTCACAATTACTTTGTCAATGATGGGGTTGCCACTCAGTATCCCCTGAGCTACCAGTATATGCGCAATGCCATCTCCGCTCATGAGCCAGCACTCATGGAGGCTATAGATCAGCGCGTAAATGATTACAAAGTATTTGCTTCGTCTGACCTTGCAGCCCAGGTTGCGGCGAGCATTGACAATGACAATACTCCTGGAGTTATTAAGCAACTCGGCCAAGATATTAAGGATAGAGGAGTCAAACAGACTCTACAGAACTTTAAGGAGGGAATTAAAGATACTTGGCGGAGACAAATCAACATCCAATCGTATGGCGCAGACCTCGACAAGCAGGCTGGTCTTTCTGGCACAAAGAGTTTGTACCATAAGTTTGATGTCTACTTCCAAAAGGCGAGTGGCATAAAGAGTTGGATGTTTGAAATGGGAACGCCAACCGCTGAAAGCCTTCAGAAAATACTGGACACTACGCCAGTAGATCAGCTTAAAAATGCTTCGCGTGGTTACTTGGATATCTGGGGAGATGTAAAGCCAGATCATCGTCTATCAGTCGAGTCGTATTTGGTTATAAAAAGATATGAAGAACTGATTAAGTCTGGCGCCGCCGATAAGGCTAAGTTGCCATTCGAAGGCCTGAAAGACGAGGCGTCTATTAAAAATGCGCTCGACACTATTCGCGCCAAGGTTCCCTACGTTGATGATATTGCTAATGAGATTGCGCGAAGCAATGCTGATGTTATTAAGATGGTTGCTGGAAAGAACTACTTCGACGACGATACGCTTGATAAACTTATCAATTTGGACCAACAGCATCCCTACTACACTTCATTGGTGAGAATGCATAATATATTTGATGATGAGAATCCATTCAATGTGCGAAGGAATATGTCTATGTTCCGCCGATTCAGTGGCTCTACTCGTTCAGATTTCGTCTCTCCATTCGTGTCTGGCTATTCAATGCGCTCATCAATCGTGGACTCGGTTATGAAGACTGATATGCTTCGCACGCTTGTTCACTTCGCTGAGGGCCAAGAGGCCGTGGGAAAGTTTGATCACCAGAAACTTCTTTACATCGTCAAGAATCCTCCAGTCCGTTCAACACAGATGGCGCTTGAAGACTATATGAAAGTCCTGAAAGACTCTGGCGGATTTACAAGAGAAGAACTTGCTGAACAAAGGGCTTATTGGGAACAGCACCAAGACGAACTTGAAAAGATCTACCGCCCGAATGTAACGATGGATAAGAACATCTATCGTGTCCGTATGGAAGATGGTTCAATAAAGTATATTTATCTCGACGACGTTATTCGAGAAAACTTTGATTCATCGAAGACTGATAATCTCAGCGACAACCCAATCATGCGTGGCTTTAGGGCATACACATCGTGGAAGCGGCAACTGACAACCTCGCTGTCTCCAGTCTTCATTATCAAGAACCCAGCGCGTGATGCCCTTGAGGCGTTCATGAATGCTGATAAGTTCTTCATTCCAGTTTACGACCAAGCCAAAGGACTCTCTCATGTTCTTAAAAAAGATAATGTCTATTGGACTGGCAGGCTGTATGGTCTTGACCAAGAAAGCATTACGTCAATGGACGTCAATAGTGTTAAGCAACACTTAGTTGAGTATGCTCCCTCAGATAAGGGCGGTCTCCTTGATACGTATGGACCAAGCGCAATATTCCGTCGGTATGTTGATGCGCTGAAAAATATCTCATCTATGTCTGAGGCAATGACTCGGTTTGGTGTATTGCGTAAATATGACCTGAGTAAACCAGAAGAGATTGTTAAGGGAATTCATGATGCTCGGCAGGCGACAATCAACTGGAACCAGCATGGGCTTAAAGACTCTGCACTATCTCGCTCAAACTCTTATACTGCATTCTTAAAAGCAAACATCATAGCGTCGGCAAAGCCAATCTCTGTGTCCGTCCAACATCCAATTAGAACGTTAGCCCGTGGCTCTCTCTTGTCCGCCCTCTCATTTCTCGTTGGGGCTGCGTTGTGGGATAAAAAAGATTACTGGGAGCAACCAGTACAGAACTTTATGAACGCCATTAATCTTCCGATACCCAAAGAACTTCAAAATGAAATCCCAATGCTCAAGGGGAAGACTATGCGCATCCCAATGTTCGGCAATACTTGGTTTGCAACATTCTTTGGCCTTCCGCAGTTTGCTATGCAGCAAATGAAAATGGGCGGAGATAAGGACTTAGCTGGTGAATGGATAAACCAGATGATAGGGAATATCGTTCCGATGATTCCAGAGGAGATTAGTAACCCGAAGTCGGTTGCTCTTGACTTTCTGCCAGATTATGGAAAGTCTCTTGGTGAGATGATGCTCAATCAATCTCAGTTCTCTGGTCTACCACTCATCCCTCAGTCATTGCAGAACCGCGCACCAGAGTTCCAGTACAATGCGTACACATCTCAATTCAGCGTTGCCCTCGCTAAGGGATTGGCGCAACACTATGACATTCACATCTCTCCGATATTCATTGATCAGTTTATGAGAGACGCAACCTTCTCACTCTTTGATGTTGGTTCATCAATGACGAATGCGATTTCACAGATGGCTGGCATCAATCCGAACGAACAGAAACAGCCCTTCTCAGCGTCTGACCTCCCCATCATCAGCCAGTTTATTCGCTCGGAGACAAGCCCGTCTTCATTCTGGCCAGTCTCTCGACTGTACAATATGTATTATTCTTCAAAGGTAACCTATGACACCTATAAGGCATTGCTGAAGAGTAATCCAGCCGAGGCGGTTCAGTATTACAAAGACAATATGGGTGACTTGGAGTATATTTATCCGCTGACGAGTTCATATCTTCCTCAGGTGAAAACGCAGATAGAGTCGTACAAGGCAATTCAGAATAACAAATCCTTGAACGCTGATGCCCGTGATGCTAAACTTCAAAGTATCCGCAATGCTATAACACTGTATGCATATCAACTTGAGGACCAGCTCAATCATATGAATGGCTTGGTCAGCAAGCAGGCGGAAAAATAAAGGTCGCGAACATTAAAATCTATACACTACTATGCCAATGTTGAAACAGCGATTAGCGAAGGGCGGAAAGAAGGGTGCTGATGCTAAAGCCGCACTCGGAAAGAAAACCAAAAAGGGCGCGTCACGCAAAGGAAAATAAGACCATGTCTAACTGTGAACTATTCCTCCAGAACTATCTTAAGATGATAGGGATAGAGGATGCGACCATTACCGCGTCGCAAGATAACATCGGATACTTAATCGTGCTGAGTGTCCCTCGGCACAACAATGAAAAGATAGGAGTTCTCAAGGGAAAGAATGGGCGCAATATGTTATTGCTCAAGCAACTAACTCGTGTCATTGGATTCCTTGAGAAGAAAAATCCTTTCATTGTAATTAAATTAGTTGACTAACTATGAAGTTTATCTGTTTCTCGTACGAGATGTACTGTGGTCCAGTTGCACAAAAACTCATTGAAGAGGGGAATGAGGTATTTTTTGGACAGATAAACAATAAGAAGGATACGCTTCTTGAGTCAGAGCTCGATGGGTTTGAGGATGAAGAGCCCGAACTTAAGAAGCGTCGCCTTTCTTTGTACAAGGGGGTGATTCCCAAATACCCAGCCAGCAGACTTCTGAGCGCGCTACAGATGGTTGATAAACCAGAGGAGTATTTTGTTCTCACGGATATCAACAACTCATTCAAGTTCGTTCAGAAGGCAAAGGATTATGGAGCGATAGGTTTCTTCCCCTCAGAAGAAGACAGGCAGATGGAAGTGAACCGAGATGATGGGAAAAAGATTGTCGAGCAGAACTACCCAGGTGTTTATCTGAAGGACTATAAGACATTCACTACCGCGCAGGAGGGGATTGATTTTCTGCAGGACAATCCAAACATTTATGTTATTAAAAGCCTCGGTGATTCTGGCGAAACCATTGTTCCAAAGCAGGACGACCCAGCGGTTGCCAACAAGGTTATCATCGATGCTTTGACCAAGGACGGAAAGGCATACGAGGAGAATGGGTATCTCTTGGAGCAAAAGATTCTTGACGCGGTTGAGGTTACCCCAGAGGTTATCTTCTGGGATGGTACGCCTGTTATGTATACGATAGATTTGGAAACGAAGACGAAGGACTCCAATGAGTTGGGAATTAATGTTGGGTGTGGGCACAACCTTATCATTCAGACAAAGCCCGACGACCCAATTAACAAGATTGCTTTCCCTCAGTTTGTGTACGATATGGCAAAGCAACGCAAGGGAATGTTCGTGTGGGACATCGGTATCCTGATTGACAAGAAAGATGGCAAGCCATACTTCACAGAGTTCTGCCCCAATAGAGTTGGGTGGGATGCGTTTCCCACTGAGTTGGCGATGGCGGCTGATGAAGATAGAGTTGTCACCCCATTCTTTGAAAAACTTATCAAGGGTCAGAATCCCTTGAATAAAAAGTATGGCGTTGGCGTTCGGTTCTTTAATGAGAACCAAGACAAGGATAGGTATGTTGAGGGCGGCCTTTCTATTTCTTGGGAGCCAGAGATTAATAAACAAATCTTCCTCTACGATGTTAAGCGAGAGAAGGATGGAAAGTTGGTCACTGCTGGATATGAACAAGACCTTGGTGTCATAACGGGAGTTGGAGATACGATAGAGGAGGCTATTAACTCAGCGTATGATGCGATAAAGAAAATAAGTTTCAGGGATATAGCCTATAGACCATTGAGTGATTTCGTTTCTATGGACTATAGCCAGTCAATCTTTAATCGCTTGTCCTACCTCGTCGAGCAGGGACTTATAACTGATGTAGATTTTAAACAACTATGAACACGGGAGCACTACCAAGACCAAAAGATAAACGAGATTTCAAGTTGGGCAAGATTCAAGCGCCGATTCAGATACCCGACACATTCTTGCCCGACAACTCCTGGATACAGGTAAACTATCAAGGACAAACACCTATGTGCGGAGAGCACGCAGGGACGCACTTGAAGGTTATCCTTGATTCATATACCGACCAGATACACGGGAGAAAAACTCCTCGCTACGGGGCGGTTAAATTGAAAGACCCCAAATCTTTAACCTACGATGGATACCCCATAGAAGATGGAACGGATATGCGCTCTATTTTCAAATGGTTGCAGGTTTATGGAGCAGATGATTTTGAGCCGTTAGGAAACGATGTGACGCTCCCCTTGAATGTCTACTGTTCTCCTCAATTCATTTTGCCAGAGATGGACGCAAACGCCGCCCAAAGCAAAATTAAATCCTATGCATTCATAGACAATCCCTCCGTGGACGAATTGAAGCAATCCATATATCAAAACAAAGCCGTCCTCTTGCTCATACACTGCGATGATGGATTCTGGGGAACACAATATCCCACATTCAACTCCTCTAAATACGGACATTTTGTGGTTGCCGACGGATACACACCAAACTCAATAAGGATAATAGATTCAGCCGATTCGAGGTTCCCCATAAAATACATCGGCACTCAATATATA
>Ga0207433_10003889_pt1 | contig 28052 bp, 29 predicted proteins | sample YelNatPaOPGAMG01_FD_187559 | JGI IMG/M metagenome (GOLD analysis project Ga0207433, IMG submission 187559) | Hot spring thermophilic microbial communities from Obsidian Pool, Yellowstone National Park, USA - OP-RAMG-01 (SPAdes) (version 3) | ecosystem: Environmental > Aquatic > Thermal springs... | reverse complement strand
GTGGGATGAGCTGACTCCAAATCAAAAGAAAGTCTTAAAGGCTTTGGCATACAACCTTTCACCTTACTCTGTTAAAATAAGTCCCGGCAGCGTGAATAGATCTCTCGAAGGTTTGAAAAAAATTGATCAGATAGATAAAAACGATGAGTTCAAGATAACAGATCCGGTTTTCAAAGTGTGGCTTAAGTCTTATGAAAAATGATTTAAAATATAAGGACTGAATCAAAAAGTGGATTTCTGATAAGAGAGTGTACATTTAAAGATGAGTATAGTTTTGCGAAGGAGGTTTTGATGCTTAAATTTTTCTATTATCCAACGGTTGCGTTTGGAATTGTTATAGGGTTTCTGTCCCTCTTTTTACTGAAAAGATCGCCATTTGTACCGTTCAACTGGAACGGTCTCATCATTTTTACACTTGCCACGGTTGTTTTTATCCTGTCATTCAAGTTCAAAAAATTTCTTTTGTACGTGCTTTTTGCACTTGGTCTTCTTGCGATGCTGAACACGTATCTTTATTTCAAAGAATGTTCTCAAATAAAAGGTATAGAACTTTTCGGAGGTTTTTTCATCTCACTTGCACCGGTTTTTTCTTCAACTTCGAAGAAAGAAAAGCAAAAGGTTAAAGGGTAGACCCTTTAATTTCTGTGTGAATTCGATCCATTATTTTCGAAATTTCTTCGGCAAGAATGTTTTTTTCATTTGTGAAAGTTCTCGTAAGAATCCCGCGCCACAATTCTATCATACATTCTGATATGTCTTTGCCAGTTACACCCATGGCTACAAGATCTGCAGGTTGCAAATTCAATTTTATTCTCATCCTGTCTTTTAAAATTGCTGGATCAAGGCCGGACGATTCGAAGAGTTCGATCAGGCATGTTGCTTCTTGAGGAGAAATTTTTACCGTCCACTCATATCTTTTATTCAAAATTTGATCTCCGAAATCACATATCCTTGATATCTTTCTCACTACATTTTTAGGTGGAAACACTTTCACCGCGAATTCGTCGATCTTTCCAGTTTCGAAAAAGATCGCAGGCAATCTGCATTCCGGATCCACATCTTTGGCAATGGAAAGGTTTTTTGATGGAAGCGAAAGATACCTCTCTACATCTATGTACTTTGCAATACTGGCAGCTTTCGAAAAGTAAGTTCCTCGGATGAATGCGTTCAGTGGTGGGAAGATCCTTTCCTTTGACGTTTTGATTATGGAAGGAAAAACTTCTTTCATCGATCTCAGAGTTGAATCTTCAACGTCAAGATCGTATTCGGAGATGAACCTTAATCCTCTTATTATTCTTACAGGATCGGCTTTCATGTTCTCGAATGGATTGAACGATCTGAGAATCTTATTTTTAAGATCGCGAGTTCCGTCACATGGATCGATGATTTTTGATAGGTCTATTCCCCCATCGTGATCCACCGGTATCGCCATTGAATTCACCGTGAAGTCTCTCCTTTTAAGATCGTCCTCGAGCGATTCGTAAAACGAGATGTCGTATTTGATTCCTTTGATGTAAGCACCAACAGTTTGATCGTTTCTTGATTCTCCATAAGTTCTGAATGGAAGAGATTTAAGAGAACTTTTCGTTATGAGATCGAATTCCTTTGGAGTTTTACCAAGAAGTAGGTCCCTTACAGCGCCTCCCACAACGAAGAGATCATCAAGATTTTTAGCTATTATCTGTGGAATCTTCAGCATTCTGATCTGCTATTATCTTTTCTATTATAGCCGCAGCACTTGCAAGGTTTGTCGCCAGCGGAACGTTGTGCACATCACAAACTCTCAAAAGGGCAGAGACATCTGGTTCATGAGGCTGTGCGGTAAGTGGATCTCTTAAGAAGATCACATATTTTATCTTGTTCGATGCGATCATGGATCCTATCTGCATATCGCCACCCATTGGTCCTGAGAGAACTTTGGTGACTTTGATCTTCAATTTATCTTCAAGTATAGTTCCCGTCGTGTTTGTGGCATAAAGATCGCATTTTGAAAGAACATCAAGATGTTCCTTCACGAAGATGACCATGTCTATTTTTTTTCGGTCATGCGCAACCAACGCTACTTGTAATTTGCCCATCTCGTCCACCTCATTTCTTTGTCAGAAGGATTATATCATTTCTTTGTTGTGGTATAATTTTTGTGCCATAAAAAGAGAGGTGTTTTACTTTGAAAGGAACACTTGAAGCAGTGATCGGTCCAATGTATTCAGGAAAAACTGAAGAACTCATAAGAAGGGTTGTAAGGCGAACTATAGCAAAGCAGAATGGAGAAATCTTCAAGATATCATCTGATACACGCACACCAGACAGCAATGTAATTTCCAGGGCAGGAACACATTTTAACGCCAAGATCGTATCTTCGGCGATAGAAAGCGAAAAATATCTGGACAAAAATCTTGATTATGTGGCATTCGATGAGATTCAATTTTTTGGGATCGATCTTGTTCACACGGTTGAAAAGTTCGTTGATAGTGGAACGGATGTCATCGTCGCCGGATTGAATCTCGATTTCAGAGCCGAACCTTTTGAAAATGTCATGAGGATAATTTCTATGGCCGATGAGATAATTTTGCTCAAGGCTGTGTGTGTTGTCTGCGGTAAGGATGCAACTTTAACCCAGCGACTCATACTGAAAGGTGATGAATGGGTGCCTGCTTCAACAAGAGACCCAATCTTTAAAGTTGAAGGTGCGGATGTAAGCATAAAATACGAACCAAGATGCAAAGATTGTTGGAAGGTAGGTGAGTGATTTTGTCAGAGGTAGGAAGTCATGAAAATGTCATTCCCGAGATTATAGACGATGGGAAAGTCGCCAGAGGGGTAGAAAAACGTGTACTCATAGGTCCAAAAAATGATGCTCCTAATTACATCATGAGACATTTCAGGATCTTTTCAGGAGGGTTCACACCTGATCATTCGCACCCGTGGGAACATGAGGTTTACATTTTGAAAGGATCCGGAACGCTCAAAACTTCTGAAGGTAAGAAAGCTTTTAAAGCCGGTGATTACGTGTTCGTTAAACCGGATGAAAAGCATCAATTCATAAATGATTCTAAGGAAGCTCTTGAATTCATCTGTGTGATCCCTAAGTACGGTCAGTAAAAATATAAAAGTGTAACAAAAAAGGAGGAAGCAAATTGAACTCAGAAGAATTTTTAAGAAAAGTTAAAGATTACGAGTACGTAGATTTGAAATTGTACGATATCGATGGTGGTTTGAGACATGTAACTTTGCCATCCAATTATGTTAGTTCTGGCACACTAACGGCAGGAGTTGGCTTCGATGCATCTAATTTTGGGTACACCCAAACTTCTTTCAGTGATATGATAGCAATTCCGGATCTATCGATGACTTTTGATGATCCTTTCACCGATTCGAAGACTCTTTCAATGCTCTGCGATGTTTATTTGCCTGATAAAACATCTTTCAGCTGGTATCCGAGAAATGTTTTGAGAAAAGCTCTTGACTACGTTAAAGAGTCTGGCATAGCAACTAAGATGATCGTTGGACCGGAAATGGAATTCAACATTTTTACCAGTGTTACCCACGAAGTGTCCCAACGAGGTATCAATCTTGAGATAGAAAGTGATGAGCTTAACTGGCCATCGATGAGCGAACCGGCAATTTCGATGGATAGAGGATACCACAGGGTACCTCCGTTCGATTCAGCTTACGATCTTAGAAATCAGATGACTGCCGAGCTTACAAAGTTGGGTATGCCTATAAAGTACCATCATCATGAAGTAGGAGTGTCCCAGTTCGAAATAGAATTTCAACTTCTGGATGCGTTAGAAGCCGCTGACTGGATACCGCTGCTGAAATATATGGTTAGAAATATCGCAAATGATAGAGGGTATGTTGCGAGCTTTCTTCCAAAGCCACTCTACGATCATGCCGGCAATGGAATGCATATTCATCAGTACCTTGTGAATGGTACGAGAAATATTTTCAATGATTCAGAAGGCCTTTATTCACTTTCGAAGACAGCTTTATCTTACATTGCAGGGATATTGAAACATGGGCCTGCCATTATGGCCTTCACAAATCCATCAACGAATTCTTACAAGAGACTTGTTCCTGGGTTTGAAGCCCCAACGAAACCAACCTTTGCATTTGGAAATAGGAATTCAGCCATAAGAATTCCTGCGTATGTGAATGACGGCAAAGTTAGAAGGATCGAATTCAGGACACCGGATGCAACTTCTAACGCTCATTTCGCCATCGCATCCGTTCTTCTTGCAGGAATTGATGGTATAAAGAAAGGGCTTGATCCAACGAAGGAAGGTTTTGGCCCGTTTGATGGAGATGAGGCGCCGGTGATCGCAAATCTTCCATCGAAGCTCGATCATGCAATAGATGCACTCGAAAAAGATCATGATTTTCTTCTTCCAGCTTTTACCTCAGAATTGATCGAAAGCTGGATCGAGAAAAAACGTCAAGAAGTAAAATTGGTTGATTCTATTCCAAATCCTATCGAGTACGATCTTTATTTTGGTATATGATGCAAGTTAGTGCCCGCAATTGAAAAACTGCGGGCCTTCTAACCATTAACCGCTCTTTCACTTCAAAATGTTGGCACAAGGGCTTCTTTTAAGAGTAAGTAAAATGTAATCGGTGAATTTTTCTAAGGGAGAGATAAGTGACTGATAATCTGAAAAAGCTTTTCATATCTTTTGGCTTCCAAGGTGCCGCTTTCGGCGCAATGGGTGTTGTCATAAGTTTATTCGTCGTTGTTGGCCTTGACGGTAACGTTGCGAATGCGAGCGTTGCATCAGCATTTTACGCACTTGGCAACCTGGTTGGATCGATGATCGTTGGTATTCTGCTCGATAGATATCCAAAATTTTTTGAAGTTGTCTTTGTAAGTGCGGTAGTAGACGCTTTTGTTGCTATACTTATGGCCTTTGTCAAAAATATAGCCTTTTATTACATCTTCGCACTCATTCTTGGGACATTTTCAGCGATGATGGGCCCTGCCATAACTATATATTTGAACAAAACATTCGATGAAAGCGGGTACAGGAAAAAGATAAACACGATGAACCTTTTCAACAGTGTAGGTGTTACCGTCGGTACATTCATAGGAAGTTTATGGCTTTCTTATTTCACGCTTATAACTGAAAATACCGAAAGAATGAGACTCATTTTCATAATATCAACCCTTTTACTCATCGTGTCCTCTGTACTTTCATCCGGATATTTGAAAAAAAGAGAGTTTTTAAAAACTTTCAGATCGAAGAAAATCTTTCCAAATATGCATTCTCTTGCCGATCACGTCGTATCTATCCCGCATAACATCTTTTTATCTTTCAACTCTTCAGGATTCAAGGTTGAAACGAGAAAATATATGATGAGTATCTTCTTCATTTTCTTTGGAGCGAACATGATCTTTTCAATTTTTTCGATATATTTGAACACTGTGCTCATGATAAGTAGCGGAGCCGTTCTAATGATATACGGTTTCAACAATATCTTCACGAATGCGGCTTATTTTTTAACGAACAGATTCACAAAGAAGTTCAAAGATTCTTCGCTTGTGAGAGGCGCGTTATGGACAAGGGTCGTGATGTTTGGCTCGATAGCAATATCAGGATATTTTCTGCCTGTTGGTGTATGGATAACCATAATTGCGTTCCTCGTGATAGGGTTTACATGGCCCTTGTTTTACATACCAACGACAGTTCACATCACAAATCTTGCACTTCCAACGGATAGAGGGAGAATAATAGGGTTATTCAACGTGGTCATAAACTTCGCTGTTATAGCTGCTTCCTTCATCTCCGGTTACATAGCACTTGAATTGGGATATGTGGCAGCCTTCATCTTTGGGATAGCCTTTCTCTTCATCGGTGAGAGACTTATACATGGCATGAACACAGCGATGCCGATTCCCAAAGATATTTTTGCCAAAATTTCAAGTGGTACTTCTGCAAAGGATGAAAGAGGAAATGATGTTTATTGAAGAAATTCGTGTTGTTAAAGAGAAGTGAAAAATGGTCGATATGTGATAAAATATCTCGATCATCATTTTTTCGTTCGAAGGGAGGGAGTGATCAGGAATGATCACGATTTCTTTTGGATAAATTTTATTCGCCCAAAGAAACTGAAAAGAAATGGTACACGAAATGGCAGGATGGTGGATTTTTTTCACCGCACGAAGGGAATGGTAAATTTTCAGTTGTCATCCCTCCACCAAATATAACCAATGTTCTCCATATAGGCCATGCACTGAATATCATAATCCAGGATATGACCGTAAGGTATCAAAGGATGAAGGGTAAAGAAACCTTATGGGTTCCAGGAGAAGATCACGCCGGAATTGCAACACAAACTGTTATAGTCAAAAAGTTGAATTCAGAAGGCAAGACTAAAGAAGATATAGGTCAGGAAAAATTCATAGAAATAGCTCATAAATGGGCAGAAGAGTACAGAAAAAAGATAAGAGAACAGGTTGAGATCATGGGATCATCGTGTGACTGGTCGAGAGAACGGTTCACATTAGATGAAGGATTGAGCAGGGCCGTAAGAAAGGTCTTCGTTTCTCTTTACAAAAAAGGGCTCATCTACCGTGGTAAATACATGATAAACTGGTGTCCAAGTTGCGGAACGGTCCTTTCAAACGAAGAGATAGAGTACTCGGATGACAATTCAAAGCTTTATTATGTGAGGTATCCAATTCAAGAAGGTGGAAGTGTTATCATAGCAACAACGAGGCCGGAAACGATGCTTGGAGATACGGCCGTTGCGATCAATCCAAAGGATGAAAGGTATAATAACCTTGTTTCTAAGCATGCGATTCTTCCACTTGTCGGAAGGATAATTCCCATAATAACGGATGAATATGTTGATATGACCTTTGGAACGGGTGCACTTAAGGTGACGCCAGCGCACGATCCAAACGATTTTGAACTCGGTAAAAAACATAACCTCGAGATCATCGATGTGCTGGACGATGAAGCGAACATAAGCTTTGAAGGTCCATACAAAGGGATGAAACGTGAAAAAGCAAGGAAGGTAATCGTTGAAGATCTTCAAAAAGCAGGCTACCTCGTGAAGGTCGAAGATTACCAGCATTCGGTAGGCCATTGCTACCGGTGTCAGACCGTTGTAGAACCAAAAATTTCGGATCAATGGTTCGTAAAAATGGCACCACTTGCTAAACCTGCCATCGAAGCTGTGAAGGATGGCAAAGTGAAGTTCCATCCGGAAAGATGGGAAAAGGTTTACATGAATTGGATGGAAGATGTGCACGACTGGTGCATCTCGCGGCAGCTGTGGTGGGGCCACAGAATACCTGTATGGTACTGCGATGATTGCGGCCATTTAACAGTCTCTGAAGAAGATCCTGAAAGATGTGAAGCGTGCGGTTCAAAAAATATTCATCAGGATCCCGATGTACTTGATACGTGGTTTTCTTCTGCACTGTGGCCATTTTCAACGCTTGGTTGGCCTGAAGAGACTGCGGATTTAAAGAAATTTTATCCGACCGATCTGCTCGTTACAGGGTTTGACATAATCTTTTTCTGGGTTGCGAGGATGATCGTTATGGGGTTAGAATTCATGGGAGAGGTTCCTTTTCATGACGTTTATTTGCACCAGCTCGTTCGAGACAAATTCGGAAGAAAGATGTCCAAGTCTCTCGGAAATGGCATAGACCCGATAGAAGTTGTAGATAAATACGGAGCGGATGCGATGAGGATGGCACTTGCGATGCTCGCTTCCCAGGGCAGAGATATAAATTTGGACGATCGAGCTTTCGAATCGTACATGCACTTCGCGAATAAGATATGGAATGCAAGCCGTTTCGTCGAGATGAACACGAAGGATGTTAAAATGACACATCCGGAAGGCCTTACTATCGCGGACAGATGGATACTTTCAAGACTGAATTCGGTCATAGAGAGAGAAAGTGCAGCTTTTGATTCTTACGATTACAACATAGCGGCCCACGAAATATATGACTTCTTCTGGGGAGATTTCTGCGACTGGTACATAGAGATGTCAAAGGTCCAGCTCGAAGGAGATCTGAAAGAGAACACCCAGCAGGTACTCCTGTACGTGCTCAATCAGAGTTTGAGATTGCTCCATCCGTTAATGCCTTTCGTCTCTGAAGAGATATGGTCTTATTTCTTTGATGGCTTCCTCATAGTTGCGAAGTGGCCAGAAGTTGATCAGATGTTCAAATTCGAAGATGAAAATTTCGAATTTTTGACAGAAATAATAAAAGGTGTTAGGAACGTTAGGGCGGATCTCGATCTGCCACAATCAGTTAAGATCAAAGTCGTGATCACTGGGAAGATTAAATGGCCAAAAGATTCTCCAGCCGAACTTTACATATCAAAACTTACTAACGCATCGGAAGTTGAAAATTCTCATTTGAGGCCTAAAAAGGCCATGACGGCTGCGGTTAATTCTGATGGAGAGGTTTTCGTTGTCATGGACGAGCATTTTGATTTCAACAATGAAATAGCACGTCTGAATTCGAAGATCGTCAAAGCTGCAGATGGATTCAGAAAGGCAGAAGCAAGGCTTTCAAATGAAGAGTTCGTAAAAAAAGCGCCAGAAGATATCATCAAAAAGGTAAAAGATGAGAGAGAAGAATTTGAAAAGACGTTGAAGAGGCTCGATAAAACTTTAAGAAATTTAAAGGAATGATACTATGAAATATGAAGAGATGATCTCCAAACTTTTTTCGTTCCATCCCGAAGCTAAAATAAAACTTGGCCTTGAGAGAATCGAAAAATTACTCGAAGTACTTGGGAACCCACAAAAAGATTTCAAATACATCCATGTAACAGGTACGAATGGGAAAGGTACCGTTACAAGAACGATAGGTAAACTTTTAAGTGCACACGGTGTGAAGACAGGAACGTACTTTTCGCCACACCTCGAATCGTTCAGGGAAAGAATAAGGATAAATGATACTTTCATATCACAGGAAGATGCTGTTTTGATGTACGAAACCGTTTCGAAAGCAGCAGAAGAAATGGAAAAATCGGTTGAAATGAAGCCTACTTTTTTTGAAGTTGTAACCGCAATGGCCTTTCTTTATTTCAAAATTCAGGGTGTCGATATAGTTGTCTCCGAAGTTGGAATGGGTGGAAGATTCGATGCAACTAATGTTGTGGATGATCCACTTTGTTCCGTTATAACTATGATAGATTACGATCATACGACGATACTCGGAAGCACACTTTCACAGATAGCCTTTGAAAAATCCGGAATAATAAAGAAAAATTCACCGGTTATAACCGGTGAATTCAAAGAAGAGCCGTTGAGGGTTATAAGGTCAAGGGCTAATGAACTCAATTCCGAAGTCAGAAGGATCGGAAAAGATTTCAGATACGTCGTAAAAAGAATAGAAATTGCCCGTAATGCCTTCGATTTTGTTGGAAAAAGGTGGAAACTTTCGCTTGAAACGAGGATGAACGGGATCGCTGCCATAAACAATATCACGATCTCACTGGCAGTTTTGGAGTATCTTGAAGAGATAGGGATCATCAAGATGGATCCGGATCTCGTTTACAAAACGATCTTCACAATACCGTGGGAGGGCAGATTCGAATGGTTCCCCTCTGATGTTACTTTGATCCTTGATGTGGCACATAACCCATCGGCGATGGAAATGCTGAAGAAAAATCTTAAACTTTATTTTCCAGATAGAAAGATAAATGGTGTTGTTGGAATCCTTAACGATAAAGATTATAAGCGTATGATAGAGAATATCTCTCCATATTTCGATAAGATGTACATAACCTCGCCTAAAAATGAAAGGGCAACTGATCCATTCGCTGTTTACAGTTGGGCCGTGATCGATCATAACAACGTGGGATTCGTTAAAGAGATAGAAGACGCAACTAACTTATGTCTCGAAATGTCAAAACGTGAAAATGCAGTTATGGTTGTAACAGGCTCTTTTTACACGGTTGGAACTGCACGGACCTTTTTGAAAGGTACGGGGGCGGAGCTTTGATCTGGGCATTGCGAGGTTCGATCTTCAGAAAGAATCAAAATTCGATAATTCTGAACGTACACGATGTCATGTACGAGATAAGAGTTTCTTCCAAAGAGATCTCACAGATCACTGAAGAGGAAGACATTGTGATCTTCATCCGTGAAAATGTGAGAGAGGGAGAGCCTACGGAATTGATAGGTTTTCTGACCGAAGATGGTCAGCTTCTTTACGATGCGCTGACGGGTGTGAATGGAATAGGACCAAGGAATGCTTTGAAAATGATGGATTTCGTGGATTTGAACACACTTGCAATGGCGATAGAAACGAAAGATACACATCTTTTGAGTACATTGCCAGGCATAGGCCCGAAGATGGCCGATCGTATGGTTGTAGAACTTTCCGGAAAGATTAAACCTTCGGAGCGTTCGAATTCAAAATTCGGTGAGGCTGTTGAGACTTTGATAGCTTTAGGATTTGCCCGTCAAGAAGCTTTTGAGGCGGTCAGGCGTGCAACGGAAAGTGGGGCTGAAAATTTTGAAGATGTCGTAAAAGCCGCGCTTTCTTCGATAAGAAAAGGTTGATGTGCTAATTGTTAACAAATAAATTGTATAATCTCAGAAGGTGATGGTGGTGAATAAAGCTTTGATACTGGCTGCGGGAATTGGAAAGAGAATGAATTCTCCGCGTCCTAAAGTTGCCCATGAGATACTTGGAAAACCAATGATAAATTGGGTCATAGATGCCGCGATGATGGCTGGAATAAATGAGATAGGTGTTGTTGTAGGCCATGGATCAGAGATCGTTTCATCGATGATTTCTGACAGAGTTAAGATCTTCGTCCAGCGAAATCAACTTGGTACGGCCGATGCAGTTAAAGCCGGAAGAGATTTTTTGGATGGAAAGATAATCGTGCTTTACGGTGATGTGCCTTTAATTTCTAACGATACTATCTCCTCTCTTATGAAAGTTGATGGAGACATGATCGTGCTCACGACGAGACTTGAAAATCCTGCCGGATACGGTAGGATCGTGAGGAAGAATGGAAAATTTGTAAGAATAGTTGAAGAAGTGGACGCCACGGACGATGTGCGTGAAATAGATGAAATAAACACTGGTATATACGCTTTTGACTCTAAAGCATTGATCTATGCACTTGATAGAATAAAGAATGAAAATAAAAAGGCAGAGTATTACCTCACAGATGCCGTTGAAATACTGTTAGAAGCCGGATACGATGTGAAGGCTGTTAGGTCAGACGATCCTCCGGCCGTTCTCGGAATAAATACTCAGAGAGAGCTTTCATCACTTTCGAAGATAGTTAGAGAAAGAATAAATGGTGCGCTTATGGATTCAGGAGTTACAATCGAGGATCCAGATACAACTTTTATTGGCCCAGATGTGGTTGTAGAGGCTGGCGCTTTGATAAAGCCTTTCACATTCATCTATGGGAAAAGTAAAGTATCTAAAAATAGCGTCATAGGTCCTGAAACCACGCTCGTTGATACCTTTGTTGGTACCGGAAGTACGGTCTTAAGATCAGATTGTAACGGTGCAACGGTTGGTACGAATTGTACGGTGGGCCCTTTTTCAAGGCTTCGACCGGGTGCCACGTTGGAAGATCACGTGAAAATTGGAAATTACGTTGAAGTGAAGAATTCTCACCTTTTCAATGGTGTTAAGGCTCAGCACCTTACCTATCTTGGCGATGCAACGGTAGGAGAAGAAACTAATATAGGTGCTGGAACGATAACGTGTAATTACGATGGCGTTAACAAGAATAAAACCTTTATAGGTAAGAATGTTTTCGTTGGTTCAAATACAGCTCTTGTTGCACCTGTAACGGTAGGAGATGGCGCACTTGTAGGTGCAGGCTCAACGATAACTGAAGATGTGCCAGCTTACGCACTTGCGCTTGGGCGGGCAAGACAGGTGAACAAAGAAGAATGGGTTTTGAAAAAAAGGAGAGGAAAGCCCGATGAGAAATGAGATGAAGATCCTCGGTGGTTCTTCAAATCAACCACTTCTTGAGAGGATCTGTGCTTACACGAATGTCAATCCTACGCACGTTGAGATTTCGAGATTTGCGGATGGAGAGATAAATATGAGGATAGAGGAAACGGTTAGAGGCCATGACGTTTTCCTTATCCAGTCAACTTCCCCTCCGGTCAATGATAATTTGATGGAACTTTTAATAATAATAGATGCTCTAAAACGTGCTTCTGCGAATACGATAGCCGTTGTTATTCCTTATTATGGATATGCAAGGCAGGACAGAAAAGCAAGGGGAAGAGATCCGATAACGGCAAAACTTGTTGCTAATCTTTTAACGGTAGCCGGTGCGACGAGAGTGCTTACCGTTGATCTTCACAGCGAACAGATCCAAGGATTTTTCGATATACCGCTCGATAATCTTCAGGCGTTTCCAGTTTTTGTCGAAGCTTTGAAAAAGAATGAGATTTTCGATAAAGATAAGGCTGTGATCGTTGCACCTGACGTTGGAGCGGTGAAACGTGCGAGAAAATTTGCCGAAAAGATTGGCCTTCCGATAGCCATTCTTGATAAGAGGAGACCAAAAGAAAATGTTGCCGAAATCCTTCACATAATAGGTGATGTTGAAGGTATGGTATCTATAATGTTCGATGATATGATAGATACGGGTAGAACTTTGATGGAAGGTGCAAAGCTTTTAAAGCAAAAAGGATCAACACGTGTTATAGCGTGTGCGACACATGGTGTTTTTTCACAGGACTGTCTCGAAGCTCTGGATAAATCTTCGATAGATCGTATTTATGTGACTGACACAATATCTCATGAGAAGTTGCCTGAAAAAGTGAAAGTTGTTTCAATAGCCCCGTTGTTAGGAGAGGCTATGGTAAGGATAAGGAAAAATCTATCAATTAGCATACTGTTCAAGTAAGGAGGAGTTCGAATGGCTGTTCAACTTAAAGCGGCTGCCAGAAAAGATATCAAGGCTAAGAATTTGATCAGGAAAGGTGAGATCCCTGGCATAGTTTATGGACCTGGCCGCGAAAATATCAAGGTTCAGATAAGTGAAAGTGAGCTGCTTTCACTTGTAACCAAAGCAAAAGAGACAACACCGGTTCATATCGTTGTAGATGTAAACGGTAAAAATGAGGAGAGAGATGTCTTCATAAAGACCGTTCAAATTCACAAAGTTACGGGTAAGATAATTCATATCGATCTGTATGAACCAGATCCGCAAAAAGAGATGAAATTCAGGGTACCGATCAAGTTTACAGGTGAGGCAGAAGGGATCAAAGCTGGAGGTATCTTCGATGAACTGATGAGAGATGTCGATGCGGAGACATTACCTGCAAACATTATCGAAGAGATCGTATTCGATGTATCGAAACTCAAACTTGGAGAATCGATAAGGGTTAAGGATCTAACGGTTCCGCAAAATGTTAAACTTTTGGCGAATCCCGAAAGTGTCGTTGCGGTCATCAAAGCTCCAAGAGCCGAAGAGATTGTCTCTCCTGCGGCCGAAGCTGTGGAAAGTGCTGAGCCTGAAGCGATAAAGGCCAAGGGTAAGAAGGAAGAAGGTCAGGAAGAGGAGAAGAAATCTTAATTGTCTAACTTCTTCGTCGTCGGTCTTGGCAATCCGGGTCAAAAGTACGCGCTAACCCGGCATAATGTTGGGTTTTTGTTCGTGGACAAATTTTTGAAAAAATATCCGCCTTTTCAAACAACGAAGAGGGCGGATTATTTTCTTTATTCCACAGAAGCTGAAGGGATGAATTTTTCTCTCGTGAAACCTATGACCTTCATGAATGAAAGCGGCCTTATCTTCAGATCACTTTTCATCGATTCGCCCTTGATAATTCACGATGATCTCGATCTTCCGATTGGCAGACTTAGAATACGGCCTTCAGGATCCGCGGGAGGGCACAACGGAATAAAATCCATAATAGCAAATCTCGGAAGAGATGATTTTCCAAGGATCCGTGTTGGAATCGGTCCTAAAACGGAAGATGCCATAAATTACGTGCTCGGCCGGTTCAGTAAGGATGAGTATTTTATAATAGATCAGGTGCTTGATCTTTGCGTTGAAGCCACTATTTCAATAGCGAAAGATGGATTAGAGATGGCGATGAACAAATACAATGCCATTCAGGTGAAACTGTGAAGGCTCTCGGAATAGAATTTAAAAAAGACCTGAGAGAAATATCCACGAAAGATCTCGCATACATAGGCGATGCCGTTTTTGAATTGCATTGCAGGTTGCGCTTTTCATTCAACAATAAGATAGTTAAGGATCATGTAAACGCCAAAGCTCAAGCTGATTTTTTCGACCTGATAGAAACCTTTCTTGATGAAGATGAAAGGGACGTGGCCATGCGTGGAAGAAATTTGAAAAGTCCGCGTAGCAAAGATCCATATTACAGGAAAGCGACCGCCCTCGAAAGCGTTATAGGGTATCTTTTTCTCTGTGGAAATGAACGGAGACTTGAAGAACTTTTATCGATCTTTGAAGACGGTTGATCATCTTTTCACCGCAAAGATTGAATGAACTCCCTTGAAGATAAGATATTCATCCTTTAATCCAACCTCTATGTACTTCTCACCGATTCGCGAGAAAAACTGGTGGGCTTTTCTCGGCATGATTTCAACACGCACCTTCCCGCCCCAGAGTATAGGATAATTGTATTCGTAAGCAGAAGATTGAGAGATGACACCGAACCGCATCGAGTCAGAAAGTTCGAGGTACCCTCTTCCTCCATTTCTCCTTTGAAAAGTTGAACATAACGATGCACCATCTCTTAGAGCTTTTACCTGTATTTCAAGATCGAACATCCCGAAATCGATGAACTCATCGATTCTTTGTGCCGTATCGTACGCCTCAGATGAGCACACTTTTATCTTTCCATCTGAAAATTCCATTCCGAAAACTGGATCGTATCCTATTCGAAGTTTTTCGTTCTTCAATATTTCAAGAGTTTTGACGATGTGCCTCATACTTTCATAAGGAACTTCGATCGCAAATCTTTCATCTTCGAAGTTCATGAACGAGATACCTATGTGACCGCGATCTTCCGAAAGAGAAAAAAGCTTTCCGCTTTTTGATCCTAAAAAGACCATCTGTCCTTCTCTTGATATTATGCTACCAGTATCTATCATCTTTCTGAATTGAGCGATCTCAACATCGTGAATGGGTACGAAACCGTCTTCTCTTTTAGGATTGCGTGCGAAGGGATGGAGAATGGAAAGCATCTCACTTCCCTTTGATATTTGAAGTGATGAATCGAATTTTATCTCAACATCCTCTTTTTTTTCTCTGCTGAGAAGCAATTTGAGATCATCAAGCGGCGAAACGTAAGTGTCATCAAAGGCTGCGATCTTTCCAAGCCTAAGTTCAAGTGTAAGACATCCATCCGTTCCATATGCAACAAGACATGATCCATCGGTGTAAAAATAAATTTTCCTATTTGAAGGTTCGATCGTTCCTATCGCCCTATCAAAAATTTTTACGAACCTTGTGAAGCTAAGATGGTCAATTTTTATCGTGCCTGACATGTTCACGATCCCTTAAAGCTATTGGAATTACTATCATGGCAACCAAAATCGCAACGAGCAAAGAACCGAATCTTTCGTACATCAAAAGTGCTATCGTGATTCCAACCAGTGTCCACGATAGAATTTTGAAAAACACTTTGAAAAAGAGATCTGACAGGATGAATGAAAGGGTGGCTCCTCCCAAAATATAAACGAACTGAGGCACGAGTGGAAGCGCATCTTTTGACCACAAAAGCAGAGATATCAGATAAAGGAAGATAAGAGTTATTTGTTCCGTTCTGAAATGCCTTTTACCGTGAAAGACAAGAGTTATCCCGACTACGATCGCAAAAAAAAGATAGACGGGCCATCCAACACCGGCAATTGCGACCATGAAATAGAAAAAAGCCGCTGCCAGTACGCCTGCGAAGATCACACGCTGAACCTCACATTTATGATTTCGCCATCCTCAACTATCGAATCTTTTCCTTCCAATCTCATGAGACCGTTAGCCTTTATCTCCTTCATCGAACCGAGTTTTTTGAGATCATCGAATTTTACAACCTCTGCCCTTATAAATCCACGTTCTAAATCGGTGTGAATCTTTCCGGCAGCGCCTTTGAACGTTGTACCTTTTTTTATAGTCCATGCTCTTACCTCATCCTCGCCGGAGGTGAAAAAGGAGATGAGCCCAAGACTTGAATAGAGTACCTTCGATAGCCTTTGAATTCCGCTTTCGCTCAATCCTAAATCTTTTAAGAACTCAAGTTTTTCCTCTTCATCTAATTCGTTCATTTCCATCTCTAACTTTCCGCACACTTCCATCATCGAAAGTGAATTTTCTCTTGCAAGCTTTTCTATCGACGCTTTTCCTTTGTAATCGTGTGCCCTGAATGATTTTTCATCGAGGTTTACGACTATTACCGATTCAAGTAATGTGAAAAAATCGAAAGAATTCAAAAGGTTCTTCTCTTCTGCGGAAAGATCTGTTAATTTCACAAATTTTCCTTCATTGAGTGCCAGTTCACATTTTTCGAGGGCTTTAAGCTGCATCTCTTCGATCTGGGACAGCTTTCTCTTGGCATTTTTCAATTTTTCTATATTCGACTCGGCTATTTCAAGATCTCTGACAAGCAGTTCGTCACGTAAATACCCGGCTTCTTTTCCGGGATCATCGAAATACCTTGCAACCGATTCGTCATCGAAAGCACGTATGACCCACAAAATGGCATCAACGTTTTGGATCTTCATGAGAATTTGATTCTTATCCTTCCTTGAAAGTTCGGGAGAAAGGCCTGGAAGATCCACAAGTTCGATCGTTGCATAGGTAGTTTTTTTGGGATTAAAAAGTTTTGAAAGAAAATCTATTCTCTCGTCCCTAATCTTTGCGATACCCATTTCCTCATTAGCGTCATTGCCAACGAGCAATTTGAAAACTGTAGTTTTTCCTGAAAAGGGTGCTCCGTATATTCCAATTCTCAATCTAATTCACCACCATTCGCTTTTTGACTGACTATCTCAAAGTAACTTCCCCTCACATTTCCCAAGGGTATTGCCGTTATCTTTATTTGCACCGTTTCATTTTTCATCCTTACCGTCAACAGATCGCCAACTTTAACCTCGTAGGAAGGTTTCAAAGTTCGTCCATCCTTCGTAACTCCCCCGAGTTCTATTACCTCCTGCGAAACGGTACGGCGTCTTATTATACCTGAAATTTTGAGAAATTTGTCCAGTCTCAAAGTTCAACGCGCTCCTTTAAAAACTTTTGAATTTCTGCCCTTGATGGGAAGGAACTTCCTGCGCCCTTTCTTGTAACCGAGAGTGCGGACGCCGCCATCGCGAAGATGCACGCATGTTTGAGATCCATTCCTTCGGAGAGTGCAACGGTCATTGTGCCGTTGAAACAATCACCGGCACCTGTCGTATCGACCGCTTTAACCTTGAAAGCTTCAAGATTTAAAAGCTTTCCATCTTCGACGATGTAAACACCTTTTGATCCGGCTTTAACTATCACGTGCGGTCCTTTTGACTGGAGATTTTGAATTTTATCCGTTATCGATCTCCCATCGGCGATCTGTGATAGTTCTATTTCATTAGGTGTTATGTAATCGATGCAATTCAAAAGATCATCGGGCAATTGCCTTGCAGGAGCAGGATCAAGAACAACTTTGATTCCATTCTCGTGTGCCATCTTTGCCCCATCCATAACAGCATCGAATGGGATCTCGAGCTGAAGCATCAAGAACGCAGCATCTTTAATGACACTCCATGAATCGGCCAAAAATGATCTGCTGATCTTTCCATTCGCACCTGCGTCAAGGATTATAGAATTTTCTCCAGAACCATCGACCCAAATGTTTGCAACGCCTGATGTCCCGTCTATCTTTTTGATCATTCCCGTTTTAACGCCTGCTTCATTGAGCTTTCCGATCAAAAAATCACCGAAGAAATCCGTTCCAACGGCTCCGATCATCTCAACATAACCGCCAGCTTTCGCGGCAGCAACGGCCTGATTAGCACCCTTTCCACCCTGATGAATTTCAAAGCCTGTTCCATTTATCGTCTCACCTAACTCTGGGAATCTCTTTGCGAAGCTCACGAGATCTGTATTGATACTTCCGGCTACGGTGATCTTCTTCATACTTTACCTCCATATTTTCCTTGCTTCCTCAATTATATCATCTATTTTGAAAATTAATTTTAAAATATGGTATGATCGTGTCAGCGAGAATCACAAGAGGAGTTATTCAGATAGTAAAAAGCGGAGACTTCACCTTTCGTATCAAACTGTTAATTCAAAAATCGTTCCACGCTTTGAAGAAAGGGGGTAAAGTCTCATGAAAAACAAAATAATGAAGCTCGTTCTCGTCTCCGGCGGTCTTTTAGCTGTTATCCTCGCTGCCGTTGGAAATTCAAAGTGGTTCTAATCATCTGAAGAGGTGAAACGTTGACAAATTCATTGAAGTTCTACATAGCAATAACTGCAATTATCTCCGGGGCGCTTTTTTGCGCCCTCCTCTTCCTTAATGAGAAGATTGAGCCATGGTGGCTTGTTGTTGTATGGGGATTAAGCGGATGGGTCGCTGACGCTTACCCAGTAGAAATAAGAAAGATAAATGGGAATAGATGGGTCATAGGGTTAAGCATGACGTTCAATCTGTCTGCCGCAATACTTTTTTCTCCTTTAACTGCCATGATCGTATCCATGATAGCTGGATTGCCGGATTTTCATCGTGTGAAATGGTATAAGGTTTTATTCAATATCATGCAAATTTCAATAGCAACGGTCGCTGCAGCTTTCATTTACAGGGCCTTTCCCGTGAACTCATCGATAATAGTGAAAATAATCGCGATAGCTGTTGCAATAGCAATTTATGCGATGATAAACAATTCTTTCGTTGCAGGTGCGGTGAGCCTTGCAACCCAAAAGAAATTCATTCCCATTTTGAAGGATGTTCTTGTCGACTTCTTTGGTGCGACCATATTCATCTCTTTAGGAATCGCGTACCTTGCGATATATCTTTACCCGTACGTTGGATTTTACGTCATCTTCGTTATACTCGGCCCTTTGCTCGCAATAAGGTTCGTTATGACACTTTACAGGAAATTTCTGAACACGAAGCTTGAGGCGATGTACGCACTCATGAAGGCACTCGAAGAAAAAGATCCTTACACGGCAGGGCATGGCGAGCGTGTCAGCCTTTATTGCGAAGTTATGGCCGAAAAGTTCGACATCTATGGGAAACGTTTAGAAGATTTGAAGATAGCTGCCCAGCTTCACGACGTTGGGAAAATAGGTGTTAGGGATATCGTGCTTAACAAGCCTGAAAGGCTAACAACGGTTGAGTATGATGAGATAAAGAAGCATCCCGTTGATGGTGCGAAGATATTGTCCGAAATTCCATCTTTGAAAGTTATCGTTCCATGGATAAGATACCATCACGAGCGATGGGATGGAAGCGGGTATCCAGATGGAATAAAGGGAGATCAGATACCATTGGAAGCCCAAATAATTGGAATTTCTGACGTTTACGATGCGCTGACAACCAAAAGAGCGTACCGAGATGAGTACTCCAACGAAGAAGCTATAAAGATGATCACTGAAGAAAGCGGGAAGGGATTCAACCCCGAACTCGTTTCGGCTTTATTGTCTTTCAAAGAAAGGTTCAACGAAATAAGAGTTGAAAAGGCGCCAGCTTACGCAGGAGTGAAGAAATGATATACCTTTACGTCATAATAGCAGCCATAATCATTTCACTGATCTTCAAACAGAATGTGTGGAATCCACTCAACACGCAGTTCAAATGGCTTTACATGATCTTCATTCCTCTAATTCTCGAACTCATAGCGGTCTTTGGAAATGTTGGTGATCTTGCTGGATACATAACTTCATCTGCTTACATCATTCTGATCTTATTCTGCATAAGGAATTGGAAGATAAAGGGCTTTCCGTTCATAACGATAGGTGCGACGTCGAACACGATAGTCATTCTTTTGAACGGCGGGAAGATGCCACTTTCGCAGAGAACACTTGTGCTTGCAGGATTACCGGCAAATACGATGGATCCAAAACATGTTTTGATGACATCAACCACGATCCTTCCATTCATGGGAGATGTAATTCCAATAAATTTTTTAAATCTTCATTATGCGTGCAGTGCAGGTGATCTTTTCGTTTACACAGGACTTTTTCTCGTAATTTATTTGAATACGGTGAAAAAAATTTATAAAAAAAAGGCAGAGACATGAAAGATGGCAAGACCTAAAAAGTACAGAACCATTGAATATTTTTTGAAAGCTGCCGAGTTCGTACCGCAAAATCCTACCGATACAGTTGAAATTTCGATGGATGAAATGGAAGCGATGAGACTCGCAGATTTAGAAGGAATGCATCAGATAGATATCGCAAAACTTATGGATATCTCGAGACCAACAGTTGGAAGAATTTTGGATTCCGCCCATAAAAAGATCGCTGATGCGCTTCTTAATTCAAAACGTATAAAAATCGGTGAATTCGGAAAGTGCAGGGTTGTTAAGCTTATGAAATGTGATAATTGCGGTAAAGTATGGCGGACTCCAACCGATTACAAGGGTGGAGAATGTCCTTACTGTCATACTGAACACATTCATACACTTGAAACGAAAGGGTCAGAATGATCTGACCCTTTCGTTAACTCAATAGAGATTTAAGTTATATCACTTCGATAGTGAGTAAAAATCTATGCCGGGCCTCATGGCGTTCCAGTACCACCCTTTAACCCATGTTCTTTCAACCCAGTATCCTTCAGGTTGATCTGTCCAGATGTAAAGTGCATTTTCATGATCAAGTGTTGAAATTTCCTCCGCGATCTTCGCACGCTGAGACGGATTAACTGTGGTCATCAAAGAATTAACAAGCGGATCCATGTTTTTCTGTGCCCACGTTGTGTAACTTGCACCAAGAGTTGCGCCATAAGCACCGGTCGATGCGTAGTAGGCATCGGCAAAATCGTAAGGATCAGGATAATCTGCTTGCCAACCCATCATGTACATCGGTAATCTTCCGGCAACATAATCAGAAAGGAAGTTTGACCAGAGTTCACCGATCACGGTTATCTGGAATTTAGGATTGATCTGCCTTGCGTAATTGCTCAGAGCGTCAAGTGCAAGTTGACGTACGGAATTACCGGTGTTGTACACCGCTGTGAATTTGAACCCTTCTTGCCATAATTTACCATCGTAAGCTTTTTTGAAATATTCTGTTGCTTTCGCAATATTTTGCTCGTACATCGGCAGATCTGGATCGTAGCCTGGCAATCCTTTTATTATCGCACTGTTCGGCTGGATTGCCATTCCATTCCATGCTTCCTGGATGTATTGTTTGTAAGGGAAAAGGTAGGAGAATGCTTTTCTAACGTCTAAATTGGAGAAGAAATCGGATGGAATGCCATTACCGTTAAGCCGTCCCGAACCTATGAATGAATTGCCCTGAGTACTTATATTCCATGTGAAATAAATGTTATCAACGTTAAGTGTTGGTAGCCCAGTTATAACTCTTATATTTGGATTGTTTTGAACCTCTGTCAGGTACTGAATTGGAACGTAAATCGTGTCCGCCTGGCCTGATTGAAGATCTAATAATCTCGTTGTGAATTCGTTGACATACTTGATTATTGCATACTTCATTGGAGCTTTTCCGGCCCAGTATTTGTCAAATCTGTAGAAAACTATCTCTCTTCCCGGAGTCCAGTATTCCATGACATACGGGCCACTTCCATTTTCTATATTGTAAAGTGGATCTGCACTTTTAACGGGATTGTGATATTCCCACCAATCATTTGCATTCCCGTCCCATGCATTGTGATCGGCACACCATTGCTGATCGAGTATCGCAGAAACATTAGACCCGTGGGCAAGAATTTCGAGTAAAGGAGGATATGGCTGTGGAAGATGGATTATGAGATCGTTACCCTTTATCTCAAAATCTTTTGCAAGAAGATTAAAAGCATCCACTAAAGCCTGCTTGTATTTGTCATTCGATGGATTCTTCGTTCCTGATGTGAAGATATTGAGCGAACTTAAGCTTGTGTAATTAAGAGGATTGCTCAATCCCATCTCCTGTGCCACTACCTGAACTATCGTGCTGACATACTGGCCATCGATCATTGGAAATAGCGGCCCTGCAAGCATCCATGATGGACCTCCTGCTCTGTCAAAGATGACCGATCTTTCAAGTGAATAAACGACATCCTGAGGTGTTAAAAGATCCCCGTTATGAAAATAAACACCTTGTCTGATGTGAAAAACATAAGTAGTACCGTTATCGAGAATTGTACCATCAGCTAACGAAGGTACGTTCGTCGATATCATGGGAAGAAATTTGGTGGTAGATGTCCCATCGTACTGAACAAGATTGTCGTAAAGTTGCCAGATAACTTCACCAGATGCGTTATCGTAAGCCCATGCCGGATCCAGCGAATCGATTGGCCCTATGGTTTCTTCCACCATCGTATCCGGATTAACAACGGCCTGGGCCATTCCGATGGTGAACATAGCGAGAGAGATCACCACGAAAATGGCTAAAAATTTTTTCATCGTCCTGCCTCCTAAAAATCAATATTGAGTGATCTTTATTCGTTAAATCACTCATTGTACATGGTATCATGTTAGGAATGTAAAAATAATTTCCTGCTGGATAAGATAAATTTATCTTTTGTTTGTGATTTTCAAAACTATCTCATAACTTGAATCAAATATTCACCAAAATTAAAGGGAAGACTTCACAATCTTCCCTTTAATCATTGAATTATCTTTTTAAAAACTTATCTTATTTGGATAGAACGTAGAAGTAAGGTCCCATTTCGGCTATTTCTGCGTTGTAGTACCATCCTTTAACCCACGTGCGCGAGACCCAGTATCCTTCAGGCTGGTCTGTCCAGATGTACAGTGCATTGTCATGATCGAGAGTTGTAAGTTGCTCTGCGATAGCCGCCCTTTGTGATGTAACGGTAGTCGTTATCAATTTGCTGATAAGAGGATCGATATTCGTCTGGGCAAAGGTGAGATAGTTCTGTCCAAAGTTTCCACTGTACGCTCCACTTGATGCGTAAAACGCATCTGCAAAATCGTAAGGATCTGGATAGTCTGCAAACCATATAGCTATGAACATCGGAAGTTTCTGTGATATCTCATCGCTTAGGTAATTCGACCATAGTTCTCCGAGGACATTTATCTGGAACTTAGGATTCAATTTTCTCGCCGCATCGCTTAACGCTTGAAGTGCAAGCTGATGTGTTGTATCACCAACATCGTAGACAGCAGTGAATTTGAACCCTTCCTGCCATAATTTACCATCGTAAGCCTGCTTGAAATATTGTTCTGCCTTTGCGAGATTCTGACTGTATGTCGGAAGATTCGGGTTGTATCCTAAAAGTCCCTTTATTATCGCGCTGTTAGGTTGCAATGCCATATTATTCAAAGCCTGCTGGATGAACAATTTATACGGGAAAAGATATTCGAAAGCTTTCCTGACGTCCAAATTGGAAAAGAAATCTGGTGGAATGCCATTGCCATCAAGTTTACCTGAGCCTATGTAAGGGTTACCCTCGGCGGCTATATTCCACTGGAAAGCTGCCCCATAAACTCCAAGAGTTGGTAATCCTGTTACAACGCTCACGCCCTGAACACCTTCAACCTGAGAAAGGTTTTGAAGTGGGACACTTATCGCATCCGCCTGACCGGCTTCAAGATCGAGCAAACTTGTGGTGAACTCGTTTATGTATTTAACAACAGCGTATTTTATCTTTGCCGGACCCTGCCAGTACTGATCAAATCTTTGAAGTGATACTTCACGTCCTGGAGTTATGTATCGAACCATGTAAGGTCCAGTACCATTTTCGATATTTTCAAGAGGATCGGCACTTTGAGCCGGATTATGGTAATACCACCAATCATTCGCAGCACCATCCCACGCGTTATGATCGGCACACCATTTTTGATCCAGTATGGAAGACCAGTTTGAAACAGGTCCTGCGAGAATGTAAATGAATGGAGCATAAGGCTGTGGAAGATGAATTATCAACTCGTTGCCTTTTATCTCAAAGTCTTTTGCGAGAAGATTAAAGGCATCAACTAAAGCCTGCTTGTATTTGTCATTCAATGGATTCTTCGTTCCTGTTGCGAAGATGCTAAGAGAACTTAAACTTGTGTAATTAAGAGGATTACTCAATCCCATCTCCTGTGCAACTACCTGAACTATCGTGCTGACGTACTGACCATCTACCATTGGAAGAAGTGGCCCGGCCAGCATCCATGATGGACCTCCTGCTCTATCGAAGATTATGGTTCTTTCAAGTGAGTAGACGACATCCTGAGGTGTTAAGATATCTCCATTATGGAAATAAACGCCCTGACGAATGTGGAAGATGTAAGTTGTGCCGTTATCGATAATTGTTCCATCCTTAACCGATGGTACATTCGTTGATAGCATCGGAAGAAAGTTCACAGTTGATGTTCCATCATATTGGATAAGGTTCTCGTAAACCTGCATATTGATTTCATCCGATACGGTATCGTAGTCCCATGCGGGATCGAGAGAAACAAACGGTCCGGGTTCTTCATACACAAATGTGTTTGGATTGACAACATCCTGTGCCATCACGGTAAATGCTCCGATTAGAAGCATAGCCATAAAAATAGCAATAACCTTTTTCATCCTTTTACCCCTCTTTCAATGATTTCCTGAATAATGAATCTAAAACCACGTGTTAATATTTAAAATTTTACTATTGCGATTTTTTTGATTTGTGATTATACTAACACTTAATCTTAAAATTGTCAATGAAAAATTGAACTCATTATGAATAAATTCGTGATAGAATAATGTAAATAATTTATGAAAATAAGGGGATGATAGGGATGTTCAAGGATTTTCGTAATTTTCTGATGCGTGGAAATGTTTTAGACATGGCAGTAGGAATAATAATTGGAATAGCATTCGGCGCTATAGTGACATCGCTTGTTAACGATATAATAATGCCACCGATAGGCCTTTTACTTGGTAAGGTGAATTTCGCCGATCTCTTCATAAATCTTTCAAACAAAACATATAAAACGCTCGCTGAAGCAAAAGCGGCAGGAGCTCCAACGATAAATTACGGAGCATTCATAAATACCCTGATAAATTTCATCATAATAGCATTCGTCATCTTTTTGATAGTCATGTGGTTCACCAAAATGAGCAAAATACATCAAAAACCACAACCAGCTGCTGCTGTTACTACAAAAGAATGTCCATATTGCAAAACGATGATTCCGATAGATGCGACACGGTGTCCCAATTGCACATCCTATCTTGATGATAAGGGAAAAAACGCTTGAATATCGATCTTGTAAAAGTTAGATCAAAAAAAGCCCGAACTTGTTCGGGCTTTTTAATAATTTTTGATTTAAAGTTCGATTGAGAAATCAAGCAGGCTTAACGTTCGATGCTTGTTTACCCTTTGGACCGTCTGTTACATCGAAGACAACTTTTTCATTTTCCTTCAATTCCTTGTATCCCCCCGCTTGAATAGCCGAATAATGAACGAAGATATCATTTCCGTCTTCCGTTGTTATGAAACCAAAACCTTTTTTTGCATCGAACCACTTGACAGTACCTTTCATTCGTGTTGCCTCCTTAAATTTATGTTAATTATTCAAAACACACCCTTATTATAATCCTCTTATCGGTAAAATTCCAAATTTTATTTTAAGTTAATTTTTCTAAAGGTTATGATTGTTTAAATAATTATGAATTTTTTCATCAAGTGTTCCATCCGGAAGCATCCAATCTTCATGATATTTTCCAATTTCTTCCATTTGATAACGTACACAATCATTCCAATTACCCTTGCAGTATCTTTCGATCCATTTTCCATCCAGTAGACCTTTTTCATAGGCCATTCTCATCGGGCAAACTTCATACCATTTGCATGTCCTCATTTTTCCTCTCCTTATTCGTCGTACATTTTCAATTCTTTCATTGTAATGATACCATATTCATGAAATACGGTTTAAATTCGAGCTTATCTTCAAAAAACAAAGCTTTTGGATGATAAATGTCTTTATTGTCCAAAAATCACCTACAATTGCTTATTAACATGTTTGTTCATCAATGTAAACACATATATAATGTTTGCATACATGTATATATACCTATTTAACTTTACACACATCTTTTTGAAAGGAAGTAAGTTATTTGGCAAAATTCGATGAAATTGAAGAGTTAGACACTGAAAGAACCAATCCAAAAACAGTCAATATAGATATCATGACCTCTCTTGAAATTGCAAAGCTCATGAACGAAGAGGATAGAAATATAGCTAAAGCAGTTGAAATGAACCTTTTACAGCTCTCCATCCTATCAGAAAAAATAGCGTCTTCTATAAATAATGGAGGAAGATGTTTTTATGTTGGTGCCGGAACATCGGGTCGTGTTGCAATGATAGATGCGGTCGAGACCGTTCCAACATTCAATCTTCCCGTCGGTACCTTTACAACTATTTTGGCCGGAGGGCCGGAGGCGATGGTGAGATCTTTAGAAAATGTTGAAGATGATGAGAAAGGTGGTGAGAGAGAAATTTTGAAGAGTGAGGTTTCATCTAAAGATGTCGTGATAGGAATTTCTGCAAGTGGACGTACACCATTTGTGATTGGCGCTTTGAAGGCCGCAAAAAATGTTGGTGCTTTTACAGGTTCTGTATCTAACGTTAACAACGCTAAACTTTCTTCTATGGTTGACATATCAATAGAAGCGGTAACAGGGCCCGAGGTGGTAACAGGTTCAACGCGGCTCAAGGCCGGAACGGCACAGAAGATGATTTTGAACATGTTAAGCACGATCTCGATGATAAGACTTGGCAAGGTTTATAAGAATCTGATGGTCGATGTCACTCCAATAAATGAAAAACTCGTCATAAGGGCTATAAACATAATCGTCAGTGCAACGGGTGTTTCAAAGGTAAAGGCCGAAGAATTGCTCAAAATTTCGGGGATGAGACCAAAAGTAGCCATCGTAATGGCTTTAACCAATTCTTCTTTGAAAGAAGCGGAAGAGTTGCTGAAAAGAAGTTCTGGAAATATAAGAAATACGTTAATAAAAAGTTGATTTATTTTCATACCCGTTAAGTCATGATGCGCGTGAATGTAAAAACAATTGTTAAATATAGATTTAAAGCTCTTTGAAAAGTAAGTTTTTATTGAAAAGCCGGCCACATTGGAATTAGAATATGTGCATTCATGAAATATTTGCGAATAAGTTCTAAGACAATTCCGGCTCGCGGGCCGGAATGACAAATGAAGAAGGCTTGTCTTAGTGTCATTACTACTTCCAGATCAGGTCGAGGGTGACGTTAAGGATACGATTTATCAAATTGCGGGGATCTCGTCCATCCTGTCATCCCCGATACATCGGGGATCGCCTTTTCCATAAGGATGAGATTCCCAATCAAGTTGGTAATGACAGTTTTGTAATATTTATAGTAATCTTGACGCACATCATGAGTAAATGATTAGAGATAGGGTGTTTGAAATTTACGCAGGAGGCGAATTTTGAAAGTAAAAAAATTACCGGCATCAAGGCTTAACGAGGCTATCGAACTGGCCGATAGAGTTTTTAAGCCAACAGACGGTTCAATGGGTAAAAATTTTCCAATTCTTTTTTCGAAGAAAAATGCCCATAATATTTTGTTCATCGAAGAAGACAAAAAGATGGTTTCGATGGTCGGGATGTATTACGCTTATGCTCAAATCTTCACTTCAAGGATAAAGGTCGCTTTTATCGGAGCAGTTTGCACCGCTGAAAATTACAGAGGACAAGGATACGCAACAAAAATAACTTATGAGGCCATGCAGGTTGCATTGAAAAATGATGCAACGCTTATGATGATCCATGGCGATAACGATATTTACAGAAATTTTGGGGCTGTCGATGCTGGTACTTATTTCACGATCGAGATCATGCCAAGATATAATTTGCCTTCATCTACCTTAAAAAAGGCAACGGATGATGATCTCAAGAAGATGGCCATATGGCATTCGAAGGAGCCTGTTAGGTTCATACGTT
>Ga0207433_10003888_pt1 | contig 28052 bp, 29 predicted proteins | sample YelNatPaOPGAMG01_FD_187559 | JGI IMG/M metagenome (GOLD analysis project Ga0207433, IMG submission 187559) | Hot spring thermophilic microbial communities from Obsidian Pool, Yellowstone National Park, USA - OP-RAMG-01 (SPAdes) (version 3) | ecosystem: Environmental > Aquatic > Thermal springs... | reverse complement strand
AAATATAGTGGAGTCAATAAATTCGGGGATAGAATTAATGAGGCGGGAGCATGGTGGATATTTTCATTCTTATAAGATGTTAGAGACGAATTTGTTTATTCAGCTATCAAATTTACACGATGAATGGCTGTATTAGCCAAACAGTAAATTAGCAGGAGCTTCTTATGAATTAAAGCAGAACTTTATATTGAAATTTGAATTAGAAAAAATTAATGAGGTTGTTTTATAATGTTTTACACAATTTTAGAAAGAAGCCTCTCGGTTTGCTCCTCTCTCGTGCCCTCTTTGCCTTATGAATTTCTGTGTTGCAAGTAATCCATGCTCCTTCATCAGCCTCTGAATCCTCTTGTGATTAACTCTTATGCCTTCCCTATGCTTGAGCCAGGCTGTTACCCTCCTGTATCCCCAAAATGGATGTTCTGCCTTTATCTCCTTTATCCTCCTTAGAAGTTCACAGTCCTTGAGGTCTCCTTCTGCCCACTCAATAACCTTTACTTCTTTCGCTGAATAATAACCGCTCCTCGATATTACTAAAGCACTACAGGCATCCTTAATCGTATATCCAGCTTCTTTGAACATCTCCACTGCCTCTATCTTGTTCCCAATAGCTCCTCTGTTTTTTTAAAATCTCTATCTGGATTGCCTGTTTACCTATGATTTTCTGAAGTTTTTCTATCTCTGCTTTGTAGTGGTTATCATCAGATGTGCCATTGATAAGTCTTTCATACCTGACTCAAGAAATTTATCCCTCCAACGGTAATATAAAGTCTGGCTGATCTTGTGCTCCCTGCATATATCAGCAACAGACCTCTTCTCCTTTAGCCCCTCTTTGCTTCATCTCAATACCTCCAGTTTAAAGGTTTATCTCTGCTTATGCAGAGAGTTTAACCTCTACACCTTTGGCGTGTCCAGTCCTCATAGGGTTCAGTATAAATATCCCCATGGGCATACAATCATATGATACTAAGAAATCCTATTAAGTCTGCATCTTCTTTCGGGTTGCGTAAGACCTTTTACCTCACAAAGTGCTGAAAGATGTATTTTATCAGGACAGGTTGAGCTCGTAAAAGACGCAAGGCACCTTCTATCAGGGCATCCCTTGAGAGTTCTCCTAGGGTTTTGATTACGCTACTTCCAAGCTCCAGAAGCAAGCGTTCGTAGTCTTTATGGTTGAACCGAGAAAGAATCTGCCGCACAAGATAATGGGCCATAAGCTCTACTTTAAGGCGTCGGGCTGTGCTCTATCCTTCTCCAAGTATGGCCTGGACTGCAGCCATCCCGCCCCAAAGTCCTGTAACTGTGCCTCCCACAGTAGTCACCTTCACCTGACCACCTGCGTCTCCTATGGGAAATATCAAGTATCCATCCCGTGCCACCTGCCAGGGTATATTCGGTTTAAATGAAGATACAATCCACCTTGATAAGATAAGGGCTCAAGTTGGAGGCGTTCCAGGAAACGATTTAGTAGTATCCGAATAGGACTACCAGCATCAGTAATCAGTCCAAGCACTCCTGTTTTTTTTAGAATCAGGGATCAACCAGTAAAAATAAGGAGTATCCTCTGGAATGAACCATACAATAGCTATCTCGGGCTGAGCCCATTCAGGTAATTGAACCTTAGCCTGCAGGAGTAGAAGAATAGGAGGCCGAGGAATTTTAAAGGTAGATAGCACCTGACTTCGAGCACCATCTCCTGCAAGAATAACATTACATTCCTCATGAATCTCCTCTCCATCCTGATTACGAAAAATTAGTAAACCATCTTTGCGGTCAGTAAAGGCCCAGCCTGTTAGGACTTCCACTCCAGCTGACTGGGCAAGCTGAAGGAGATGCATGCGAAGATCTGCTCGATCTATCACCAGGTCAGGCTCTTTAAGGGGCGTGCCTTACCTGCTCGGAGATCAAACCCGGATATCCAATGAAGAATCATCTCTGATGGGAAATCAGGCCAGAGGTTACGTAAATGAGATGTAACTATAAGAGTACGAGAGCCGGTTATTATCTTGTCCTATTCATACATCAGTACTTGCTTACCTGCATTAGCCAATCGCCATGCGGTAAATAGCCCAGCTGCTGATGCACCAATAATGCAGACTTTTCCCTTACGCACGGCCCTGGAAGGTAAACGTGTCCACGAAAGTTTTCAGCAGAATCACCATATCCAGCCAAGGAGACCAGTGCTTGATGTAATAAAGGTCATACTGGAGTTTAACCATAGCATATGGAATCTTATCTTAGAAGAAAACTTTTTACTCCTGCATTTTCTTGCCACTCCTTCTATCCCAGCGGAACATAAAAGTATTATAAAAGGAAAGTAAAATTAATTTTATATCAAGCCAAAAACTCATTTCCCTCATATATTCTAAATCGTATTCCAATTTTCTGTATGGGTCATCCTCAGGATTGAGAACCTGAGAAAGGCCAGTAAGTCTAGGCTTAACTTCAAGCCGCTTTTCAAATCCAGTAATTTTTTTCTCCAATAAACACTGCTCTTCCACTACCAGCGCTTTTGGTCCAACAAAACTCATATCACCCTTCAGAATAGTCAGAAGACTTGGAAGCTCATCCATTGCTGTCTTTCTCAAAAAACGCCCCACTTTACTAACTCTCGGGTCATTCTCATTAGTCCATATACCTTGTTTTTCCGCATCCTTAACCATTGAACGAAACTTTAATACCTTGAAAATCTTTCTGTTTTTTCCTATTCTCTCCTGAGAGTAAAAGATAGGGAAACCATCTTCTATAAAAATCATAATTCCAATTAAAAGCCAGAGAGGTAGGGAAATAAGTATACCCGCTAAAGAAAGAAGAAAATCAAAGGGTCTTTTGAGGAAAAGAAGTTTCATTTTTCAATAATTTCCGAATTGTCATAATAATTTATGCTAATTCAAAACTATAGCTAAAAAATCATCTTAACCTAAGCACAAACTGTGGTGCCTTGCGCAATTTCTTCAAGAACACTGCAAGCATGCCACCACTAAGCCCATTCATCCTCCATGCCCTATAGTCCTCAATGGACTGCAAAAGGATGTTTTTCAAACTCCTGTTGCTTTTGCCACCGGTTCGCATCTTTACAAGCACTTCAGGGATGTAATGGGCTCTAATTTTGTATCTCTCAAAAAATCTCAGCATAAGTTCGTAATCAGAGGCAATTGATAGGTCAGTCCTGAAAAGACCGTATCTATCGTAAACCAGTCTTCTCACAAAAAAAGAGGGATGTGGGGGGTGCCAGCCAAACTTGAATTTACCTGGAGTATATGAAGATGATTTCCAGTAACGAATAATTTTTTCAGGATTATTTTTATCAACATAAAGTAAATCGCCATAACATGCATCAACATTGTGTTCACTAGAGGCATTTATAATCATCTCTATTACACCTGTGTGTGCATAAAAATCATCAGAATTAAGTATTCCAATAATCTCGCCAGTTGCCATCTTGATACCCTTGTTTATTGCATCATACATCCCGTTGTCATGCTCGCTTATCCATTTTATTTTCCCGGAAATTCCTGCGTGTTTTTTAATTATTTCAATCGTCCCATCCGTAGAGCCACCGTCAATTATAATGTGCTCAATATCCTTGTATGTCTGGCACAACACACTCTTTATACAATCTTGAATTGTGTCTGCACCGTTAAATACAGCGGTAATGATTGATACTTTCATGGCTTTTTACTGATAAAGAATTTCTCAAGCACTAAAACATCCATCTTTGTCCTTAAAAAGCAATCTAATGCCTCTTGAGGGGTACAAACAATAGGTTCATTTTCATTAAAGGAAGTATTTAACACCACCGGCACACCTGTAAGATTTTCAAACTCTTTAATTAATTTCCAGTATAAAGGGTTATCTTCTCTTCTCACTGTCTGAAGCCTGCCCGTTCCATCAACATGGGTTACAGCAGGAATAACACTCCGCTTTTCAGGACGAATTGGATAGACCTTAATCATAAAAGGGTCAGGATAATCTTTTTCAAAATATTCACCTGTTTTCTCTAAGAGAATTGAAGGCGCAAATGGTCTAAAAGACTCGCGACGTTTAATACGGACATTAAGAATATCTTTCATATCAGACCTTCTTGGGTCAACAACAATGCTCCGATTTCCAAGAGCTCTCGGTCCCCACTCCATCCTGCCCTGAAACCATCCAACAACTTTGCCATTTGCAATTTCTTTTGCCGTTTTTCTGCAAAGATCATTTTCATCATCAATTTCCTCTATCACACAGTTCAGTTTTATCAGTTCACTTCTCTTTTTCTCAATCTCAACCTTAACCTCATCCTTTGTGTATTGTGGTCCCCAATATGCATGCTCCATAATAAACTCTCTTGGATTGTCCAAAACCTGATGCCATACATAGTATGCAGCTCCTAAAGCACCACCTGCATCTCCTGCGGCAGGTTGAATATAAACTTCTTTAAAAGGTGTTTTATCGAATATCTTACCATTTGCAACACTATTCATCGCACACCCACCTGCAAGGCATAAAACAGGAATCTTTGTCTGTTCATAAACATAATTCAATAGATGAAAAAATGCCTCCTCATACATTGCCTGCAGGCTTGCAGCAGTATTTTCATGGTGTTTTGTTATCGGTTCACCCTTTTTTCTTGCAGGACCAAATTCATCCTCTAAGTATTTTGAATACACCTGGCCCAATACTGGCTCACCACCTTCCCAGGTCATTGATGCACCCTCTCTGTGATGGACAAAGTAATCAAGATTCAATTCAAACTTACCATTGGCATTCAGTTTAACAATCTTACGCATCCTACCCATTTCTGTGGACTTTCCATAAGCAGCAAGCCCCATTACTTTATATTCATCCCCGTACTTAGGGAAACCAAGGTATTGAGTAAATGCAAGATAGAAAAGACCAAGAGAATGGGGAAAGAAGACTCTGTCCATAACTTTAATCTTTTTATCTTCACCTATCCCCCACATCGCACCGACAAAATCACCGAAGCCATCAACCGAAACCAATGCTGAGTTCTTAAATGGAGAGACAAAGAATGCACTTGCTAAATGGGCGATATGGTGTTCAATATTGAAAATTTCAGCCATGATATCTTTTTCCTTTACCCCGAATTCAGATGCCATTATTCTCTTCAAACCCTGCACCTTACCCGCATTTTTGAGTCGGTCAATAATTAATCTTGGTGAAAGACCACCAATAGCAAACAATGCCTTTCTTATCAGATGCGCTTTTGGACAACGATTAACTGCAATGTAATCAATATCCTCAATTCTAATATTTGCCTCTTTCAAACAATATTTAATTGCATTAGAAGGAAATCCAGCCCAATGCTTAATTCGTCTAAAGCGTTCTTCCTCTGCTGCAGCAATTAATTTACCATCAATTACAATGCAGGCCGATGAATCACCGTGATATGCGTTTAGACCAAGAATAACCATTACTTCTCTCATTAAGCGTTTAGCGTTTAGCGATTAAAGAGTTTGGAAACATAAGCTGATAAGAGTTTCATGACTTCTTGATTAAGACTATAAACCTTTTCGAATACACTGTTATTACCATAACCTAAATCAAAACTTAATTGAAGTTGGGTTTCGAGTTCAGTGGCTGAACCGAGGGCTATCTTCAAAAACTGGATGTATTCCTTTGAACCACGCATATAACCTTCGGCTATATTCGATGGAATAGAAACTGCGCATCTTCTTATCTGAGAAGTAAGCAAATAAACCACTAACCTCTATCCCCTAATCGCTTTTTCATCTCATAAATCTTCGCATCAACCAAAAACCTATACCAGAAGCCTTGAAGGAAGTGGAAAATCAATCCTTCTTTGCCATCAAGGAAGCCAAGGCGAAAGAAATAACGGTAGAGGAAATATAAGAAGCTTCTTAGAAAAAGAGGCATATGAAGGTACAGTTTTTCCTTTAGCCACCTCTTTTTTTGTTCCTGAGACCCTAATAAGGATGGTGCAAGATATAAAGGATTCAATTCTAAGCGATCATTATAGTGGTCCAAAATAGCTTGCATTTCTCTGGAAGCAAACTGATTATGTTTCTCCACCCAGAAACTTAAACCTTTTTTATTCCAATCAATAATATCACGCTTGAGTCGAATTGTTTTCCCTTCATGTAGAATAACATGCTCATCCATAGCCCGTTCTTCATATCTTGCTTTGTCTTTCCGCCATATTCGGAGAAGCCATGTTGGATAGTATCCACCATGTTTGATCCATTTCCCCATAAAATAAACACGTCGCTTTAAATAAAGCCCAGTAATATCAGGAGATATGTTAGGAAGAATATAAGACAATTCATTTGCGAGTTCCGGTGTCACCATTTCATCAGCATCCAAGCGCATTATCCAATCTGTAGTAATAGGCAAATTATCCAAACCCCAATTGAACTGTTTAGCTTGATTTTCAAATGGATGCTGATATATTTTATCTGTATACTTTCTTGCTATCTCAAGTGTTTTATCCGTTGAATAGGAATCAACAATAAAAATCTCCTCCACCCAGCCATAAATACTTTTAAGGCAATCCTCTATATTTTTTTCTTCGTTAAAACTCAATATTATTACTGATATTGGCAATTTAATCATTTTTGGGCAAGGATAACCATTGATTTCCAAATATATGGAATTCTTCCACAACCGATAAAATTCATCAATTTAAAACCTGTCTGATTTAGTAACTTGGAAATTGTTCTTTTAGAAAAAAATTTTATATGCCCTCCTTCCCATAAAGGATTAACATGGTGGTCAAACTTATTTAATAAAGCAATAAGTAAGTTCTTAAAATAACCATGGTAGGGCGTTGTAAGAATTAAATAACCTTCATTTTTCAACCAATCGTTAATGTTCTTCAAATACATCTTAGGATACAAAAGATGTTCTATAACTTCCATTGAAATTATCAGGTCATATTTCTGTGGCATATTAGATGGTAGTTGAACTTCATAAGCATTATGAACAAAAAAATTCTTTGCTATTTGAGGAAAACGATTTTTAGCCAAGTTAATACCTGAATTTGATGCATCAAAGCCATAAACATTTTTATAACCCATCCTGTAAAGCGTGTTTATCAAACTACCCCCCCACAGCCTGCATCAAGTATTTTAGCATCGGAAGGTAGGTTTAGACTGATTATTTTAATAATTACAGGAACAATGTAATCGTGGGCACAGGTCTTTGGTTTTTCCCATTTATATTCGGTATAATAGTTTTTCATAATCCCTTTTTCCCTTAAACTTTGCACTTAAAATTTCCTCATACGCCTCTATCATCCTCTCAGCCACTTTATCTATATTGTAATATTCCTCTACCAGTTTTCTGGCGTTAACGGATATTTCTTTTCTCAAACTTGGATTGTCAAGAAGCAATTTTATTCCTTTATATAAACTATCGGCATTTATTTCGACTACAATACCAGCCTTGTTTCTCTCAACTTCCTTATAAATTCCAACTTTATTTGAAATTACCACTGGGGTTTCACACTCCATTGCCTCAACAACTGACATACCAAAATTCTCTGAATAAGAAGGCAAGACAAAAACATCGCTCTCACGGAGTGCGGAAATTTTATCTTCGCCAACAAGCATACCAGTGAAGATAACATCTTTGCCAATTTTCAATTTACAATTTTCAATTTTCGATTCAACTTCTTTTTTGTAATTATTTTCATCGGGACCAGCCAAAACTAAAACGACATTAGGCTCTTTTTTAATCACCTCAGCAAATGCCGGAATTAAAGTATCTAAACCTTTTTTCCAATTTAGCCGACTTAAAAATAAAACAATCTTTTTGTCAGTGTTAATACCAAACTTTTGTCTAAAATCCAATTTTTGGACATCCGATGTCCTGGTATTAACGTCAATATTTGGGACATCGGATGTCCCCATATTGAATTCCTCAGAGCTAAAACCATTCGGAATTATAATCGCTTTTTTTAGTGGTAGGCCAGCTCTTAAATATTCTTCTTTTTCTCGCTCAACAGTAAAATGAATAGCCGCCGCATTTTTTAAATCTCTTTTGGCGATCAAAAAAAGGTGAATTTTTTTCTTCAAAGAACTTTTTTTCTCAAGCGGTTCTTTCATCAAACTGCCCCGCGGCGAGATAATATAGGGTTTTCTATAAAATCTCGCCCAAAAAGCCGCAGCGCAAACCGGAAAATTCCAAACACCAGTGATGTGAACCAAGTCAAAATTTTTAATATTTTTCGCTAGCGCCCAAAACAAAGCAGGCGAAAAAGTGAAATGAACATAACCGTAATAAGGAAAATAAAAAACTTTCACGCCATCAATTATTGTTTCTTTTTTAAAAATAATATCCTTCTTATCTTTTAAGCCGACATTAGTGGTATAAACCGTAACATCAACCTCCTTCTTTACTAACTCTTTATTTAATAGATGAACAGAGTAAATTGGTCCGCCAAATTGAAACGCCGGCCAGTAAGAAGAAACAACATGCAAAATTTTCATAGTCCTTAAATTTAGCGTCATCGCAAGACGCTATTTGATGCTATTTTTTGTCTTTTAGTTAGAAAAAGGTGAAGAAGTAGTAAAATTACAAATAATTTCACTAGTCCAGCCCAGGTCGGCGCAATCCAATCTTCCATTCCTTTTATAAGTTGAATCCAAAAAACACTGTAAATCAACAAGCTCGAGGAAGAAGCAGCTGTTAGTTCTATTAGATAATCATAGATAAAACGGAAAGGCATTCCTAATAAAAACATTCCCAAAATAATTCCTAGAATTCCAAAATTAATGTAAAAATCGCCAATTATTGTTGGACCAACACTGGTTACAAAGTCTTCAGGTGAAAGAATTCCCAATCGATGACCAAACTCATTGCCGAGACTATTGGTGCTCAATGGTTTATTTTTCCAAATAAATCGCGGTGGGCCTAAGGTTATTAAAAAATTTGAAAGCGAACTGCCATAAGAAGCAATTACATCTCGGGGAACTTCCAAAATTTTAGAAAAAACAGCTGTCTGGTTTATTCGACTTAAAAAACTATCAATTAAAAAATCATCTGCATTAGAAACACTAATACTAGAGATAGATATATTAAAGACGGATGTTTGATTGGTGACTGGCACTTGATTGGTGAGTGGCTTTATAACCTGATAAGCGCTTAAAATTGAAGGATTGCGGCAGGCACTACCAAAAGGAAATAAAACAAACATAACAATAGCAAAAATAAGGGGCAATCTCCCAATATTTAATTTTAAAGACAAAAGATTTTATCAATAAATAAAGTAAAATCGGTACAATAACCGCCATCCGGCTACAAGACGGAATTCCATAAGCAATCTCTATTGATAAGGCGCTGAAAGCCAATAATCTCCATATTCTATAATCTTTATTCCCTATTTTTCTCAAATAGTAATAATTAATCAAAGCAATTACCAAAGCAATATAACCAAACCAGTCTAGATAACCAATGAAACTATAAAAAGTGCTCTGAGCAAATAATGGGTTGAGATTATTCTTAATAAAATAGCCGCCTGCTGCAAGTCTGATTATTTTAGCAACCATTCCAAAACCAAAAAATGTCCAAAAGGCAATCATTGCTCTTTTTAAGTTCCATAAACCAGTAAAAATATTCGGTGTTCTTTTGGCTAAAGATTTCCCTAAAGGACAAAAATAGCCAATAATGAAAAATATCAGTCCTAAGGTAACATAGCCAAGCGCCCGCCAAGGTATCTGATAATTAATCAAACTAAATTTGATTGAAAAACCAATTAGGGCCAAAAATGGTGCTAAATAAAAAATTAACAAATAATAAAAAATAAATGAATTGCCTAATTCAAAGAAGTTAAAATTTAATATTTTTGTTTTTAACCCTTTTAAATTCATAATGAATTGAGGTATTTTTTTATCCCTTCTCTAAAATTTATTTTGGGTTTCCAGCCAAGAATTTTTTGGGCACGGGAACAATCAGCGTAAATTCGATAAACCTCGCCTTTCCTAAAAGGAGCGTAAACCGGCAGTTTTTTGAAATTAAGCATTTGGGCTAAAGTATCAAAAACTTTCTGATCAGCAGTCTCTTTGCCGCTAGCAATGTTTAAAATTTCATTTTTGCCATTTTTTATTCCCAGAAGATTCGCTTTAACCACATCGTCAATATAAACATAATCACGCGTTTTCGTCCCATCGCCAAAAATCGTTGGTCTAATATTTTTTTTCATCAATTCTGTAAAAATAGCAATCACTCCTGCTTCTCCTTTGGGGTTTTGTCGTAGGCCAAAAACATTGCTGTAACGTAAAATCAAATAATCAAAGCCGTAAAACTTGGCATAAAATTTAATAAATTCTTCTCCAACTATTTTAGAAAGAGCATAGGGCGATAAAGGATTTAACGGAAATTCTTCTTTGACTGGTAATTTTTTAACGTCTCCGTAAACCGCGCCGGCGCTTGAAGCAAAAATGAATTTTTTAATGCCTGTTTGACCGGCAGCGATACGACCTAATCCTATTACGTACTTAATAAAATATTTCAGATAAAAATAACTGCATCGTGATATGAGCTCCCGTCTTATAAAGAGAACGTCGCCATTATTAAAGAATGTAAATGGAATACAATAGAAACCATTTTCAGAAAGTCGACGTTTAATATTTTCTACCCTAAATTTTAACTCTGGCCATAGAAAATCGTGAAATTCCACAGTTATTTGATCTATATTTTCTAAAACATCGTAAGAAATATTTTCGAACATTTCAATCTCGGCGCCTTCAATATCAACTTTTAATAAATCAATTTTATGAATTTTATTTTCTTTCAAAAAATCTTCCAATGTTATGCCCTTACATATAATTTTTTTGTTAAAATTTTTATCATAAAAAGTAGCGCATTGATTTTCCGGGATTAAAAGTTCTACAATTTTCTCCTTTGATATACAGAATTGAAATTTTCTAATTCTAGGATTTTCTGGTATGACCTCGAATAATTCTGGAATAGGCTCTAAAGCATAAACCAAAGAGCCAAAATTATCAACAATAAATTTAGAAAATTCCCCTATGTTTGCGCCTAAATCAATCACCACCGAACCCGGTTTGACGAAATCGCTTATGAAGGTATGGAGTAATTTTTGTCTAATGTGAACCATAAGTTCTTTAAATTCTTTTTTGTAATATTTTTTCATATTCATTCACTATTTTCTCTCCGTAATCATCCCAAGTAAAACCACTCTTAACTCTTTCTTTGGCAGATTGCCCCATTTGTCGGCAAATCTCCGGATTTTCATATAAATAAACTAATTTTTCTTTTAGCGCTTCAATATCACGAATGGGAATGATAAAACCATCTTTACCATTACGGATAATATCCTCTCCACCAGTATTAGTAGTACATATTACTGGTAAACCACAGGCCATTGCCTGCGGCTGAACCATTGCCAAACCCTCTTCAATGGAAGGCATCACAAAAACCGAACCTTGAGAATAATATTTATAAAGCTCTTTTTGGGGAATATGGCCGATGTAATTAATCCCAAAAGCATAATGCGAATCTACGAATTTGTGCGAATTTGGCGAATGAAATTTACCGACTTTATATTCGCTATATTCGCGCATATTCGCATTATTAGCATTAAGGCCTACAATTTGCGTATTTCGCATTATGATTTTATACTTTTTGAAAAAGGGTTTAATTTCATCATTTAATGAACCGATGAGCATTAGTTCCGAATTCGGTAAATTTAATTCTGAAAACGCTTGAAGCAGATAATGAACCCCTTTTCTTAAACTCATTCCGCCAGCAAAAACAACACGGAAAACATTATCATTTTTAGGAATTTGCCGAAACTGCGACAGATCAACTCCATAAGGAACTTGAATAATTTTATTTTCCGGAACACCGTATTCCAAAAAAGTTCTTTTAACAAATGAGGAAGGCACAGAAATATAATCCACTTCTTCATACCCTCTTAAGTCATTTTCAATAACTTTAGAATGTGTCAGCATAAAAGGTTCTATTTTTACGCCATATTTTTCATATTCTTCCTGTAAAATTTTATTTTGATATAAGATATGAGAACTTCCCCGTTCCGCAATAGTGATGGCGCCAAATTTTTTGGCTTTTTCAAGAGTATCTAAACCGCTCACAATAACTATATCCGCTCCCTCCTTGAGATATAAAGAGGCAATTTTATCAAATGTTTTATGAATAAAATATTGAGGATTGTATATCATTTTTAAAAATGTCGGCAATTTTCTCCAGCCGCGTTCAATAATTTCCTTAATAATTATGGAACTAACTTTATCTTTAGGAATCCCATACTTCACAACCTCAAATTTCGGATAAGAGGTTATGAGTTGATTTAAATAACCCCTTTTTAAAAGTTGTTGGGCGAGATTAAACAAATGAAATCTGCCTATAACAGAAATAGTAACTTTCATATTTTGGATTTAATATTAACCAACGACAATAATTCTTGAAAGTTTTTCTCTTTAAGCAAATACAGCAAAAAGAAATAAAAAACGCCGGAAATAATAATATTTCCTATAACCGGCATCTCAAAATATTTAAGCAACACAGTAATAATTGCCATTCCTGATACCCCAATAAATATTTTTTTAAGACCGGGTAAAACATAGAAATTATTTAGTTTTTTCACTAATCGCCAAAGGAAAAATACATTAAGAGAATTAGCGAACAAGGTGGCGGCCGCCGCCCCTTCTATCCCGTATAAAGGTATCAAAATGGCATTTAAAACTATATTGGCTAAAGTAGTTACTACTGAATAGCCCAGCATTTTTGCCTGTTTATTATAAGCAAAAATTATATTATTAAGAACATTAAAGGGGTATATCGCTAATAATAAGATAATCATTATTCTAAAGGCAGGCACCGCTTCCATATAATTGCTGCCAAATACTAATTTAATAATCTCATCGCCCAACACAGTTCCGCCAACCACAAAAGGTAGAGCGATTAACAGAACAATTATCATTATTTTTGTAATAGCGATGCGTATTCTTTCTTTGTCGTTTTCGTAAATAATTCGGAAAAGCGCAGGAGAGGCGGCGGCAACTAAAAGGCCACCAATAATGTAGAGCATGCCGACGATTTTTTGGCTGGCTGAATAAAATCCTATTTCCGCCGAAGTGCGCCACCAACCCAACATCAACACATCTATATTAAACATAAACATTCCAACCAACCCGCCAACTGCTATGGGCCAGGCTGCTTGGATTATAGGTTTGATTAATTGTTTTGAAAAATGTCCTATGGCATCGCGAAATTCTCGCCGCAAAAAATAAGCCGCCATCAAAAATCCAATAAAAGAACTCAAGATATAAACCCAAAGAAGGGCGAGTGATGTTGGCGAAAAATACAAGACAATAAACCCAAAAATAGTAATTGCGATATTTAACACCAAAGTAATTATCGCTTCCCGCTCCATTTTTTCTTTGCCCTTAAAAAAAGCAAAAGCAAAATCGCGCAAACTGTCAAATATCACCAGTAAGGCAATTAAAGGCATCATTGAAGCCGCCTTTTCAATTTTGGCAAACCTTGGCGCGACTACGATAAGCAATAATGCCGTAAAAATAAGAAGGAGGATTTTAATTCCAAGAATAGTAGCAAAATATTTTTTTTCTTCTTTTTGTCTTTTTGCCACCTCGCGGGATAATATCGAACCCATACCAACGTCGGAAAAAACCATATAAAACGACGCCGCGGCCAAAGCATAGGAAAATACACCATATTCCGAAGCTCCAAGTACTCTTGCCGCATAGATGGTGATGGCCGCCCTAATGCATCTGCTTCCGAATTGTCCGATAGCCAGCCAGAAAACATTTTTCGCTATTGTCTGGCGCGTTGTCTTATTTTGAAAAAGTAACTCTTTCAATTTATATATCATAAGCTATAGGTTATAAGTTAAAACCACGGAACTTTAGACAATTTTTGTTTTAGATATCCGCTTTTCCCTGTTAATTTTTTATATGATTTATACAAAAATACGTTTATAAAGCGTGGCATTAAAAAGAAAGGCAAAACAATCCAGAATTCCGGGAAATTCCAATAGTATTTAAATAGAGTTTTTAGCCGTCTTCTCGGCACATCGCGGCCCCTCACACTTTCCACTAAGACACCCCTCCAAATATGTCCGAAGTTTTTTGAAAGCATTTTTTTAATTGATTTCTTTCTAAATTTTGACTTAAAATTATTAGCTACTTCAAGAAAATCTACAGCAAATGTATAAAAAGAATCTGGTCTAGGTTTTCCCGGTGGGATTGGATAGGCAGCCACAAAAGGTTTGGCACAAATATAATATCTTCCCGGCTGCGCTAAGGCGTTCATTGCCAAATATAAATTCATAAATCCTGAGCCCATAAATTTTTCAATTTCTTCGCTTTTTATACCCGCTACACTTGCTCGCTTTATAATAATCACAGAAAGAAAACCTAAAACATTTAAAACTTCTTCCAACACCAGATTTCTGTCATCAAAAATCTTATCGGAAGAAAGAGGCAAAATAGGAAACTCTTTCCCTTGGTCAGAAATATAAAAATTCATAAACATAAAAGAGAGGTCTTGATATTTTTTTATAATTTTTAAAACATAATCAATTGCGCCAGGCTCCATTTTGTCGTCGCCAAAAAACCAAATATATTTGCCCTTGGCTCTTTTGGTTATCAGAAAAACGCTTTTATCAAATTGCCATTTTGATGACATCTGCGTGGGGAGATTATTTTTAAAGTAACGAATAGGAAAAGTTGAATATTTCTTTTCTATTAGTTGTTTGGTTTCTAAATTATCGCTATTGTCATTGACAACAATTTCCACCCCATCTCTCATTTGTGGCAAGATACTTTCTAGTGCCCGCTGAAGTTCTGCCGGTTGGTTACAAGTAAGAATACCAATGGTTAATAGTGTCATAGTAATAATAATTTATTTGCCAAATTCATTTTTTAAAATCTCAATCATTTTTTTAACCTGGTTATGATTTAATCTGCCACAATTTAAAATTCGCTGGTAGCCAGCTTCAGCGATTTTATCTCTCAGTTCCGGGTGCTGTAAATAAAAGTCAATTTTTTCTTTCATTTCTTCATAACTGTCAAAAAATACTGCCTCTTTGTCTGGTTTTAAGAACTCTTCCGCCTCTTTTGTTCTCTGATGAAGCATAAAACCTTTACAGAGTGGTATCTCATAAGTGCGCCAGGCTATAGGCTCGTGTTTTCTTAAAAATGCTAAAACTATTTTACTGGAGGCTATAATTTTTGCCATTTCTTCGCAGGGCGTATTGCCGGGAATTATTCTTTTTTTCCGACGCAAACAAGAATTCCAAGGCAATTTATACCATTTCCAACCATTACCGTAAATTTTGACATCGTATCCCTCTCGACACAGTCTTTCTAAGTATTCAACGCGCGGCTCGCCTTTGGCATAAGTACCTAAAAAGACTATATCCGCCCCAAGTTTTTCTTTTTCTTCTAATGTGACAGCGACCGGATGGTGGCAAAGTATATCGGCGGTAGCCAAAGGAAATGGAATAATTTTGCAATTAAATTTTTTACTAATTTCTTCAGCTTGTTTATCGGTAAGTGCTGGAATAAAATATAAATCAAACAAGGGAAGAGATTTATAGAAATAATCGCTGGCGACTTTTAAATCAAAAAAATTGTCGTTAGAAAAACCAACAATTTTTGAATATTTCTTTATTTTAAAAATTGTTTCGGGATATATAAGACTCGGCTTAACAAAAAGCACGAAATCAAAACAGCCGCTTGAAACTTTTTGAAGAACAGCTTTATTAACCTCTTTAACTCCTTTGCCAAAATAATGGGGAGTTTTAAGAAATTTGTTTAAAACCCGGTTTATAAAAGAAGTTTTAAATAATTCACGGGTACTAAAGATTTCCGCCTCAACATCTTTTAACCTAATTAAGTTATTATAAATAGATTCTTCTGCTGATCCTCTAAAATTTTCTCCAACTAATAATATTTTCATAAATATTGTATTTCTATTTTATTTCAAAAAGTTATTTTTTAGCAATCATTAAATCGCCTTCTGTTGATGCCTCTAAATTATAGCCGTTCATCTTTAAAAATTGATGACATTTTTTCCTGATATCTTTTGTGTGAACCGAAAGAAAAATCGTTGGTTTTTTTGTTGCAATTAAATCTTTCGCTCCTTTTAAAACTTCAAGTTCAGCTCCTTCAACATCTATTTTTATTATATGAGGTATTGGCAAATTATTTTTATTTATTAAATCGTCAAGACTAATTATTTCAATTTCTATTCCTTCTGTATCCTTTGATAAATAGCCAGTGAAAGTGTTTCCTCCTTGAATAAAAAAACTTTTTCCGCTTTTAGAAGAAACCGCTGCTTCAATTACTTCTACATTATTACACTGGTTTATTTTCAAATGTTCTTTTAGATATTGAATATTCTTTGGTAATGGCTCAAAAGCAATAACCTTACCCCTCGGACCAACCAATACTGAAGCTAAAAGTGTATAGAAACCTACATGCGCTCCAATATCATATACGACAGAACCCTCGGTTACTATCTCAGAAAATAATCTTTGTTTATCATACTCGTAACTGCCTAACCAACAGCCGTGATTGCCGGAACCAACTATCCATTTTTTACCTTTCAACTTTCCTTGCAAAATAGGCATTATCATATTTTTAGGTATAAATTTAAGAGGGAGTCTCAAAAGTTTCCCTAAAACATTCTTATCAGAAATTCCTGAAAAATTTATCATATCAATGCTTTCCTACATATTCAAGAGCTTCCAATATCCCTGCTATATCTTCCTTATAACTCCATTTGGAGATAATTTCAAAGGAGCGTTTCCCCATTTTTTCTCTTAATTCAGGTTCTCTAAGTAGTTTTAGTAAATAATCAGCTAATTTATCCACATCGCCCACAGGGTAAACAAATCCATTTTCGCCATGCCTTACCAAATCCTTTCCACAACCGACCATATCAGAGACTATTACAGGCAAATGGAAACACATTGCTTCATTCACTACAAGACCCCATGTCTCACCTGAGGAGGAAGGCAGAACAAAAATATCTGATGCTACATAATATTTAGGAAGTTCAGTCTGATTTTTAAATCCTAAAAAATAGACCTCTTTAAGATGCTTTTTTTTGACATACTCTTCAAGATTATTTCTTAAATAGCTATCTCCCACATAAACCAGCGCCTTATTTTCAAATTGAAGCCTTTCGTAAGCCATTAACAAATCTATCGGTCTCTTTTTATTTATCAATTTCCCGCTGAAGAGTATGACTACTTTATCAGGAGGGATGCCGATTTCTTTTTTCAGTTCGTCTTTCTTTTTTGCCATTTCATTATAACTTATAAATCGTTCATTTTCAACCGCATAAGGAACAAAAAATAATTTTCTTTCAGGAACACCATAAAACCTATAAAATTCTTTATTCCCCTGACCCACATAGAGAAAGGCATCAGTGATTCTAAAGATAAGATTTTTTAAAATTATCTTCTTTAGAAAGATTTTATAGCATGGCTTTATGATCTCCTGATTTAAAGGATTTTCTCCTCTCATGAAAACTTTAATACCAAATACTTTTGCAATTATGATGGCAAATATATTTGTAAAATAGTTCCATCCATGAACTATTAAAGCATCATATTTTTCTTTTCGCAGTTCATTAACTATGCCAGGATTTATCAGGCCAAAAAAACCAGCATAAATGGAAGGTTTTGGAGAAAAGTTCTTCAGGAACTTGTATTTATAGCCTTCGAGCAAGGGAATGTCCCATTTAACCTCTGTCCCAAAGCCAACATCCTTCACTTTTATACTTTCATCAGAACAGTAATAAACTGTAAGATCTATCTGAGAATGTTTTGCTATTTCCTTAAACAAAGGAGAAAAATACTGGATTGGATGGCTAAGGAGAAATGCTATTTTGTATCGTTTCATTTCTTTGCAACAGCTATTATATTCTGCGTAAAGATTCCCTCTGCCGAGCCTGTTTCAACCAGCATGTAAAAATAAAGAAGGGTTTCTATACCTTTCCATAAAAGGTATCTTACAGTGGATTTTATTCCTTTGGGAACAGGTCCTGTAGGGTAAAATACCGTCTCCGTAAAACCAATATACCTTAATATCTGGTTCAAACTGCTTCTTGTAAAAGCAATCTCATGGGTAAAATCCCCGTATCGGTAACGGCTACCAAAAGGCGATTCGGCATTAGGAGTTTGAATAACCATCCTCCCCCCCTCTTTTAACGAATTAAATACAAAAGTTAGCATACCTATAATTTCTTCCTTTTTAAAATGCTCTATAACATCTCGGGCAAAAATGACATCATAAGTATTCTTTTTATCTCTTAAAAAGCTGATAATATCTGCACATTCTACATCTTCTATCCCAAATTTTCTGGCAACTTCCACTTGTTCAGTGCTCACATCTATGCCTGATGAATTTTCATAGCCAAGATTCTTGAGGAAATAAACAAAACCGCCATTTCCGCAGCCAATATCAATTATCTTTGCATCTTTATCTTTGGGGAGAAACATTCCAAAATATCTCTTCCAAACAGGAAATTGTTTTTTAATTCTTTCGATGCTGGTCTCACGATAAAGATGGGAAGTATGGGTTGAGACGTAGATTGAATATAGTTTCTCACGATAATTCATAATCTCGCTCTTTCAATAACTTCTTTCACCCTCTCCTTAAACTTATCAAATCCATAAGCCTCAATTATCCTTTTCCTTAAATATTCTCCATCAAGAAATTTTTTTTCTACATTTCCTTTCAAAACTTTTACTATCGCTTGAGCTATTTCATCCACATTATCAGGGTTAATAAGTATTCCAATTTCACCGTTAAGAACCGCATCTACAGAGCCATCCTTATTCCCACAAATTACTGGTTTGCCACAGGCAAGGGCTTCGAGGAAGACTATGCCGAAGCCTTCGCCTTTGCTTGGCATCACAAATACATCGCAGAGATTATAGTAATCAACAATTTCTTCATCTGGGATAAAACCAGTAAGAATTACCTTGCCCTCCAAATGATAATTCCTTATCAAGTCCTTTATCCTTTCAAAATCATCCCCGGAGCCTCCGACAATATATTTCACATTCGGAATCTCCTTCACTATGTCATTCATAGTTATTATGACCTTATCATATCCTTTATATTTTTCAGATTTTGATAACCTGGCAATTGTTAAAATTACCTTCTCATCATCTTTTATGTTCAATTTTTTCATTAGATACTCTGGCTTTGGACCAGGCTTGAATTTCTCTAAGTCAAAAGTAGTAGGAAGTATAAATATATCTTTCTCTGGATAATTTATTAATTGTCGCAAAATTCTTTGTTTCGTATAATTGCTCACTGATAGAATTTTTGAAGAATTTGCAAGTCCACAAAGTTTTAACCCATTTAAATTCCAAACATCTATTCCGTAGGCAATTGTAAAATAGGGAATTTTAAAAATCCTGTTTATTATCATACACAATGGAGAGAAATTGACATGACCACAGAGAATTAAGTCAGGTCTGAGTGACAGACTCTGTTTGAGCGTATTTATTACAATTATTGTTTTTTTGCGAGCACAGGGAAAAAATAGGTTGAGGTTAAGATTGTTAGAAGGATGTTTGATGTCATTGATGGATACAATGCTTAAGGTGTGGCCAAGTTCAAGGAGCGCCTTTACAAGAAAGTTATTGAATTCCTTAATTCCGCCAGTGCCGTTAAAGAGTTCAGGAACTAAAAGAAGAATTTTCAAATCTTTTCCCCTCCACCGGGTGGCTTAAGTCCTAAAATTTTCAAATCAGCATCCACCATAATCCTTACCAATTCTTTAAACCTGACTTTGGGCTGCCATCCAAGCTTTTTCTTTGCCTTGGACGCATCTGCCACAAGCCAGTTAACCTCTGCCGGACGGTAATACTTTTGGTCTATTTCAACAAATTCTTTCCAATCTAATCCTACATGCCTAAAAGCCTCTTCCAAAAATTCCTTAACAGTATGAGCCTCTCCTGTCCCAATGACATAATCATCAGGCTCATCCTGCTGTAGCATAAGCCACATCGCCTGCACATATTCAGGTGCAAAGCCCCAATCCCTTCTGGCATCAAGGTTACCAAGCCTTAGCTTTTCTTTATTATTACCTGCAACTATCTTTGCCACAAAAGAGGTGATTTTCCTGGTTACAAACTCAAAGCCCCTTCTTGGAGACTCATGATTAAAAAGAATCCCATTTGTTGCATGGATACCATAGGCTTCTCTATAATTCTTTGTGAGGTAAAAACCGGCAATCTTAGAGATACCATAAGGTGACCTGGGGTTAAAGGGTGTGTTTTCATTCTGCGGAGTATAGGGTGCATTGCCAAACATTTCGCTTGAAGCGGCAAAGTAAAATCTACAATGAGGAGCCTTTTTCTTTATCGAAGAAAGCACATAATGGGTGCCATTAATATTGGTATTTATGGTAGAAAATTCATCCTCAAAAGAGTAACTCACGAAACTCTGGGCAGCTAAGTGATAACATTCATCAGGTTTTACCTCCTCAATAACATTGAAGATGCTAGCATAGCTCTCAAGGGATGCGGAGTGGAGGGTTATCTTGTTAAGGATATGTTTTATCCGCCAGAGTCTGTGAACGGGGTCTTCCAAAGCAACCCTTCTCACAATGCCATGAACCTCATAGCCCTTACTGAGAAGAAATTCGGCAAGATATGAGCCATCTTGTCCTGTTATCCCCGTAATTAATGCTTTTTTCATGTTAGCCCCTCTTTCCAAGTACCGCTAATGCCCAGAGTCTTGACCAATGAAACCTTCCTTCTTCAAAATTTTTGGTAATGTCATCTATGGTTTTATTTTCTTTCGGAATGAAATCTAATAAGATTTCCATGTTATTTCTCATCCAAATATGGAAAGGAAAAGTAAATCCCATTTTTTCTTTGTTACCTATCTCAACAGGCAAAAGATTTTCAAAGGCCTTCAGGAGAAGAAATTTTTTAGCCCCATTTTTAAACTTGATATTCTCATTTACAGAAAAAACAAATTTCATAAAATCCTTGTCAAGAAAAGGAACTCTCGTCTCTACTGAATGCCACATGCTCATAAAGTCTGTATGTTTTAATAACTGATCTTTCATATAGAGATTGCTTTCTAACAGGCTAACGAAATTCTTAGGACTTACTCCGTAACTGTTTTCTAAATATACCTTTTTTAGGACATCTTTAACCCTTTTCTCACTGGTTCCCAATATCCTTGCGGTGGTATCTACTGAAAACAGTCCCCGCAAAAGAAGATAGTATTTCAATGGATTGTCTATTCCAAGGAATGACAGTTTCTTTAATTTATCATTCTTTGAGTATTTTAAAAGGTTAAAAATCCTCTTAAAATTGGTATTTCTCAAGAACCACACTTTATTGATCCTGTCAAAAGAAGGATATCCGCCAAAAAGCTCATCGCCTCCAAGACCAGAGAGTACTGCTTTTAAACCTTCTTCCTTTGCACATTTTGATACAAAATAAGTGTTTATACCGTCAACAGTCGGCTGGTCCATTGCTGAAAATATATCAGTAAGATGGCCAATAAAATCCTTTTCACTGACAAGATATGCTGTGTGCTTTGAATGAATTTTATCTACAATTAGATTCTGGTATCTTTCCTCTGAATACTCTTTCTCGTTGAAGACTACAGAGAGAGTTTTTAGGTTTTCCCTTTGAAAATGAGAGGCAACAAGGGCAATAAGGCTTGAATCTATTCCCCCACTTAAGAATACTCCAATAGGTGCATCTGATATGAGGTGCCTTTGGACTGCTTTTGTAAAAAGTTCTCTGACACCACTAATGGCATCTTCTGAATTTATTATTTCATCTGTGAATTTTATACTTTCGTATTCATATATACTATATTTCTTTGTGTTTAAATCCAGCTTCAAAAAACTTTCTTTCGGAAGCATATAAACATCTTTTAAAGTGGTATAAGGCTCAGGAATATATCCAAAAGTAAGAAAATAAATTTTCCAATCAGGGTTTTCTTCCCATTTCTTATTAAAAGCTTTGAACGCCTTTACCTCGGAGGCAAAGATAAGATTACTCTTTGAAAATGAATAATATAATGGTTTAATCCCTGCATGATCTCTTACGAGATAAATCAGTCCCCTTTTTTTGTCATAAATAGAAAAGGCAAACATTCCAATTAATTTTTTAAATGCTTCCTCCCCCCATTCCGCATATGCATTGATTATTACCTCTGTATCTGATTGAGATTGAAATTTATATCCCTTCCCGGCAAGTTCCCGTCTTAATTCTATGAAGTTATATACTTCACCATTATAGGTTAACCATATATCTTCTTCTTCATTACACATCGGCTGATGTCCAAGAGGAGTGAGATCTATAATTGAAAGCCTTCTGTGTCCTAATGCAATCCTGTTATCTTCATCAATATATAAACCTTCATCATCAGGACCTCCATGTGCCATAGAATCTCGCATCTTAATAATAATTTCTTTAAAATTGGAATTCTGGTTCTTCTCAAAATTGACAATACCAGCAATCCTACACATACTTTCTATGGCTTATTTGTCTTCTTTGTTGAGATAAGAAATGTTGAAAATATTGTATGGTCTTTTTCAATCCTTGATTTAATGGAACGGTCGGTTCCCATCCTAATTTTTCTTTTGCAAGTGTTATATCTGGTTTTCTTCGTTTTGGGTCATCCTCTAGAAGGGGTTTAAAGATAATTTTTGATTTTGAGTTGACTAATTTAATCACCATCTGAGCAAGTTCAAGAATTGAAATCTCGTTGGGATTCCCTAAATTTACAGGACCTGTAAAGTCATCAGGAGTATTCATAAGTTTAATCAGTCCATCTATCATGTCATCTACATAACAAAAACTTCTCGTCTGACTTCCATCTCCATATACTGTTAGGTTCTCCCCCTTTAAAGCCTGAACAATGAAATTGCTGACAACCCTTCCATCATTTGGATGCATCCTCGGTCCATATGTATTAAAAATTCTTGCAATTTTTATTCTGACTTTATGTTGTCTATGATAATCAAAGAATAATGTTTCAGCACATCTTTTACCTTCATCATAGCAAGCTCTCGGACCTATGGGATTTACATTTCCCCAATAGGTTTCTGGTTGAGGATGGACTGTTGGGTCTCCATAAACCTCGCTTGTTGAAGCAAGTAGTATTTTTGCTTTTGTTCTTTTGGCAAGACCAAGCATATTTATACTACCATGAACGGCTGTTTTTATTGTCTGTACCGGGTCAAATTGATAATGTATCGGAGATGCGGGACATGCAAGATGATAAATTTCATCAACTTCTACATAAAGTGGAAATGTTATATCATGCCTTATTATTTCAAAATTTGGATTTGATAAAAGGTTAGATATATTAGCCCTTCTTCCTGTATAAAAGTTGTCTACACAGAGAACTTCATGACCTTCTTTAACAAGTCTCTCACATAAATGAGACCCTATAAAACCTGCTCCACCTGTAACAAGAATTCTTTTAGTTAAATAGTTAGTCATAAAATAACCTCACAAAACTATTTTTTATATACTATCGGTTTTTGACTTATTAAGTGAGAAACACTGAAAAGATGTCATTTCTCTATTGAATGAATATTGCTATACCACTCATATGTCTTTTTAATGCCTTCCACCAGATTTATCTGCGGTTTACAGCCAAATTTAAAGATTTTGGAGACGTCCAGTAGTTTTCTCGGCATGCCATCTGGTTTAGAAAGATCATAAATTATTTCACCTTTAAACCCTACAATTTCTTTCACCATACGGGCAAGGTCTTTAATCTTTATATCTTCTCCTACCCCCACATTTAAAAAATAATCGGTACACAAATTTTGTATATCTTCAGCTTCTACCTTTCCCATTAAAAACTCACAAGCATCGGCAAGGTCATCCACATATAAAAATTCACGATAAACTTCACCAGAACCCCAAATAGTTATTGAAACGTGAGAGGTGAGAGGTGAGAGGTAAGAGGTAATACCAAGTTTAGATAACACTTTTATTATGCTGTCGTTATTATTAAAATCAACTTCTTTATCCAAGCCAAAACCTATTGGGTATTTTTGAAAATCTCTTTTTATTCCTTCAATGTCTCCTTGTTCTAATAACTTAGCTAAATGAAATTTTCTTATTAAAGCTGGTAATACATGAGATGTTTCAAGATTAAAATTATCATTTGGACCATATAGATTTGTAGGCATAACAGAAATAAAATTAGTTCCATACTGCTGATTATAATACTTTACAAGCTTTATTGCTGATATTTTCGCAATTGCGTAGGCCTCATTTGTAGGTTCTAAACTACCAGTTAGCAAATATTCCTCTTTCATAGGCTGTGGTGCATGTTTAGGATATATGCAAGATGAACCTAAATTTAAAAGTTTTTTTACACCATATTTATAAGCAGAATGGATCACATTAAGAGCTATTGCCATGTTGTCATATATGAACTCTGCTGGATAAGTACTGTTTGCTAATATACCACCCACCTTGGCAGCAGCAAGAAAAACATAATCAGGTTTTTCTTCTTCAAAGAACTTTTCAACATCTTCCTGTCTTGTTAGGTCTAACTCTGATTTAGTTTTTGTAATGATGTTTTTATAGCCTTTCTCCTGCAGTTTCCTGACAATTGCAGAACCCACTAACCCTCTATGTCCAGCAACAAATATCTTTGCATTCTTTTTCATTTAAACCCTCACCTCTAACCTTTCACGCAGCTTCTCATAAAAGGAAAATTCATGATTTGTCCATCCATAGCCTAAATCTTGTGAAATTTTTATACCTTCTCCCTTGGTTTTAAGCCCATTTTGCAACATATCGTAATCTACCATTATTTTAACAAGATGCTCAAACTTTACTACAGGTTCCCAAGCAAGCTTTTTCTTTGCTTTTGTAATATCCGCCTGCAAAAACTCTACCTCTGTTGGTCTAAAGTATCTTGGGTCTATTTCTATAACTATGTCTCCGGGTGAGAGATAAGAAGTAAGATGTGACTCCATTGATTTAACTAAACCTTTTTCTTCTACACCTTTACCTTTCCATTCTAACTCTATCCCTGCATAACTGAAAGCTAGTTCAACAAATTCTTTAACGGAATGGCTCTCACCTGTACCAACAACATAATCATCTGGCTCATCCTGCTGAAGCATTAGCCACATCATATGAACATATTCTGGTGCATATCCCCAGTCTCTTTTTGCATAAAGATTGCCAAGATAAAGTTTTTTCTGTTTTCCTGCTATCATGTTTGCTAAGGCTCTTGTTATCTTTCTTGTTACAAATGTCTCTCCTCTGCGTGGGCTTTCGTGGTTGAAAAGAATGCCATTACAGGCAAAAAGGTTGTAAGCTTCTCTATAGTTTACAGTCATCCAGTAGGCATATACTTTTGCAGTTGCGTAGGGACTCCTTGGATGGAATGGAGTTTGCTCATTCTGTGGTGGAGGAGATGCTCCAAACATTTCAGAAGAAGAAGCTTGATAGAATTTAGTTTTAATACCACTTCTTTTTATAGCTTCAAGAAGCCGTGTTGTTCCAAGTCCTGTAATATCACCAGTATACTCTGGCATATCAAAGGAAACCTTTACGTGAGACTGCGCTCCAAGATGGTATATTTCATCAGGCTTTATCTTCCATATTATTTCAGTGAGAATTCCGGGGTCTGATAAATCTCCATAATGTAAAAATAAACGAGCCTTTGGATCGTGTGGGTCAACATATATGTGGTCTATTCGTTGTGTGTTAAATGTAGAACTTCTGCGAATTATTCCATGAACTTCATAGCCTTTTGAAAGCAAAAGCTCTGAAAGATAAGAGCCATCCTGTCCTGTAATGCCTGTTATTAATGTTTTTTTCATAATGTTTTATCCCGTTTCAATCAGTTTTTAAAGCGTTAATCCTTTTAATTTTATCATAGATAGTGTCTTGCATTTTTATCTTTAGATATTTTTCAAGATAGCTTTCCCCACTGCTCCGCCTTCTCAGTTACATAAGCATAAAAGCAAATGTAACCGAGCAGGATAAAAAAATTAAGCCAGTTCTACTTCAGAGGCTTCTATTTTAACACTTACTGCCCTCTGAAGTATATCTATATTAATAATAAGATAATGCTTTTTTTCTTTGCTCTTAAGTATCCCTGTTACTCCCTCAAGAGCCCCTCTTTTTATTCTTACTATCTGCCCCTCTTTTAAGTATGGATAAGGATCTATTTCTTTTTTGTTTTCTACTGCCTTTTTTAATGGAATTATCTGGTCCTCAGGTACAGCCTCAGGTTCTCCAGAAGGATTTTTTATAAAACAAACAACTCCGGGTGTTTTAAGCACCCTTAGAATCAAATCATAGCTTTTTTGGATGTTAACGAAGAGATATCCGGGGAAAAGAGGGAATTTAACAAGCTTTTTTCTGTCCTTCCACCTTCTAAGCCTTTCAACTGCAGGTAAAAATACTTCTATCCCAAGATTTGAAAGCCTTTCAAACACCTTAAACTCATGCCTTGATTTTACATATATACAATACCAGTTTAAAGTTAATTCTGCCATAAATAGTAAATTTTTGCATCTGTATTTTTCAATTGAGCAATCTCTGCCTCATCAAAGGTTGTTACAAGCACTGCATCAAAATCTATTTTTTTTATTTCATCTTTTGTATATAAACTGTAGTTGAAATTTTTCTTATTTTCTCCATCCAGGCTAACTATTCCTACAATTGTAATCGGAAGCCCTTTTGATGAAATTATGCACAGTTCTGCCAGCTCTCTATCTCCCCATAAGATAATTTTAGTTATTCCTGATTCAATCATTTTATTATATGTCTGGTCTATTTTTTGTTTAATTTCTCTGAAATAATTAAAAGACCTTGCCATGTAATTACATGTAAGACGGGCTTTTTCCATAAATCCCTTCGGTGTGAGAATATACTTTATTCTTTTGCCATCAAGATTTTTAATCTTTATGCAGCCTTTTTTGTAAAGTCTTTTTATGTATGAATTTGTAAGCCCGAGTGCAATACCCAGCCTTGATGCAAGGTCTCTCTGCGTAATTGTAGGGTTTTCATTGATGTGTTCAAGAATCCGCATTGATATTTCATCAGATGGATTCATTTTGTTCATATTTAGAACAATAACATTAAATACGGTTAAATGTCAAGCAAATTCATGGTTATAGTTCGTAGGAGTGATATATCCCTCTACTCCAAAATCCTGCTTAAGTAGCTTGGGAAGTGCCTTCATTGCTTCATCTTCAAGACGATATCCAACAGTATAGCTTTTCATAAAATAATCTTATCAAAAATAAATCCTTAATTTCAATTCAATGTTTTCGTATTAGACCTAATAAAGGTCCAAGTCGCGGGTTCAAGTCCCGTCCACCCCGTTTAAATTTTATCTCCCCTTCCCCATATTATATCTACTGCAGAGTATTTTATAGATTTTTTGATGAGTTCTTGAAAATAAATGGAATTTTGACCTTTGACAGCAATAGCATATTGAAAATTTCCAAGAAGTCTGGAATTAAGATAAAGGGGTTTTAGGGTCTCCATGACAACTGCCTTTGTTATATTGGCATCAACATTTACAATTTTTCCATCATTGGTTTTTAAATCAAATCCCAAGGGAGTTACTCCTTCAAGAACTGTTCCGGGAAGGAGAGGCTCTGTAAATATGTGAACTTCATCAAAACCTGCTTTTTTCAGGGCATAATGAAGACTCCAGGGTTTCCATCTTGTTACATGATGAGGAGGATAATCATGGAACCACCATTTATATTTTCTGTATCCCTTTGCTGTATTTTCAAAATTATAAAAGGGTGGACAGCTTAAAATAAGGAATCCGTCATTTTCAAGAAGACTGTAGATGTCTTTTAAAAACTTCATAGGTTCATGAACATGCTCAAGAACTTCAAAGGCTGTGATAACTTTGTAAGGAGCTTTAAAATCATGAGGTAATTCATCAAAGGTTATAGCTCTGACAACATTTAAATTAAATTTACTTTTTGCAATCTCTATAGCTTTTTCTGAGGCTTCCATTCCATAAACTTCAAAACCAATGCTCCTTGCTATTAACATGAAAAATCCTGTTGAACAGCCA
>Ga0207433_10003887_pt1 | contig 28065 bp, 30 predicted proteins | sample YelNatPaOPGAMG01_FD_187559 | JGI IMG/M metagenome (GOLD analysis project Ga0207433, IMG submission 187559) | Hot spring thermophilic microbial communities from Obsidian Pool, Yellowstone National Park, USA - OP-RAMG-01 (SPAdes) (version 3) | ecosystem: Environmental > Aquatic > Thermal springs... | reverse complement strand
AAAAACAGGTTCTTAAAAAAGAACCTGTTGATATTTTTTTTGAGCTACTTTAGCAATCTCACACATAATTTTATTAGTGGCCTCGATTAATAAGTGGGGGTTTTTATCAACTTCTTGCTGCGTCATTTTGGAAAATGAAAAGGGCTTTCCAATAACTACTTTTTTCTTGGCAAAAAATCCGAAAAAATTTTGTTTAAAGCCATAAGTCTGAGGACCAAAAGAGCCAATAGGAATAATTGGACTGCCGCTGAGTAAAGCAATAACTGCTGCTCCTTTTCTGCCTTGGAGCAATTCTTTTTGGGGATTACGACGTCCTTCAGGAAAAATCACAACCACATTTCCTTCTTGAATCAATTTTACTGCCCGAGATAAACTCTCACGCGCAGCCGGCAAATATCCAATAGAATCCATTCCTAAGGTGAGGATGCTACTGATAATGTGGTATTTCCAGAAATTTTTTTGGAGATGCTTTGCGCCAATAAAATAAATTTTCTTTTGCTGGGGTTGCAAATAAATTTTAAAAAAGGCATAAAGCGCTGCAGCAATAGCGAGCGGGTCATAACTATTGTGATGATTAGCAACAATTAGAAATCCTTCATTTTTCGGCAAATTTTCCAACCCCCGGATTTCAACCACTTTTGGCCTAATCAAAGAATAAACAATCCAATAAAGAATCTTGTAAAAAAACATCGGCTCCTCCTAATGTAATTTTATTAAAAATCTGCTTTTATTTTAAAAAACTTTTTTCGAAAATCAAATATCCAACTCTTGTTTTTGCTTTTTAATATTTTTTTAATATAATTATTTATATGGAAATTTTTAAACCAAAAATCAAAATTGCCATTTCTGGCGCCGCAGAAACTGGCCATTGCAGCCCGCAAGCAATGGAATTATCAATGAAATTGGGAGAGGAATTAGTTAAACATGATTGCATTGTAGTTACTGGTGCTACAACGGGCGCTCCTTATTGGGTGGCTAAAGCTGCCAAACAAGCCGGAGGTATTGTTATTGGTCTTTCGCCGGCTATTTCTGAACAAGAACACATTAAAAAATATCGCCTTCCAATTGATTATCATGATTTAATTATCTATACCGGCTCTGGCTATGCTGGTCGCAATCTTTTATTAACCAGAGCAGCTGATGCAGTAATTACCATCTGTGGCCGAATGGGTACTTTAAATGAATTTACAATTGCTTTTGAAGAAAATAAATTAGTTGGAGTTCTTGAGGGAACAGGCGGTATAGCTGATATGCTAAAAGAAATCATTGAACAAACTCATCGCGGACCAGGGGAGGTTATTTTTAATAGTGATCCAAAGCAATTAGTCGAGCAATTAATCGAAATAATCAAACAAGAAAAAGAACAAGAATAATTCCGCATCTTTCACTTTTGCTAAATCACAAAAAAGTAAATAATGAAAAAGATGCGGAAATATAAAGGTCGATTTTTAAATAAAAAATATGCCTCGAAAAAGTAGTTCAACAAAAGAGAAAAAAGAAAAATTAGTGGCAGTCGTAACGCATTACTTTGATAAAATTGGCGTGGCGGCTTTAAAGTTAAAAGCACCTTTGAAGGTAGGAGATAAAGTGCTTTTTCGCAGCCATTTAGGTGATTTATTTGAACAAGAAATCACCTCGATGCAAATCGAACATGAAGCTGTTAAAAAAGCCAAAAAAGGCGATGAAGTAGGTATTAAAGTTGATCAAAAAGTTCATGAAGGCAATGAAGTTTATTTAGTCGAATAATTTTAAAATCTGCCTAACTGGCAAAGGTAGCTTAAACCTGCCGGCGGGCAGAAAGATTAATGAATAACGATTTAATTATTTTAGAACAATTGCTTTTATCTTTATTTTTAGGCGCGCTTATTGGTTTGGAAAGACAAATAGCGAAAAAACCAGCGGGTTTTCGCACTTATGCGCTCGTTTGTTTAGGCGCGACAATGTTTACCATTATTTCGGAAACAATGGCTTTGAAATATAAAGGAATGGGTGATGGTTTGTCATTAGATCCGTCAAGATTAGCCTCACAAATTATTGTTGGTATTGGTTTTATTGGCGCGGGTGTAATTATTTTCCATCGCTCAAAAATTTACGGCATTACCACTGCTGCCAGTTTATGGGTAACAGCTGCTATTGGTATGGCAGTTGGATTTAAGCTCTATAGCTTAGCAACTATCGCTACTTGCTTGGTCTTAATCGTTTTAATTGTTTTTCATTTCATTGAAAAATCATTAACTAAAAAACTTAAAAAAACCGATGAGTCTATTTAAAAAGTTCGAAACCTATTTTTCTGCTTCAACAATTTTAGCTGGCACCATTTTAGGTGCTGGCATCTTTTCTTTACCCTATGTCTTTGTCCAATCAGGTTCTTATATCTTCATTTTTTATCTCATTTTAGCTACCGTTCTTTCTGCCATTACCCATTTAATTTTTGGCGAATCACTTTTAAGAACCAAAGGCGAACATCGTTTTATTGGTTTGGCAGAAATTTATCTCGGCCCTTGGGCAAAAAAATTAGTTACTTTAACTACTTTTATCAGCATCGGCGGCTGTCTTTTGGCTTATTTAATTTTAGGCGGTCAATTTATCTATAATTTTTCTCAAATTATTCAAAAACCAATTGATTTAAATTTAGCTGTGATAATTTTATGGATCATTGGTTCATTGGGCGTTATTTTAGGAATAAGATTCATTAGTTTGGGAGAGGCAATAGGCACCATTTTAATTGTTTGTTTGATTTTTGTTTTTTTCATTTTGGGTATCCCCCATTTAAATATAACAACTTTACCCCCTGCTAATTTTAAAAATTTTTTCTTACCTTATGGGGTTTTGCTTTTTGCTTTATCTGGCGGTTCTGCAGTGCCAGAAATTTTTAATTATTTTCGAAAAAAAAATTTAACTCCTGAGCAAATTAATTTTAAAAAACCAATAATTTGGGGCAGTGTTATTCCCGCAATTTTGTATCTGATGTTTGTTTTAGGTGCTATTGGTATTTTAGGCCATCAAAATTTTTCCTGGGATGTTGTTCCAGAGTTAATAAACAAAAATCCGTTTTTGGGTCTTGCTACTGATTTATTAGGAATACTGCTTATTTTAACTTCCTATTTTATTCTTGCTTTAAATTTTCAAAATGCTTTAATTTTTGATTTAAAAATAAAAAGGGGGTTGGCTTGGTTAATTCCTGTTTTTCTGCCTATTCTTCTTTACCAACTCGGTATTCATAATTTTTTGAAAGTCATTGGTTTTTTAGGCGCGGTTATTTTAGGCATTGAGAGTTTATTAAACTTTTTAATTCATAAAAAGTCCCAAGAAAAAGGCGATCAAATACCGCCTTATACCTTAAAAATTCCCAAAGCAATCAGAATTATTTTGATTACTCTTTTAATTTGCGGGGCTATTTTTGAAATTATAAATAATTTTTAATTTGTTTCAGAGGAAAAAATTTATATAATAAAGTTGTATGGCGGAAATTTTAAAAAAACCACCATCCCAAATTAAAATTAGAACGCTTGAAACCGATGTTGAGGATATGCGAAAAAGCGGCGGTGGATTAATTGCTGGCAAGGTTTTAGGTCGCGACTTTGAAGAAGTCAGTCAAAAAATTAATCAACAAGAAGCTGTTACTTTCTTCCCAACTGAAACCGAACCAGAAAATGTCAGCAATAAAAAGAAGATTCCTTTAATTATCGTCGCTACTATTGTTATCATTGCTATTATTATTGGCGGAGTTTTACTTTTTACTTCGAAATCAAAAAAGCAAATCGTTTCTCAACCTACTGCTACGCCACAACAATATATTTCCTTATTAGTCAATTTTAATGGTTCTCAAGAATATCAAACAATTGATATAAGCGACATTAATTCCATCACCCAAGTTTTAGCCAAACAAACTATTCTTGGTCCCCAAATTACTAAAGAAATAGTTTTTGTGAAGAAAAATGGCGAACTTGTTAAAGGCGAGGAATTTTTAAAACTTTTATACAATAATTTTGAAAATATTTCTCCTACTGATCAATTGCCCTTAATGGCTAATTTCTCTTTTATTATTTATTCGGATAATCAAAGCAAAAAATCTCTTGCTTATGTTTTGAAAATTAACTCCGCTGGTTATAATGTTTTTAGTTTACAGCAACTTAAATCCAAATTCGGTTTGGCTTTTGAAAATTTAATTGAAAACAGCCCAGAAATTTTAACCCCGCAATATTTAGAAAATGTTGGAAAACCCACTGGTATTTTTCAGCCAAAAGAAATTGGACCAATTCAAACCAGATATCTTTCTTTTACCACGGGCAATGAGTTTTATTATGGATATTATAATGATTACCTGATTATTGCCACGAGCGAAAAAGCTTTTGAAACAATTTTAAATGCCCTTTTACCAAGATAAAATTTCATTATAATTTTTAAAAATTGCCGAGGTGGCGGAATTGGCAGACGCGCTAGGCTTAGGACCTAGTCCCATTTGGGGTTGAGGGTTCGAATCCCTCCCTCGGCACAAACGAACGAAGTGAGTTTGTGACAGGGAGAAAGCCAACTTCTTGGCTTTCGTAGGGATTCGAAGCCCGCAGCGATGTGCGAGTTTTTCCGCGAAGCGGAAAAGGCGAGCACCGCGAGGGGCGGCCTGCGATAAATTTCCGTCAGGAAATTTACTTGTAGGCGATTCCTCCCGAGGACACAAAAAATAGAGACGACTTTTAAGCCGTCTCTATTTTTTAATAAAAAATCTTCTAAAATTTAACCCTGGGTAGGAATTAAGCTTCCAACAATCTTAGTGATACTAAAGGCTAAAACTGCAATAACAATACCAATCACCGCATACATTAATACTCCACTGGCTTTTTTAACTTTTGCTTGTTCACCACCAGCAGTTACATACAAAAACGCTGCGTACAAACCCATTACTATAGAAAGAACTAACACAATCGTGTAAACCCATCTAAGAATGTCATTAAGAGTGGTCATCCACTCATGAAGACCTCTGGGCGATGGCGGATTTACTTGACCTGTATACACCTGAGCAAAAACTGAAGCAAGAGGAATTAATTGCCCCAAAATAATACCGGCTAAAATAATTTTATTAAGATTTTTTTTCATTTTATTAATTTATTATTGACCTTTTTTATTTTATCGACCTTTTAACAAATTTTGAATAATTGTCGAAATGCTAAAAGCTATAATCGCTACCACCAAAGCCAAAATTGCATAATAAATTTGGTGCTTTGCTTTTTTAACATTTTCTGTTTTTTCGCCGGCAGTCAAAAAAGTAAAAGCTGCCAGCAAAATAAAAACTACGGCTAAAACCAAAATAATATTATACATCCATTTACTAATATTACTGATAATTCTTAAAATATCATCAATATTTCGGATATTAATAGAACCTGAATTATCACTGAACCAATTTCCGCTGCTACCACCTTGTTGAGTAATTTGGGGAGCGATATCTATTACATTATTAAAATTTCTTCCTGTTGGTAGAGGCACAAGATTTTCATTTTGCGCCAAAGCCACCATTCCACTGGTTAAAAATATAGCTGATATCAAAGAAAAAATAAGAAAAGATGTTTTCATAATTTTATTTAGCTAAATTATTAATTAAGCTAATAATATTAGCGACAGTGGCTACACTAATCACTGCTAATGCCACTGATGTCCAAATAAAAACATTTTTTGCTGTTTTAATATTTTCTGGACTCGCTGTCCCAAGTAAAAATGAACCGTATAAAAACATCACAATACACAAAGGACCACCAATTAATAAAAGATAGCGCTGAACAGTATTCAAAAGTTGAGTCAAACTACTCGCGCCAGAAACCTCTTTCATTCCGAATTTAAACAATCCTTCAACAAGCATCACCACTGCCAGCCCGCCAATTGCCCAAGTAATTGCTTGCTGAGCTTCTTTAATCTTTGATGGATTACCCGCGGCCATTGCCAAATTAATCGCTCCCCAAATGGTCATAATAGCCATCAATGGTACCGCTAATGTCATTAAGCCATTTAAAATCGTATTAGCAAATCCTCCTAATGTTTGCCCATGTAAAGGATCATACAAACCTTGCGCCAAAGCGCTTGAAGCCAAGCCAGAAGCTAATATCAATATAACAAAAAGAGAGATTTTTTTCAACATACTAATGTAAAGGAAAATTACCGCTCCAAATATTAGACAAATTAATACTTTGACCCGTTATAAGCAAAAGAACAGTGTTTAAAATAAGACTCACGCCATAAACAATAACCAAGCCCACAAAAGCAGCAATAATAATGCCTCTGCCTTGTTTAATATTATTAGGATTGCCTTGGGATAAAATTAAACGAATACCACCATAAATTCCAAAACCAATTGCTATCCAAAAAGCAATCTGGCGCAACATCAAAAAAAGATTTCTAATAACTGCTAAAAGATCTTGAAATCCACAATTGCCACTATCAATACAGCCCACACCCTCTACCAAACTTGATATTGCCTGTGCCGTAGAAGCAAAGGAAAAAATCATTGCAATAATCGTAAAAATATAAGGAAAATACTTCATAATTTAGCGATTGATGAGTTGGGCGGCTTGATTAAGAGCAGCGGGTATAGTAATTTGACCGCTTATTATAGATTCTAGCATATTTTGTAAAATTTGGAAATTTTTCTCAGGATTAAATTGCATCCAGCTTTTAGCCCTTAAAACCTCTTCGCAAAATACTCCCAATTTTACATCATTTTTACAAGATTGAAGAAAAACGCGATTGGCTGCTGGCCGAGAAGTATAATTAAGATAATCGATAAGGGAATTATTTTGATTATTCACTAAATAGTAAATGAAATTCCAAGCGTCTTGAGGATGTTTAGAAATAGCAGAAACTGCCAAAGCCCAATAATCAGCATAATTTTTCTTGATAGTACTATCTTTCACTTGGGGTAAAGGCGCAATGCCATAATTTAAATAGGGATTGAGTTTTTCAATTTTTTTCATGGCTGAACTATAATCAATCATCATTACTACTTTTCCTTGGCTAAATAATTCCAAAGCATCAGGAAAATTATTATGCCAACAATAATTGGGACTTGTTGGGTTAGAAAAACTCAGATAAAAATTTAAAGCATTAGCACCTTTATCTGAATCAAAAATAGCGCGACCATTTTCATCAACAATGTCTTGGCCATTTTGCATCATTAATAATAAGACAATATCAACAGCATTGGGAATATTATTGACAGCACCAAAAGCTGCGCCAGATTGAAGAATTTCGCCACTCTGATTTTTCTTGGTTAACAATTGCGCGTCTTTCAAAAATTCATCCCAAGTTTGAGGCGGCTGAACAATACCCGCGCTATTAAAAATATCTTTGTTGTAATATAAAGCCAGAGCGTCTACCCACAATGGCAATCCCCATAATTTGTTATTAACATATAAATCATCTGCCACCACATCAACAAAACCTGATTTTAAATCTCTTAAACTGATATCAGTGGGATATAACTTATTGCCGTGTTTATAAACCCAATTATGCTTAATCATTAAAATATCCGGCCCCTTCTGGCTCGCTAAGGCATCAACTAATTGACTCTCATAATCATTGGGATTAATTTGATGATAATTAATGGAAACATTGGGATAAAGAGTGGAATATGATTGCAAAGCTGATTTAAAAGCATCCTCATCATCAATCCCCCAAAACTCTAAAGTAACTTTTGGCAATTGATTAGCTGGTTTTTTAGAAGTTGATTTTAATCCTGGTAAAATTCCCAAAATCATTAAAATTACAACAAGAACGATAATGCCAATAGCAATAAAAATAATTTTTTGCGATTTAGTTAATTCTTGCGGCATATTATTTAATAAAAATTAAACACCAATGAGTATCGCCAATTTCTAATTTTTTATAAAATTTCAATTTCTGACTTGCGGCTAACTTCATCATTTCATCTTCAGCAATCCGGTCATTTTTAGGCGGCCCTAAAGTAGAATCGGGTTTCCAATCGATCACTACTAATTTTCCGCCATTTTTTAAAACATTGTAAGCTTCAGCTAATACCTTTTCTCTTAAATTTTTAGGTATTTGGAAAAATAAATTAGCGGCAATCACCCAATCGCAGCTTCCTTTTTCTAAGGTACTAGTTTTTTCTAAATTCGCCCAGCGCGTTTCAATATTGTTTAAATTGCGCATCTGAGCTAAAGAGCGCACTGATTCCAATTGCTCTGGCACTACATCAATAGCAAAAACTTTACCTTGTGGTCCAACTGCTTGGGCTAATTCCAAAGTAAAATAACCGCTCCCACAACCAAAATCAGCCACCACAGCGCCAGAAGAAATGTTTAATTGAAGAACTACGGTTTTGGGATTAAACATTTCGGGCATATTAAATTTATTTTACCATAAATAAAATTACAATGCCACAATGCCCGCTACTAAATCATCGGCTTCCAAACGAATCAGCCGCACGCCCTGTGAAACGCGCGATTGCTGAGAAATGTTGCTTAAATCAGTTTTAATTAGAATGCCGTTTTTAGAAATTAAAAGTACTTCTTTATCTTCGGGATCCAAAACACGAATGGCTACCACTTTACCAGTTTTCTCTGTAATTTTAGCTGTTTTAATACCTTGACCACCCCGATGCTGAAGACGATATTCTTTTAGAGCTGTCTTTTTGCCAAAACCCTTTTCAGTGACAACTAACAACAATCCTGTCTTTAAATCCGGCTTAATTACATCAAAACCTCTTACTTCATTGCCTGCTTCTTTTTTTAATTTAATTCCCAAAACTCCAGCCGCTGCCCTACCCATTGGCCTTAAATCTTTTTCTGGAAATCTTAATGCCTGACCATAAGCAGATAAAACAATTAATTCATCATTTTTCTGAACAATCTTTGCATCTTTTAATTCATCATCATCTTTTAATTTAATAGCAATGAGTCCTGATCGTCTGACATTCAAAAAATCACTTAAAGGCGTTTTCTTCATTATTCCGTTTTTGGTCACCATCACTAAAAAGCCTTCTGGTTCTTTTTTCTCAGCTGGATAATTTACAATCGCCGCAATTTTTTCATTTTGAGGCAATTCAATAAAATTAAAAATACTTTTACCTCGGGCAGTGCGTGCCACAATCGGAACTTCAAAAGCACGCAATTGAAAAACCTTACCCTGAGTAGTTAAAAATAGCAAATTATCATGGGTGTTCGCCACAATCACATGCTGAATTTTATCTTCTTCTTTAACATCAAAACCAATAATACCTTTACCGCCTCGCTTTTGCGCCTTAATTGTTTCGGGCACAAAAGCTTTAATATAACCATCCTGACTCATCATAATCACTACATCCTGTTGAGCAATTAAATCTTCTTCTTTAAACTCACCAATTGCTTGTTGAACCACCTTAGTTTTTCTCTCATCGCCATATTTCTTTTTTAATTCCAGCGTTTCTTCTTTAATAATTTGTAAAATTTTTTTAGGATTTCTTAAAATTTCTTCTAATTCTTTAATTTCTTTTTCTTTTAATTTAGCTTCTTCCTCAATTTTTTGGCGCTCCAAACCAACCAAAGTCTGGAGTTTCATTTCTAAAATCGCGTCAGCTTGGATCGGTGTTAATTTAAAGTTTTTAACCAATTTTTCCTTCGCCTCCTCACGAGTTTTAGAAGTTTTAATAGTTTTAATCACCGCATCAATATTCTTTAAAGCCTTCAAAAATCCTTCTAAAATATGGAGTCTGGCTTTGGCTTTAGCCAAATCAAATTCTGATCTTTTACGAATAATATTTTGGCGATGTTTAATAAATTGCTCTAATAATCCCTTTAAAGACAAAGTCTGAGGCTGAATCCCATCAATCAAAGCTAAGAAATTAACATGAAAATCTTTTTGTAAATCCGTGTGCTTAAACAAATTATTCAAAACTTTTTGAGGATGGGCATCATTTTTTAATTGAATGGTAATTTGCAAACCTTCTTTATCTGATTCATCGCGAATATCTTTAATGCCTTCAATTCTTTTATCCTGAACTAACTCCGCAATTTTTTCTAATAAAGCGGATTTATTAACTTGATAAGGAATTTCAGTAATAACAATATCATATTGGCCAGCTTTGCGCTCTTGAATTTCTGCCACGGCCCGAATGGTAATTGCTCCTTTACCAGCGCTATAAATTTCTTCCAAAGCTTTTTTATTATAAATGATTCCGCCAGTCGGAAAATCAGGGCCCTGAATAAAATTTAAAAGATCTTTTATTTCAGCATCTGGATGATCAACTAAATAAACAATAGCATCGCAAACTTCACTTAAATTATGAGGTGGAATGCTCGTGGCCATACCCACAGCAATACCAGCAGTGCCATTAACGATTAAATTAGGTAATTTGGCTGGTAAAACAACTGGTTCTTTTTTAGTGCCATCATAGTTATCCTGAAAAGGCACTGTCTCTTTATCCAGATCCTGAAGCATCTCCTCAGCTAAAACCGCCAAACGTGCTTCTGTATAACGCATGGCTGCTGGCGGATCGCCATCAATTGAGCCCCAATTACCCTGACCTTCAATTAAAGGATATCTTAAAGAAAAGGGCTGGGCCATCCGGGCTAAGGCATCATAAACTGGCACATCACCATGAGGATGATATTTACCTAAAACCTCACCGACAATACTCGCTGACTTTCGGAATTTACCCGAATGCCAAAAACCAACCTCACCCATGGCATACAAAATTCTCCGCTGAACTGGTTTTAAGCCATCGCGCACATCCGGCAAGGCCCGTGAAACAATCACACTCATTGCATAATCCAAATAAGCAGTCTTTAATTCTTCAGTAATTTCTCGCGGAATAATTCTTTTATTTAAAGAATTATTCTTATCACCGTTGTTGTGATTATTGTTTGGTGGCGTTTGTTTTTTAGATTCGTTTATTTTTTTAGACATAATTTAGCGAATAAAAATATAATGGATTAATTGAGCATAAGATTTATATTGGAAAAAAATTGTGCGCAGAGCGTAACTGGTGATATTAAAAATTTTTATTACTAGTTCAACCATCAAACCAAAAACATCAGCTAATCCTTCGCCCAATTTCTTTAAAAACGGCAAAAAATTTTCATTATAAGCTAAATAAAGGCCTTTTTTAAAAATTTCCCAGCGGCTAGCATTTTGAACTTTTTCTTCTTGGATTTCATTAACTGCTAAAGGATGGGTGGAGCTAATCTCGCTTTTAAAAATTCCAAACCATAAAATTATCAAAATTAAACCGCTGCTAATTAAAGAAATTTGCAAAAGAGCGAGACGCTTTTCATATGGCAAAGCCCTCGCCTTTTCAATTATTTCTTTTATTTTTTGGAAAATCTTTCGCACAATCATAATTTTTTAAGAATATAAATTGCTGTTTCTTCCCCCCAATTCTCCAAATCCTTGCTTTTGATCAATAATTTGTCCATTTCTTCAGGTTTTTTCACTTCCATTTTTTTCAAAAAAGTTTCTAAATCAGCTCTTTTTATTTTTAAACCAGGAATTTTATAATACATAGGAATAACAATTTTTGGCTCAACTTGTTTGATAATATTTATTGCACCCTCAGCATCAAGCATTTCGCCTCCGCCAATAGGGGTTAGCATAATATCAACCTCTCCGAGAAAATCTCCAAATTCTGGCGTCATTTCCTTTTCATTCATTAACCCTAAATATGCCACTTTAATACCTTCCATTTGAATAGTATAAGCGCTCTTTACAATTCCATTTTTAATACTTAAAACATGGCCGCGAATAAAATTATCTTTTAATTCATAGCTGCCGGCATTGCTAATAATAAAAGTTTCTTTTTCATTTTTCTTTTCAAACAAACTATCAGCTAAATCAGAAAAAATATTAATGACCACATCTGTTTTATGACGCGGCGCTGGTAATCCAGATTCTCTTTCTGGTGGCTCGGTTAAAATAGAAAAACGATTACCGGTTTCGGTAATTTTAAAACAACCTTCACCAAACCATTCAATAGTCATAATTTCATTTTAATCTTTTTAAAGTTTTTTTCAACCATTCCGATTTTCAAAAATCGTTAAACTCTGGACTTTTTTAAAGAAATTTGCTAATCTATTAACATTATGATTACCCAAAATTCATCCTCTATTCGCAAAAAACCAAATTGGTGGCATAGCGTTGACATACCAAAATTGAATGCCAACACCATCATTGAAGCCAAGGTTTTAAGAAAAACGCCGAAGGCGCTTTATTTGGATTTAAATCATTACGGCACCGGATTAATTTGGGGCGCTGAATTTAATAAATCTCTTGATGCTATTAATAATTTAAAAGAAGGCGACAAAATCCGAGTGAAGGTTTTAAATCCCGAAAATGAATTTGGAATGGTAGAAGTTTCTTTGCAAGACATTGTTCAACAAAATCAATATCAATGGGTTAAGGAAGCAATGGATAAAAATGAAATCCTTATTGGTAAAGTCATTGGCGCTAATCGCGGTGGATTATTACTCAAAATAAATGATACGCAGGGATTTTTGCCAACATCCCAAATGTCAGAAACGCATTTTCCAAAAGTTGAGGGTGGCGATAAGGAAAAAATTTTGGAAGCCTTAGAAAAATTACTTAACAAAGAAATTAAGGTTAAAATTTTATCTTTCGACCCCTCTGATGGTAAAATAATTTTCTCTGAGAAAAAAATTGAGGAAGATCAAATTAAAGATCTAGTTAATCAGTATAAAGTTGGTGATATTGTCGAGGGTTATTTATTCAAAATAACCAGTGGCGGCGCTATTATTAGCTTAAAAAACCATCCTTTAATTAAAGCTTTTCTTCCTTTAGAAGAAGCCTCATGGAATCCTATTGATGATTTGAATGTTATTTTAAAACCAGATACGCTTTATCAATTTAAAATTACTTCGATTAATAAAAACAAGGAAATTATTGTTTCCTTAAAAGCCTTACAACAAGATCCGGTCATTGAAAAATTAAAACAATATCAGCCAGGGCAGGTTGTTAAAGGCATTGTTTATAAATTTTTGCCTTTTGGCGCTTTGGTTCAAATTGAGCCCGATATTTTTGGTTTTATTCATTCATCTGAATTCGGTGGCATTGAAGAAATGAAAAAACAAATTTCTCTCAACCAAGAAATGGAATTTAAAATTACGAGTATTAATACCAATGAAAAGCGGATTAATCTAGAATTAATCAAATAAATGGCTAAAACATTGGATCCAATTGCCAATAATAAAAATCAAAAAAAATCTGTTATTGATTTAAGAACAGTCTATCAGAATTTGGCTCCAAAAAAGCCGGTAGAAGAAAAATCTTTCACATCCAAACCAGAAGAAATTAAAATTTCTCCAAAATTAAGCTCTAAACCAAAACTGCAACCTATTTGGTGGACAATACAAGAAAAATATCATCCTAATTCTTGGCTATCTATTATGGTTTTTGTTTTTTCGTTAATTTTTCTCATTGTGGCATTTTTTGAAAAAAATTGGATTTTCTTCGCGATCATTATCTTAGCAAATGTTTTATTTATTTTATATTTCTTAAGATCTCAAAAAACTATTTTTCGTTTAACGGAGAATGGGGTTTATATTAATGAAGATTTTTATAGCTATAACACTATCACCCATTTCTGGATTTTAGAAACGAATGAAAAGAATTTTATTATTTTTGCCACTAATCGTGTTTTCGAATCCCATCTTTTTGTGCCATTTAAAAAAGAAAAAACAGAAAAAATTAGAGAATTTCTTAAAAATTTTCTCAAAGAGAAAGAGATCAAACCGTCTCTTATTGATTTAATCGCCAATATTTTATAAAGAACGCCCCCATAGCTCAACGGATAGAGCGCAGCCCTGCGGAGGCTGAGATCGAGGTTCAATTCCTCGTGGGGGTACCAATAAGGAATTCTCAAGTCGAAATAAAAATTTTTAAAAATCTATGCCAAAATTCGAAAGCGCACCAAATATAAATAATCCTGAATTAAATCAAGCTGAAGCACAGATGGATGTTAATATTGGCAAAAAACTTGAGGGCGAGCCTCCATCCGAAGAATTAGAAAGATTAAAAATGGAAAAAGAGCAAGGACGAAAACAGGAAAAACTAGAGTTGTCGCCGGAAGAACAGCTTAAGAATTTAGAAAGCGAAATGGAGTCTCGGCGACAAGAGATGGCGAGACTAACTGAATCAATCGAGGGGACAAAATCAAAATTGAATGAAGTGCGAGAAAAACTTGGCCTTTCGCCAATCGAAGAAGAGCCACCAAGCACATTTTCAGAAAAAGACAAATTAGAAAAACTAAAAGCCGAGCAAGAAGCTTTAGAAAAACAGAAAGAGGAACTCATAAGCCAACAAGAAAAAGAGCAGTTAATTCGCAAAGAAAAAGAAAAAATTCTGCAAGAGAAAATTAATAAGCTAAGAGCAAAAATTGAAGTTAAAAAGGATAGGCAAGACATTATAAAGTTTTTTGAATCTGCTCCGACTGGCGAAAAAAAGGTATACGGAGAAGGACGAAGAGTTGAAGAAAGTTTTTTAGAAACTAATCCCTCAAAGAGCGTTCTAGTTTTCTTTAAAGATGGGCAAATTGATAAAATAATAGCTGGACCAGAAGCAGATGTTGATAAAATTATTGAAACCCTCGCCAAAGATGAAAATTCTGACGAGAACTTAACACAAGAAGCAGAAAGGCGCGTAGAGCAACGTTTAAGAGAAGAAAAAGCAAAAATGGAAGAAGAACATAAGGAAGAAGAAAAGCACGAAGAGTCAAAGCCGGAAGAAAAACCAAAAGTTCCAGAAGGCGAAATTCCACCCGGTGAGATAAAACCAGAAGTTAACCCGATTAAGGGCGGGAATATAGAAAGTCCTAAAGCGTAATTGTATTTATTTTGTAAGTTCATAATTTAATTGCCGCCAAAAAATGGAAATTGTTATCGGTGCGGCTCCGTCGCATTTTCTGATTTTCGCGGGGGATTTCCTCGCCGCCGCAGGCGGCGAAATGCGTTTGGACTAATTCCAATATACTGCACTAATAAAAATGTTATAATAAAAAATATGTTGGATTTTCAAACGCCAATTCAATTCCTTAAAGGTGTTGGTAATAATTATTTAAAAAAATTCAAAAAAATTGGGATAGAAACTGTAAAAGATCTACTCTTTTATTTTCCTTTTCGTTATGAAGATTTTTCGGTAATCAAAAAAATTAATCAATTAATTTTAAATGAAGTAGTAACGATTGAAGGAAAAATTTTAGAAATCAAAACTTTTAAAACCTGGCGGAAAAAATTTTTTATTACTGAAGCAATCATTGAAGATGATACAGCACCAATAAAAATTATTTGGTTTAATCAACCATTTCTCACTAAAAATTTAAAAAGGGGTGATTTGATTAGCGTTGCTGGAAAATTAATCGAGGATAAAAATGGTGTTTATTTTTCGCCCTCCCATTATGAAAAAATTACTGATTTTGATTCAGAAGAAAGAAGAGAAACATCTGGTTTAATTCCTGTTTATTCTGAAACTGAAGGATTAACCTCGCGCGCTTTAAGATTTTTTATTAAACAATGTTTAAAACAAACTCGCATTCCTAATGACTGGCTACCTTTCCATATTCGTCAAAAATACCATTTTCCTGATTTAAAAACCGCCTTAAAACAAATCCATTTTCCTAAAAATATAACTGAAGCTGAAGTGGCTCGGAAACGATTTTTATTTGAAGATTTATTTATTTTGGAATTAACCATTTTAAAACAAAAACAACAACTCAAACAATATAAAGGTTTTTTAATTAAAGCTAATTTAGATTCTTTAAAAAAATTCTCTGAATCATTAAATTTTCAATTAACCAATGATCAAAAACAAGCAGTAGTTGATATTTTAAAAGATTTACAAAAAGGAAAACCAATGAATCGACTCCTTCAGGGAGATGTTGGTTCAGGTAAAACTATTGTGGCAGCAATTGCCGCTTTAATGACTGTTGAAAATAATTATCAAGTGGCTTTTATGGCACCAACAGAAATTTTAAGCGAACAACATTTTCAAACTTTTTCTCGTTTATTTAAAGATTTTGAAATTAATATTGGTTTGATTACAAGTAATAAAACAAAAATTAGTTGGAATGGTTTAATCTCAGAAATTAAAAGAAAAGATTTTCTTCGAGACTGCCAACAACAAAAAATAAATATTATTATTGGCACTCATTCTTTAATTCAAAAAGATGTGAAATTTAAAAATTTAGGGTTGGTTATTATTGATGAACAACATCGTTTTGGAGTGGAACAAAGAAAAGAATTATTAAAATCCAAAACTGATTTTATCCCCCATTTACTTTCAATGACAGCGACCCCAATTCCGCGTACCCTTGCTTTAACTTTATGGGGTGATTTGGATATTTCTTCTATTAAAGAATTACCAAAAAATCGCAAACCTATTATTACTAAAATTATTTCTCCCCAACAAAGAGAAAAAGTTTATCAATTTATAAAAGATCAAATTCAACAAGGCCGCCAGGTTTTTGTTATTTGTCCTTTAATTAATGATTCGGAAAAATTAGAAGTTAAAAGTGTGTTGAAAGAATACGAAAAATTACAAAATCAGATTTTTCCTGAATTCAAGGCAATGTATTTACATGGCAAAATGAAAACTCAAGAGAAAGAAGAAATTATGCAAAAATTTTTAAAAAATGAAATTAATATTTTAGTTTCAACTTCAGTAGTGGAAGTTGGTATTGATGTGCCCAATGCCTCAATAATGTTAATTGAAGGCGCTGACCGATTTGGTTTAGCTCAACTTTATCAATTTCGCGGTCGCGTTGGCCGAGGCCCGCATCAATCATATTGTTTTCTTTTTACTGAAAGTAATTCTCAAAATACTTTAAAAAGATTAAAAGCTTTAATCACTGCTAAAAATTCTTTTGAATTAGCGGAAAAAGATTTGGAATTACGTGGCCCTGGTGAATTTTTAGGTACGCGCCAATCTGGAATGCCAGATAATTTAATGATGGCTTTAAAAAATCTCTCTTTAGTGCAAATTGCAAAAAATGAAGCAGAGTTAATTCTTCAAAATGATCCGGAATTAAAAAATTATCCTTTAATTAAAAAAGTATTTGAACAAAAAAAGGAAATTTTAGAATTAATTCATTAATTATAAACCCAAAACATCACTAATCTTTTGCATTGCTTTTAAGCAAATTTCGGAAAATTGTTCTAAGGAAAGATTTAATTCAGAACAACGAGCAATAATCTCTCGATTAGCACCCGCAGCAAATCTTTTTTCTTTGTAACGATTAAGAATTGTCTCTACAGTCAAATCTTTAATTTTTTTAGAAGGTAAAACTAAAGTAGCAGCCACAATCAAACCAGTCATTGGATCACTACAATGAATTGCTTTATCTAATAAACTTTCTCGCGGTGTTCCATTTTTTTCATTATGAGCTTTTATCGCATGTAAAATTTCTTGATCTTTTAATCCTAATTTTTCTAATTCTTCCGCTGCGACCAAACCATGTTTTTCTGGATAAGGCAACATCTCTTTATAATCATAATCATGGAGTAACCCAGCCAATCCCCATTTTTCTTCATCTTGCTGAAAATATTTTGCTAATTCTCTTAAACACGCCTCAACTGCCAAGGAGTGTTTGATCATATTTTGATCACTAATTTTCTTTTTTAATAATTCAAAAGCTTCTTCTCTAGTCATATAATTAATTATTTTTAATCGGCATTAAAATATAGAAATAAGTATCATCATTTGGTGATTTTATTAATAATGGCTTTAAATCTCCATTAAAACCTAAAAATATTTCCTCACTTTCAATTCCTTTTAATCCATCTAATAAATATCTCCAATTAAAGATTAATTCTTGATTTTCTCCTTCAACCTCAGCATCTAATTCAGATTTTGTTTCACCAACTGATGATTCTTGATTATAAACAATTAATTTATTTGGTGATTTAATTTTAATATTAACATTACTAATTTTTGAAGAGAAAATCGAAGCTAATTTAATTGCTTCAATTAAAAATTCTTTATTCACTAACACAGTAGTAAGAAAATCATGGGGAATAATCGCTTGATAATCAGGAAAATTACCTTCAATTAATCGAGAAATAATCTGCACATTATCTAAATCAAATAAAATTTGATGAGGATCAAAATAAATTCTTATTTTTTTATCTTCTTTGCAAATCTTTAAAAATTCTTGAATCACTTTTAAGGGTACAATGACTCTTAATTCAGTAATATTAGTTTGAAATTCATTGTTTTTTAAAGTTTTTTCTGCTAAACGAAAAGTATCAGTAGCAACTAACTTTAATTCATTATTTAAATAAAATAAAATACCATTCAATTCTACTCGACGATCTGAAGCTGCAGCGGCGCTAATAATTTGATTTAGCGCCTTTTTTAAAACTTCGCTTTTTAATTCAATATAATTATCGGATTTAATTTGAGGAATAATAGGAAATTCTGAATCTTTTATTCCTTGAATGATATTTTCAGATTTTTCTGATTTAATTTTTAATTTCGAATCTGTAGAATCTAATTCTAATTTTGTCTCATTAATATTATTTAACAAAGAACCTAAAATATTTGCCGGTATTGTTATCCCACCTTCATCCACAATTTTTCCATTAATCCAACTAGTAATAGCAATTTCTAAATCAGTAGAACACATTTTAATTTGCCCTTTTTCAGCGCTGATTAAAATATTTTTTAAAATTGGTAACATTATTCCTCCACCAATTCCACCCTCGACATCCGAGAAAGCCTTTTTTAAATTTTCCTTTATAACAATAATTTTCATATATTTATTTCATAGTAATAATAGAGACGACGTTTTTTAAAATATTTTTTCTCAATTTTTTATTTTTCTCTTTTATTTTATTATTATTTTTAAATTTTATTGATTTGAATTAATTGTGAATAACTTTTGTATTTTGTGGATAATTTATTGGATAAATTATTGGATTAATGGCGATTATAAATTTTTTCTTTAATTAAATTAATTTCTTGAGTGAGTAAGTGATTTTTAATTAATTCCTGATTAATTTTATTATAAGCATGTAAAATTGTTGTATGATCTCTATCTCCTAATTTTCGAGCAATTGTTGGAAAAGAATATTTCAAATATTCTCTTAATAAATACATTACAATCTGCCGTGGTTTAACTAATTCTTTTTTACGCGAATGACTAATTAAATCCTTTTCAGGGATATTATAAAATTCCGCCACTGCTTTAATTACTAATTCAGGTGCAATCATCATTACTCTTTGATTGGTAATTTCATTCAGTAAAGCCTGGATATTTTCTTTTGTTGGGTTTAATTTGCGAATTTTGACAATACCTAATAATCGCGTTAAAGCGCCTTCTAATTCCCGAATGTTGTATGGGAATTTCTCAGCAATAAGTGATAAGATATCATCTGAAAGGAAAATATCACTATGTTGAGTTTGTAATTTAAGCTTTAAAATAGCCATTCGTGTCTCAAAATCTGGATAGGAAATATCAGCCACCATACCCCCTTCAAAACGCGATCTCAAGCGCTCTTCTAAAGTCGATAAAAGATAAGGAGAGCGATCAGAAGAAATAATAATTTGTTTATTATTTTCATATAAAGTATTAAAGGTATGGAAAAATTCCTCTTGAGTTTTTTCTTTGCCAGCAATAAATTGAATATCATCAATAATTAAAACATCAACCTTTCGATATTTATTTTTTACATCATCCATTCTTTTATTTTTAATTCCATTAATCACTTCATTAACAAATGTTTCAGTTGAAACATATTTAATTCCAATTTTGTTTTTATAAATTTTTCTTAATTCGTTTCCAGCAGCTTGGATTAAATGAGTTTTGCCTAATCCCACTCCGCCATAAATAAAGAGTGGATTATATTTTTTGCCTAATTCTTGAATTACTGCCATTGTTGCTGAATAAGCCAATTCATTATTAGAACCAACAACAAAATTTTGAAAAGTATAACGCGAATTTAAATTTGTTTTTGGATCAATCGAAAATTCTGAAATATTTAAATTATCAGTTTCAGTAGGTAACTCAGCCTTTCTCTTACTGATGACAATTGCTGGTTTGGTTTGAGGTTGAACCTGATAGCGGATTTCTTTGATTTCTGGATCAAAATTGCGGATTAATTTGAGGATTAATTTATGATATTTGTTTTCCACCCATTCTTTAGCAAAGGAACTTTCTAAACTAACAACAACATAATCATCTCCTTTTTCGGTAATGGAGCTATTTTTAAACCAAGTTTGGAAGTTTGGCTTCGAAATCTGAAGCTCTAACTCCCCTAAAACTGATTGCCAAAGTTCTTTGTTATCCATATTCACAACTATTATGAAAGAAAAATTAAAATATTCAATATTTATTATAAAAAATAATAAGAAAACACCATTATAGCAAATGTGGATTAGCTGTGGATTTCTTATTTTGACAGGCTAAATTTTTATGATTTAATTTTGGAATTATTTTTCACAAAATAATAGGCAGTGATAGCACAAGCTAAAGCATCGCTGGTATCATCTTTTTTAGGAATTTTTTCTAATTTTAAAATTTTTTTCACCATCAAAGCCACCTGATTTTTATCTGCGCGGCCGTAACCGGTTAAACAGGTTTTAATTTCTAATGGTGTTGGTTGAATAGTAGGAATTTTATTTTGACTGGCCGCCAAAAGGAGCACTCCCCTCACCTCGCTAATTTGAAAAGCAGTTTTTTGATTTTGAGAAAAGAAAACTTTTTCAATCGAAATTAAATCTGGTTTGTATTTTTTGATTAACAAACCAACTTTTTTAAAAATTTCTTCTAAAATTTTTTCTTCTTTTAAATTTTTTGGTTCAAAACAATCCGCGTGAATGATTTTTAATTGACGATTTTCAATTTCAATAATTCCGTATCCCAATCTTTTTGTTCCTGGATCAAAACCCAAAATTTTCATAAAAATAAAATTTTAAAATTCGATGGTTGAAAAAATATCTTTGACTTCTGATTGATCATCTAACTCATCAAATAATTTTTCATAAATTTCTTTTTCATCTTCAGAAATTTTTTCAATATTTTTTGGAATAAAATCGAGTGATGATTCTAAAATTGAAAAATTCATTTCTGAACAAATTTTTTGTGTTTGATACAAATTTTCTGGTTTTGTGTATAAAACGATATTACCATCCTCTTTTTTAACATCTTCAACACCAGCCTCTATTAATTTTAATTCCTCATCTTCCGTTAAAGAATCTTTATTCAAAATAATTTTTCCTTTCAAATCAAACATCCACTTCACGCTGCCTTCCGCGCCTAACTTTCCGCCATATTTATTTAAAATATGCTTTACTTCTGCTAAAGTGCGATTGCGATTATCGGTAATAGCGGTAATTAATAAAGGATGACCATTAGGCCCATAGGCTTCAAAAATTAATTCTTCTAATTGTGCGCCTTCTAAAGCGCCTATACCTCTTTTAATAGCTCTTTCAATATTATCAGATGGCATATTAAAAGAACGCGCCTTATCAATTGCTAAACGCAATTTTGGATTTTTATCCGGATCTCCTCCGCCTTCTCGGGCAGCCACAGTAATCGCTGCCGCTAATTTAGAAAAAATTTTACTTTTCTTGGCGTCGGTTGCTGCCTTCTTATGTTTAATTTGTGCCCATTTAGAATGTCCAGACATAATTTATTAATAAGTATAAATTGATTTTTTGAAAAATTCAATTTTTTTCTTATAATTAAACATAAGTCAATTAAAACATAATTCTATGCCTAAAAAAATTCAATCAACCAAAAAATCAAAAACCACTTCTTCTAAAAAAATCCAAAATCAAGAAACTATTATTCCCATTAAAAAAGAAAAAATCGTTGAAAACGATCCTATTTTAGATAATCAAAATTTAGACAACAATCAAGCAGTAAATCAATTTGAAGAAAGCAAAAAAACAGAGAATATAAATTTATCAGAAATTTTTATGGAAGAAAAAAATCAAGACTCTTTGGAAAATAAAAATGATTTAGAAGAAAAAGATGTTCAAGAGAATAAATATGTAGCCGCCTTCGCTTATTTATCATTTTTATTTATCATTCCTCTTTTTTTAAAACGCCGAAGTCCATTTTGTCAGAAGCACGCAAAACAGGGATTGATCTGGTTTGCGATTAATTTAGTATTATCTCTTTTATTCTTTATTCCTGTGGTTAATATCATTTATGCTTTTATTGTTTTAATAATTACTTTCACTGCTATTTTTAAAACTTTAGCAGGTGAATATTGGCGGATACCATTAATTTATAAATGGGCGGAGAAAATTAATTTGTAATTATGAAAAAATATTCTTGTCGAAGAGCGAAAAAAGGCAAACTAGCATTTCGGACTCCATCAAATTTCCGTTATTTGCAAAAATACAAACTGCAGAAAATAAAATTAATTAAATAAAAAATCGCCAAACTGGCGATTTTTTATTTAATTCCCTTAAAATGTCTTAAGCGATATTTTTTGATTTCCGGATTAATTTCAATAGCAATAAGATCTAGACGATAATCGTTTTCTAAATGGTTTTTATTTAAATAATGAAGAATGGTTTTCTCAAGATTATTTAATTTTTTAAAAGTTACCTGATCCTCTGGTTTTAAAAAAGCATTTTTGAGATGGAAGTCATAATTAATAATAGTTTTGACTTCTACAAAAACTAACAATTTTTTCAAAGACGCAATAATATCAATTTCGCCCCATTTCTCTTTGTAATTGGTTTGAATAATCTTATAACCTTCTTTAAGAAGGTGTTTTTGGGCCAAGAGCTCGCCGATCCGGCCGACTTTTAAATGAAAAGGAGTAGCAGCTTTCATTATTATATATATTATAGCCAAGAGAAAGGATTAAGGAATACGTCGCACAATATTGTTTCACAAAATTAATTATACACTGTGAAACATTTTTGTCAAGTCAAAATTGGTAAAATTGAAAAATTGGCTTTTTTTCTTGGTTTTTGGATTTTGGCTCTTTTTAGGTGTTTCACGTGAAACATTTTTAAGGGTTGGTGGATGAGACCAAGCTGGCCAAAAATGTTTCACGTGAAACATTTTTGGCCAGGTTAAGACCATTTCTTCACTCAAAATGTTTCACGCGAAACATTTTGAGCAGTTAAAAATGTTTCACGTGAAACATTTTTTCTTAGCAGGCTTTCAAATTACCCCAAAGTGTTTCACGTGAAACACTTTGGGGTGGACATTGGGTTGGCTCGGCTGGAAAATATTTCTGGAAAATGTTTCACGTGAAACATTTTTGCCGTTTCGCAAACCTTAGAGGGCCAAAATCTGGCATAAAGTGTTTCACGTGAAACATTTTGTGCCAGATTTGGGCAATACGTCGCACAATATTGTTTCACAAAAATTGTGTGAAACAATATTGTGCGACGTATTATGTTTGAATGACCCAGGAAGAGGGGGAGCAGGCCGAGAATAATTTTTGTCTGGAAGAAGGCATTGGTTTCAGTTCGTCTTCGAAGATTTTCATTACTCCCAAGTTAAAAAATCCCCTGTGGATAACTTGGGGATCTTGTGAATTAATTTATTGACAAAAGAGTGATAAATATATCTAATTAAATTATTTTTTCTAATCTTAAATTAGGATCAGCTTCAAGAGCTTGCCAATTATCCCTTTCTTTTTTAAATAAAGCGGTAAAAGCAATCATAGCAGCATTGTCACCAGTGTATTCGGCTTTGGGAATAATTAATTTGATATTGGGTAATTTTGTTTGAACTTCGCTGGTTAATAAATCTTTTAAGGCCTGATTAGCCGAAACACCTCCGCCCAAAATAATGCTTTTAGCTCGAAAATTTTTAGCTGCTTTCAAGGTTTTAAAAACCAACACCTCATTAATACTGTTTTGAATTTCAAAAGCAATTGCCGGTCGAAGATTTTTCCAATTAATTTTTTCTTTTTTTAATTTTTCAATTAAATATAAAACTGCTGTTTTAAGTCCAGCAAACGAAAAATCATAATCATTGGAGTGGAGCATTGGACGAGGTAAAGAAATTTGAGATTTGAGATTTAAAATTTTAAATCTAGCTGCCTCAGCTGCTATTGCTGGGCCGCCTGGATAACCCAATTCCAATAATCGGGCTGTTTTATCAAAACATTCGCCCGCCGCATCATCGCGGGTTTCGCCAATCACGCGATATTGTCCTAATTTTTTCATTAAAACTAATTGGGTATGACCACCAGAAATTACCAAAGCAACAGCTGGAAAAATATTATTGAGGATTCGAATTTTAGTCCATTCTTCTTCTTTTTGAGGCAACCAATTAGCAAGAATGTGGCCTTCCAAATGATTGATACCAATTAAAGGAATGTTCCAAAAATAGCTTAAAGCTCGCGCCAAATTAACGCCCGGCCATAAAGCTGGGGCTAAGCCCGGTCCTTTTGTTACCGCAATTAAATCAATTTTGGGCTTTTGATATTTTTTTAAGAAATTGATTAAATTTTGAGCCAAATCCGCCTCTTTAATTAAAATGTCTTTAATTTTTTCTAGTTGAGCTTCTGATTTGATAATTTTGGTTTGTTTTTTTAATAAACCTGATTTTTTCAAAGCCATTTCTAAAATCGGCACCAAATTTTTTTGATGCTCTCTTTTGGCTAAGTTTGGGACAACACCGCCAAAAGGTTGATGGACAGCAATTTGAGAATAGACAAAATTAGCCAAAAGGCGAGATCTTCGTTTTTTGGCATCATATTCCAAAATACTAATGGCGGTTTCATCGCAACTGGTTTCAATTCCTAAAATTTTCATCGCTAATTATCTTAATCGCTTCAAAGATAAAAGTCAAAATTTCTTTTTGAGAATTTTTTGCCATATAATAAAGGTAATGAGCAAATTAACGAATGAAAATTTTGGAAAAAGTTGGTTGGTGGCGGTGAGTATGGGCTATGGACATCAGCGTACTGCTTATGCACTTTTGCCTTTGAGTTATAATAATCAATTTATTAATGCTAATAATTATGAAAACATTCCCAAAAAAGATAAACAAACTTGGGAGAGTTCAAGAAAATTTTATGAATTTATTTCGAATTTTTACCGTTTGCCAGTAATTGGTAAAATTGGTTTTTCGATTTTTGATTATTTTCAAAGAATTCCCACTTTTTATCCCAAACGTGATTTGAGTAAGCCGGATCTCGTTTTAAAAAATATTTATCGTTTAATTGAAAAAGGGTGGGGCAGGGATTTGATTGAAAAATTAAAAGAGCAAAATAAAAAAATGGGAAAAAATTTGCCTTTGATTTCAACATTTTTTACACCAGCTTTTATGGCCGAGGTGCACAATTATCCTGGTGAAATTTTTTGTGTTGTTTGTGATAGCGATGTTTCCCGCACTTGGGCACCGCTTCATCCTTCTCAAAGCCGCATTAAATATTTTGCGCCCACTGAAAGAGTTTTAGAAAGATTAAAATTATATGGCGTTAAAGAAGAAAATATTTTTTATACTGGCTACCCATTGCCTTTGGAAAATATTGGCGATGAAAAAATGGAGATTTTAAAATCCGATTTAAAAAATCGTCTTTTTAATTTGGATCCGCGCAAAAAATATATCAGTCGCTATCAAAAATTAGTGGAATCATATTTAGGTAATGTCCCTCAAGAAAGCAATCATCAATTATCTTTAATGTTTTCCATTGGCGGCGCTGGCGTGCAAAAGGAGTTGGCCATTCAAATTATCAAAAGTTTAAGAGAAAAAATTATCAATGGCGAGATCAAATTTATTTTAGCCATTGGCATCAAGCCAAAAGTTAAAGAATTTATTTTGAAAGAATTAAAAAATTTAAAATTAGAAAATCAAAAAAATATTGAGCTTGTTACCGGCGAGAATTTAATTGATTATTTTAAAAATTTTAACGAGGTTTTGCGGCGCACTGATATCTTATGGACTAAACCAAGTGAACTTTCTTTTTATACTGGTTTGGGATTGCCAATTATTATTGCGCCAACCATTGGTTCGCAAGAAGATTTTAATCGCGAATGGCTTTTAAAAACTGGTTCTGCGTTGCTTCAAGAAAATCCCAAATATACTCATCAATGGCTTTTTGATTATTTGGAAAGCGGATTTTTTGCCGAGGCCGCGATGCAGGGTTTTGTTGAAGTCGAAAAACTCGGCGTGTTAAAAATTCAAAAAGTGCTTCAATTATGCTCTGGCTAATTATTACTCTAGTTACTTATTTTACTTTAGCGATTGTTTATCTTATTGATAAACATCTTTTAACTTCAAATATTTCTGATCCCAAAATTTACACTATTTATGTGAGCATTCTTGTTCTTTTTATTATTTTTCTTGCGCCCTTCACTCATTTTTATCTTCCTTCTTTTAATCTTTTAATGCTTTGTTTTGCCGCTGGAATTTCTTTTACTGCTTGTCTTTATTTCTTTTATACAGGGGTTCAGCGTTTTGAAGTTTCGCGGATTGTGCCAGCAATTGGCGCTCTGGAACCAATATTAATTACTATTTTGATTTATATAATTTCTTTAGGTAAAGAAAAAATTCCTTTATCAGTGTTGTTGGCTTTTATTGTTTTAATCATTGGTGGAGTTTTAATAACTTATGAACGGGAGAAAAAAATTACTTGGCAAAGTTTAAAGATTTCTTTTTTAACAGCTTTTACTTTTGCTCTCTTTTGCGTTTTAAGTAAATACGCTTATTTTAAATTGCCATTTTTAAATGCTTTAATCTGGATGAAAATCGGTGGCGCTTTGCCAGCTCTAGCAATTTTAATTTTTTCTTCCAAAACGCGACAGGAAATTAAACAAAATCTTCAAGCCACCAATTTTTCACAAAAAAAGAAAGGATTTTTTGTTTTGAATCAAATTTTTGGCGCTAGCTCTGGTTTGCTCCAAAATTGGGCTATTGCTTTAGCACCAATTATTTATCTTCCTGTTATTAATGCCTTGCAAGGAACACAATACGTTTTTCTTTTAATTTTTACTGTTTTTCTTTCTTTAAAATCGCCGCAAATTTTAAAAGAAGAAATTTCTCGAAAAACTTTGCTTCAAAAAATTTTTGGCATTATTTTTATTGGTGTCGGTTTAGCAATTATTGCTTTCTTTAAATAATGAAAAAATTTTTCAAAAATTTTTTTCTCGTTTTATTCATTTTAGTGATTGTACTTTTAAGTTACCTTTTTATTGGTCAACCAAAGTCGCAAACTAACATTGTTTGGGGTGTTAATTTTTCCCAAAAACAAGCAATTTTTTTGGGATTAGATTGGCAAAAAACTTTTTTAGCCATTTTAGATGATTTAAAAGCGCGACATTTAAGAATTGCCACTTACTGGGATTTATTGGAACCAGAGAAGGGGAAATATAATTTTTCAGATTTGGATTGGCAGGTTAATGAAGCGATTAAAAGAGGCGCTCAATTAATTTTAGCGATTGGTTTTAAAACACCGCGCTGGCCAGAATGCCATTTGCCAACTTGGGCCAATAATTTGTCTCCTCAAGAGCAACAGGAAAAAATTGATGATTTGATTAAACAAATCGTTTTGCGTTATCAAAATGAGAAAAATATTGTTGCTTGGCAAATAGAAAATGAAGCTTATTTTCCTTTTGGTGAATGTCCGAAAAGAGTAAGTGGCTTTTTAGATGAGGAAATAAAATTAGTTAAATCATTAGACAACCGGCCAGTGATTTTAACAGATAGTGGTGAGTGGTCGATGTGGTTTAGAATAGCAAAAAGGGCTGATATTGTCGGTATTAGTTTATATCGCCGAATTTATTCAACCACTTTTAGTTTTTTGCACAAAATTTTTCCTTTTATTCCTGACGGCTATTATTTAACTTATCCCTTTCCGCCCAAATATTTTTATGCCAAAGCCAAATTAATTGAAGAAATTTTTCATAAACCAGTGATCGTGGCTGAACTTCAAGCTGAGCCTTGGCTAAAATCTTTTACTACTTCAGCAAAAGAACAAAGCCGGACAATGGATTTTGAGAAACTCAAAGAGATGATTAATTTTGCTCAGCATACTGGCTTAAATCAATTTTATTTTTGGGGAGCAGAATGGTGGTATTGGCTCAAAACTTCACAAAACAATTCCCAAATTTGGGATTTGATGAAAGATTTATTAAATAGTTGAAATGTGCCCT
>Ga0207433_10003878_pt1 | contig 28101 bp, 32 predicted proteins | sample YelNatPaOPGAMG01_FD_187559 | JGI IMG/M metagenome (GOLD analysis project Ga0207433, IMG submission 187559) | Hot spring thermophilic microbial communities from Obsidian Pool, Yellowstone National Park, USA - OP-RAMG-01 (SPAdes) (version 3) | ecosystem: Environmental > Aquatic > Thermal springs... | reverse complement strand
AAATTCTCAATGACCTTTACCGAAATGAATTGAGGCTTTACAAGAATTTCTTTCAACCAGTAATAAAACTTATTTCAAAAGAAAGAATTGGAGGGAAAATTTATCGAAAATATGACATTCCTAAAACTCCTTACCAGAGAGTGATGGAATCAAAAGAAGTTCCAAAAGAGAAAAAAGAAGAACTAAAGAAAATCTATGAATCTTTAAATCCTGCTGAATTGAAAAGAGCAATCGATAGAAAATTAGACCTTCTTTACAAAGCCTATCAAAAGAAAAACAAAACTTCAAAGGTCGAACCAAAGAAAAAATTAAAACCAAATTCACTTACTTTTATCATGACCCAACCAGAACCAATTTCACTTACTTAGTTAAATGACTTGACACGGAAATTAAAAGGGGAGGTTTTCTCCCCTGAGTTAGATTCTCTCGATTTTATTTTTTCTCTGGTTCTTCGATTCTCAGCGTCACCCTGGCATGATTTTTCAACCCAACGATTCTAATCAAATGTCTGATTGCCTTTACCGTCTGTCCCTGCTTTCCAATAATCTGGCCCATGTCATCAGGATGAACCTTCAAGGAAAGCAAAACTCCCATTTCGTCAACAGTCCTCGTTATCTTTGCTGATTCAGGGTGATCGCAGAGAAATTTGAGAATTGATTCTAAGAATTCTTGGTCTGGCTTTTTCTCTGCCATGATTTTCTATCTTTCAAGAATTTCGACCTTGACCAGGATTCTCTCCAAATCGAGAGAATCTGGTTGAAAGGCGGGGGCGATGGGATTTGAACCCACGAGCTTCCGCGTGACAGGCGGATGTTCTAGACCGGGCTGAACTACGCCCCCTTATTTAGTAGATGAGTACGCTCGCTTCGCGAGCTTTAGTTTATGAGTAGATGAGAAGAATTTCACTCTTTAATACTCATCAACTCATCTACTCATTACTCATCTACTTTATCGTATTTAGTAGATGAGTACGCTCGCTTCGCGAGCTTTAGTTTATGAGTAGATGAGAAGAATTTCACTCTTTAATACTCATCAACTCATCTACTCATTACTCATCTACTTTTTATTGTCGAGGGTGGGAATTGAACCCACATCTCTGCCTTATGAGAGCAGCGCTCTGGCCATTGAGCTACCCCGACGAAATTAGTTGATGAGCGAATTAGTTAATGGGTTGATGAGTTATAAAGATTTAATTAAGCCGTTAATCATTTTTGAAAGTTCTATAATTTCTTTTCGAAACTTCTGATATTCTGTTCGCTCGATTAAATTTAATTCTAAACAGATTTCTAATAAAGGAATACATTCAAACAATGAAGTCCGTGCTATCTTATAGAAATTAATTTTCTCTTTACTGGATTTTCTACCAGAACCTTCGGCGATGTTCAAAGGTACAGAAATTGTCGCTCCGATCAATTGATCTCTTACCTTCGAGAATTTCAGTGGAAAATTGCTCGCCTTCCGACACAAGTTTTTAGCAAATTCCAAACTTCTTTGATATATTTTTAATTTTTCGAAGAAAAATTCTTCTTTCACCATGTAACTTCTCATCAACTCATCTACTCATCAACTAATCTACTAAACTTGTTGCGGGGGGCCGATTTGCACGGCCGATCTCCAGCTTATGGGGCTGGCGAGATACTACTTCTCCACCCCGCTATATATAGTAAATGAGTACGGCGCTTTACGCCTTGAGTAAATGAGTAATGAGAATCTATTCCATCAACTCATCAACTCATCTACTCATTACTAATTTCACTCTATGGCGCTTCGCTTCGCTCGTTGTCACCCCTCTTCCTAGCTAAATATTCTATCAAATTTTAAAGGGCTTGTAAATCCCTGAGTGATTTTTCATAAACTTTTAAAACCCTTTTTGCTTCCTCCTTTGATAGTCTATAACTTGGGTCTTGGATTATATCCTCTTTCACTTTCCTTGCCTCTTTCAATTCTTCCAAATTTGAAATTACATCTTCGGTAACTTTTTCCAATTTCTCAGTTAAATCCTTTCCTTGGTATCCAATTTCCTCCATTGCCTTGTTTAATAATTCATCTGCTTCGATCACTGCCAATTTTAAATCTGCTTCGATTTCGCTTTCCAACCTTTTTTCAATTTTTTTCCACTTTGGTAAAAATTTTTCAACATAAAATGGTTTGTATCTCAAAAATTCTTTCAAATCTATCAAAATCGCCCTTTTTAACCAAGAGGTTTTAAAGAGTGCCCAGATTGTATAGCCAAAAAAGAAAAAACCACAGAACAAAAAAATATATTTTAAGGCTAAAAGCCAACCAGTAAACTCTGGATAGAGCAAAAAGGAGATTATCTCATTTATTGTTTGTTGATAATTCATAAATTTTTGCAACTTCAAAAATTTTCTCTTCTTCGAATGGTTTTCCAATGATTTGGAGGCCAACCGGCAATCCCTCCAGAACATGTTCTGGGGGGACTGGAATTGAAATTGCCGGCAATCCTGCCAAATTCACTGAAACTGTAAAAATATCTGAAAGATACATTTTTAATGGGTCATCAATTTTTTCACCCAATTTGAATGGTAAGGTCGGGCTTGTTGGAGTAAAAATCAAATCAACTTTTTCAAATGCCCTCTCAAAATCTCTTATGATCAAACTCCTAACCTTTGCCGCCCTCAAATAATAGGCATCGTAATAACCGATCGAAAGAGAAAAGGTTCCCAACATTATCCTTCTCCTCACTTCCTTTCCAAACCCCTCTCCCCTACTTTCAAAATATACGTTTAACAAATTGCTCGCTGCTCGCTGTTCGCTGTTCGCTGTATACCCGTATTTTATTCCATCGTACCTTGCCAAATTTGCACTGGCCTCAGATGGTGCAATGATATAGTAGCAGGGCAAGGCATATTCTGTATGGGGAAGAGAAATTTCTAAAATTTTTGCTCCCATTTCCTCATATTTCTTTATCGCTTCTTTTATTATTTTTTCTACCTCAGGGTCCATTCCCTTTACAAAATATTCCTTAGGCACCCCAATTCGCAATTCGTTAATTCGCAATTTTTTAATTTCTAAATTTAGCTCAACGCTAGTTGAATCCATTTCGTCTTTTCCTTTAATTACTTCAAAAACGAGTTTACAATCTTCCACATTTTTTGTCATCGGCCCTATTTGATCCAAAGAAGAGGCAAAGGCAATCAAACCATACCTTGAAACAGAACCATAAGTTGGTTTTAGACCAACGATTCCGCAAAAAGAAGCAGGTTGCCTGATAGATCCTCCGGTATCGGTTCCTAAAGAAAAAACGCAAAAGTTTGCTGCCACTGCTGCGGCAGACCCTCCGGAAGATCCTCCAGGTACTCTCTCTAAATCCAAGGGATTTTTTGTCGGAAAGAAAGCAGAATTTTCAGTCGAACTTCCCATTGCAAATTCATCCAAGTTTGTCTTTCCCAAAATTATCGCTCCGGCTTCTTTCAACTTTTTAACAACGGTTGCGTCATAAGGCGCTATGTAGTTTTCCAAAATTTTAGATCCTGCTGTACACTTTATTCCATCAACTAAGATATTATCCTTGATTGCGCAAGGAACTCCCGCTAAAATTGGCAATTTTTTTCCTGAAAGAATCGTATCGTCGATTTCTTTTGCTTGTTTTATCGCCAAATCTTCACAAACTGTTAAAAAAGCACCAATTTTTTTGTCTTCCTTTTCTATTTTTTCCAAATAGGCCCTAGTTAATTCTTGAGCCGAAAACTCCTTTTTAATTAAACCTTCTTTTACTCTTTCTATCGTAAAATTTTCCAATTTCATAATATTTTTTTAACTTTCAAATATCCTCCCTTTCTCTCTGGCATCAATTCAATCAGTTTTTTTATTTCATCGAGATCTTTTTTTGATTGTGCATCCTCCCTAACTACATTTTTAATTTTTAAGGGATGAAAAGTAGCCTTGACATCTGAAACATCGACCTCTTTCAATTTCTCAATATAATCTAAAATTTTTGAAAGCTCCTTTTGGTATTTCTCAATCTCTCTTTCAGACAAACCCAACCTTGCCAACTTTGCAATATGCTTTACTTCTTCCTTTCCTATTTTTGGATTTTGGAATTTGGAATTTGGAATTTTTTTCATTTTGGTGGTTCCAATTCCTTTGTCTCAACTAAAACTTCCTCTAATTCATCCAAATTTTCTAAAACAATTCCCGCTCCTCTCGCCACTGCAGTTATTGGATCATCGACAATTTTTGTAATAATTTTAGTTTCTTTTTGCAAAAGAGTATCCAACCCTCTAAGTAATGCCCCTCCTCCGGCAAGATAGATGCCGTTTACCATAATGTCAGCGATCAATTCTGGAGGAGTTTCATCTAAGGTTGCTTTGATTTCGTTCACAATTTGCCTAATTGATTTCTCCATTGCTTTTCTTACTTCTTCATCTGAAATTGAAATTTCTTCTGGAAGCCCAGTTACTAAATTTCTTCCCCTAATTGAAAATTCTCTCTTCTCTTTTAAAGGATAAACAGAACCTATTGCAATTTTAGTGATTTCAGCCATTCTTTCTCCAATCAGTAAGTTGTATTCTTCTTGAACGTACCTAATTATATCCTCGTTCAACTTATCTCCCGCTATTCTGATGCTTTTTCCCAAAACAATCCCTCCCAAAGAAATCACCGCCACCTCGGTCGTCCCTCCGCCAATGTCAATAATAAAGTTTCCAATTGGCTCTTGAACTGGTAACCTTGCTCCAATTGCTGCTGCCATTGGCTCTTCGATTAAAAAAACTTCTCTTGCACCGGCTGATTTCCCAGCATCCAAAACAGCTTTTTTCTCAACTTCAGTCACTCCCCAAGGAATCCCCACAATGATTCTGGGACCCAAAAATTTTTTCTTCCTCGCTTTTTCAATGAAATACTTTAGCATTTGCTCTGTTGTCTCAAAATCTGAAATCACTCCAGACCTCAAGGGTCTTACCGCAACGATGTGTGAAGGAGTCCTTCCCACCATCTTTTTTGCTTCAATTCCCACTGCCAAAATTTGTCCAGTTTTCTGGTTGATGGCAACAACCGAAGGTTCTTGAATGACAATTCCCCTCCCCTTAACATAAACTTCGGTGTTGGCAGTTCCCAAATCGATCGCAATATCTTCAGAAAAAAACTTTAAAATTTTATTAAGCATAGAATTTTTTAATGAAATCTTTTATCTTTTGGATTTTTACTAATTTTATTTTCCCCGTTTTTCTTTCTTTAAACTCAACCGAGTTTTTATTCAAAGTTTTTTCAGAAATGAGCATCCTTAAGGAAATTCCAATCAAATCGCAATCGACAAATTTTTCCCCAGGGCTTTTTTCTCTGTCATCGTATAACACTTCAACTTTTTCTTTTACCAATTCATTATAAACTTTTTCAACTATTTTTTTAACCTTTTTCATTTTTCCAAAACAAATCAAATGGACCTGAAACGGAGAAATTTCCTTGGGCCAGATTATTCCTTTTTGATCGTGAAAAATTTCCACTACCGCGCCCATTAACCTTCCCAACCCAATTCCGTAGCATCCCATCTGAACGAATTTTTCCTCTCCTCTTTTGTCTAAAAATGTAAGATTAAAAGGTCTTGAGAATTTTTCTCCAAGTTTAAAAATATTTCCAACCTCAATTGCTTTTTTTTGTTCAAATGAATTTCCACCACAATTTTGACAATTTTTTACTTCATCTTTAATTTCTTTATTGATCGCCTGATTGCAATTTCTACAAACGAAAATGGTATCTTCTCCGGCTGGACATTCGGTTTGAAATTCGTGGGAAAATTTTGAAAAAGTTCCACCAGAAGCAAGGGTCAAATAGGTTTTTTCTTTAATCCCAACCCTTTCAAAAATCCTAAAGTAAGCATCTTTTACTTTCTCGTAGTAAGAATCCAGATCTTTTTTGTCTGCATGAAAAGAATACAAATCTTTCATTAAAAATTCTCTCCCTCTCAAAAGCCCTGATTTTGACCTCTTTTCGTTCCTGAATTTATCTTGGATTTGGAAAAGATAAAGAGGTAGATCTCGGTAACTTTTGATGATTTTTTTTGCCAGAGGGGTGATTATCTCTTCGTGGGTTGGTCCTAGGGCAAATTCTTTTTTTCCTGTTTTTAGTTTGAAAATTTCTTCCATTTCTTTCCATCTCCCAGTCGCTTCCCAGTTTTCCTTTGGATGCAAAGCCGGCATTAAAATTTCTTGTCCCCCAATCTTTTCCATTTCTTCCCTAATAATTTTCTCAATTTTCTTTAAAGCTCGAAAACCCAAAGGTAGAAAAGTAAAAACTCCAGCCGAAACCTTATCGATAAAACCAGCCCTGATTAAAAGCTTTGCGTTGGCAAAGGTCTCATCTTTGGGAAATTCTCTCTGAATTTTTGAAAATAAAATCGATTGCCTCATTGACCTAAAATTTTGCTAATGTCTTTTATGGTTACTAAAACTGCCAAAATTACCAAAATTCCAAAGAAAAACGCGGTGATTTTATTTTCGGTCTCCGGAGAAACTGCTTTTTTTCTTATCCCTTCAATCATTAAAAACAAAAATTTTCCCCCGTCTAAAGCAGGAATTGGCAAGATGTTAAAAATTGCCAAATAAATTGAAATCGTTGCCAAAAGGTTAAAAAAATAAATTATCCCTATTTTTGAAGTTTGATACATTATGTTGAAAATTCCGACTGGCCCTGTTAATTCCACTTGAGAAGGAATTTCTTTGAATAAATTTTTTATTGCAAAAAAATATCCTTTCATTATGGCGAAGGTTAACTCAACCGTCATTTTCATTCCTTCAAAAATCGATTTAACTAACGAGTATTTTTTAATGTCCATTCGTGCTAATGTAATTCCTACCGGACCTTCCCCCTGAGGAGGATTAGTTCTTGGTACAATTTCAACTTCAAAAATTTCCTTTCCCCTTTCAACCGTTAAGATGATTTCTTCGCCTTTGTGTTTTTGGATTAATTCTTGGAGGTCTTTTACCTTTTCGATTTTAATTTTTGAATCATTTTCCCTTGAGGATACTTGATTTCCAACTTTGTTTTGTTCTGGTTCAGGATTTTTAATTTTGAATTCTTTTATTACATCTCCGATTTTTAGTTTTGCAGTCTCGGCTGGTGAATTTTTGGTTATTTCAACTATTTGAACTTTGGCGGTTTTTGAAAATTCCTCATCAGAAATCGCAATCGGCATTCCAAATTTAAAAAGAAAAATAAAAATAATCCAGGCGATAATCCAAAAAGAAATAACTCCGGCCAAAACGATAATGATCCTTTTTGAAAGAGGTTGTTTTGAGAAACTTCCCTCACCAATTTCTCCCTCTAATTTTACAAAAGCTCCAAATGGCAAAAGATTTATTGAATACAAAGTCTCTCCGATTTTTCTTCCAAAAATTCTCGGTGGATATCCAATTCCAAATTCCTCAACAAAAACTCCAGATTTTTTTGCTGCCAAAAAATGGGAAAACTCGTGCAAAACCACCAAACCAATAAGACTTATAAAAACGATTATGATAGTTAGTACCATAATTTGGTCATAATTTGACTACGAAATACGAAAAGGGTACGAATATACGAAAAAAATAATGCATAATATTCGTATATTCGTAAAAAATTCGTATTTCGTAGTTATTCAATTATTTCTTTTTCTTTCCTTTTTGCAATTTCTTCAATTTTTTCGTTAAATTCTTCGACCAAATCCTGAAGTTCGTCTTTTCCCTTATACTTTTGATCCTCTGAAATTTTTCCCTCCAGGCATGCCTGCTGAATTTTATCCCAGGCATCAATCCTCGCTTCCCTTATTTTCTTTTTTGCAATCTCTTTCTTTTGAGATAAAACTCTCAAAAGGTTTTTTTTGAACTCTTCGGTCATCGGAGGTAAATTTACTCTGATTGAATTTTTATCAACCACCGGAGAAACACCCAACTCAGATTTTTCGATCGCCTTAATTATCGGATCGAGGTAAGATGAATCCCAGGGTGAAATTAAAATTTGCCTCGCTTGTGGAATTGAAATTTGGCCCAATTGTCTTAAGGGAAATGTTTGTCCAAAACACTCAACTTGTAAATTTTCAATTAAATCTGACGAAGCCCTCGAACTTCTGAGTGTTTTTAAATCTTCCTCGAATGATTTAACGGCCTTTTCCATTTCGGGTTTCGCCTTTTCAACTATTTTCCTGTAATCTATTTTTTCTTTTTCTTCTTTCATATTTTCAAAAATAAAATTTCCAAAGCCAACCTTTTATCGACGTTTGAAGTTTTGGTCAAAAAATAGATTTTTTGGATCGTGTTTAAAATTTCTCTTGATCTTTTCTCAAAAATTTTTTTTCTAAAATGGAGAGTTAAAACTTCCAAAATCTCAAAGAGGTCAAAACCTTGAAGGAATTCCTTTGCTTTTTGGAACTTAAAAAAAATTTCTCTATTTTCTATTTTTATCAAACCTTCCTCAAGTTTTTCAAACTCTTCAAGTTTTTTTTCATTTTCTAAAAACTCTATTACCACTCCTGGCCTTCCCTGAGCAAATTTCAGCATTCTTTCAATTTTTCTTTTATCGATTCCTCTTTCTTTTAAAAAATTTTCAATTTTCTCTCTTTCTACAGGAAAGAATTTTATTTTTTGACACCTCGAAACAATTGTAGGAAGCAACAAATTTTCGTTTTCAGAAATCAGAATAATCACTGAATTCCCCTTCGGTTCTTCCAAAGTTTTCAAAAAGCAATTTTGGGCTTCCAAGTTCATTCTGTTGGCTAAATCTATTACTGCAACTTTATATTTTCCCCTAAAGGGTTTTAAAGAAATCTTCCAAATTAATTCTCTTATTTGGTCGATAGAAATTTGGTTTTTAATCGGCTTAAGGTAAAAAAAATCTGGATGGTTTTCTAAAGATGAATTTAAAATTAAAGAAGAAAATTCAAAGGCAATTCTCCTTTTGCCCAATTTTTCTTTACCGCAAAACAAAAACGCATGGGGGATCTTCCCTGAATCTAAAATCTCTTTTAAAAGTTTAATTTGTCTTTCGTGTCCTAAAATCATTTTTTTGTCATCAAAACCTTTTTGTAGATATCTAAACTCTCTAAAATTTTCCCAGTTCCCTTGCCAACGCAAAGCATCGGTTCTTCTGCTAAAATCACCGGAATTCCGATAGATTTTTCCAAAAGCTCTGGAAGGTTTCTTAAAAGAGACCCTCCGCCCGTTAAAACCAGCCCTTTTTCCATAATGTCTGCTGACAATTCTGCTGGAGTTTCCCTCAAAGTAATTTTTATTATTTGAATTATTTCAGCCAAAACATCAGAAATTGCCTCGCAAACTTCGTTCGATGAAATTTTGATATTCCTTGGAAGCCCAGAGATCAAATCCCTTCCCTTAATTTCTAAATCGAGGGGTTCTTTCTCGAACGTCGCAGTTCCAATTCTGATTTTTATTTCTTCTGCGGTTTGCTCTCCGATGGCTAAATTATGTTTTTTCTTTATGTATTCAGAAATTGCCAAGTCAATTTTATCTCCTCCAATCCTAACTGAGTTCGAAGTAACAATCCCTCCCAAAGAAATCACCGCCACCTCGGTCGTCCCTCCGCCAATATCAACTACCATATTTCCAGAGCAAGATTCGATCGGAATCCCAGCCCCAATGGCTGCCAAAATCGGTTCTTTAACTAAAAAAACTTCCTTGGCTCCTGCTCCCAATCCTGCCTCAATCAACGCCCTTCTCTCTGTTGAAGTCGCTCCTGCTGGAACTCCAATAAGGATCTCGGGTTTTAAAAAGGAAAAAGAGCCGAGGGTCTTTTTCAAAAAATATCTGATCATTGCCAAAGTCACTCTAAAATCTGCGATCACTCCGTCTTTTAATGGTCGGTAAATTCTGATAGTATCTGGAGTCCTCCCTAACATTTCTTTTGCGTTTTGTCCAACTGCCAAAATTCTGTTTTCGGGGATGGAAACTGCCACTACCGAGGGTTCTTTAAAAACAACCCCTTTTTTCGGAATAAAAACAACGGTGTTACAAGTTCCCAAATCAATTCCTATTTTTCTTACAATCATAGCTTTATTTTAAAAAATTCAAAAAAATTTGGCAATCTGATAGAATAGAAAAATGAAAAATTGGCAAAGAAAACTCCTCTTTTCCTTCTTTTTTTCTCTATTCTTAATTTTCGGGCCAATTTTGGTTTTTTATTCTCTGGGATACCGATTCGATTTTGAAAAAAAGAAGATAACAAAAACCGGAGGGATTTTCATAAAGGCCTTACCAAAGGAAGTGATAATTTCGATCGACGGGAAAAAAAGGAAAACCGATCCTATCTTTGGGTCGGTATTAATAGAAAACCTTTTACCAAAAAAGTACAAAATCAGGGTTGAGAAGGATGGCTATCTTTCCTGGGAAAAAGAATTAGAGGTTGAAGAAGGAAGAGTTGCAGAAATAAAAAGTTTAGTGTTGTTTCCTAAAAATTTAAATTTTTATCAACTCTTAAGCAACGTTGATAATTTTTGGAGTTTGCCAAATCAAAAGGAATTAATTTTGAAGGAAACCGAAAACGGAAAGTGGGCTTTGAAAATTTATTCTTTAGACAAAAAAATAAAATCTCATTTGGTAAATCAAGACGATTTTGGAAAGGAGGCTGAATTTTTAAACCTCGATTTTGGAGAGGAACCAGATCAAGTTGAAATTCAAGTTAAAATCAAAGAAAGTATAAAAAATTTTGTTTTAAATTTGAGAAAACCATCTCAAATCAGGGAAAAAGAAGAAATTAAAACTCCCGAAAACGTTCTTTGCTTTAAAAAAGTAAACGGAGATTTTTATTCTTTCGAAAAATCAGGATATCTTTTAAAGAATGAAGAAAGATTAAACAGAGAACCGCTCGAGGGAATTGAAAGTTGCCAGTTGAAAATTTTTGGCGGTCGAATTTTTTTAGAAGCCAGCGGAGAGTTATATTTTCTGAAAGAGGGTAAACTCGAAAAAATTTTTGAAAACTTAAGGGAGATTAAGGCATCGCCTAATTCAACAAGGCTTGTGATCTTCTCCGATTACGAAATTTGGATTTTTGAGGGAGAAAAAATTGAATTTCTGAATAGATTTTCAGAAAAAATTGAAAACTTCGATTGGGTCAATGACGATTACTTAATTTTTCTTTCCCAAAATAAAATAAAAGTTTCTGAAATTGACAAAAGAGATAAACTCAACGTTTATGAACTCTCGGATTTTTCCGGAGAAAAACTCTTCTTTAGTTTTTTAAATAAAAAAATCTATATCCAAAGAGGAAATCAAATTTTTGAATCGGACCCTTTATTGAGATAATTCTTCCAACTTTTCAATTTCCCTTTTTAATTTCTCCCAAGAAATTTCCTTTTCTCCAGCAATTTTGCAAATTTCAGAAAATTCGCATTTTTGACACTGCCAATTATTGGGCCAATCAGCCAACCTTATCGGAACTACGTCGGATTCAATTTTCTCTTTTAATTTTGAAAACCAATTTAAAACCCTCTCTACTAAGTTCTGGTCGTAATCGAAAACAAATTCGGTAATTTCTTGAGTGTCTTTATTCAAGTAAAGTAAAATTCCTTTTTTTATTTTGAAATAATGAAGGTAGAGTTGGAGTTGGTTGATATGGTCTGGGAGAGGAAGTTTTTTAGAGTTGATTTTCCCAGAAATACTTTTTATTTCTAAAACATAAGGGATTCCGGGTTCAATTTTCTCTTCCAAATCAATTCCCAGATCAGAAAAGGTCTTATCAGTAAAAGAAACAATTGCATCAGCCCTTCCTGTGATTAATTCTTGAGGGGGAATTTGAATTTCAGTCGCTCTGACAATTCCTAAAGAAAGAAGATGTCTTAAAATCCTTTGTTGAATTACCTCCCCCTCCTCAAAAACCCTCAACCTCTCAGGTTCAATTTCCTCTGCCGGCACTTTCTTAAATCTAAAAAAAATCATCCGAGGACATTTACCGGCCTCGCTGATAAAAAATCTTATCCTCCCTTTGTCCTTTCTCCTTTTTTCTTTTTCTCTTTCGAGATAAAATTTATCGATTAACTCCTTTAACATCTTCAAACATTTTAACCAAGAATTTTTAAAAAATCAACCAAATAAAAATTACACCAAATCAAAAAATTGATTCTCCCATATTTTAATGCGCATAAATCACCTGCGGTCGCAGTAATTTTATGTAAAGGGATTAAATTTGTTAAAATTTGAGACGGCCGTCAGATTTTGTAACCAGATTATCAAAAAATCAATCTTTCTACAAAGATAATATCTGACATCGTGTGTCAGGTTTTAGACGAGAAAATGACTTACTAAATAGCAAATACATTCTTTTCTTTATCTTTATGTTATCGACAGAATCATTTATTTTAAAAACTCTGTGGCTTATTTAAAATAAATTATTTTAACATAACCATCTCCTCCTGGAGCACCATTATGATTACAGTTCCATCCACTACCTCCACCTCCTCCACCACTACCTCGAAATCCTGGGGTAGATGAATAACAATCTGGCATGTAGTAACCATCACCACCATATCCACCACCACCATTTCCGCCATCACCAAAAGGAGAAGCAGCACCTCCTCCCCCACCATATACTTCTCCGCCTTTTCCTCCTATTTTAATAAAAGAACTTCCGTCGGATGACTCAAACCCGGGTTGCCCACCACTGACCTCATTTAATCCTCCATTCCCACCAACACCTACACCTACTTTTCCTTTTTGTGCATAGAATCCTGCACTTTGATATTCTGATATTGGTTTTGTTAACCATCCGTATCCCATTTTTTCTACTAACCAATTCTTATCATCTACCAATGCATTTTCTCCACCACCACCTCCAACTAAATTCAAAAGAATTCCTGATTTACTTCCCTGGATTACCGTATTCTCTCCATTGCCACCGAATTTGGTTATAACGTCCCAAGCACTATTAACCTCTGGACCTCCACTTCCACCTTTTCCTACTTTAATTGTCAAAGTTTCACCTGGTGAAACATTTAACACTTCTCCTAACACAAATTCACCAGCCCCTCCTCCACCTCCTCCACCGACGGCAAACGAACCACCTCCTCCGCCTCCTCCCCCAGCAACGGCCCATACTAAAATTTTCGTTACTCCTTGTGGTACCTGCCAATTATAAGTACCTGCAGAAGTAAATTCAACTACTTCGAAACCAACGCTTCCTCCTATCGCCCAATTATCTTTACAATCACCCTTTATACAAAGTCTTTGACCGTTTATATCACCTGCAACATCAAGTTTATAAGAGGGTGTCGTCGTCCCGATGCCGACGTTGCCATCTCCACTAACAACAAAAAGGGGTTCTTCCATTACCTCATATTTTGCACTTACTACTTTAAACAACAAGGATTTATACACATCGTAGCAAACATCCCCAGTAGGATTATTAGTTTCCCAAGAATTTTCACAGTCTCTTTTGCCCGAGTCTTTATCACAATCACATCTTGGCGATTGACGACCAGAGAGAGTCTCATCGGTATATTTAAAAATACGTCGAGCCACTTGTAATTTACCTAATGGCAAGGTTGTTCCACCAACATTAACATTGCTTCTAAAAACCGCAGTGCTTGATACATCTAAAACTCCATTAATTCCTAACCCCCCATTTTTTAATTGTGTGACATCTCCCACGTTTATTGGGGCTGGAACGTTTCCTTGAGGAGGAGGTTGCGTTGGTTCTTGCCAAGCGTAAATAACTAAAGCCATTATCAGAGCAGAAAATAAAATTACTGGTAAAGATTCGATTAATACTCTTTTGACTTTCTCTTTCATATTTTATTGTTGTAAGTTGTAAAGTTGTTTTTCGACCTTTATTTTTGTTGCTCTCTTAATTTTTCAATTTCCTTTAGTTGCTCTTGTGGTGGTTTTTGAAGAAGGGGAGATTGTTTCCTCATTCCTTCAATCTCTTTTAGTTGTTCTTGTGGTGGTTTTGTAGTAGGAGGGTTTTCTTGTCTTAGTTTTTCAATTTCTTTCAATTGTTTCTCTGCCTCGGTTTCTTCTTTTTTTGGCGCTGGAACTTCTTTTTTCTCTCCCTTCTTAATTTTAAACAAGTAAAACCAAAAACTCAACAAAAACAAAATCAAAATTAAAACCAAAATTGAAATTAAAAATAAAAACTTTCTACTTTTTAAACTTCCCATAATTCAATTTTATTTTCTGGGAAAATTCCGTCAATATTTTTAAATAAAAAATCAGTTTGGTGGTTCATTACTTCTCGATCGTCGTGATAACGAACCACTTTGATTTTAGGCTCTAGGCTCTAGGCTCTAGGCTCTAGGTGTTAGGTGTTGGTAATGAAAAGTTAAGGAGAGGTTTTTCACAATTTCACAATTTCACAATTTCACAATTTCACAATTGTGAAAAAGTGAAATTCTTGAATTATCAAAATTGTAACAAAATATTGCGATCGCCACATTTTGTAACACTTGTTCACTGTTTTATTACTCATTGTTTAATTGCTCGCTGCTTTATTGTTCGTTGTTCGCTACCTTAAAAATCCGGCTGATAAGCCGGAAAAAATTCCTTGAAATTAATTCTCCGCCTGTGGCGCTCTACCTTACCTCTTTTGCCACTGGGGTGCTCTTCTGGCTCTTTTGAGTCCTGGTTTTTTCCTTTCTTTAACTCTTGGGTCCCTTCTCAAAAATCCTGCTTTTTTTAATTTTTTTCTAAATTCTTCTTTAAAAGAAACCAAGGCTCTGGCCAAACCCAGTCTTATTGCCTCAGATTGAGCCACTAACCCTCCCCCCTTTACCTGAACCAAAACCTTGAACCTGTCTTCTAAGTTTAAAAGTTCGAGAGGGGCTTTGGCGGTCTTTTGCAATTCAAAAAGAGGAAAGTATTTTTCCAGTGGCTTTTCATTAACAAAAAAATGGGTGTCTTTTCCTTTGAAAATTTTAACAACTGCAATTGCCGATTTTCTCCTTCCGATCCCTTTCCAAAAATTTTTTTCTTTTTTCATTTTATTCAAACTTTAACCTTTTGATCATTTTTTTTCTCAACCTATTTTTAGGAAGCATTCCATAAACTGCCTTTTTTAAAAGAAATTCTGGTTTTTCTTGGAAAATTTTTTTTATCGGAATTTCTTTTAATCCGCCAAGATATCCAGAATGGCGATAGTATTTTTCTTTTTCAAGTTTTTTCCCCGTAATTTTTATTTTTTCTACATTTTTTACAATCACAACATCGCCCATATCTTTCGATGGATCATAATTTGGCTTGTGTTTTCCCATTAGTAAAATTGCAATCTCGCTTGCTATCCTTCCAAGAACTTTACCCGTTGCATCAATGGTATGAATTTTTCTTTTCATTTTACCAATTCAATTATTGCCATTTTTGCCCCGTCGGATTTCCTTTGTCCCAACTTCAAAATTCTTGTGTATCCTCCTTTCCTTTCTTTATATCTTGGTCCAATTTCATCAAAAAGTTTTTTTATCACATCCTTTGCAAAAAACCTTGCCACGTACCTAATGTTTGACAAATTTTTTTCCTTTGCCCTTTCAATAAATCTCTCAGCAAAAGACCTCAATTCCTTTGCCTTTGCCTCAGTAGTTTCTATTCTTTCTTTCAAAAAAAGTTCCCTGGCTAAAGATTTTAGCAATGCCTTCCTTTGATCTCTTTTCCTACTTAGTTTTCTTCCTTTTTTCCTTTTCCTCATGTTTTTCAAGATTTTCTTTCAAAAAGGAAAATTGATTGATCAAAATTTCGGAAGCTTTCAAAAAGGCCTCTTCAGGAGTAATAGTTCCATCGGTTTCGATTTCTAAAAACAACCTATCAAAATCTGTCCTTTCCCCAACTCTCATATTTTCAGTTCTGATTGCCACCCTTTTTACTGGAGTGAAAATTGCATCGACAGGTATTACCCCAATTTCAAGTTTCTCTTTCCTTTTCCTTTCTCTTGGCAAATATCCAACTCCTTTTTCAACTAAAATTTCCATTTCAAGCTTTGCATTCTTTGAAGTTAAAGTAGCAATGTGGCAATCTGGGTTTACCAATTCCAACTGGGCTGGCAATTCAAAATCAGAACCCTTCACCTCCTTTTCCCCTTTTACCTTCAAAGTCGCCCTTTGGGGCTCTTCCCCTATCATTTTGAACCTCAGTTGCTTTATGTTGAGCATTATCGTTATCACATCTTCCAAAACTCCAGGAATTGTCGAAAATTCATGAGAAACTCCTTTAATTTTCATTTGAGTTACCGCCGCTCCTTCCAAAGATGAAAGCAAAACCCTCCTCAAAGCATTTCCGATCGTCACTCCATAGCCAGGATAGAGGGCTTCGATTTCAAATGTGGCTTTGTTTTTTTCTTTTTTTGAAATTTTTGGTTTTTGTGGTAATGGGATCATAAATCGCGAATATTTACGAATTTGGCCACAAATCTCACGAATTAGATATTAGTGAAATTCGTGTTCATATTCGGGTGGATTAGCGAGAATAGTACTCAAATATCGCAGAAACCTCAACTGGTGGCGCCACTTCTTCAACCTTTGGCTCTGCTATTACCTTTCCTTCAAATTTCTCAGGATCCAAGGACAACCAACTTGGCACTGGATGCTTTTTCAATTTTTCTTTTAAATCTTTAAAAATGACCTTTTTTGATTTTTGTGGCTTTAGTGAAATCACGTCTCCAACTTTCAAGAAAAAAGAGGGAATGTTTACGGGCTTTCCGTTGACTAAAAAAAATTTATGCGATACCAGTTGCCTTGCCTGATCTCTTGAACTTGCAAAACCTAATCTATAAATAACATTATCCAATCTTTTTTCCAAGTTTTGAATTAATAACACAGAGGCGTCTTCGACCTTCCCTCTCTTGTCTAAAATTTCCTTTACATATTTTTTAAGTTGCCTCTCTTCTAAATTATACCAGTATTTAAGCTTTTGTTTCTCTGTTAATTCCCTTTTGTATTCAGAAGGAGGAGTGGACCTTCTCTTTCCCTTTTGGCCCGGGGGATAAGGTCTTTTGACCATCGCACACTTTGGAGAAAGGCATCTTTCTCCCCTTAAAAAAAGTTTTACACCAATTCTTCTGCAAATTCTACATTTTTGCTTAAACATTTTTGCAAATTTTTGCTAATTTGCATCCGCGAATATTCGCGAATTTTAAATTCGTGCAAATTAGCGATTAAACTCTTCTCACTTTTGGTGGTCTTGGACCATCGTGGGGTATCGGTGTAATATCTTTGATTGAAACTATGTTCAACCCTTTCGCCCCCAAGGTTCTCAAGGCAGATTCTCTTCCCGCTCCAACCCCTTTGATTAAAACCTCGACCTTTTCAAACCCAATCTGTTTTGCAGCTTCGGCAGCACCTTCAGCCGCTTTCGATGCTGCATAAGGAGTTCCTTTTTTTGTCCCTGAAAAACCGACCTTTCCAGCAGAAGTCCAGTATAAAACATTTCCCTTGCTGTCAGTTAAGGTAATGATGGTATTATTATAAGAAGAAAAAATATAAACTTTCCCCTCTAACACTCTCTTAGGGCTTTTGAGTTTTATTTCTTTTCCGATTTTTTCTAACCTTTCTGCTTCCTTTATTAATTCATCTTTACTTTTTACTGCTACCCTTTTTTTCCCCATATTTTTTTAGTTTGTTTAGTCGTTAGTCGTTTAGTTGTAAAGTCAATTTTAGGTTGGTTGTGGTGGTGGTTTTCTTCCACTTCCCACTGTCCTTCTTACATTTCCCCTAACCGTTCTTGTATTAGTTCTGGTTCTTTGTCCCCTCACTGGTAATCCTTTAATATGCCTTAATCCTCTCCAGCAACCAATATCTTTTAATTTTTTAATATTCATTAATTTTTCCCTTTTTAATTCTCCTTCTATTTTATAGTTTTTTTCGATAATTTCTTTTAATCTATTTAATTCGTCTGGTTTTAAATCTTTTGCTTTTAATTCAGGATTAATTTTTACTTCCCTCAAAATTTTCCAACTCAAAGAACGTCCTATTCCATAAATATAGGTTAGAGCAATCCATATTTTTTTGTTTTCTGGGATTTCAACTCCCGCAATCCTTGGCATGAATTTAGCTTTTTAGCTTGTTAGCTGATTAGCTTATTAGGAAATTTGCTAAAAAGCTAATAAGCTACTTCCTAATAAGCTGAATTATCCTTGCTTTTGTTTATGCTTTGGGTTTTCGCAAATTACATAAACTCGTCCTTTCCTTCTGACGATTTTACATTTTTTACAAATTTTTTTTACCGATGGCCTTACCTTCATAATTTCTCAGCGATTATTTTTTGTTCTTTCAACGCTCTTTCTTTGATAAATGGTTTAAGGGTTTCATACTCTACTAAATCTACTTTTTTCCTAAGAATTTTTTCGATTTCCAATTTAAGACCAATAAAATCAAGCAGGCTAATGTTCTTTCCGATCTTAACTAAAATATCAATGTCACTCCTCTTTTTACTTTCTCCTCTAGCAAAAGAACCAAAAATAGCCGCTTTTTTCACCCCATAGCGTCTTAGAATAGGAATAATTTTCTTTTTTAGGACTCGGATCTTTCTTTTCATAAATTTCTATTTATTCGTATATTCGAAAGAGATTCGTTATTCGTTGATATTATTTTCTCCTTATTATTCTCCCCCTTTTTTCATCGTAAGGTGAAATTTCAACTTCGACCTCATCCCCGGGAAGTATTTTTATTTTATAAATTCTCAATTTTCCAGCAACGTGACACAAAATTTCCTTTCCATCTTCTAATAAAACTTTAAAGTTTGCGTTGGGCAAACTCTCAATTATTTTTCCTTTTTTTACTATTCTTTTTTGAGTAATCATTTAGTTTATCAAAAGGAGAAATTTTAGTCAATGACGGGGTAAGAAATTTCAATTTTGTTTATATCGTCGGGAATTCTTTTTACCCAAAAGGGAAAAACTTCAATTTTGGTTTTTGAGATTTCATTTTGGTTTAAAAGGAAAAATTTTGTCTCTTCTAAAGTTTTTCCAGCAATTCCTTTTTTAATTATCAAAGAATCCAATTTTGGAAAAACCATTCCAGAAATTTTTAACTGAAAGGTCGCCTTTCCCAATTCAAAATTTCTAACTTCTTCCTTAATCTCGGTTTTAAGAGAAGGTAAATGAATCTCTTTGTCTTTCTGAATTTTCGAACTAAGATATTCTTTTGCAAACCCTGAAAGGTCTTTCTTTGAAAAAACTATTGTTTTAATTTTTACTTTAATTTGAAAGTCAAAATTTTCCTTTTCCTCTCCTTCCTTTACCGACGTGTTTTTTTCTAAAACTGAAATTTCAACATTATCTTCTGAAAAAGAAAAGTCATTCTCGATTTTGCTTTTTAAAATTTCTTTTGCCTTTTGATTCGCCAAATTTATCAATTCTTTTTCTGCTCTTTCAAGATCTTCTTTTGTAACAACCGAAAATTCCCCTCCTCCTTTCATGGGTTGGAAAGATTTTCCATAATACTTGAAATACCTCGGGCTCCCTTTGAGGGCAACGACTGAAAAATCTGAGGGACCAATGTTGTATTGCGTCCCCCCCTCTGCCGCAACCACGGGAACATCAACAAAAGAAGCCTCAATTTTTCCGTTTTTGATTTTTGCCCCGGGGATATAAATTTTATCTTTCGATTTGAATAATTTCCCATCTGAAGAAACAAACCTCGTCCCTTCTTTCCAAACTTCATCTTGGGTAGTGTATTCGTTAAACAACCTAATTATCCCCTCTGCCTTTTTCAAAATTTTTCCCGAGGAATTAAAAGAATTCGAAAATGTCTCTTCAATTTCAAGTATTTTACCCGGAATTATTTTTTTGTCTAAATTAGGGCTTTGGGCGTTGGTATCGATAGTGATCGTTTCAACAAAACTAACTTCATCGGTTTTAGGCCAAATTTTAATTTCGGCTTTTGAGAAGTTAAAAGAAAGAGTAAAAATTGCAATTACAACCAAAACAAAAATGAGAAAGAGAAAATTTTTTAAAGAAATTTTGGGAAACGTTATTTTTGGAAAACGAATTTTCAATCGCGATTTTTTCTCAACGGCCGGCAGTTTCTCTACCTTCAACGTTTCCTTCTTTACCAATTTTAATTCTTTTTTGGGTTTCTCTTTTTTTGGTGGAGAAATGTCGAATATTTTTTGGGGCATTGTTTTATTTTACCAAAATTGCATAAATCCTTCTAATGCCTCTTCCTGCAGATTCTTCCTTTTTAATTTTAAAAATTCCCAATTCAGAAGTTCTTTTGACGTGGGGACCTGCGCAAATTTCCTTTGAGAAATCACCGATTGTATAAACCGTTACCATCTCTGGATATTTTTCTTTAAAGAAGGCTAAAGCACCAGATTTTAGAGCATCTTTCAAGTTCATTTCCTCTCTGTTTACTTCAAGGTCCTCTTTAATTTTTTGATTAACTAAACCTTCAACTTTTTTAATTTCCTCTTCTGTCAATTTCCTATCAAAAGAAAAATCGAACCTCAATCTTTCTGGAGTGATATCAGATCCCATTTGTCTCACTTTTTCACCCAAAATTTCTCTTAAAGCTGCGTGGAGCAAATGAGTGGCGGTGTGCAATTTTATCATATTATAATCAGTTACTTTTCCAACTCCTCCAAATTTTTTCTCTGCTCCAACCCTTGAAATTTCTTGATGTTTTTTAAACCTCTCTTTAAAATCTTTTTCGTTAACCTCTAATCCTTCCTCTTTTGCAATTTCTTTTGTTATTTCCAAGGGAAACCCATAACTTTGGAACAAATCAAAGACTATTTCCCCTGGTAAAATCTTTTCATTTTTCAATTTGCAATTTGAAATTTGCAATTTTATTTTTTTCAAACCTTTCTCTAAAGTTTTTTCAAACTTTTCTCTCTCCCCTTCAATCACTGTTAAAACATCAGCTTGCCTTGATAAAACTTCAGGATAAACATTTTTGTAAATCTCAATCACTTTCTTTGCAGCCTCTATCATAGAATTCTTTGGCAAATTCAAAATTTTTGAATGCAAAATCGCTCTCCTCAGAATTCTTCTTAAAACATATCCCCTCTCAACGTTCGATGGCAAAATCCCCTCTGAAATCAAAAACACAGCGCCTTTTATATGATCTGCAATTATCCTTTGGCTGCGAATGTTAGAAGTTTGATGTTCGATGTTAGATGTTGAAAGGACTTTAATAATCGGCTCGAAAAGATCAGTTTCAAAAACTGAATTTTTGTTTTGAGAAATCATTGCCAATCTTTCCAGGCCCATTCCAGTGTCAACTCCTTTTTGTTTTAATGAGATCAATTTTCCTTCTCTGTCTTTGTAATATTCATTGAAAACCAAATTCCAAACTTCGATTCCGTTAACATAAATTTCGGTCGTCGGACCGCAAGGACCCTCAAGTCCTGTTGGCCCCCAAAAATTATCCTCTCTTGAGCATTTTTTTATTCTTTCTTTTGAAATTCCCAATTTTTGCCAAATTTCAAAAGATTCTTTATCTTCTGGCACTTCCTCGTCTCCCTGAAAAACAGTAAAAAATGCGTTAGAAAGAGGTAATTTTAATTCTTCAAATAAAAACTGGTAGGCAAACTCAATTGCTTCTTTTTTAAAATATCCTCCAAAAGAAAAATTCCCCAGCATTTCAAAAAATGTCAAATGTCTTTCATCTCCTACTTCCGCAATGTCTGAAGTTCGAAAACATTTTTGGCAGGAAGCAACGTTTTTACCAAAAGGACAAGGTTCCCCTAAATAATAGAGTTTGAATTGTTGCATTCCGGCAGTAGTAAACAAAACGGAAGGGTCTGCCGGAATTAAAGAAGAAGGAGGAACGATTTTGTGTCCTTTTTTTTCAAAAAATTCCAGAAAAATTTTTCTCAATTGAGAAGATTTCATAAAGTATATTCTATAATAGCGAAAAAATGGAAGGAAGGTCAAACCCAATAACTAATAATGCCAATTCTGACTTTGCAAATTCTCTTGTAAATTCTCTAATAAGAATTTTGGGGGTCAAATACGAGTTTTTGACCCGCAAAAATGATGATAAACTCCCATTAGTTAATTTTTTCTTCTACTTTCATTATTATGATAAATTTTCCTAAAAACTAGAAAAAATTTGCATCAACAACCCTTCCAAAAATCACTTTGGCATAAAGTCACTGCGGTCGCAGTCAGTTTATGCCACTTAATTTTTATTTGAAAGTTTGAGGGATAAGATTTAAAAAATAAGGAATAAAATAAAAAAATCAAATCTTTGTAATTCGAACTTCACGACTTCATGAATTCATGAATTCATGAAATGTGAAAATATCGCGTTCTCGGAGTATTTAATTTTCTTAAAAACAATTCAGGATCCAAGCCCTAAAACCAACTGGGATTTTATCATAAAAGAGGAAAAACAGAACTATATAATGTTATATAGTTCTGTTGGATGAAATGAAAAAGGGAAAGACGTTATCCAAGTGATTTGACAACTTAATTTTTCATTTTGAGGCCTAAATTTAACCTTCACGAGTACCTGTCCGCAACAGTTGAAGCAGCAAAGGACTCTGGTTTTATTTTTGGTTCAAAACCATTTCCTCTGATTAACCCAATCACTTCTTTTACCATATCCTTTGTCGCTCCGTTTTCTCCAATATCCGCATGAATATAACGAAATTGATAATTATATTTTTTTCCCTGGATTTTTTCTTTTAAGGCTTCTCTTAAATTAAGCGCTAACTGACATGAAAGAAAAACCTCTTCTAAAATTCTTTGTTTTAAATTATAAAACTTTCGATTTTGGTAGTGCACTTTTTTCAAAAAAAATCTTCCCCCCTCTCCCACTCTTAAAACGACGATTGCCACTGGAAAATTGGGGTCTTCTCCAGAAGAAGAATCACAACCAACGATAACATCATAAAATTTCTCTGGTTTTTCAGAGATGTAAGAAAGTATCTCATTAACTACACCCTCAAGACTCAAATTTCCCTTAGTGGGGTTAAAAAATTTTCCGTTCAAAATCTCTAACATAATATTAATAGATATTAACAAATTCTAAGAAGTAAATCAACGCTTTAGATTTTTTTTAGAATCTCAATAAATTCCTTTCGGTTCAAAGATGCACCCCCGATTAAAAGACCATCAAAGCCAATTTCAATATAATCGTTGGCATTTTGAGAATTAACAGAACCGCCATAGAGAATGAGTGGCTGAGTGAGCAAGTGGCTGAGTGATTGAGTGAGTTTCTTTAAAAAAGTCAAAACTTCTTTTGCATCTTCTGGTTTGCAAGGATTTCCAGTTCCAATCGCCCAAACGGGTTCGTAAGCAATGATTAAGTGATCAAGTGGCTGAGTGGCTGAGTGAATAAGTGATTGAGTGGATAAGTGGCTGAGTGATTTAGTTAATTGTTGCTTTAAAACCTTAATTGTCTTTCCTTTTTTTCTTTCTTCAAGAGTTTCCCCGATACACAAAATCGGTTTTAATTTTGCCTTTATCGCCGCCTTTATTTTTTTATTTATCATTTCGTCAGTTTCCCCTAAAATTTTTCTTCTTTCTGAATGTCCAACGATTACATATTGACATCCCAAATTCTTTAGCATTCTTGGAGAAATTTCTCCAGTAAAAGCTCCTTTTTCTTCCCAAAAGAGATCTTGAGCACCTAAATTAGTTTTTAGTTGATAGTTTTTAGTTTTTAGTGATTTTGATAATGACTCTAAATAAACGAATGGAGGACAGATAATTATTCTAACATTCTGCAGAATATTAGAATGTCGTTTGATCCAACTTTTGATCGAATTGAAAAGTTTTTTTGCTTCGTTCAAGCTTTGGGGATTCATTTTCCAATTGGCAACGATTAACTTTTGCATGATAAATAAATTTGAAAATCACTTAAAAAGCTTTAATCAATATTTGCACATTTGCGAAAATTTTCGCAAATGTGAAAGTGTCCATTTTTGAATTTTTTGATTTCGATGCGAGCATAGAACAAATTATATCACTTTCTTTTTAACATTTTAATTTCTTTTATCAAAATGAAAAGTAAAGCAGAAAAAGAAAAAATTGCAGGAATGATTATTGAGGGTGTAGTAATCATTTCTTTTAAACTTGCCAAAAGAAATGGGAGAAAATTTTGAGGCAGTGCTTGAATTTCTCTTTTTATTTCTTTATTACCCTCTGGAATTTCTCTTTGAGCCTCTTTTTCCTTTGGTTTTTCAATTTTTAAAATTTTTGTTATTTTCTCTGGTTTTTTTATTTCTTGAATGATTTCATTTTGAGGGAGTTCGATCTCTTTCTCCTCTATCTTTTCTTCCTCTGAAATTTTCTTTTCTGCCCCAAAATAAACAAAACCTCCAGGAGGCGGAGGAGATAAAATTTTAATTGTTGTAGTGGCAGTAGAAGAAGTCATTCCATCATCAACTGTTAAAGTAACTAAATATTCTCCAGGAGTTTGATAAATGTGAGTGGGTTTTTTATCTGTGCTTGTAACTCCATCGCCAAAATCCCAAACAAAAACTAGAGGGTCATCGTTTGGATCAAAAGATTGCGAACCATCGAATAAAATTTCTTGGCCAAGATAACCTTCAGAGGGAGCTAAAATTTTTGCTTTTGGTTCAAAATTCACTCCTGCTCCCCCATTTTCAAATCCCAAAATTGCAAAATATTCTTTTCCTTCATGTTCGGTAATTGTTAATGTCATCTCATAAGTTGTAGTTTGGCATGTGCTCGTTACTGTCTCTCCCAAAACTAAATCAACCCTGCATTTGCATCTCGGATTTATCTCTTCCATACTTTTTGCCAAGGGACAAACATAAACTTTTCCTTCTTTTGCAGGAAGGTTTTGGGCTAAAGTGAAAATGGGAAAAATTAGCAAAAAGAAAATTAAATTTTTTATTTTATTCATGTTCTGCCTCTTTTTTAGAAATAATTTTAAAATTCTTTTTAACATCGAAAACTAAAATTTCTAACTTTTCTTCATCTTCTTTTTTAATGATCAAAGTTAATTTTTTTCCATCTCGAGACCAATTCGCTTTTGTTTTCTCAACTAAATGGGAAGGGAATTCTGGAAGTTTTCTTTTTAAAGTAAAAACTATATTTCCAAATCTATCTCCGATTGTAATTCCATAAAACCCGCTTGCCAAATTGTATGCCAAGATATATTTTTTATCTGGCGACCATTCATAATTGACCCCAAAATTTAGATTTGTTTCTTTTTTTGTTTTCAAATCAATGATTTTAAGGAGCTGGCATTCTGTTCCGCAATTTATATAGATAGCAATTTCATCTGGAAAAATCCATTCCCAACCAAAAAGATGATAATCGGTTTTTAAAATCTCTTCCTCTTTTTTATTTTGAAGGTCGTAAATCATTAAAGTAAAGTAATTTCCCCAGTATTCTTTACTTTCTGGAGAAAAAATCGATTTACTAAAAAGGTGTCTTAAATAACCAATTTTCTTTCCATCTGGCGAAATTTTAAGATCGCTTTTTTCAAATCCATCCTTTGTCAATTGAATTTTTTTCTTCCCAAAAATTTCATAAATTTCATTATTTTCGACGACAAACTGAGATTTTTGCTTTTTGCATTCTAAAAAGAAAAAAATAAAGGCTCCCAGAATTAACAAAAGTAAAATGATGAAAAATTTTCTTTTCATTATTTATAAAATTTCAAATTATCGATCTGACAAACAAATTTCATTTCATCAGCCCAACTTGGATGAGAACTTATATCATGATAATGGGTAGCATCATCTATTGGATTTTCAATTTCGCCTTTTATTATTTTTCGAGCAACTTCGTAACATTCATACCATGCTTTCGCTTCCAAAAGTGGATTTATTAGATAAGGAAAATTGGGATCTTTTTGATTAAAACAACTAAATTGAAAAGGTTGCAAAATTACTTCATGATAAGATTTTTCCCATTTTAAAACTCTATTTTTTACTACCCAGCCCACTCCTGTTTTAGCCTCCCTCGATGCTCCTCTTGTTTCTCCAAAAATTACCCTTGCCAAAATTATTTCTTCTGGGTCATCATAAAAATTTCCTGTCCACTCAGGAGAATCAACAGTGGGAATTTTTTTCAAAATTATTTTTATTTCTTTCACTTTTGGTGATCTATCTGCCCAAAGTTCAATGTAATGAATTTCAGGTTTTAAATTTAATTCTCTTTCAAAAACTTTTTCTTTTCCTTTTAAAACTCTCCCGCACCAATACCAATTTCTGTGAGATTTTGGTTCTTCGTTTTTTTGAATTTCGCCATCGATAATCAATTTTAAATCTGAATCGTCCTTTTTGAATATAGAAAATTTCTTTCCTTCTTCTGCCGACGCCTCAATTTTTAATGCCTTGATTGGCAAATTAACTAAAATAATTGTTAGCCACTGCCTTCTGTTTCCATCTTGAATTGGGTAGTTATCTCTTGGTAAAAAAGAAATTTCTGATTCTTCGATTTGATAAATTCTAATTGATTCAAGAAAAGGAGATTGACCTGCTAAAAAATTTAAATTGTGAATTCCTGATGAAAGATGAATTACAAAAAAGTTAGTTTTCTTTAATCCTTTCAAATTATTTCCAACCCAGGCAACTGATTTTTTAGAAAAAGAAAGCCCATCAATTTTTACTGATAACTCATCGTCATTAAAAAAGCTTTTCAAAAAATTCTGCCACCAAGATTTACAAGATGCCAAAATCTCAATCCCATAAATTCCCTCTTTTTCAACTTCAAAACTCCAACTAAACTCCTTTCCTTTTAATCTCAAATCAAGTCCTTCTTCTTTAATTAGTTTCATCTTTTTAAATTAGTTTAAAAAATTATTTCCTAAAATTCCATTCCGCATTTGCGCAAAGACGCTGAGCGTCTTTTAAGCCACGCTAATCGTAACAAAACTAAAATTCTTGAATTTTTATTTTTACACTTCCACATTTCATGAATTCATGAATTCGTGAAATGTCGAAATCTTAAATTTTGCTAACTCTTCATCTAAGAAAATAATATAGCGGAACTATTAATCCGATTAAACATAAAATAATCCCTGCAATGGCAAATTTCTTTTTTGTGGATTTTAAACCTAATATCCCAAAAATTAGACCAATTATTGCAGTCGAAGGTGCTATCCAATAAAAAATCAATTCTAATCCAGGTAATACCATTGGCAAACTCTTTAAATAAGTTAATAATTCTACAATTACAATTGGTAAAACGGTGGAGGCTCCACTAATAATGCCAAATATAAATGAGGAGATTGCTTTTCCTCTTGAATCGAATTTAGTTTCGGGAGTAAATTTATTTATCATTTTTGAACATATTCTTATTATTCCCCGACCTTGGATTTTAATTATTTATTTCGGAATAAAAAGAATTTTTTCTTTTTCTATTACGTTAGGCCATTCAGGCATATAAAGAATTGATTTTTTAGTATTTAGATCAATATCGGCTTTCATATTACTTAAATCTATATCCTTAATAGCTTGCTCAAAATGAACTGTAATTATTCCAACCGGTTGCGGTTCCGAATGCTTCACTCTAATAAAAATTGTATCCTTAACAGTTCGACCAAATTCAGTTAACTTTTCCCCAAGAGTAGTGGAAATTGCTTCGATTGTTTCTTTGATTCCTTTGAGAAGTTTAGGAATAACACCTGCTGTTACTCTTATTTTCTGGGCAAGGCTTTCTTTTATTTCAGGTTTTTCCTTATCAATTGCTGTTAATTTAACTTCATAGGTCTTAGGTACTTCTGTAAAACAATATTCCACTTTTTCTCCTGAACCAATTACATTTCCATCAATTTCCCAAAAAAGAGAATGTTCCCTTTTTGTATATGCATGACCTTTAAAAATCATACAAGGCTCTCCAGATAAACTTTTATAATCTGAAGCCATGTAAGGATTAAGAGCAATAAACTCTTTTCCTTCTCCAGTTTCTGGTTTGTATTTTCCTTCATTGGTTTTGTAGTCAATCTTATTTTCGCCCAAAATTTTAACAATTTTAATTATTCCTTTATCATGTTTTTTTAAATAATCATCCTTCTCATTTGAACCAACCATAATAGCTTCCGTTGTCACTACTTGAGTTTCTCCGATAGATTCGTATTTTTCTTCATTAACATCCATAAAATAATCTCCTCCTACTATAGGACGAGGATAAAATCCATGAATATGGCCGCCAAAATTTGCAAATACTTTTTCATTTTTAATAAGTTCTTCTAATTTGTTTATTTCGTCAGAATTGAAGGCATCTACAAAATTCTTAACGAATGGATGGTGAGAAAAT
>Ga0207433_10003874_pt1 | contig 28110 bp, 30 predicted proteins | sample YelNatPaOPGAMG01_FD_187559 | JGI IMG/M metagenome (GOLD analysis project Ga0207433, IMG submission 187559) | Hot spring thermophilic microbial communities from Obsidian Pool, Yellowstone National Park, USA - OP-RAMG-01 (SPAdes) (version 3) | ecosystem: Environmental > Aquatic > Thermal springs... | reverse complement strand
TCGAACAAACCCCAAAACCCGGCAAAATAACGTCCTTCAACAGGGTCGTTCGAGACCCTCCTCGGCACCGGTCACACTGGCCGATATATGCCGACTCCGGGTGGCCGGATTACGCCGACTCGTGACACTTGGCGGTGGACGCGCCTGCCGACACCGGCGTCGCCCCTGGACCACCTGCCGTGGACAAACGTGGCCCGATAGGCGAGCTGGCCGGGCCGGAAACGCCCTTCCCCGCCATCATGGCCTGCGCGGCTTGCCCTACGCCCGCTGCGCCACGAGGCAGGGCGGCTCCCCCGATGGAACCACCACCCCCGCCCGTTGGCGTGTTGCGCGACGCGCTGCCGCCACCACCAGGCCCGGCGTCCGTCGCCCCAGCCGTTCCGCCAGTGGGCTTGCCCGCGCCTGCGCTCGCACCCGTGACCTGCCCGAGCGCGGCCAGCTTCTCCGCTCCCGCGATAGCGCCACCTGCCCCCTGCGCGCCGCCGCCCCCGCCAGCGCCGACCAGCGCGGCCATTTTGTCAAGGCCCTTCATTGCAGTTGCGTAGCCGGCGACGCCAGCTGCGCCTGCCGCAGCGATACCGCCGGCAATGGCTGCGGCGCCACCAGCAACATTGCCCAGTGACATATTGGGCGAACCATTCATCAAACTACTGGCCAGACCCGGAACTTGCATGCCGATGACGCCGTAGATCAGCATGCTGACGCCCACCGTCAGCAGATCGGTAGGCGGTAGAGATCCGTGCATGTAGTTGTCGAGGTAGGACAGTTCGCTGTTGATGAGGTTCTGACCCAGGCCGATGATGGCGTAGATCATCAGCAGCTTGATGCCGACGCTGACCAGGTAGCCGATGTACTTCTCGCCGAAACTGCTGGTCAGGCCTGAGCCGGTGAAGCCGAGCATCACCAGGCCTGCGCCACCGACGAGGTAGGTCTCGATCAGCGTCATCAGAAGTTGAAGGGCGACGAGGCCAAAGCCGATCAGGGCAAGAATAGATGTAATGGCGATGATGATGGCCAGGAACAAGTTAGTGCCGATGTTGGTAATCCCGCCCGGCGCGTTGTTGTAGACCTGATAGAGCTTGTCGACCACAGAGAAGGCCATCGACATGACGCCAGATGGCGATGCCGTCGCGCCGCTCGCGCCACCAATGGCCTGGCCTATGTCCATGAAGCTGGACGTGATGTATGGCATCCAGGTGGGCGCGAATTTGACGATGGTGTAGAAGAAGGCGATAGAGGCGATCTTCAGCGTGGCGCCGGCGATGAAGTCAGAGAGATCATTCTTTTTGAGAACTTGCTTGGCCCCCCACCAAGACAAGTCCAGCGCGGCCAGCGCCGTGAAAATCTTGAAGGCATAGCCTTGCGCAGTGGTCATCCAGCCTGTGGTCGCTCCTTTGAACTGCGAGCTGATGGTGTCGAGGTAGCCCTGCCCGCCCGGCCCTCCGGTTGGAGCGGGGGCTGCGTGCGCGGTGGCCACAACCGCGGCGAGCAGCACGAGTCCTGCGAGCGCTGCCCACTGAACGGCAGTCGGGCGAAAGGGTCGGCAGGCCGCGGCGGTGACGGTTCGCATGACTGTTCTCCTCAGAAAGCGCCGGGTTGGGTGGGCGCGTTCAGGATGGGTGTCACGCTGTTGGACTGATCGACCTGCGTGTGCGCTTGCATCGTCATGTAATTCAGCATGGCCTGGTTGCCGGCCTGGATGTCCGACTGCAGACTCTGCAGCTGATTGACCATCAGTCCCGCGATCTGGTTGCCAGCCTGCAACACCTGCATGCGACCAGATGCGGATTGGCTAGCGCTCTGAATTTGCTGCAGCGCTGACTGGATGGTCTGGAAGTTCGATGCGCTCAGACCGTACTGCTGCAACACGCTGGCGATCTGGCTGTCCAGATTGCCTACCCAGGTCTGAAGGCTTGCGTTGTAGTTGCTCAGTACGGCATTCGGCGCGCCGAACTGCTGCTGCACGGCAGCGACGGTATTCTGGGCGGCGTAACTCAGCCCTTTGGCCTGGCCAACAAGCTGAACCAATTGCTGCAGCGGTTGCGCCGCGCTCTGCCACATCTGCACGGGCAGACTCATCAGGTTTTTCGTCTGGTTGTAAACCATTTGGATTTGTTGTGCCAATTGCTGCGCTTGCGCAGCATACTGTTCGACCAGCGTGGTCTCTTGAACGATTTGCTCGGGCAGGGTTGCCCCGGCGATTGCACCCGAGGCATGCGCCTGAGGCATCACGCCGACTGATGCCAAAACCGTCAGGAAAAGGGCGGATTTTTTGAATTTCATTTCTGTTCTCCGGAAGTCAGATGCAATCACTCAATGTGCGCCCTGTATACACACGCTTGTCGCGCTCTCGATTTGTTCAAGCGTGGCCTGCGCGGCTGCGATCAGCGGCAGCGCAACCAGCGCCGAAGTGAAAAATTGTTTCTTTGCTTTCATCTGTAAGACTCCCACAGTTGTGCGGCGTCTGATTGGCCGCGTTCGCGTAGCCACTGGGCGGGCCACGCATTGCCGAATTCATCGCGCAACTGTCGGATGCGCGCGATGTCGTTCTTGCCGCTGGCCCCGACGAAGGCCAGCTCGGAGCTGGTCAGGCCGAGGTCGAACAGCCTGCACCCGTCAGGGTGCATGACGTAGTACTGACGCTTCGGAGTGGCGAAGGCCAGAATCTGGATTTGCCGTGCGTTGAGCCCAACGCCCTCGTATAGGGGCCGAATGTTCTCGGTCTGGGCCTCGGGGTTGGGCAGGAAAATCTTTGTCGGGCAGGACTCGAAGATCACGTCGGCGATGCCGGATCGCACCAGATCGGTGAGCGACTGCGTGGCGAACACGACGGCGACGTTGGCTTTGCGCAGCACCTTGAGCCATTCCCGAATCTTGGCCTTGAACGCCGGGTGGCTGAGCATGATCCAAGCCTCATCGAGAATCAGCAGCGTGGGCTGCCCCTTGAATCGCTGCTCGATGCGATGAAAAAGATAGGTCAACACCGGCAGCACGAGCTTGTCGCCTTTGTTCATCAGGTGTTCCATCTCGAACACCTGGAACACGTCTTGGCCAAGGCTGTCGGTTTCGGCGTCGAGCAGGTGCCCGGCCATGCCGCGCAGGGTGTACGCCTGCAGCGCTTCGCGCAGAGTCTGATCCTGCAGCAGCACGAGGAAGTTGGTCATGGTGCGCTGCGCCATCGTCTCGGTCGAGACCCCGAGCTGGGTGATGGCCCGGAACAGTTCCTGCCGATGGTGGGGCAGCACCTTGATGCCCTGCAGCTCGCACAGCTGCTCCAGCCACTCGGCGGCCCAGGCTCGCTCAGCAGGTTCATCGACCCGGCCCAGGGGACAGAAGGCAAGGTCGCCATGCTCGCCAGCGATGTCATAATGCTCGCCGCCTGCGGCCCAGCACAACGGCAGCATCGAATAGCCTTTGTCGAAGACGAAGACCTGCGCGCCGGGATAACGGAACTGTTGCGCGGCGATGAGCGCCAGCAAGGTACTCTTGCCCGCGCCGGTCGGGCCGAGGATGGCGCTGTGGCCAACGTCGCCCGCATGCAGACACAGGGCGAAAGGCGTCCCGCCGTCCGTCTTGGCCTGAAGCAGCGGCGGGCTGTTCGGCGGATAGAACGGACACGGATTACGTTCGGGCCCGGCCCAGACCGCAGTCAGCGGCAACAGGTGGGCCAAGTTGAGGGTGTGGATGATGGGACGACGCACGTTGGCGGCGGTGTTGCCGGGTAGCGTGCCTAGGTAGGCTTCGACCGCGTTGACATCCTCCACACGGGCACCGAAGCCGCGGTTCTCGATGAGTTTGACCATCTCGCGCGTGGTTTCGTCCAGCACCTCCAGGTCTTCGTGCGACAGCAGCAGCACGCTGGTGTAGTAGCCGAATAGCACCATGCCGCTGGATGCTTCGGCCAGCGCCTGCACGGCGTCGGTCGCCATGCGATCGGCGTCGGCGTTGATGTGTGTGGCCTGACCGCCGGCGTTCTCGCGCAGCAGGTTCATCATGCTTTTGCGCTTCTGCGCCCACTTGCTGCGGTATTTGTTCAGGATCTTCTCGGCCTGACCGGGATCGAGGTAGATGAAGCGGCTGCTCCAGCGGTAGGCCACGGGCAGCCTGGAAAGCGCGTCCAGAATGCCGGGGAAGCTGTCCGGCGGCAGGCCCGTCAGGGCGATGCAGGAGATGCTGCGTCGCCCGATCCGGGGAATAAACCCGGTGGTGAAGTCATGCTGCCCGAGCACGGCGTCCAGATACATCGGCACCTGCGCCAGTCGGAACGGCCTGCGATCAGGGATCAGGCTGACGCACTGCTCCAGATGGGCGAGGATCGGGCTGGTCAGAATCCCAGTGCGCGGATCGATGCTGTCCTGGAGACGGCGCACGTCGAGCAAGGTGGACAGCCGCGATTCCAGCTCCCGGATTTGCTCCTTGAAGCGCTCCAGATTGCGGCTGGCCGTCGCCCTGACGCGACCTTCGACAAACAGATCGGCGGTCTTGCTCGCGGCGTCGGGCATGGGGAACCAGGTCACCGTGAGGACGAAGCGGCTGCGGTAGCCGACGAAGCGACGCTCGTGACTGTTGCGGCGCACATCGTCGATCAGCCGTGTGGTGCGGTCAGGAAAGGCGCCTTGCGCTGGATATCCCGGCGCAGGGGAACGCACAGCGTCGCAGTGAATCACCCAACCGTCGCCAAGCTTCAAGGCCGCGTTGACACGGGCCGCCATGGCACCGAGTTCTTCTTGGGTGGACGAATCGAGGTCGGGGCCACGGTATTCCCATGCGGCCATGAGCCCGCCGCTTTTGGTCAGCACGATGCCATCATCCACCAACGCCGCCCATGGCAGCAGATCGGGCAGACCGTAGGCGCCCGCGCGAAATTCCCTGAGCGAGATCACGACCGCACCTCACGGGGTTTAGCGAATGGCGTGGCCTGTGCCGGGTAGTAGCGGCGGTACTTCAGCGAGCGGCTGCCAGTCTTCGACAGCAGCGGGTCATAGGCAGCGGCGCGGGATAAGGCCCACTGACCTATCGTCCAAAGCGCAATGCCGACGATGGCAGCCCAAAGCTTGGCCAGGGAAAAAATGAAAATGCCTGCGATGATCGCCAGCAGTAGTACCAGTTGCCGCTCGCCACCCATCAGCAGTATGGGACGATTGAGAGATTCGTGGATGGGGGTTTTGGTGTCGTTCATTGCACAACTCCTGTCACGCGGTCAGTGAATTCGGTCAGGTCTGCCGTGTAGCGCAGCGCCGCGACGATCTGCGGCAGCTCCCAACCCTGTTCGACCAGGGCCTGCACGACGGCGAGCAGGACTTCGGGCAGTTGAGGGCGGGGAGTCGCCTCCCCGCCGCGCCCGGACCGGGCGGGATGCATCATGGGCGTCAGAACACCAGGGTGCCGGTCAGTCCCAGCACTGAGAGGAACTTGTTGCCCAGTACGATGAACGCCACGCCGAGCACGACGTAAAGCGCTTTCTTCGCGATGCCGCCGAGTTCTTCTCCGAAGACCAGGGCCGCTCCTGCGGCAAGGAAGGCAATGACGCTAATGGCCGTGGCCACCGGGCCGGTGAGGTCGTTCTGCAGGGTGCTGACCGCGCTGTCCCACGGCAGACCGCCCGCGCCAGTGGCGAAGGCATCGGCCATCGTGGCGGCGAACACGGCGGAGGCCAGGAGCATGCGGCGCACCACGGCAGCGCGCAGGCGATGATGGATGGTGAGGAGTTTGAGATGTTTCATGATGCGGCCTTTCGAGGTTGAAGCGGGAACCAGACATTGGCGCCCTACCCTGACTCTGCGGGGTGGGGACAGTTGGGGTCAGCGAGCGATCCGGCGGATTTCGCGGCGGGTAATCGGGCCCCAGTAGCGGCTGTCGAAGCTCTGGGCGGCCAGCGCTGGGCGGGCACCGCTGCCGTACACCCAGAATTGATCCGGGCCGAGGGTGAAGCTGCCCCTTTCGTATGGCAGGCGCACCTGCGGGTAGATCGGAGAGCCCGGGAGCTGGCCGCTGTACGGCAAGGGTTTTCCGTTGATGCTCACGCTCTGCGGCGTGACAGTGATACGGTCGCCGGGGATGCCCACGATCTGCTTGAACATGGGCATGCCGCCGCCTGGGCAGTCGCCCTTCATGTAGAAGGGGAAGGACTGTGGCGTCACCGTGGGCGGAGGACAGAATTCGGCCCGTTCGCCGCGGGTGATCGGAGCGCCGGGTGCGAGTGGGGTGAGCCGGTAGAGCCCAAGTGGCTCACTCTCCGTCCAGTTGATGCGCCAGCCACACCACCAGAAGACATTGACGGCCAGCGCCGTTGCCGCCAAGGCGGCGAGCGGAACCACCGCGCGCTCCCAGCGGGGGCGCGGGCGGCTTGCCAGGAATTGCTCGATGGCGTAGGGGACGCTCATTCCAGCCTCCCTGTCGATGCCGCGGCCCCGAGCTTGATGCGCTCAGCCAGTGCCGCGTCCTGGTAATACTTGATCTTCTGGCAATACACCGGGGCGTGACCCGCGACGAAGACCAGTTCGTCGTCGGGTGGCAGGCGCATGCACTCGTCAGGGGTCAGCAGCGGACGCTGGACGATCTGCTCGTTGGTGTTGACGTTCTGCAGCACCACGGCCAGGCGGTTGCCGCTGTATTGCCGCTGGGTGTGGCTGACGGTGGCCTGACCGGCCATCTTGCTCAGCAACTCGGCCGTCTCGATCTTGTTCGGGGCGTAGGCCACGCGGATGTGGCAGTTGCTGATGATGGATTCGTCCTTGCCATAGGCGGCAAAGAGCTGGCTCAGGTCCTGCACGATCAGCAGCGCCTTGAGGCCGTAACCCGCAATGAAGGCCAAGGCTTCCTGAAAAATGTCCAGCTTGCCCAAGCTGGGGAATTCATCGAGCAGCAGAAGCAGGCGGTGTGGATAGCGGCTCTTGCTGGCTCCGCCGGCATCGAAGTCCATGCCTTCGGTGAGGCGCCGCACCACCTGGTTGATGACCAGACGCAGCAGGGGCTTGAGACGGTCTTTGTCGCTGGGCGGCACGACCAGGTACAGAGCTGTCTTGCGCGCCTCGGGCTTGCCGTTCACGTCGTCCCCGCCCATGATGCTTTCCAGGGTGAAGTCAGATGTACGGGTGTTGTCTGCGACGATGGGGTCGCGGTAGAGGGAGAGAAAGGACAGCGCCGTGGACAGGACGCCCGAGGCCTCGTTCGGCGCCTTGTTCAGGAAGGACTGGCTGGCCTGCGCCACGGCGGCCCAGCCGGTGCGGGCATGCGGATCGCTGCTCTGGGCGCCTTTCTCCAGCGCGACGTCGCGGATATAGGTCATCACAGCCTGCGAACCTTCCATCGGTTCCGCGTCCTCGGCCTGGTTGCGTGCCGCAGCTTCCTTGGCGATGTCGCGGATCGGCCCGCCGTCGGAGAGGATGGCTTGCACGGTATGCAGGCAGCGCAGGCGCGCGTCCGGCCCCTTCGCGTCCCAGTAAAGGAGTACGAACAGAACCACGCCGGTCATCAGGTCGAAACCGGTCTTGGCCCAGTGGTCGTTCAGCCCCTTGCCGTCGGGATCGACGATCATGGTGGCGATGTTCTGCACGTCCTTGACCAGGTTGCCGTCCATGCGGATTTCCTGCAGGGGGTTGAAGCGGGCGGAATCCGGCGAGGTGGGATCGAACTTGATGGCGCGGTGGCCCAGCACCTTCTCGCGGAAGCCGCTGGTCAGTGCCCAGTTCTCGCCCTTGATGTCGTGCACCAGAACGGACTGATCCCAGGACAGCAGCGTCGGGATGACGATGCCCACGCCCTTGCCGGAGCGGGTCGGTGCGAACACCATCATGTGCTCCGGCCCTTTGTGCCGCAGATAACGCACATGCTGGCCATCGTTCCAGGCGCCAAACAGCACCCCGCCCTTGTTCTTGTCGTCGGGCAGGATGCCCGCTGCGGTGACTTCGGGGTCGGTCGCCCAGTGAGCGGAGCCGTGCAGGTCGTTGCGTTCGGCATCGGCCTTGCGCGAGCGGCGGTAGGCGATGCCCACGGGCAGCACCAGGGAGAGGAATCCCCCGACGCCCATGATGAGATGGGCGCGCTCCAAGATGTTCAGGACGGCCTGACCGTACTCGATGCGGTTGTACTTGAAGGTCCAGATTAGGATGTCGGACGGAGCGTAGAGCCACGGCGGGATCATCGGCTTGCCCAGAGCCGGTGTGAAGCCGAAGGCCCAGGCGGCGTATTCGGTGGCTGCCCAGGTGGATAGCAGCACGATCATGATGAACAGGCCAAGGCCCGTCCAGATAAAGCGGGTGATGTCTTTCTGGGCCTTGGGGATGTGATAGATGGCTTCGGATGCGGCTGTCATGGTCGGGCTGCCTCAAGATGTTGGGGAGTGGCCCGTGACGTGGGCCAGGCGGCGCGCGCCCCGGCAAGGATCACCAGAACACGCATGGAGGAATCCGGTCGCGCGCTGCGGCTGTTTTGCGCCACCTGCCGCTGGGCGCGCGGCTCAGCGTTCCATCGTTGCCGCTTTGCGGTTGGTCTGGCGCAGGCGGGGGCGTGCCGCGCGCTCGGGTTTGTCGCCGGCGGACTGCTCAGTGGCTTTGTCGGCCTCGGGTTCCGCAGCTCGCGGTTTGTCCTTGTTGACCGCCCTCTGCGCCTCCTCAGCCTGCTTGGCGACGTGGTATTCGGAGGACTTTTCGTTGTCGCCGGCCTGGACGAAGTTCGCGATGGCTTGTTCGTAGGGGCCGGGGACCCGATCAGCACCCTCGAAGCGCGCTTCTTCGCGGTCCATCAAGCGCGACCAGGCCGCATCCTTTTCTTGATCAGACAGTGAAGTGGCAGGGCTTTGAGTTCGTTCATCTCTTTCCTGCCGGCTTGGAATGACCCGAACTCTCTCTTTCTCGTCGTAAATCCGGGTGCCGGTATACCCATTGATGTCCACGTGCACCTTCCCGTCTTTCAGGAAGCGCACGTCATTGACCATGTCGGCAAAAACTGCGTGACCAGGGATGTTCTCGACGATCCGGTCGCCCGCTTTGAGATCGGCAGCCGTCTTGGCAGCAAGCTCTGCCGCCCTGGCTGACGCCTGCCGCTCCCGCGTCACCTGCAGGCTCTGCTCCTTGGCCAGCACATAATCCACCGCCTTTCCCGCCTCGGCTGCCGCTCGGAAGATTTCGTTCTTGTCGTTTTTGAGCACTTTGGCCCAGTCCTGAACGTAGGCAATGTGGCGTTGGGCATCATGAGGGATGCCCGTCTGTGCCGCCATGAACATGCTGAACATCTCAGCTCGCAATTCCTCCTTGGCGTAGCCTTCGGAGCCGAAGCGGTGGCCACCGGTAATGCCTTCGCGGTTCAGACGATGCGCTGCGCCCGTGGCATGACCGATCTCGTGTAGCAGTGTGCCGTAGTAGCGGGCTGCGCCGTCGTCCACATCTGGGGCGGAATTGAAGGCACCGCGTGGCGGCAATGACACTTCATCGCGCTTGGACGAGTAGAAGGCATGCTTGGGGTGTTCGGCGAACTTGAGTCCGTCCTTCTCCATCGCCGCCTTGACGGACTCGCCGCGCGCCACGGGGTCGAAGTTGGGCGCCGGAGCCAAAGGCTCGATCTTCAGGCCTTCGCACTGGGCGACGTTGAACACGGTGTGCACGCGGGCCGTCCAGTTGTCCAGCTCGCGGGCCTTTGCCCAGGACAGCTCCACCCTGCCCTGCCGTGATTCCTGTTCCACACGCAGGTCGGACGTTTTCACGCGAAGGGTGGCGGCGCGGTCGGTTGGCATACCCACCTGGACAATCCCGTCTTTTTCGCCGAACACGCGCACGCGCATGCCGTTGAGTGTGACGCTCACGTCCTTGCGCTCGTAGAAGGGTTGTTCCTTCCAGAGTTCGACAGGTATGCCGTGCTCGCCCTTTTTGACGCGGCCTCCCAGTGCATTGATCTGTTGCAAAGTACCGTAGCGCGGGTCGGTAAATCCGCGCTCAGCCTGTTCCAGCATCAACATCAGACGGTTGCCGCCGCGATATTCGCGTCCAGTTTGCATATTGCGCGGCAGGCCCACGTTCAGCTCAGTCCAGGGCTTGTTCCAGGGAATCTTCCTCTGCTCCAGGGACTGCACCAATTTGTCGGTCAACTCCTGCCGCAGGTCGCGCTGCAGCTTCGCCGGGGAATTGGCCTGCTCCTTCTTGTTGGGCTCAGTCATGATCGGCCTCCATGTCGGTGCCGACTTCGATGTCGGCGCCGTACTGGGTCTCTGCCGTGGCGCGGTCGGGCGCCTCCAGGATGACGAATTCGAGGGCGCCATCATGCGTATCGACGGCTGGGGATTCGGGTGTTTGCGCTGCGGGTGTTTGCATGACGTACTCCGTTTGAATGAACCGTGTAGGGCGCAGGTTTCTTGCGCCCTACCCTGACTCTGCGGGCTGGGGACAAATGCTCAGCCTCCCAGGCCCATGTCCCGACTGGGCTGCCTCTGGCGTGGCCTGACGGGTGCGCGCTGGGGTGCCTCGACTTCGCGCTCTTCGGCGCGCTCTTGCATGACGATTTCGCGCTCGACCGCCCTTTCCTGCGCCTTGTCTTGCGTGCGCTCGTGCGCCTTGACCTGCTCCTGGCGCTTTTCCAGCTCCTCGTCGATGTTGCGGGTGCGCAGTTGCTGTTGCAGTTGTTCACGCTCAGCGTTGATCTTGGCCCACATGCGCTCGGTGACGCGCTCTCCCAGCGGCGTGAGGTGATCCTTTTCGTCAATCAAGCGGGTCTGCTCGTCGTGTCCCTGGAGTAGAGCGCGCTGATCGGGGGTCAGGGGCTGGTAGCGAGAGGCGCGGTCGAGGGCCTCGAAACCATGGATGTCCAGCTTGCCGAGCAATGCCTCGGCCTGCATGGCCTGGGCGTCGACGGTGTAGGTACGGCTGTCGCCGCCGCGCTCCGGCTTGGCTGCCTCGACACTGCCGAGCCCAACGGCGGAGTCGGTCAGACGGATATCCATACCGAGCTCATCGCCTTGCATGGCTTGCAACCGCCCAAGCTGCCAGGTCTTTTGCAATTCAGGGTTCTGCACTTTCAGACCCATGCGCCCTGCCAACTCGGCAGCCCGCTCTTGAAATTCCCGGCTGCCGGTGAGCAGTAAGCCCTTGCCCATGTCGAACTTCTGTTCGGCCAGGCGCAAGGCAGCCTCGATTTCCCGGTCATCGACCTGATAGAGATCGACACGCTCGCCGCGGTCGCTCATCACCCGCTCGCCGTCTCTGGCGTAGTGCACCGATTTGGGCGGGCCGTCCTCGATGTCATACGTCAGGCCGTCGAGGACTTCCGGCTCTACAGCCGCGGCACGCTGGCCACGGATGGCTTCCTGGGCGGGGTCGCGCAGTTTCTCCTGCTCAAGCATGCGTGCGGCCACAGCGTCGCGCTCGGCGTGCGGCTCCAGGAACTCGCGCAGGCTAAGCACCGGGGGCAAGCTGCTGGCCAGCGTCTTGCGCTCGGCCACCTGCGTCTTTTGCAGATGCTCGACCTGCTTGGCGATCTCAAATGCTTCCAGTGCCTGGTCGCGTGCGCCCGTCTTCTCCGCCTGGACGCGCCGCTGTTCGATTTCGGCAAACAGCGCTTCGCGCTCGGCCTGGTGCTTCTGATTCAAGTCCTGCCAGGCTTTGGCACGGATTTCCCGCGCCGGTTGCGCGGCCTCGCGCCAGGCGTTCAGCAGCGCAGCTTCGCGCCATCGCGGGTCGTCACCCTGCTCTGGTTGCGACTGCTGTGCGGCTTGCGGCGCCTCGGACTCTCGTTTTTCCACGGCATCAGGCGTCGGCTTGGCCTCGACCTCGTCGCGCGCGGCGTTGAGTTCGGCAAAGGGGTCGGAACGCGCCGCGTCCGGCTGTGGATTTCTTTCTTCGGGCGACGACCGTTGTTGCTGTCGATCGACGGGTTCTTTGTCAGGTTGCACCATATGCTTCTCCTGCTTGGGGTGGGGAGCGATGGACAAGGGCTTGCGTCCTTGCCCGGTGGAGAGCGCTAGGCCAGGATGGCTGCGCTGGAATGTCCACGGCGGGACAGCGCGATCCAGGGTGCTTCGGATCGCGTCCGGCCCGCTATCGCGGAGCTGGTCGCGTGCGTCGTAGCCGGGAGGCGTGACGCCGCTTGGGTGCTCAGGAAGCGCAATGTCGGCTCGGGAGCCACCCAGGATGCGGGCGGCCTTCAAGGCGTAGCTCTGCCCCTTGTGGCAGGCGCGCTCGCCGTCGTTGTCGGCGTAGAGAGTCACCCTTCCTTGCAACTGGTCGCGCAGCGCAGCTGCGACTTCGGACAGGTTTTGCGCAGACAACGCGGCAATGACCGGCAGTCCTGTAGCCTGGTAGATCGCCAACGCGGTGCCGATGCCCTCGCACATCACGACATGCGGCGCACCTTTGGCGGTCTCGAAGGCGCGTAGCGGAGCTTCGGCATCTTGGCCATCGATCGGGATGACGGCGAAGGCGGCTTTCGTCGGCGTGCCGGCAACGAATCGCTTCTCGGCCGACTGACCCGGAGCCGCCCAGGCGATTCGCTGCATGCCGACCCAGCCCGGCTCGCCATCGGTGAACTTGAGCATCGGGACAAGCAGCTGGGCGTTGTGCTGCCGCAGACCGGCGGTGGGAAGCTGTGGGTTTTGGAGGTAGGGGAAACCTCGCGGATCGCGGCTCGCCTCCCAACGAGCGATGCTGTCGCGGGTGGCCTCTTCCTGCCGGCGCGCCTGCTCGGCTTGCCAGGCACGCTGCTCGGCGTCGGCCTTTTGTTGTTCCTCCGGGGTTCTGACACGTGTCTGTTCCGGACGGAAGGCAATCGGCTTGCCCTCCGCCTTGAAGTTGATCACCCAGCCAGTGCCGTTGTCGCGTAGCAGATAAGCCGCATCGTTCCTGCCGTTCGGGCCGTCGCCCACGTCGGCGCGATGAATGCGGCCATCTGCCTGCAATCGCTGCGGGTCGATGTGCACGTCATGCAGGCGGGCAAAATCGATGAACTGGGTTGTGACGTCCATGCATAGCCTCTGCAGGGCGGGTCCGGCTGGAATCAGGCGAGGCGATCGATGTGAAACCCGCCGCTGGCTGACCAGCCGCGCACGGCCGCCACTTCCTCGACCTTGCGACCATCGGCCGTCCGCTTGATCGACACGACGACGTTGACCGCTTCGGCGATCAGTTCCGGGTTGGGCGGCACGCCGGCCTCCTGGATGAGCTGGCCGATGCGGATCAGCGCGGCGCTGGCGTCGTTGGCGTGGACAGTGCCGACGCCGCCGGGGTGGCCCGTGTTCCAGGCCTTGAGCAGCGCCAATGCGCTGCCATCGCGTACCTCGCCGACGACGATGCGATCGGGCCGCAGGCGCATGGTGGCGCGCAGCAACCGGGTCATGTCGGTGTTGTCGCTGGTGCGCAGGAAGACGACGTTCTCGGCGTTGACCTGCAGCTCGCGGGTGTCTTCGATGACGACCACGCGGTGCTCGCCGTCGAGCCGCGCCACGGAATCAAGGATTGCGTTGGCCAGGGTGGTTTTGCCGGTGCCCGTGCCGCCGCACACCAGCACGTTGTGCCGGCTAACGACCGCCTGCTCGATGGCCCGCATCTGGGCCTGGGTCATGATGCCCTTGGATACATAGTCTTCGAGGGTGAAGACCAGCGTCGCTTTCTTGCGCAGGGCGAAGCTGGCGCGCTCGACCAGAGGCGGGATCAGGGCCTCGAAGCGGCTGCCGTCCAGTGGCAGCTCGCATTCGAGGATGGGACGCTCAGGCGTCACCACCGTATCGAGCATGGCCGCCACGGTGTTGACGATGGTCAGCGCCCGTACGGCGTCGATGCGGCGGGTCTGCTGCATGCCTTCGCCCAGACGGTCCACCCACAGGGTGCCGTCCGGGTTGAGCATGATCTCGACGACCTTGGGGTCATCGAGCGGGGCGAGGATTTCCACGCCCATTGCCCGGCGCAGGGCCTCGGACTGCCGGGCGTGGGTGAGTTGCTGCGCGCTCACTCCTGCTCCCCGCCGGCAGAAGATTCATCTGGCTCGCTCGCCGTGACGTCGATGGGACGCACGCCATTGCCAGCCAGTTCCAGGATGTCGTCCTGGCTGGCCGGGCGGGTGTTGTCCAGAGCGGTGTCGGTGAGGGATCGGATCAGACCTTTAGCAGCACCGCGCTGGGTAAACGCGCGCACGAGATAGTCTTTTCCGCCAAAGCCGACGACGTAGAGTTTTCCGGGGGTTGCCATGTTTGCTCCAGGGTTGCGGCGCCAGACATTGGCGCCCTACCCTGACTCTGCGGAGTGGGGACAAGTGGGGTGGACGGCTCCGACAGGCTGCGCAGGCCTGCGCCGATGGCTTGCAGCCACCCAGCGATGTCCAGCAGGTCGCGGGTGGATTACGCCAGCCGGTCAAGGCTCGCCACCATGACCACGTCGCCGGCGCGAAGGTGATCGAGCATCCGCGCCAACTCGGGACGGTCGGCGCAGGTGCCGGGGATCTTCTAGGCAAAGATGCGCTGGCAGCCGCCGGCTGCCAACAACTCGCTCTGGGTTGACAAGTCCTGGGCGAGGGTGATGACGCCTCATTTGATGCTGACGCTGTTAGTGCATAATAAATACAGTGTCATTAAGAGGGCGGAATGGAACAGACAAACTTCACCTGCCGCGTCGATGCAGAGCTGAAACAAGCCTTTATCCGAGCGGCAAAAGCAAACGACCGCTCGGCGTCGGTGCTGATTCGAGACTTCATGCGCGACTACGTTCTAAAGTCGATCCAGGCACGGCAAGAAACCTTACCGTTTGACTACCGGACAACCGAGCGGAAAGATGCGGCATGCTGAAAAAGCGGCGAGCGTACCGGCGGCAACCGGGACGCTCGCCTAACCACAACCAGCCTTTGAAGGAGGCATAGCAATGGCTAGGAACACTTTACATGGCAAACGGACAAGATCCAGAACTGGACAACGGGGCAGAAGAACAGGAAATCGAGGCACAGGCTGCTGATGATGTTGCGCTGCGCCCTGGCCCCAATGCTGACAGCCCCGCCGATGTTGAGCGATACATCAGCGCCAAAGTGCGGGAGCTTTACGACGTATATAGCTACCGGCATGCGGCCGCGATCCTGGCTAACTCCTTTCGTCAGGAGTTGGCAGAGATCGAGGCTGCCTTACTCGCTTTCCGCATCACCACGCGGGACATCGGAACGCCTGGCGGAAATGAATCGGTCATGCCGAAAAAGTTTTCACAGATCCTGAGGCCGGCTGGCTGGGTGGAGTCGCGGATTCAGGGGGACCTGCTTGTGAGGGTACGGGAGTATGACGAAACATTCCTGCCTGACGGGAAGGTCAAGAAAGAAAAGCGACCGGAAAGCTCGCAGCGCATAATCGAGAACTTCATCGACGGCCACAAGATCGACTACGTGAAAAGTCGGGTAGCTTTCGACATGGAATGGAACTCCAAGGATCAGACTTTTGACCGGGATTTGTATGCCATGCGAGCCTTCCATGAATGCGGCCTGATCAGTGTGGGGGTCATGGTCACGCGCAGCGAGAAGCTAAACCCCGTCTTTGACGCAGTGCCCCAACTGAACAAAGCGGGTGAAGCAATCGGCAAGACCGTAAGAGCGAAATACGGCGCCAGCACGACATGGATGGGCAAGCTCCTGTACCGGCTTAACGCCGGCAGGAATGGCAGCTGCCCCGTCCTCGTGTTCGGCATCACCCCAAAACTTATTGACGATTGGAACCCACAATCATGAACAAGAAAAAGGCCGATACGGTACCAGACGCGGCGCGGGATTTGCTTTCCCGGCATGGAGGTCGGCGCTTTCATACCATCCTGGCCGATCCTCCCTGGCAGTTCCAAAACCGTACGGGCAAGATGGCACCGGAGCACAAGCGGCTGTCTCGTTATGGCACGATGGGCCTTGATGAAATCATGGCGCTGCCGGTTGAACAACTGACAGCCGACACGGCCCACCTCTATCTGTGGGTGCCTAATGCCTTGTTGCCAGAGGGAATCAAAGTGCTGGAAGCCTGGGGATTCACCTACAAAAGCAATCTCGTCTGGCACAAGATCCGCAAGGATGGTGGCCCGGATGGGCGCGGCGTTGGCTTCTACTTCCGCAACGTTACCGAGTTGGTGCTGTTTGGTGTCCGTGGCAAGAACGCCAGAACGCTGGCACCCGGCCGGCGCCAGGTGAATTTCCTGGCGACGCAAAAGCGCGAACACTCGCGCAAGCCTGACGAGTTTTACGACATCGTGGAATCGTGTAGCCCTGGCCCTTACCTCGAACTTTTTGCTCGCGGCCCGCGGGATGGCTGGTCTGTGTGGGGCAACCAGGCTGATGAGTATTACCCGACCTGGCCGACCTATTCCAACCACTCTCAAGCTAATCGCATCACACACAAAACGGAGAAGGAGATGGTTAGCCCGGCGGCGCTGTCCGCTATCGACTGACCCAAATCCCGAAACAACAAAATGGCGCCCATAGGGCCCGAAGTGCAATTAATTCCTTTCTTGTTTCTGTCATCGCAGACTTGCCACGCTCGCGCTCCCGCGGCCTCTTCCTTGCCACGCGCGCCTGCGGCATGGTGGCCTGCCGCCATTGCCTACGCCGCGGCATCATCGTGTGAGGCCGGGGAGTTTCCCCGGCCTGTGGGGATAACCCCGGCCCCGCTGCCCTAGCCGCTGCCGTTCATCCTGCACCACGGCTTGCAGATCGGCGTCCACCACCTCGATGCCCAGCCGCACTGCCCGCCGGGCAGCACGTTCTCTGAACTCCGCGCTTCCGGTGATGTCCACCTTGCCGCCATACTTCTGCGCTGCCATGCGCAGCGCGGCTTCCAGGCTATCGTCGCCCTTGTCGTGCAGCACGATACGCGGGCCGGTGTCGGTGAATTTGTCCCGCCCGTCCGCACCTCTGTAGATCACCAGTTGGCGTTTCGTGTCGATCTGCGCATCCAGCCCGGCCAGGGTGAGCTTGCGCAGCGGGTCGAGTTCTTCGCCCTCGATGCCGTCGATCTGCCGGTTTTTGTGGCGCTGCTCTCGGTAACGGATGCCGCGCAGCGCCGCCTGCGCCGCTTCATCGCCCTGTTCCGCTTCGCGCTCCAGCCACTTGCGCCAGACTTCTCGTTTGGGCTGACGCGCTGACAGCGCCCTGCGCTCTTCTGCCTGGCGTTTTTGCAGGGCCTCGCGCTGCTGCGCAGCCTTGAGTGCCCACAGCGACTGCACCACGGCCAGCGGCAAGCCTTGCTGCTTCGCCTGCTCCGATAGCGCCTTACGTTCGCTCTTGAGCTGCGCGGCGAGTTCCTGCCGTTCGCGCTGGTGTCGGCCTCGCAGTTCGGCGCGTTGCCGAAGACGCTGTGCACGCCCTGCCGCCTGTTCGGCCTCGAAACGGGCAGCTAGTGCGGCGCGGGCGTCAGCGCGCTGCTGACGGCGGCGGGCGCGTTCATTTGGGTCACGCTTGAAGGTTCTGCCTGACTCTCGCCCAGCTTGATGTTTCGCTTCCTTGTGCGGGCCTGCTCCGGCCTCCGGTTCCGGGGTCTGTGTCTGTTGGGCTTTCCCGGCGGATGTTTTGAGGCCCTGGTGCATGCTGGTCTTGACGTACTGCGCGTAGGGGCTCGATGGGCTCGATGACTGCGGCGCAATCTCTGGGCCGGGCTTGAAGGGGCCGAGGCGCTTTTCCAGCTCGGCCTTGCTGGCCCAGCGACCCAACTGGGACGCCTTGGCGGCCAGGATGCGGCCGTCGTCGAGCCGGGTGGTGACGACCAGTCCGGAGCCTTTGGCCTGGAGGGCGACACCGTGCTGTGCCAGCGCCTGATGGGCGTCGGCCCAGGTGGCGCCTGGAGTGTCCAGCGCCGCGCGCAGGTCTTTCGCGGGCTGGCCAGCGACCCAGGACTGGAAGGAATCGGCGCCAAGCCGGTATTCGGCGGCAGCCGCGCCTCGGGTCAGTGGCGGTTTTCCATCCTCCTTCAGCAAGCCTCGTGCCCTGCGTTCAGCACGGCTCATGCGCACGATGGTCGGCCCCTGGTCGGTGTCCAGGGTGATGTAGGGGCCATTGGCGCGGGCGTAGCCGAATTCGAGTTCGAGTTCGCGCATGCAGCGGTCGAGAATGAAATAGTCTTTCTTAAATGGCGGCTGCACGGCGATGAGTTTTTCTGGATGCACCCGGTTGATGACCAGGTGCACGTGATCGTTGTCTGTGTCGCGGTGGATGGCCCATGCGGCCTGATGTTCGCCGAACCCGAGAGCATCCATGACGTGCCTGCAGGCGCGTTCAGCCTGCTTCGCCGTGGGATGCTCGCCCTCCTGCCAGGTGATGGCGACGTGATAAACGGGGTTGCCTTTGAACCGGCCTTTACTGGCGCAGCCCCTGACCGTGGCATCGCAGGCGGCGGCGAGGTCTTCGGCGTAGGCCAGTCGGTGTTCGTCGAGCGTCCAGTAGAGCCGGTTGGGATCAATGTTGAAGTGGCCGCCGTCCAGGGTCTGTCCAGGCGGCAGCTCTTCGTTGGCGCGCATGACGTAGCGCATGACGTGGCCGAATCCCTTGCTGGGTGCGCCGGGTTTCAGGGTGATGACTTTGGCGAGCATCAGCGTGTCCTTCTCAGTTGAGCGGTGGTGCGCTGCAGGTCTTCGACGAGTTGCCACCAGCGGCGGCGATCCTCCGCCGTGGCCCAGCCCTTGTCCTTGGGGTAGAGGGCCTTCAACAAACGGCCGAGCTGGTCGATGCTGTCAGCGGTGGTGGCGTCGGCGTGGCTGATTACAGGCTGATGCGTGGCGCGCAACCGGATGAGTTCGGACACGCTTTTGTTTGCCGCCTGCGCCTGGTTGCGCAGGTCGGTGAGCTGCGCTGAGGTGAGCCGTACGCGGACGGTATGGGGCTTGCGATCTTTGGAGTCCATGAAGGGACTCTGCGGGATGGGGACGGCTGCCCATGTCCGCGGCGTGAGACCCGCGTGGGACGCCGTGAGTCGGTCGCGATCCGCCGTGAGTCCGGGATGTCCACGGACTTCGATACGTAAAAACCTTGCAAGGTAATGTTTCGTGGGACATTTGACTCATTGCGTATTCACGCAATGGTCACGCCTGCCGGCGCCATGTCACGAAACAACTTGGTCAGGGCTTCGCCCCGACACCCCTTGGACACGACGCGCAGCCATGCGGCGCGCCAGGCACGTTCTCCGCGGTTCCCTTGTCGCACGTTGTCGGAAGGTTGCATCAGGTCGGATCATGGCTAGACGTGGTGCGGACGCTACGTGGACATCCGCGCACCCCAACGGGGCCCACCCTGCAGAGTCTGGGTAGGGCGCCGATACACGGCGTGCAATCGAGGAACCACGATGACTCATGACGATGACGCGGCCGACGCGCCAAAGGACGCGGAGGCCTTCGACCGTGACGCGGCAATCCGGCAACTGCATCAGGCCGAAGCGGAGCTGCGCGAACTGGTGCGGCGCAAGCGCAAGGCTGCGCAGGCGCGCGCCCGCGCTGAGGCAGCCAGCAATCCGCGAGAGTTCGCGGTGAACAGTCTGCTGGCGATGGAGGACGAACTATTGACCATGTTCGACAGCGGGGAGACACCGGCCGAGGTGCTGGCCTACCTGCGAGAGATCATGCCTGGAGTGCCTGCGGCTGATCTGCGACATGCATTGAAGATGCTGAGGCAGCGGCATAAGCGCTCTGATCTCAACACGTCATCCCCCAGGCCGGCGCCTGCAAGTCCCGGTGCTAAGAGCGCCGCGGCCATACCAGGCAAGGCGCTCCCAAAGCCGGGTTCGCCGGCTCAGGTGAAAACAGCCGTACCGCGTGCCGCCACGCCGACTGTCACTGCATCGCCTTCCGGTGCGGCTGCTGTCGGCGTGGCCGGGCTGGAACTGCCGGAGTGGGCCGACGGCTCCGATCGCATGGCAGAGGAGTCCGAGGCGGACTACATCCTGCGCAAGCACATCGAGGGGCCGCCCGAGGCCCGGCGCAAGTTCATCGGCGAGCACAACTCTTGATTTCTTCTACCGGCAACCGTCGGGCGCTGCGGGGCGTCTCCCCGCGTTCAATCTGAAAGGTACGCATCATGCTCAAGACTTTCATCATCGACGGCGACAAGGGTGGGGTGGGCAAAAGCCTCGCCGCCCGTGCGCTGGTGCATCACTTCCTGACCAGTGAGGAGGCCGAGCGCCCGCGCCTGGTGGTCTATGACGCCGATCTGTCCAACCCGGACGTTTGCGGCGACGGTGGACTCAAGCCCGGTGGCGGCATTTCCGGCACGGCGCTGCTCGATCTGTCCACCGAGAGCGGCTGGATCGACCTGGGCACCCGGCTGGCCACCATTGCCGCCGCAGCCCAGACGACGGAATACCGCATCATCATCAACATGCCGGCGCAGATCGGCACGCGGGCATTCGACGGCTCGATCCACATCGTCGGCGAGGTGCTGCGCGAGGCCAATGCCGTGCCGGTGTGGCTGCTCAGCCGCACGCAGGAGAGCATCCGCGCTCTGGACTACCGGCTGCGCAACATGCCGACTCGCTACGAGGCCGGGGTTGTGGTGAAGAACTTGTTCTTCGGCTCTGCCGACAAGTTCGTGCTCTGGCAGGCCGATGAGCTGCGCCAGCGCCTGGTGATGGAGGGCGCCTGGATCGAGGCCGAGCTGCCGGAGATGAATGATCAGCTTGCTGTGATGATCGGGCGCCGCCCGTTCCATGAGGTGCTGGCGTCCGGCATCGACGGCCGCCCTCTTCCCTACGGCTACCGGCTGGCACTGCAGTCCTGGCTCAAGCGCGCAGGGGCGGCGCTGGAGAAGATCGAAACCGTTGAACTGGGAGTGGCGTGATGGCTTACAGCAATTCGGAACAGGTGTTCATGGATGTACTCGGATACATCCCCAGCGAGGCGGAATGGAAGGAGATCAAATCGCTTCTCGGCACTCTCCAGCGCGCCGGATTCGCGGTGGACGACCCGACCAACGCGCCTCACGTCACGTTGTTCGCCTGGGGATGGGCGCGCAGCACGCCAAGGGCTGACGTGCTGGCCGCAGTGAGGGCCGCGGTAATGGAATCGGGCAAGGCCGAGGTGCCACCTGTGGACTTGGCGCCGGTGCTGCAGGAGTTGCGCGCGCTGCGGGATGCGGCAGCTCGGCCGGTGTCCGTGAAGGTGGATGATGCGGCGGTCAAGAATGCCGTGGCGCAGGCCTTGCGAGAGCCGATCTCGCTGACCTCGATGGCGATTCTTGGTGTGGTCATCGCCGGATCGCTATTTGTGGGTTCCTGGTGGGGCAAACACCAGTTGGATGCGACGGTTCAGCTGCAGCAGCAGATGATCCAGAAGCTGACGGCAACTACTGAAGCTGGGAAGATCAAGTGATTCCCGATTCGTCTCGATGGCGATTCTGGGCGGCGGCGCTTGCCTCGGGTTTGGCAAGCAGTGCCTGGCTGTGGGGTGGTTCCAGTCTTGTCGGGCCGGCCTTGTCGCTGTCGCTACCGCTGCTCGTGAGCAGGCTGCCGACGCCACGCCAACGCATCGCGGTGGCGATGGCTTATTACATGGTCGGCGGGTGGCCCATCATCGACGCGGTAATGGGGTACTGGGGCGCTTTCCAGGCAGGAACCGGAGTCGCGGCATGGCTTGGGGCATCGGCCCTGCTCGCCCTGCCCTGGGGCTTGCCGCCCAAACCAGGCGGCATGCTTGCGGCGCTGCTGCTGACCGCGTTGCCCCCCTTGGGGGTCATCGGCTGGCTGTCGCCGTTGACTGCCTCCGGGGTGCTCTTCCCTGGGACGGGGTGGCTGGGGGTGTTGGGCATCTCGCTGCTTGTCACCTTTATGGCGACGCCGTTACCCCTTCGAGCACGCTGGCGCAGGGTTGCGATGGGCGCTGTACTCACCGGTGCCATTGCCGCCAACGCCATGGCAGCAAACGGCAACATGGACTGGCCGGCATCGCCTCACGGCTGGGTTGCGGTGCAGACGCGCATCCGTCCAGGCGATGGCGACATTCTTGCCGAGATCCAGAACAACCAAGCCGTCATCGCAGAGGGGTTGCGGCAAGGTGCCGGCACCCGTGTCGTGGTGTTTCCCGAGGCGATTTTGCAAGACTGGTACGCAGGCACGCGGGCACAGTTCACGGCTGCCGTGCCGCCCGGCCAGGTCTGGCTGTTGGGCCTGCAGGCGGGTTTGCGCGACGCCGTGGTGAGGGTCGAGCATGGACATGCCGATGTTGAACCCGTTGCCGTCTCTGCCGGCCTTCTGCTGGGCGGCGACTGGCAACCGTGGAACCCTCGATCGCTGCGCCCCGCTTGGTGGCAGCATGTTTTCGTGCAGGATGGGCAGAGGGTTTGGGCGGCGATTTGCGTGGAACAGGTACAACCGTGGACGTGGCTGGAGGCGCTGTGGCAACAGCCTACGCTGATTCTGGCGCAGTCGAATGTCTGGTGGGCTGCACCAGAAAGCGCCGCGCCGAGGATTCAGGAGGCGAGCACTCGGGCATGGGTGCGGTTGATGGGGGTGCCAGTGGTGGTGGCGGTGAATCGGTGACTACCACTCATCGCCGCGCCCGACGCTCTTTTTGGTTTGACGCGCGTGTCGTGGTGCTTTGCCCTGAATCACTTCAAGATAGATATCCAGAGAGCGGCCCACTTCTTTGGCTACCAAGGCAACGATGGCGCTGTAGTCCCGTCGTGTAGCGGCGATGTCCAGCGCCTGGTAGTAGTTGAGACGGTTTTCCTTGCGCAGCACAGCGGGAGGATAACCGTCTCGCATCAGAGAAAAATTCATCAGCAACCGCCCCGTGCGGCCGTTGCCATCAATGAAAGGATGGATTTGTTCGAAGCGTGTATGAAACTCTGCCGCGCGTTCGATCGGATGCAAACTGCATGCAGCACTGCTGTACCACCGCAACAGCTCAGCCATCTGCTCAGGCACCAGAACCGCAGCCGGAGGTGTATGGCTCGCCCCGACAATCGCCACGTTCTCGGTGCGATAGCGACCCGCGTGATCGGGATCTATGCCCTTGAGTACGAGCTGATGGAGTTGACGCACATCCCATTCGGTGATCGGCTTGCCGGCCTGTAGCAGTTCTTCAACCCAGGCGATAGCGGCGCGGTGATTGATCGCTTCGAGGTGTTCGCGCAACGACCTGCCACCAACCGTGACGCCTTCGAGCACGATCTGGGTTTCGCGCAGCGAAAGCGTGTTGCCCTCAATGGCATTGGAGTGATAAGTCCATTCCAGAGCAAGTTTGTCATGCAGACTCGCAACCGTTGCTGGCGGCAACGGGCGCAGAGCATCAAGCTGCGATTTCCTCGCATCGACTTGCTTGAGCAGTTTGGACAGGCTTTGAATCATGGGACGATTTTAGGAGTCACGCTTTGGTCCGCCATCCCACTTCGCCCCCAGCTTGCCACCATCCTGGCGATCCGGCCACCAGGCGCCATGGCAGCTGCCACACCGGTAATAGGCCTTGCCGGTCCTGGTCTCGTTTTTGAACGTGGGCTTTTTGCAGGCCGGGCACTTCGGGCCGCTCCCGGCCTGCTTCGCCACTGCCGTCTCGCCTTGCGGCTTGTCCTCGAAGCGCCTGCCGGGTTTGCCGCCGTCATCGCCGAACGCGGCCTCACAGTCTATGCAGCGGTGATAGGCGTTCCCTGCTTTGCTGGTGAGCTTGGCGCACCGACTGCCGCCGCAGGCCGGGCAGATGTTGAAGGTGGCTTTGGCGCCGAGTTGCCCTTCCAGGAGCTTGCGGGTGGACTCGCGCAGGGTGGCGAGCTGACTCTGCACGAAAACATCGAGGCTCTGACGGCCACACGCGATATCCGCCAGGGCATCTTCTTGTAAGGCGGTGTAGCCGGGGTCGGCCAGGTCAGGTGCAATCGCACGCAACATATCGATGAGCTGCACGCCGCGTTCTGTCGGGTGGATCTCTTTCTTGCGTCGCTCGGCGTATCCGCGGGCGATGAGGACTTCAATCGTCGAGGCGCGGGTCGCCTCGGTGCCGAGACCTGAGGTCTCTTTCAGCCGGGCCTTGAGTTTGGGATCGGTCACCAGCTTGTGCACACCCGTCATGGCGGCGATCAGCGTGCCGTCGGTATAAGGCTTGGGCGGCATAGTGCGTCGTGCCACGACCTGCGCCGACTGACAGGGCAGATGCTGGCCCTCGGCCAAGATCGGCAACCTGATGGGCTGCTCGGTCTGGTCGTTGTCCGCACCGTCTTCGCTTTGCCCCAGTTGCGTCCAGCCGGGCTCTTGCACGATGCGGGCGCTAGCTTTGAATCGCTCGCCGCTGGCGAAAGCGAGCTGCGCTTCACGGGTCTCGAAAGTTTCTGGTGGCATGAACAGCCGCAGGAAGGACTCTCGCAGCAGTCCGTACACCTTCTTCGCGTCCTCCGACAGCCCGGATACCTCGGCAGGGCTGCGCCCGGTGGGGATGATGCCGTGGTGGGCCTCGACCTTGGACGTGTTCCACGCCGGATGCCGACGCTCGAAGGCGATGCCAGAGATGTCTTGCCCCCCCAGAGCGGCGAGGATGCGCGCTGCGTCGGCGTGCATCTCCACGGGAAGATAGGGGCAGTCAGAACGCGGGTAGGTGGCCAGCTTGGCCTCGTAGAGTTCCTGCGCCGCCGCCAGCGTGTCCTTGGCCGACAGGCCCAGGTGGCTGCTGGCGGCTTTCTGCAGGGTGCTGAGCACATAGGGCATGGGGGCCTGGCGCTCGCCGGTCTTGCAGATGAAGGATGCGACGACCGCCCGCTGGCCCTGCACGGCGGCAGCGGTGGCGTCTGCTACAGCCTTGTCCAGCAACAGGCCGTCCTGGGTGAGCACATCATCCGGCGGCAGCCACTGCGCACGGATGCCACCCTCCAGCAAAGCGTGCACCTGGTAGTGATCGCGCGGCATGAAGTTGGCGATCTCGCGCTGGCGATCTACCAGCAGGGCCAGGGTTGGGGTCTGCACGCGACCGACGCTCCAGGCGCCTTGCACGCCGCAGGCCTGCAGGTTGCGGCTCAGGGCAATAGAGCAGTTCATGCCCATGAGCCAGTCAGCACGCTGGCGGGCCAGGGCAGACTCGTAGAGAGGGCGCATGGCATCGTTGCTCTTGATGGTGGCCAACGCCCGCCGCACGCTTTCATCGTCCAGGCTGGACAGCCACAGGCGCAGCGTCTTACCCTTCCAGTTCAGGAACAGCAGGACTTCATCGACCAGCAGCTGGCCTTCACGGTCGGCGTCGCCAGCGTTGACGACCTCCGCTGCTTCCTTGAGCAGGTCGCGGATGATTCTGATCTGCTTGCCTGCGCCGCCGTCACGGGGAGCAAGAAGCCACTTGTCGGGAACGACCGGCAGGTGCGCGGGCAACACCTTGCCGCCGGGCACGTATTCCTCGGGCTTGGCCTGCTCCAGTAGGTGGCCGAAGCACCAGGTCACACGGGTTGATCCGGCGCATTCGATGTAGCCGTCTGCCCGACGCGGGCTGCCGAGAACACCGGCGATGGCTTGGGCGACTGAGGGCTTTTCGGCAATGATGAGGCGCATGCTGTGTCTCCAGTGAGAGGCCCGCTGCGTCACTGCTTCGGGCCGGTATGGAGACTCTGCAGGGTGGGGACAGAAGGACTTGTCCCCACTCCGCAGAATCGGCGTAGGGGCGCCAATACCTGGTGCCCCCTCAATCACACAGCACTGCCATGCAAACCGTCACCTACCTCCTCTTTGCGATTCTGTTGACCAGCGTCGCCTTCACGGCCATGCTCTATCGTTGGATGGGTCGGCGGTCTGACCCGCAGGCTGGCCACGGCGCCGGAAACGCCAACATCGACCGCAGCCATACCAGCCGAGGCCTGATGTGACGCCGGTTGCACTCATGCAGCAGTGCGCTCCAACCATCGCGCCGGTGACTCTCGCCGCAGTGGTGCAGCAGGAAAGCGGAGGCAATCCGCTGGCGCTTCACGACAACACGACAGGCAAGAGTTACAAACCTGCTTCCTTCGCGGAAGCCGCCCGGCTTGCTCGCGATCTGATCGCGCAGGGTCACTCGGTGGATATTGGCCTGGCCCAGATCAACAGCCGCAATCTGCCGCGTCTGAGCATGACCGTCGAGCAGGTGCTACAACCTTGTGACAACCTGCGTGCGGCGCAGGCGGTGCTGCTCGACGGCTGGAAGCGCTCGGGCGACCTGCGCGCCACGCTGTCGGCGTACAACACGGGGAGGTTGGCCAGCCCTGTTGGACTGAAGTATGGCGCCTCGGTCTACGGCAAAGCCGGGGTGACGGTTCCAGCGATTCCCGGCGGGCAGATGGCGCAGTGGGCCACCGTTGGTGCAGTGCTGCCGCCGGTGCGGCCTCCCGTCACCTGGACGCCGCAGGCCAGTCCATTGGCGCCGAGAGGGGATGGTCTGGCGGTGCGGTGGTGAGTGTTTTCAGCGCTCGTTGCACGCCGTGCCTCCTTGAGCAACGCCCAGCGCCTGCGCGTCGGCACCAGAACCGAGAATGGAGAGCTGTCAAACTCCTCATGTATTTGGAGACCGCAGCATCGTTCGGCTCAATAAAGATTGACGTATCTACAAAACGAATCTACAATAAGAACCCAATGGAACTTGAATGGGACGCCGATAAAGCGGCACGAAACCTGAAAAAGCACGGCGTTTCTTTCGAGGATGCCGCGCTTGTTTTTTACGACTCCGGGCGAATTGAAGCCTACGACGGACGCGAGGACTACGGGGAAGATCGTTGGGCCACGATTGGCCTTGCCTATTCCGCTGTCCTGTATGTGGTCTATACCGTTCGACACGAGGAAACCATCCGCCTTATCTCTGCGAGAAAAGCAAATGCCGACGAAAGAAAGCAATATCGTGAAGCGAACTCTTGACCTCAAGAAGCCGCCACAATTGAGCGCCGAGCAGAAGACGCGACTGGATGCCGTGGCCGCGATGCCGGATGAGCAGATCGACTACAGCGACGCGCCTGGCCTACCTGGTGCCGCCTGGATGAAGGCGGCGGAGCAGTTGCCCCACACCAAGAAGCAAATCACACTGCGTATTGATGCCGAGGTGTTGGAGTTCTTCAAGCACACCGGCAAGCGGTATCAGTCGCGCATGAATGCCGTCTTGCGCTCCTACGTTGAGGCGCACAAGGCGCCGTCAAAATGAACCAAGCCGTCAGACATCTCTTTCACCTTGCCGCTCCGCTGCGAGCTGGGCCATGCCCTCGCTTGTTTCTCATACTGCGGATTGTCCGGCGAACTCTCCACCCGTTTCCAGCGTGATGCGATGTTGGTGAACGGCTTTGCGAACTCGCCACCTGCTCTTGCCCCACAAACGGGCTACTTCGCTGACGGTTCGATCGCCATGTGTCACCAGTGCCACTGAGGTCGGTACGCCGAACGCAGCCTTGCGATCCGCCGACGCCAGGTCGTCACGAACGCGCTCCTCCACAAGGCGCTGGGCGGCGTCAATGAGCAACTCATCCACACCAGGCACCTTGAGGTTGTCCGGCAGGCAATGGTCGTTTTCCTCTAGCGGTCGATACGGTCGCCAGCGCTCCACAAGGCCCCACAGTCTTCCCATGATGTAGTTCTCCGGAGTTCCGAGTAAGGGGTTGTAGGAATCCTGTCCAGCCACGTGCTCAAGACACATGAGGTATAAGGTTTGACGCACGTCATCCAAACTGAGTGTGCTCACGGCGGCAAACTTACTCGCCTCGCCGCGTAACAGGTCGTAAAGGGCCTGGGCTTCATGCATGGTCGCTGCTTTCTTCGTGAGTTGCGATGAAAGATTCCACTGCCGTCGTGATGAGCTGTTGCACCGTGAGTCGGAGCTGTGAGGCAACCCGCATGATGTCGGCATGCAGGGTCTTGGTTATAGTCAGAACCAGCACGGCGTCGCCGATAGCAGATTCGCTGGTTGCATAGGCGGTTACAGGAGCTTCGGCTACGCATGCCTGCTCTGCAGGTTCTTCGCGGGCGCCGATGTGATCGCCGTCAGGGCTCGGGGCACGTTCCAGCGGGGTTTTTGCCGTAAGTTGTGTCAGGCTGCGTTGCCGGCGCTCCTCGCGCTGTTTCACCGCCTGGCGGGCCTCCTCGCAGCGGCCGACGGTGATGGTGTCACGGATCGGCATATACCGGCCAGTCGAAAGTCGGCGTAATCAGGCCAGCTGAGGCCGGCGGCGGCGCCGGTCGGAGTCGGCATATACCGGCCAGCGTGGAGTCGGCATATATCGGCCACG
>Ga0207433_10003868_pt1 | contig 28138 bp, 32 predicted proteins | sample YelNatPaOPGAMG01_FD_187559 | JGI IMG/M metagenome (GOLD analysis project Ga0207433, IMG submission 187559) | Hot spring thermophilic microbial communities from Obsidian Pool, Yellowstone National Park, USA - OP-RAMG-01 (SPAdes) (version 3) | ecosystem: Environmental > Aquatic > Thermal springs... | reverse complement strand
CAAACCGCTTGAGCTCCCGCTCGCTCATCTCTATCCGCTCCTGCGTCATTCGTCCTTGCCTCTCTACTCTTCCAGGCGGACATTTCTAACGTGCCGAAAGCGGACATTACTAATTTGCTGCTACACTGCGATTACCGGCGGTTGACCCTACAGGGGTGGACAACGCATAATTCTTGGCCCCGGGGGTGTAGCTCAGTCGGTAGAGCAGCGGCCTTTTAAGCCGTGGGTCATGGGTTCGAATCCCATCGCTCCCACCATGTCAAATTTTGGTCTCTCCTGTCGCGTGCCTGCTCGTGCCAGCGCAAGTCCGACCATGGTTGGCAGCGAGCGACTCCGCGGCCTGGACTCGAATCCCTTGCAATGCGCAGGATATGCTCTAATCTCTACCATTGCGGGGTGATGTGTCTGCCAGCTAGGAGAACGAGGAGCGTTTCCTATTTTCGGCTTTCCGCCATCAGTATGGTGGGTGCAAAGGAAGTAGGAACAGATCACCCGATTAAGAGAATGGCGAACAACCTGGAGGATTGGATGGAGTTGTTAGAGTGTGCCCAGCAAGACTCGCAGTTACAGGCTTTCATTACAATCGCCGGGATTACTGCAGAGGATCTTTGCTTGTTGCAGCGGGCAGCACCCAAAATTGTTCCGATCGTTCCCGAGGTGGTGGATCTGTTGCAGGCCAATCTGTTGCAGCAGGAGCAAATTGCCGCCAAGCTCGGCCAGGCTTATGGTAACTACGCAGCGCACCTCGGCCAGTGGTTGACGAATCTTTTTTCGGGTCCGCACGATGCCGGCTTCCTGCGCCAACAAGAGGAGTTGGGCAAACAAAATGTACAACATAAAATCCCGCCCCTGTATAACGCCTTTATCATGAGCTTTTTGCGCGCGGCATTGCCGCATTCCTTTGGTAAGAATGCCATTGCCCGAGAGTTTCCGGACGGTGCGCTGACCGCGGCTACCCTTCGGCTTCTCGATTTGTGTCAATATCTTACGGATCGAGCGTATACTACCCGTCTACTGGAGGTTACCGGTATCTCAAAATCACTCCTTGATCGTTTGATGACCGCATGACGACTGTATGACTGAAGAATCAGATAAAAGCGCCGCAAACCTGGACTTGGTAGCCCGTCAGGCCATCCTGGATGCCAAAGGCAACGTGCAGGCCTACGAATTGTTGGCGCGGGAAGAGTATAGCCCAACCGAAGACCCGTTTCTGGCTTCGGCACAGGTTTTGGTAAAGGTGTTTTCGATCTACCAACTGGAGCAGCTTCTCGACGGGAAAAGAGCCTTTATCAATTTTACAAATAGTTTGTTTGATGAAAAAACGTTGGAATTGTTTCCCTGCGATCGCGTCGTTCCGGAGTTCACTATTACCGAAGCACCAAATCGCGAATTTTTGGGAAAAATACAGTACTTGAAGAAGGCTGGTTTTCGGATTTCCCTCGACAGGTTTTCTGGTAAAGCCTGGGAAGTTCCGCTGTTACCATGGATGAATTATGTAAAAATTGATGTGCACGAGATTGCTGCGGCGGATATGCAAAATTTACTGAAACTAGTCCGCGCACAGAAGTATGCTACCGGCATGCCGTTACTCATTGCTACCCGTGTAGAGACGCGGGAACAGGCGGCCAACTGTTTCGGCACTGGTTTTGACTGGAGTCAGGGATACTTTTTCATGCGGCCGCAAGTCGTGTCCAATCCTCGTGTCGGCAACGATCAAAGAAATCTCTTTCAGCTATTGAATTTGCTCTCCGAGGACGGACCGATTGATGAGATTGAGGAGGGCTTTCGTCGCGATCCGGCCTTGTCGGTGCAACTGCTGCGCTATCTTAATTCTGCGGGCATGCGCCGTGGTCGCGAAATCGATAGTATCCGGCAAGCCTTGCTTGTCTTGGGTCGAGTTCCCCTGCAACGCTGGCTGACGCTGCTTATGTTCACCAGTCAGGGGCCACGCAAGCACTCCCTGCTGGCAATGGCCAGTAGCCGTGCGCGCCTTGCGGAATTGCTGCGCCAAGAGAGTACACATCTGGAGCAATCACCGGAGGCGTTGCACCGCTCATTTCTGGTGGGAATGTTGTCGCTGGTTGATGCCCTGTTCGACCAGCCGCTGATAGACATCCTGAAAGAACTGAAACTGCACCCCTCAATCACTACGGCATTGTTGGAGCGTGATGGTGAGGATGGTGTCCTGCTCCGGCTTCTCGAGAGTGTAGAGCGGGGAGATTACCGGGCGATACAACAGTGGGCGACCCAAGTGGGAGTTCCGGTGGAGAGCGTCAATCGCTTAGCCCTGGAGGCCATGGCCTGGACTGCGGCGCTGCCGCGTTAGAGAAAGTTCCAGGTCCTGATGATTCGCAGATTCTGTGGTGGCCGTTGCCAGGCTGGCGGCAGGGGGGGGAACGGCGCTGCGCTGATCAGGATTTCCCGTACCGCTTTGGCAAGGATCTGGTTGTTCTCGCCCTCTACTATCTCTATGCCCAGTAATTCCCCGGAAGGTGAGATCGTCACGGCGACCACGATCTTGCCAGTGGGGAGTTTTTCTCGGGTGAGCTGGGCTTTGGCCATATCGACGATATGTTTTTGCCAGAGTAGGAGATAGTCGGCGAGTTCCCGTTGTTTGAGTGTCGTTGGCGGGGTCTCGGCCCGTTCCTGGCTGCTGGGTAGCCCTGGTCCTTGTGCCAGACTCGGGATATCGCTGGCCGGATGGAGCTGGTGGCGTTGCGGCAGGGGGGCCAGGGTGATTTCTACCCGTGAATCATGCGCTCGCTGCGCATTCTGGATGGTTTGCTGTGCGGGCATGAGAGCTGCCCAAAACAGCAGGAGGAGAGATCCGATGACCGCAGTAGCGGCAAGCAGCCAGGGGAAGAGTTGATCGAGATCGTCTGCCTTGGGTACGAATAGTCGAGCCAAGTACAGCATCGTACTTATGGAAATCACCCGAAGCCAGAACCATGGCAAGGCCAGTGATTCTCGGATCCGGGATCGACGGCGACGGGAAGCGGCTGGATTTACCGGAGCCAGTCACAAACCTCCACGGCCGAATAGGTGATGATACCGTCGGCGCCCGCACGTTTGATGGCAAGCAGGGACTCCAACACCGAATTTTGTAGATCTAGGTAACCGGCCTGGGCCGCAGCGCGCAACATGCTGTATTCCCCCGACACCTGATAGGCGAAGACGGGAAAGTCGCAACGTTCCCGTACATCGCGGATGAGGTCCAGATAGGCCATAGCCGGTTTGACGATGACCATGTCGGCCCCTTCTTCCAGGTCCAGGTCCAGTTCGCGAAAGGCTTCGCGACGATTGGCCGGGTCCATCTGATAGGCGCGGCGATCCCCAAAACTGGGGGCGCTGTCGGCCGCATCGCGAAACGGTCCATAAAAAGCGCTAGCATACTTGATGGCGTAGGAGAGAACCGCTACGTTTTCGTGCCGTGCTGCATCCAGCGCCTCGCGAATGGCCAGTACCATACCATCCACCATCCCCGAAGGGGCGATGACATCTACCCCCGCCTCGGCGTAGGAGAGAGCTTGCTGCTGCAGATTTTCCAGGGTGGCATTGTCGTCGCGATCACCGTGCGCATCGAGCACGCCGCAGTGGCCGTGATCGGTGTATTCGCAAAAGCAGGCATCGGCAATCACCAGAAGATTCGGGAAGCGTTCCTTGATGGTGCGGCTGGCGCGCTGTACCAGTCCCTCACTCGCCCACGAGGCGCTGCCCACGGCGTCCTTGGCCGGGGCATCCAACACGCCAAACAGCAGTACCCCTGGAATGCCACGATCCACGGCATCGCCACAGAGGCGTAACGCCGAGTCGATACTGTGGCGAAACACTCCAGGCATGCTGGCGATTTCGCTGCGAATCGCCTCGCCCTCTACGAGAAAGATTGGTAACAGAAAGTCGCTGGGATGCAGATGGGTCTCGCGCAACAGGGCGCGCATGGCTGCCTGGCGACGCAGGCGGCGGGGCTGATGGCGCAAGGAATGGAGTTTCATGCGCTTTCCTCCTGTTGGCTCGCCCAATCCTCCAAGGCGGCGATCAAGCCGGCATTGCTTGCCTCCGGTGCCACCCAAGGAGCGGGTAGGCCCTTGCTGGTGATAGCTTCTGCCGTCAGCGGGCTGATGGCGATGATGGGGGTCTTTTTCAGCCAGCGCTGCCCAAGCCCCCCGACCATCTGGTAAAAATTGTGAAAAATTTCTGGGCTGGTGACGGTGACCGCATTGAGCTCGCCCCGCGCCCAGGCATGCAGCAGTGGCGTTGGGTTCGCCCCGGGAACGACGCGGCGGTAGCAGAAAATCTTCTCTACCATGGCGCCCCGCTCTTCGAGGGTCTGCTCGATGAGCTCGCGCCCCTGGTCGCCGGCAAAGAGAGCGAAGCGTTGACTAGCCACCGTCTGCCACTCCGGGTTTTCCAACAGGCCTTCCGAGCCTGCGCGCTTGGGTGCCAGGGCTACCTCGATGCCAAACTCGGCAATGGCTTTGGCACTCTCTCGGCCGATGGCGGCAACCTGGACCGATGCCGGCCACGCATGTTGCCCGCGACTCTGCCATCGACTCAAGGCAAAATGCACGGCATTGCGGCTGGTAAACACGGCCCAATCAAATGAATCGAGTTGGTCCAGGGCCGCATCCAGGGAATGCCAGGTCGCAGGCGCATCGATCTGTAACGCCGGGAAGGCGATGGCGCGTGCGCCCAGGCGTTGCAGCTCCGCGATCAGTTCGGTGGACTGTTCCTTCGGCCGGGTGACGACGATACCTTTGTTTTGCAGGATAACGCTCATGCTGGTTGCAACTCCTTGATGATCTTTCCCGCCCCTTGCTGCAGAAGGTCCTCTGCAACCCGCTCGCCCAAGGCGACAGGGTCGCTGCCGGCTGCCTCTGCGCGCAATACCGTCTCGCCGTCCGGGCTCGCCACGCGGCCTTCGAGTTTCAGCATACCTTCTTCCCAACGAGCGAGGGCGGCTACCGGTAGACGGCAGTCGCCGCCCAGGGTGCGATTCATGGCCCGTTCCGCGCGGACACAAAGACTGGTTTCCAGATGGGCAAGGGGCAGTACCAAGGACCGCGTTTTTTCGTCATCGGCGCGGATCTCGATGCCAATCGCTCCTTGTCCTACCGCTGGCAAGGAATCTTCCACCGCAAAGAAGCTGCGGATCCGTTCCTCCATCCCCAAGCGCTTGAGTCCGGCCGCTGCAAGAATGATCGCGTCATAGTCGCCGCGGTCGAGCTTGGCCAGGCGGGTGGCGACATTGCCACGCAAGTCATCGAGTTGCAGGTCGGGTCGCCGGTGCAGTAGCTGCGCCCGCCGCCGCAGGCTGGAGCTTCCCACCCGCGCGCCTTTGGGCAGCGCCATTTCATTCTCGTACTGCGCGGCGACAAAGGCGTCGCGCACATCTTCCCGCTCCAGGATCACGGCCAGCTCTAGACCCTCGGGCTGCAGCGCGGGTACATCTTTCATGGAATGGACGGCGAGATCGACCTCGCCTGCGAGTAGCGCACTCTCGATTTCTTTGACGAATAGACCCTTGCCTCCCAATTGATGCAAGGGGGCTGCCAGCTCGCGGTCGCCAGTCGTGGTCATTGGTACGAGGTCCACGGAGAGGAAAGGATCCCGTGTCAGCAAGGCCTCGCGCACGTGCTCTGCTTGCCAGAGTGCGAGGGGGCTGGCGCGAGTGCCGATACGCAATGGGTCCATGCCAAATTTCGTCGATTGCCGGAGAATGTTCCTCACCATAGCAGTGCCACTACTCCTGTCAAGCAGTTGTGGATGAATGATTGCTGAATTTCCAGTGCCTGCGATACAATCCCTATTATTCCTTTGGAGAAGAAACCATGCAGCTTCGCAGTGTCGTCGTCGTGTTCGGCCTCTCTTTTTTGGCGCTGTCTGGTTGCGCGCGCAATGTCGGCAGTGGTGCCCCCACCGCAGTCACGCCCGTGGCGCCGGTGAGCTCGGTCGCTACCAATGGCTACAATGGCCAGGGCGTCGGCTCTCAGGACCTCAACACCAACGGTCCCATTGGCGGTAGTAACCGCGGCCTGACGGCGGCGGAATTGGCGGCATTGCCCAGCCATCTGCGTGTTCACTTTCCCTTCGACAGCGACAGTATGGATGCCAACGGCCAGGCCATTGCTGCCGAAAACGCCCAGTTCATGATGAATCATGCCCACGTACAGGTGCGCCTGGAAGGCAACACCGATGATCGGGGCACGCAGGAATACAATCTGGCCCTGGGCGAACGGCGTGCGGAAACTGTCAAGCGCTATCTGGAGTCTCAGGGAGTAAGCGCTGCCCGTATCAGTACGGTCAGCTTTGGCAAGGACAACCCTCTCTGCAGCCAGAATGATCAGGCATGCTGGGCGCGCAATCGGCGCGTCGACTTTGTGTACAGCGGGGGGTACAACGGCTGATCTGGAGGTCGTTTTCGATGAAGGGTAAGTGGACTGCAGTTGTGGTTGCTGGGCTCCTGGCTGTTAGTTCTCCGGCTTGGGCAGAATCCCAGGGGCAGCAGATTCTGCAGCTGCAACAGCAGGTGGCGGTGATGCAGGGCGAAATCCAAAGCCTCATCGCGGTGCAAAAGGCTAGCCGGGGCAGTCAGTCTGCCCTCGGTGATCTACTCAATCGCTCGCAGCAGATGCAACAGGAAATCCGTGAGCTGCGCGGCGAGCTCGAAAGCAAAACCCACGCCCTTTCTGCTGCACAACAGGAAATCGATACCAAGCTGGTGGCGCTGTCTGCTGCTGTCGCGAGCAGCGGTGCTGCCACGGCGGTCACCGCCAGCAGTTCGAATGTCGCGCTGCTGAATCAGGCGCCAAGCAGTGCCATTGCTGCCGAGGCCAGCAGCGCGGCCAGTTCGCCCGTGCAGGGGTTGGGGCAAGCGGATTATCAGCGTGCCTTTGATCTATTGCGCTCGGGGAAATATGGAACGGCAGCCACTGCACTGCAGGACTTCATCCATAAATATCCGCAAAGCAGCCTCGTCGTAGATGCCTATTACTGGCTCGGGCAGGCGCAGTATGTACTCGGACAGAATGACGCCGCCATCAAGAGCCTCAGCGCCGCTGCCCAGCATACGCAGAGTAGCAAAGCGCCAGATGCACTCTTGCGCATGGGTCAGATCTACCAGGCCATCGGACAGCCGGCCAAGGCGAGAGCCACCTTCAACCGGATTCTGAAGCAGTTCCCCAACACCCCGGCGGCGCAAAAGGCACAAACCCAGCTACAGGCCAGCGGCCAGTAGCTATGGCGCGGCTGCGCATCACGGAAATTTTTCATAGCCTGCAGGGGGAAACCAGTGCCATGGGTCGTCCGGCGACCTTCGTTCGCCTTACGGGCTGCCCGCTGCGCTGCCAATACTGTGACAGTGCCTACGCCTTTCACGGGGGCGAATGGATGGAGCTCGAAGAGATCCTCGCCCGGGTAGAGGAGCGTACAGACCAACTGGTTGTGGTGACTGGGGGTGAACCCCTTGCCCAAGCCGGGGTGCATGATCTGCTTCAGAGTCTCTGTAACGCTAATCGTGAGGTCTATCTCGAGACCAGCGGCGCCCTTTCCGTGCGCGACCTCGATCCACGAGTGGTCAAGATTCTCGATATCAAGACCCCGGGCTCCGGGGAGAGCGAAAAAAATCATTGGCAGAATCTGCAGTACCTGAGTGCCCGCGATCAGGTAAAGTTCGTTCTGTGTGACCGCAAGGATTACGAATGGGCACGCGACGTTGTGCGCGAACATCCCTTGCCGGTTGCGGAGTGGCTCTTCTCTCCCAGTTATGGCGAGCTGGATCTGCGCGAGCTGGCCGAGTGGATACTGGCGGATCAATTGCCAGTCCGTTTGCAGGTGCAACTGCACAAATGGATTTGGGGCGACATCCCGGGTCACTAATGGAGGGGGCATGACGGCTAACGAAGCGATTCTGTTGCTTTCCGGGGGCCTCGACTCGGCTACCGTGGCAGGTCTTTTGCGGCGCGATGGTCGTGTCCTCCACGCCTTGTCTTTCGACTACGGGCAGCGTCATCAAAACGAACTGGATTACGCTCGTGCCGTGGCTCAGGCCGTGGGGGTGGCCAGTCATCGGATTCTCAAGATCGACCTGGGAGGGTTGGGCGGTTCGGCCCTCACCGATGCAGCCCTGGCGGTTCCGGAGACCGGCGTTGGCGATGGGATTCCGATCACCTACGTGCCGGCGCGTAACACCGTATTCCTCTCTTATGCCTTGGCCTTGGCGGAAGTGCTGGAGGTTACGGATATCTATGTCGGGGTCAATAGTCAGGACTACAGTGGCTATCCTGATTGCCGACCTGCCTTTATCGATGCCTTCAATCATCTTGCGACGGTGGCGACCAAGCTTGGCGTGGAAGGTGCAGCGCCACAGATACACGCACCCTTGCAGCAGTTGCGCAAGGCAGAGATCATCCGCGCCGGACTCGATGTTGGCGTCGACTACAGTCTCACCCGTTCCTGCTATCAGCTGGATTCTGCGGGACGCTCCTGCGGCCGTTGTGATGCCTGTCGCCTGCGCCTGGCGGCCTTTGCCGAACTCGGCATTGCCGATCCGGCCCCGTATCGCTAAAAGTGCAGCTCAGCAATCGCCAGGGCTAGCAGCGCCAGTCCAAGAAGCACGAAAATCCCTCCAGTCCACTGTTGTAGACGTTTTTTCGCGATGGGGCCGCGTAACCACCGGGCAAGACGCGCGCCTGCAGCGGAGTAGACGATATACCAACTGAATTCAATGACGGCAAAGCTGAGAATCAACTCGGCAAATTGCAGCTGCAGATTATCCTGGTAGCGCATGAATTGCGGCACCAGAGCTAGGGTAAAAAGGATGGCCTTGGGATTGCTCATGGCTACCAGAAACCCGGTGCGATACAGGACGCCCGGTGAGTGTCTACCGGTTTCTGGCTCTGCGTCAGTCCCTTGCGGTTCTGCTGATGCGCTGCCGTTCCTGCCTGCCTGTCGCCAGGCCGAGATGCCGAGATAGAGCAAATACAGGGCTCCAATGACGCGCACGAGGGTAAAGAGCCGAGGCCAGCTTTGCAGAAACAGGCCAAGGCCGCCTACGGAAACCAGCATCATCAACAGCAATGCAGAAAAGCAGCCAAACATGGTAGCGACCGAACGCCTCAGGCCGTGTATTGCACCATGGGTCATCAGCAGGAGCATGTTGGGTCCTGGGATTCCGGAAATGACCAGGACCGTCAGTACATAGAGAAGCCAAAGATGCAGGCTCATCGGCGCCGCGGAACCAAGACGGAGAGTGTCTACCACTTCCCCCCTTTCTTTAGTGTGACCAGGCCGGCTGGCTATCCTCCCCCGCGCCGTGCAAGATCGCCAGGGTACGACCGTCGACGCTGGCCTCGGCCAAAACCTTGCGGCCGCCGCGGTGGGTACCGTAGATCACCATTTCGCCATTGTCGGCAAAACTTGGGTGGTCACAGTTGCCTTGGGCATCGAGAACCTTCAGATCGCCGCCCGCGGCATTCATCACTGCCAGGGCATAGACGCCATCGGTACGATGGATGAAGGCGATGCGCTGCCCATTGGGGGAAAAGGCCGGGCTAGCATTGTAGTTGCCGCTGTAGCTAATGCGGTGTTGGCCGCCACCCTGGGCGTTCATGACAAAGATCTGCGGACCACCGTCTCGGTCCGACACGAAGGCGATTTGCCCTCCACTGGGAGACCAGCTGGGGGAGGTATTGATGCTGCCACCGTGGGTCAATTGTTGCCGCTGCCCAGTACGCAGATTGACGCTGAAGATGTTGGTTTCGCCGCCTTCCGAGCGCGCATAGGCGAGTTCTTCTCCGTTGGGCGAAAAACTGGGCGCACTGACGATCTGGCCTCCCGGGGCAATGGCCTGACGCGTGCCCGTGGCGAGGTTCTGCACGAAGATGGTGGCCCGCGAATTCACATACGTTACGTAGGCCAGCCGTTGGCTGTCTGGAGACCAGACCGGGGAGAGCAGAGGCATGCGCCCCTGCACCACCACGTGCGGATTCCAGCCGTCCGATTCCGCCACAATCAGCGAATACTCGGCCCCTACCTGACGCACATAAGCGATGCGGCTGGCAAAGGGGCCGGGTTTGCCGGTGAACGCCTGATAGATCACGTCGGCTACGTGGTGCGCGGTCATATGCAATTCTGCCGGCGAGCAGGTGAAGCGTTTGGCGGCGAGTTCTTGGCCGGTGGCCACATTATAGACATAGACGGTGACCGTATAACCCGCGGCGCTTTTTTTCACCGCACCGACGGCGAGACCCGTGGCGCCGATGCCGGTCCAGGCACTGGACTGCACCGCACCCGGTGCCTGTGGGTCACTCGGATAGCTGGCTGGGCTGAGAACCCGGAACAGGCCGCTATGACTAAGATCGGCCCGCACCACGTCGGCCACTGTCGGTTGTCCCGCAATGCCAGGGCCGAACGAGGGAATGGCAATCGGCAAGGCTGTGGAGACGCTCTTGGTCACCTGGACGGTCAGGGCCGCCTCGCTGGGCAAAACGAAAGCGAGGGCCAATAGTCCCAGAAGAAATACGATGACGCTCTTACGCATGGTTGAGATCCTCGGCGTTGAATCGGATGACGACGCTTTTGTAGGCGCTATAGGGTAGACCAATGGGAGGAACAAAAGGTGCCGCAGCTTCGACTGCGCGAATTACTGCCTGATCAAAGGCGGGATTGCCGCTGCCGCTGACTACGCGTGGCTGACCGATAATCGCTCCCGTTGGCGTCAGCTCGATCGCCACCTCGCATTTCAGCGATGCGGCAAAGGTGGTATCCCAGGCGCGGTATACCCGACGCTGTATTTTCTGTCCAAAGAGCGCCGCCAGGCGTTGATCCTCAGCGGCCTGCTGTGCCCGCGCTGCCGCCAGATTGGCCTCGGCCTGTGCCTTGGCCTGTGCCTCCAATTGTTGTTGCAGGGCCTTGGCCCGTGCTGCCTGGGCGGCCTTGGCCGCTTCCTCGGCCATTTGCTTCTTCAGCGCGGCGGCTCTGGCTGCTGCTGCCTTTTCTGCTGCAGCCTTCTCGGCAGCCTCTTTGGCGGCCCGTTCTTCTGCTGCCTTTTGCGCTGCGGCTTTGGCCGCCGCACGTTCGGCCGCCTTTTGTGCCGCAGCTTTCTCCGCTGCGGCTTTTTGTTCGGCGGCCCGTCGGGCAGCTAGCTCCTCCGCGTGTTTTTCCGCAGCCGCCCGCTCCGCCGCGAGCTGGGCGGCAGCTTCCCGTGCCTGCTTTTCGACTTGGGTGGGCGAGGGCTTCGCAGGCTGCGGCGCTGGCTTGGGCTCTGGCTCCGGCTTAGGTCTCGGGATCGGCGCTGGGGCAGGTTTTGGTGCCGGCTGTGGCACTGGCCTGGGGGCCGGTGCGGGGACGGGTGCAGGCTTTGCCGCTGGAGCGGGAGCCGGGCTTGGCAGAGTGCTCTCCAGCGTCGCCTGCATGGCGGCGTGCCCAGCAGCCGGGATATTGACGTGGAAGGTCCAGAACAATGCCACTAGGACCGCCACATTGAGGATGACGGCCAGCAGTAGCGGCAGGATGCGGGGTTGTTCGTTCAATGCCGTTCCGGTCGGGTAAGCAGGCCCACGTGGGAAATGCCTGCCTGCTGCAGGGCCGCCATGACTGCCATCACCTTGCCGTAGTCCGCATGGGCATCGCCACCGACCAGCACCTGTAACTGCGCCGGATTACCAGCCCCGATCTTTTCTATGGAGTTCGCGAGGTTTTGTAGTTGCGGGCTCAGATGTTGATCCTTGTACTGGAGGTCGAGCTTGCCATCCTTGGCTACCGAGATGACGATAGGCGGGATTTTGTCCGGCACGGGTTTGCTCACGCCCTTGGGCAGATTGACGTTGACACCCTGGGTCAAGAGTGGCGCGGAGAGCATGAAAATCACCAGCAGCACCAACGATACGTCGATGTAGGGCACGACGTTCATCTCGGCGAGCAAACGACGGCGCTTACGGCTTCTCATACTTTGCTCTCAGGCAATTGGCGATGCAGGATGTTGGTGAACTCATCCATGAAGACTTCATAATGGGCATCGAGTTCATCGAGGCGATGGACAAAGCGGTTATAGAAAAAAGTGGCCGGGATGGCGGCAAACAGACCCGCGAGGGTCGCGATCAGCGCCTCGGCGACGGGTGGTGCCACCGCTGCCAGAGTTGCCTGTTGTGCCATACCGATGTTCATGAAGGTGGTCATGATGCCCCAGACCGTGCCGAGGAGGCCCACGAAGGGGGCTACGGAAGAAATCGAAGCAAGCAGGGGAAGATTGCTCTCCAGCTGGCCAATCTCGCGGATCTGGGCGCCGCGCATGGCGCGCCGCGCGGCATCCAGGGCATCGCCAGCGTGCCCCTTGCGCTGTCGCTGAAATTCTTCATAGCCTGCGCAGAAGATGCTTCCGGCGCCCATTTCCAACTGCGGATTGTTACTCACATTCTGGTAGATCTGTGCCATTTCACCGCCACTCCAGAAGCGTTTTTCAAAGCGTTTCAGAGCCCGATGTGCGCTGGAGAACACCATCCCTTTTTGAAAGATGACGAACCACGATACAACGGATGCGATCAGCAACAAGAGCAGGATACCCTGCACGACCGGACTGGCATGCAGGATCAGGTGGCTGAGGGATAGATGTTGGGCTGGGGCAGTGGTGTCCATGGGGTCTCGTGTTCAGGGCTGGTCAGGGAAGAAGGCACGCAGCACGTGCCTGGGTATGGGGGTGGGGCGAAAATCAGCAGCCGTCAGACAGGCAACCTCGACCTCGCCGTGGCAAAGCAGCATCCCGGCATGCGCAACCTGCTGGGTAAAGCGCATGCGCAGGGGACGGACTTCGTCAATTTGGGTCTCGATGTCCAGCAACTGATTGAACCGGGCCGGAGCGCGGAAGTCGAGGCGCGCGCGGCGCACCGCAAAAATCACGCCATCGTCTCGCTCCAACTGGTCCAACTCGAGGCCCCTCTCGCGTAACATTTCCGTGCGGGCGCGCTCCATAAAGCGCAAATAATTGGCATGATACACCACGCCGCCGTGATCCGTATCTTCATAATATACGCGCACGGCGAAGTGACCTTGTGGCGTAGCGCTAGCCCGCATCGAAGAGACTCCCGGACTGCCCGGATTCCGGTCGTGGCAGCCCCAGGGCAAGGTAGCTCTGCGCCGTTGCGCAGCGGCCACGGGGCGTGCGGATGAGGTAGCCGGACTGGATAAGAAAGGGCTCGAGTACATCTTCGATGGTGCCCCGATCCTCGCCCAGCGCTGCGGCCAGGCTCTCCACCCCCACCGGTCCACCGCCAAAGCGCTCGATGATGATGCCGAGCAGGCGACGATCCTGGGGATCAAAGCCGTGCTCATCCACTTCCATCAGCTCTAGGGCGGCGCGGGCGGTGGCATGGTAGATCGTGCCATTGCCGCGTACCTGGGCATAGTCGCGTACCCGGCGCAGCAAGCGGTTCGCGATCCGTGGGGTACCGCGGGCACGCGCGGCGATTTCACGCACGCCTTCCGGGGCCGCAGGTACCTGCAGAATCCCCGCCGAACGTGCGACGATGCGACTCAGCTCCTCGACGCTGTAAAACTCCAAATGAAAACTGATGCCAAAGCGATCGCGCAGCGGCGAAGACAGGAGCCCGGCACGGGTGGTAGCGCCGATCAAGGTGAAAGGCGGCAAGCCGATCTTGATGGAGCGGGCCGCCGGACCTTCGCCAATTAGGATATCCAGTTCAAAATCCTCGAGCGCCGGGTAGAGGATTTCTTCCACTACCGGGCTGAGGCGATGGATCTCATCGACAAAGAGCACATCATGGGGTTGCAGATTGGTGAGGATGGCGGCCAGATCGCCGGCCTTGTCGAGAATCGGGCCAGAGGTCACCTTGAGGCCAGCGCCCATTTCCTGGGCAATGATGTGCGCCAGGGTCGTCTTGCCGAGTCCCGGGGGACCAAAGAGCAGGACGTGGTCCAGTGCCTCCTGTCGTTGCCGCGCCGCGTCGATGAACAATGACAGAGATTCGCGCAGGCGTTCCTGCCCCAGATACTCCTGCAGCAACCGTGGGCGCAGGGCGTGATCGACCTTGTCGCCAGATTGCTCGGTAGCACTCAAGTGGTCTCGGTTCATGGCGCTGGGAGTACTCATGGTCGACAAAGTTCCCGTTAACGACGCGCAAGAATTTGTAAAGATTGACGAATCAGTTCTTCGACGGGGAGCTCTCCCGACATCCCATCGACTACCCGTTGCGCCTCGATGGCCTTGTAACCCAGGCTCTGCAAGGCAGCGATAGCCTCCTGCTTGGGATCACTGGTCAGCGTGCCGGGCTGCAAAGGGGTGCCGCCAGCAGTGATCTTATCCTGCAACTCGATGATCATGCGCTCCGCCGTTTTGGCCCCAATGCCGGGAATGGCCGTGAGCCGTCTTTTGTCGCCCAGGAGCAATGCCTCGCGCAACTGTCCCACTTCCAGTCCCGCCAGGCAGGCGAGGGCTACCTTGCCGCCAATGCCATTGACCTTGATCAGCAGACGAAAGAGTTCGCGCTCGTCGAGAGTCAGAAAGCCATAGAGTAGTTGGGCATCTTCACGCACGACAAAATGCGTAAAGACCTGCAACGGACTCCCCTCGGCGGGGAGTCGGTAGAAGCAGGAAAGCGGCATCTCGATTTCGTAGCCCACGCCGGAGACGTCGAGCCACAGCCAGGGTGGGCGGCGCTGCAGGATCTTGCCGTGCAGGCTGGTGATCATCGCCCGATGATCTCCCGGGACTGCCAGAACTGTTGCGTGCCGGCGCTGTGGGCGTGGCAGATGGCACAGGCCAGGGCATCGGCAGCGTCGGCCTGGATCGCCTCGTGCACGCCGAGGAGACGCCGCACCATGTGCTCCACCTGCGTCTTGTCGGCATGGCCGCCACCAACGGTCGCCTTTTTGATCTGCAGCGCCGTGTATTCACAGACCGGTAAATCATGCTCCAAGAGGGCGACCAGCGCCGCGCCGCGCGCCTGCCCAAGCTTTAGCGCAGAATCGGCATTGCGCGCGAGAAAGACCTGTTCTACGGCAGCGCTTTGCGGCGCGAAATCTCGTAGTACCTGCCGCAGTCCTCGATGGATGGCGGCAATGCGTTCTAGAAACGGCCGCCCGCTCACGTTGACGCAGCCGTGGGTGATATGGCGCAGACGTCCTGCGCAATCAGCCTCGATGATGCCGTAGCCAGTGCGCAGGGAGCCGGGATCGATGCCGATGATACGTTGCATGGTTGCTGGCGTTTGTTTCGTCGCTCACCGCATCCTCAGGATGCCGCTGCCTCCAGCCGTGCCATCTCTTCTTCACTCAGTTCATAATTGGCGTAGACGTTCTGCACGTCGTCATTTTCCTCCAGAAACTCGATCAGGCGCAGGAGCTTTTCCGCATCCTCGCCGCTGACTTCAATGGTGTTTTCGGGGATCATGGTGATTTCGCTATCTTCGGATTGTAGACCGGCGTCTGTCAGTGACTGGGTCACTGCGTGCAGGTCGGTGGCCGCGGTGTATACGGCGATCCGTTCTCCCTCGTTGACCACATCCTCTGCCCCGGCCTCCAGGGCTGCCTCCAGAATACGGTCTTCATCGGCATCGGCAGGGAAGGTGATCAAGCCCAGCTTTTTGAATTGATAGGCTACCGAACCCGCGTTGCCCATATTGCCGCCGCGCTTGGAAAAGATGTGGCGAATCTCGGCTACCGTGCGCACCTTGTTGTCGGTCATGGTCTCCACCAGGATGGCGACGCCACCGGGGCCGTAGCCCTCATAGGTGACCTCCTCGTAGTCCACGCCCTCCAGCTCTCCGGTGCCCCGCTTGACGGCGCGCTCCACGGTATCCTTGGCCATATTGGCCGCATAGGCCTTGTCGAGGGCGAGACGCAGCCGAGAGTTGCTGCCCGGGTCACCGCCACCGGCGCGCGCCGCCACGGTAATTTCGCGAATGAGGCGAGTAAAGATCTTGCCTCGTTTAGCGTCTTTGAGTGCCTTCTTGAATTTGATGGTGGACCATTTGCTATGACCGGACATACCCAACTCCTAAACCTTCACAACTCGCTGATAGCGCGCATGATAGCCCAAATACCACGCAAACGTCATGCCAGGGTGGTGATGGCGCTGCGCGTCGCACCGAGGATCTCGCCGGCATCGGCATCCGGATGAAAATGCAGGGGAACTCCGTAGCGCAGCACGGGATGCTGGCGCCGCAGCCAGGTCTGCCAATCGGAGGAATGCTGACGCACCCCCAGGACGCGGGCGGGGACGACCGGCGCCGCGCTCTCACGTACCAGCCAGGCCAGGCCCTTTTCCATCCCTTCCCGGGCAATGCCGCCTTCGGGAAAAATGCCGAGAACCCGCCCGGCCTGCAATAGCCGACGCGCCTGCAGCAGCGCGCGCAGGTCGCGACCATCGCGTCGCACCGGGATGCACGCGCTCAGGTCCAGCCACGGGCGCAGCCAGCGGAGATCGTAGTATTCCTGTGCCACCAGAAAGGAAATCAGGCGCTGATTGCTGGCGATAAGAAGCAGGGGGTCAAGCACCGAAAGGTGATTGCAGGCGATGATGGCGGCGCCGGACACCGGAACCGTGCTGGCGTCCCAATAGCCTCCTTGGTACTGTCGTGCGTAGCAGAGGATTCCCCGATGTACGGCACGTTGTGAAAATGTCCAGTCGCTGCTCTGATCGGCGGCAGCCGCCGGCATCGTCGCGCTCAGGACTGCTCCAGCATGCGTTGCAGGGCGACGCGTGCCTCTGCGGCGGTCTGTTCGGCTACGCGAATGACATTGCGCTCGCGACCGGCGACCAATTCCTCCAGCGTCAGCGCCAACTGCTCCGGGTCGATGCGAAACATGGTCGAGCACATGCAGACCATGGGCGACATGAATTCCACTGTCTTCCCCTCGGGGCGCACCTCTTCCGCCAGACGGGTGACGAGGTTGATTTCCGTACCCACCAGCCACTCGCTGCCGGGTTCCGCGGCCTTCACGGTTTTCAGGATGAAATCCGTGGAGCCGACGGCATCGGCCATGGAACAGACCTCAAAGGCGGCCTCCGGGTGGGCGATAACCTTGCCCTGGGGGTGTGCGGCGCGCCAGCGTTCGATATGAATGGGCTGGAACATCTGATGTACTGAGCAGTGCCCTTTCCAGAGCAGGATATTCGCCTGGCGAATCTCCTCGGGAGAGAGCCCTCCCAGAGGCAGCGCGGGATCCCAGACCGGCATCTTTCGCAAGGGAATGCCCAATTGATGTCCACTCCAGCGCCCCAGATGCTGATCGGGAAAAAAAAAGGCCTTGGGACGCTGGTGGAAGCCCCAGTCCAGGATCTTGCAAGCATTGGATGAGGTGCAGACCGTGCCACCATGGCGCCCACAGAAGGCCTTGATTTCGGCGCTGGAATTGACATAGGTGACGGGGGTGATCTCCGCATCGGGATCAAGCACGGTGCGCAGTTCCTCCCAGGCGCGCTCCACCTGCTCGATACTTGCCATGTCGGCCATGGCACAGCCCGCCTGTAGGTCGGGCAGGATGCTTTTCTGCTCGGGGCGGCTGAGAATGTCCGCCACCTCAGCCATGAAATGGACCCCGCAAAACACAATATATTCGGCATCCAGTTCGGCGGCTGCCCGCGATAGTTGCAGGGAATCGCCATGGAAGTCGGCATGGCGATATACTTCCTCGCGCTGGTAGTGGTGCCCGAGGATGACGGCACGCTTGCCCAGCGCCGCCTTGGCGACGCGAATTCGGGTATCGACCTCCGCCGCTTCGTTGCGTCCGCGAAATTGCACCGTGTCGACCGTCATTGCCACCCCCGTCCGATCATCCGCACTAACACTACCAAGCTAAGAGGCTACACGCCCGGCGTCAAGATTACCAAAGAGTCGAATGATGGCGTTGCGGTTGGTCCACGAACCGCAGCGTTCCGCCGCTTCGGTGGGGGATAGCCAAGCAAAGGCGCAATGCTCCTCCGGCCGCAGGCGTGGCGTTTCCGTCCTTGCCAGACAGAGAGTGAAGATTCGCTCCTCGTTTTCTTTTACTCCTGGCGCATAGCGCTCCGACCAGGGCGGAACGATGGGAAAACGGTTACGCACGCCGGTGTCGATCAGACCCGTGGCGGCAAAACCGGTTTCCTCGCGCAGCTCCCGCTCTGCCGCTTGTTGCCAGTTTTCTCCCGCTTCGAGGCTGCCGGTGACCGACTGCCAAAAACCTTGAGGCCGTACTCGTTCCAGCAGCAGCACTTGGGTTGCGGTATGAACAAGAACGAGTACTGACTTAGGGATTTTGTAGTCCATCTCCCACTCCCGGCCGGAGCCGGATACCAAGCTCCCGCAACTGGCGGTCGGCCACTGGACTGGGTGCTGCGGTGAGCAGGCAACCCGCCTTTTGCGTCTTGGGGAAAGCGATGACGTCGCGAATGCTATCACTGCCACTCATCAACATCACCAGGCGATCGAGTCCGAAGGCCATGCCGCCATGGGGTGGTGCACCAAAGCGTAATGCATCGAGCAGAAAGGCGAACTTGTCCTGCGCTTCCTCGGGTCCGATTCCCAGAGCCGCGAAGACCTCCTTTTGCACCTCCTCACGATGGATGCGAATGCTCCCGCCACCAATCTCGTTACCGTTCAGTACCAGATCATAGGCGCGAGCGAGGGCGTGTTCCGGATCCGTTCGCAGTGTTGCCAGATCGGTGGACTGGGGCGCGGTAAAGGGGTGATGGGTGGAGCTCCAGCGCTCCTCTTTCTCGTCAAACTCGAACATCGGAAAGTCGGTGATCCAGACTGGTTTCCATCCTGCCTGTACGAGCCCGAGATCCGCCCCGACGCGGTTGCGCAGGTTACCCAGGGCCTCGTTGACGATCTTGGCGTGGTCGGCCCCAAAGAAGAGGATGTCGCCATCCTCGGCGCCACTACGCTGCAGGATCTCTTGCAATACGGGTTCAGGCAGGAATTTGACGATGGGCGACTGCAGGCCCGCGGCCCCCGAAGCCAGATCATTGACCTTGATCCAGGCCAACCCCTTGGCGCCATAGATGGAGACAAACTCGGTGTAGCCATCGATCTGTGCCCGGCTGAGACTCGCCCCACCGGGCACCCGCAGGCAGGCCACGCGGCCACGCGGTGCATCGGCAGCAGCGCGAAAGACCTTGAATTCGACACTGCGCATCAGATCGGTCAGCTCGGTGAGCTCCAGCGGGTTGCGCAGGTCGGGGCGATCCACGCCAAAACGCTGCATGGCCTCGCCATAGGTCATGTGTGGGAAGGGGTCTGGCAATTCTGTCTGCAAGACGTCACGGAATAAGCCGCGAATCATTGGCTCAGCCAGAGCCATGACGTCTTTCTCTTCGACGAAAGACAGCTCGATGTCGATCTGCGTAAACTCCGGTTGCCGATCAGCGCGCAAATCCTCGTCACGGAAACACTTGGTAATCTGGTAGTAGCGATCAAATCCCGCCACCATCAACAGCTGTTTGAAGAGTTGCGGGCTTTGCGGCAGGGCGAAGAATTCCCCCGGGTAGGTGCGCGAGGGTACTAGATAGTCGCGCGCACCCTCGGGTGTGGAGCGCGTCAGTACCGGGGTTTCCACATCGATACAGCCGGCTGCATCAAGGTAATTGCGCACGTAGCGCGTGATCTGATGGCGCAGGCGCAGATTGTGCAGCATCTGCGGTCGTCGCAGATCGAGATAGCGATATTGCAGACGCAGGTTCTCGCTGATGCCCTCTTCATCCAGAGGAAAGGGCAGGGCATCGGAGCGGCTCAAAATTTCGATTTCCTGCGCTAGAATCTCCACCTTGCCGCTGGGCAGCTGCGGATTTTCCGTCCCAGCAGGGCGCGCCCGCACCTTACCGACCACCCGCACGACAAATTCCGAGCGACAGTCTTCGGCGCTGGCAAAGGCCGCTGGGCGATCGGGATCGACCACCACCTGCACCAGACCCTCACGATCGCGCAGATCGAGAAAGATCACTCCGCCGTGGTCGCGCCGCCGTTGTACCCAAGCGCAAAGGGTGACCGACTCGCCGATTTGTTGTTCTGTGACCTGGTGACAATAATGACTGCGCATAGGGTGTATCCTGGCAAAAAAATGAGGGCCCGACCGGGCCCGCTAATGGTGTCGCTCCCGACGCCCTACGTCAATGACAGGCGCAGGCGCCGCCCGCGCAAGGAGGTGCCGCGCTGGTGCCGCCCTCCTCGCTCTTGGTCGTTTTGCTGGAACCCTTGAAATCTGTTTCGTACCAGCCGCTGCCCTTCAGGGCAAAACCGCCAGCGCTGAGCTGCCGCTCCAATCCAGGCTTGCCGCAGGCCGGACAATCTACCAGGCGCGGGTCAGACATTTTTTGCTCAGCGCTGAGCTGATGCCCGCATTCCTTGCATACATATTCATAAGTTGGCATCGATGCTACTCCTTTCCTGTACCAATCAGCATATTATAAATATGTACTCGCTCTTGCCAATGCAAGGGAGTACCATCTGCCCGCCACATTCTTTCTCGTCGTTTTCGAGGTACACAGATTTGCTTGGCGCTGACATCCATGGCGCGTTGCGCACCCTCATCGCACTGCTCGCAATTCTCAATCCCATTGGAGCAGTCCCCATCTTCATCGCCCTCACCAACGATGAGAGTCCAGAGCAACGCCTGCAGACCGCCAAGATGGCGGCGCGTGCGGTGGCGGTGGTGCTCCTGATTTCTGCCTTTCTGGGGGAATACATCCTGCATTTCTTCGGGATCAGCATCGCTGCTTTTCAGGTCGCTGGTGGGATGATCCTGATGTTGCTCGCGTTCAATATGCTGCAGGCCAAGTCGGGGGGACGGTACAAGCATACCCCGGAAGAGGCGGCAGAGGGTATGCAGAAGGAGGCGGTGGCGGTAGTGCCCTTGGCCATTCCCCTGCTCGCCGGACCGGGCACCATGGTTACCGTCATCATCGCCCACAATCGCAGCGATAGCTGGTTGGCTAGCGGCCTGCTGATTGTCGATATCCTGATCATCAGTCTGGTGGCGTATGCTGCCCTGCGCCTTGCCGAGCCCCTGAGCCAGAGAATGGGGGTAACCGGAATCAATATCTCGACGCGGATTTTTGGATTGATCCTGGCCGCCATTGCGGTCACCTTTCTTGCGAATGGCTTGTCCACCCTTTTCCCCGGTCTGCACGCTGCTGCCATCTCATAAAGGAATCTAAATCGCATATCAGACGCTGTTGTTGGTCAGAAAGCTCCTGTTTTGTGTACCATAATAATTAGCTGAGGGAACCGCATGCCAGCGTTTTCTGGGCCGGATCAGGCCACAGGCACACGTTGTTTGGTAAGAATTTGAGGTACGACGATTAACGCACAAGTACAAGAAAAAGATCTGCAACTCCAGGAGCTGTCTGCTCGCTATGACTGGCCCACGGTCGAGTACGACGAATCGCTGACCGCTTCCGCCGCCATTTTGCGCCGACTGAATGTCGATTCACTGCGCGACGAATTATGGTTGCCCATCCGCTGGGATGATGACAGCGCTGAAGTCATCGTTTGCAACCCGGAAGATCCGCAGCTCATAGAGCACATCCGCAGCTCTTTGGGGGTGCGGGAACTCCGCTTTCGGGTGACGACGCCGTCGGATCTCGTGCGTCTGATCGAAAACAGTGCGGACCTCAACGAGCATTTCCCCGTGTATGCCGGGCGTACACCCCTGGCCAAGGTGCGCACCTATCTGGCCGGGTTGCGTACCCGCTATTCAGCGCAGAGGACACAGTTTGCCCGCAGTCGCACCGGCTTGGCGTTGGCGCGCACGGGACTCACCTTCATCACCATCGCAGTTGCGTTTCTGCGCCTGTTTGGCGCTGGCGACCTGTTGATTTTCGAAATACCACTGCTCCTCTTCGGCATCCTCGCCATCGTCGATGGCCTGCTGTGGTATTTTCCGGCACGGGGCGAGTCACGCCGGATCAAGGTCTATCCCCCCTATCCAGTGCCACAGGAATTTACCGCCCTCGCCGTCGTCGATCCGGGGGGCGCGATGACGTTTCAGCGCAGCGCCATCGTCGCCGGTAGTACGGCGTTACGGCAAGACTGGGATGCCCTCTCGCCAGTAGAGCGGCGCCGCTTCCTGGCCAACGACCGTACCAACCTCGCCGAAGAGCGAACCATATTGGCCTATCTGCGGGTGATGATGGCCAAGGCCCGCACCGGGCTTGCCTTTGCACGCACTGGAGTCGCTTTTGCCGGCGTGGGTATTGGTTTTATCCGTAAATTCCCTGCTGGCCCCTGGTCGGTCTTCGACTGGAGCCTCATTCTGATCGGCGTGCTGATGTTGATCGAAGGCTTCCTCTGGTACGCGCCCGGGCGCCACGCCGCCAACAGGGCGCTGGCAGCCGTGGCCGAGAAGCGAGATGTCGTTGGCCCGTGGGACACAATCTTTCCTTCCCGCTGTCTCTATGCGCAGGGCATCGATCCGGTGGCAGAGGCCAACTCGCCGCAGGCTCAGCCTGGCGTCTTCGCTACTACCGGGCTCGCCCTGGAGCGCACCACCCTGGCAGACAAACGCAATACCATGTCGCGGCTGCGAACGATCATGGCGCGGGCGCGCACCGGCATGGCCTTTATCCGTACCGGCTTCAGTGTCATGACCGTGGGTGCCGGCCTTTTCGTGTATTTTCACTTTACCGGCCACGTCGACATTGTCTGGACGCTCTTCGACCTTGCCCTGGTCTTGGCCGGGCTGTATCTGATTGGTGATGGTTTACTCTGGTACCTCCCCGCGGAGCGGATCAAACGTCGCTCTGCCTACGTCGACAACGACTTCGAAATCGCTGATGCAGACTACAGTCTGCCGCGCAGCGCCTGGAAGCGAGAGCTCTACCGTGAGTGACGACTTACGCATCTATGATGCCCTGCTCGATAGAGGTGTTCTCACCACTGCGGAATTGATGGAGGCAAAGCGTCAGGCGGCTTGGCGTGGCATCGAGCTGGAGCGCGTTCTGCTGAGGGACTTTGCCGTAGCGCGTTGCGATTTGCTGACTGCGCTGGCAAAGCGTTACGGCTGCGCCTTCGCGCAATACGACGAGCGCTTGCCGATCCCTACCGAGCTCTTCGCAGGCCTGGATGCCAAGCTACTGCGAATGAATCTCTGGTTTCCGCTGCGGCGCGTCGACGACACGGTCATCATTGCCGCAGCCGATCCCAGCAATGAAGCGATGCGAGAAGAGGTACGGCGACTCATTCTCGCGCCGCACTACGAGTTTCGTGTTGCCCTACGCGAAGACATCCGCTGGTATATCCAGGACTACCTGCATGCCGAAGCATCGTTTCTCATCGGCATCGAACGCACGGGGCTTGCCTACTGGCGCAACACCATGGCGCATTGGCGCACCAAGCTGGCGGCACATCGTACGGCCCATGCCCGCGCGCGGACATCAATGAAGCTCCTGCGCTGGGGCTTGACCCTGGTGGCCATATCCAGTGTAGTCTCGCATTTTCCGCACTCATTTCTGGCTCCCTACCACTTGCCCATCTTGCTCTCGGGTGCGGTGCTGGCCGGTTTCGGATTGCTTGATTATCTCCAGGTGCGACGAGCGCGTATGGACTTGCCGTGCCAACGCGCGCTGATCGATATCACCACGCAAAATATCCGCTTTACCGAGCGTTATCATCTCCCCGAAGCGCCCATGGAAGCCGAGGACCAATCGGCGCTTGCCAAGCTCGCTGCCGCAATTCCCAACTACTGTTCGGTGTTGCGTCCGGTGCCCGCGAGTAAGGAACGCACCCATCTGGCGCGAGAACGCAATATCCTCGCCGCGCAACGGACTATCGCGGCCAGCCATCGTACCTCCTACGCTAGAGCCAGAACGGGGTTGTCCCTGATTCGTACGGGTGTTTCCTTCGTCGGCCTGGGCATTGCCATGCACAAGCTGCTGAATGCCAGCGCCTATAGTTTTACCGACTATGTTCTCATTGGCGCAGGATGTCTGATGTTCATCGATGGGCTTCTCTGGTACCTGCCCGCACGTCGTCTCAAATATGGTATCGGCCGCGACAGTAAACCTTGACCTAAAAAAGGTGGTCAGATATCGACCACCTCAAGCGGGCTGAGAAAGCCTGAAATTATGGTTTTACATAGTCAAAGCCGTGCGACTCCAGTTGCATGATGCGCACGATTCCCGCCGGAACGATGACTACTGACGGGTCGAGGGGAGGCAGGTGACCGGTCTTCTTTTTGAACGCCTCCATGCTGTTGTGACAGACATCAAATTCCACCCCCTCGGCGTTGATGGCAGCAATGCGGTCCGCGATTCCCTTGTTTTTCGGCAGGTACATCTTGATGCCGGGACCAAAGGCCACGACGACGATCTGCACCTGCTCCTGCCCAAAATAATTGAGTAAATTCTGCGCATTGTTGAGTGTCAGGTTCCAGCGCGCGGGTTCGGCCTGACTGACCTGCAGTACTACTTTGGCTTTGGCGAAGGGGTGGTCATGTGTGAAGCTCGGTTTACTGTAATTGAAATCGTGCAGCATCGACACATTGGCCCAGGCTGGACTTGTCCCGAGCACGAGGAATAGCGGAATGCCAAGCGTAAAGAGAACGTGGCGGAATAGCGAAGAGTGACGCATTTTGGGGCTCCTTATAACGTTAGAAAGCAATCATTGCTTGCAGGGCAAAGACATTATCGACAGCGCTGGCTACGCTCTCACTGGTGGCGTTCGGATGGGGAACATCCAGCGTGCGGAAATAATATCCCGCCATCACCTTGGTCAATGGCGTGAAATGGTATTGCAAACCCAGCGCATAGGTCTTGAAAATCCGGTTTTGGGCAGGATTGTTGGGCAGGCGGTTGTAGTAATCGTACCGCAGATTTACTTCAATGTTTTTGGTCAGGAAAAGTCCGCCTTCCACCATATACCCCCAAGCCTTGTTGCCAATGCCCGGATACAACTGGGTTTGGTACAGTGCTGCCTTTTTCAGATCGGCCTTGTTGAAGGCTGCAGGTGCATCGATCCAACCGTTGCCGCGCATATATTCAAAACGAAACTGCCGACCCCAGCGATGCATGTATCCCTGCAGGTATTGCAAGTCGACACCGTAGCGGTTCATGTCATAATTCGTGCCATCAAAACGGGGTACGGCATGCTGGTACCAGATACCACCCTGAATATCGCTGCGGAACGGTCCTTTCCCGCCAAGGATATACGCTTCTTGCAAGCGCACCGCTTCCATAGGCTCGTTCGATTGGTTGCCTGCGGCGACGGTACCGTACATGCCGACCATGGCACCGTAGGTGAACTCCCAGGGGCCGTTGCGAAACCAGTCAAAGACCATGGCGCCGGGGTAGCGATAGCCATTGACGCCCAGTTTTTCCGTGCCGGGAATCAGGTAGCCGGCGGGGCTATCTTTGCTGATGTAGGCGGAATTCAGCATGGGCTGGTCCATCAACTGGTTGATGACCGTCGCGCTGATGACATAATTATAACTCATAAAGCCCTGCATGGCGCCTTCGCTACTCGGAGCGCGAATCAGGCCCATCTCCACCCGGGCTCCGGGGATGTAGCTGAAAGTGACGTGACCATCGATCAAACCCGGCTGGTATCCGCCCCGTACACGGGTAAAGCCATTATTGCCAAATTCCCCGGCGACAAAGTACGAAATATTGGGATTCAGGTTCCCGCGAAACATGATGCGGGCGCGCAAAATCCCAGCGGTCGTACCATGGCTAAAGTCTGGGCCGACCAGGTTGATGTGTGGTACCTCATGCAGCAGCCCATCTTCCGTGCCGGGTTGCGCCCAGATCGTCGGCTCGATAAAGCCCGATACCCCAAACAATGGCGCTTTCGCCGGAGAAATGCCCTGCAGTTCGAACCAGTTTGCGGCTTCAGCCCCCGGTGCATACAGAAGGCCAGCAGCGAGCGCGGCAGATACTACGCCAGACAACAGTAGCGGTTTCGTTCTGATCATATATCACCCCTATGATTGTGATGTGTAAAACCATAAGCAAGGCATGTGCCACGATAGGTGCTCGCCCAAAATGCAATGGTTAATGGGCATTACTGCTGATGGACTGGATGTTGTTTAGCCAGCTTTGTGCGCCAAAATGCATTTTTTCTGTTCTCTAGGGAACACCAGAAAATTCGTATAAATTTATCGTTATTACCGACGGGTTTGGATAGTGCTGCATCAGTCACCCTCGCCCGGCTTCGCCCTGGTCGGCAGCGATGCTAACATCGCCCTCTGAATTTGGTACACGGAAGGCAACATGGATCACGCGACAGCTCTAGGCCAATTACAGCTCGGCGCAGCCGATATCCTGCCCGAGGGCGGTCTGGTCTCGCTACTGCAACGGGCAGAAAACGAAAAGCGGCCCCTACGGATCAAACTGGGCATGGATCCAACGGCCCCGGATCTCCACCTTGGTCACACGGTTCTTCTACACAAAGCTCGCCAGTTTCAGGATCTGGGGCACGAATTGCTGTTTGTCATTGGTGATTTTACCGCACGCATCGGTGATCCCACCGGCAAGAACAGTACCCGCCCGCCGCTCAGCGCGGAGGATGTGCAGGCCAACGCCCAGACCTACCGCGAGCAGATTTTCAAGGTCCTCGACCCAAAACGCACGCAAGTAGTGTTCAACTCCCAGTGGCTCGACCACTTCAGTCCAAGTGAAATGATCCACCTTGCGGCGCAGTCCACGGTGGCCCGCATGCTCGAACGCGACGATTTCAGCAAGCGCTACGCTGCCGGGCAGGCCATCGCCATTCACGAATTTCTCTACCCCCTCCTGCAAGGGTACGACTCCGTTGCCCTCAAGGCTGATGTCGAGCTGGGTGGCACCGATCAGCGCTTCAATCTGCTGGTCGGCCGCGAGTTGCAGAAAAATTGGGGACAGCCCCAGCAGCTGGTTTTTACCATGCCCATTCTCGAAGGGCTAGATGGCGTACAAAAAATGTCCAAGTCCCTGGGCAACTATATCGCCCTACAAGACCCTCCGGAGCAGATCTTTGGTAAGGTGATGTCCATCTCCGATACCCTGATGTGGCGCTACTACAGTCTTCTGTCGCGTCTGCCGGCGGCAGAGCAGCAGCGCTGGCAGCGGGAATGTGAGAGCGGAACGCGCAATCCCCGCGACTGTAAACTTGCCCTGGCGCAAGAGCTGGTCGCGCGTTTTCATGGCGCGGATGCCGGACAGATGGCGTATGATGGTTTCCTGGCCCAATTTCAACGGCATGAGCGTCCGGACAATCTTCCTTTGCAGGAAATTGTCATGGACCCGCCATATGGTATCGCGCGCCTTCTGCAGTACCTGGGTTGGGTGCGCAGCAGCAGTGAGGGGATGCGCAAGGTGCGCGAGGGCGCCGTTCGCCTGCAGGATGCGCGCATCGAAGACCCCGGGCTGGCCCTTTCTCCCGGCGAAGAATATCTCGTGCAGTACGGCAAAAAGCATTTCGCCCGCGTGATCTTGCGGTAAAGAGGCAGGCCCTGATGACAGAAAAAACGGAACTCTACGATTTTTGTTTGCCTTTGCTAAACGGCAAAGACTGCTGCCTGGGCGATTTCGCCGGACAGGTCTTGCTCATCGTCAATACGGCTAGCCTCTGTGGCTTTACACCGCAGTATCAGGGCTTGCAGGCGCTCTATGAGCGCTACCGGGAGCGCGGCTTCACCGTGCTGGCCTTCCCCTGTAACCAGTTCGGTCACCAGGAGCCCGGCAACGCCGATGCCATCGGCGATGTCTGCTATGGGCGCTTCGCCGTCAGCTTTTCCGTTTTCGCCAAGGTCGATGTCAACGGACCGAATGCTGAACCCCTCTTCGACTATCTGAAAACCGCCCTGCCTGGCTGGCTGGGACCACGCATCAAATGGAATTTCACCAAATTTCTGATTGATCGCAGTGGCAAACCCCGGCGTCGTTACTCGCCCCGGGTCTCGCCGCAGAAGATCGCACCGGCCATCGAAGCCCTGCTGCAACGCCCCTGAAAGAGATTTTGTGAAACTGTTGACAGCCCTTCGAGGCTGCGTATAATGCGCCCTCACCACGCAGCGATGCTGCTGCGAGGGAGGCCAGGAAGGCTCCCATTGTTCTTTCAAAACCGAGTGGAGATGTGTGGGGTTTAGGCCCTTGCGTGGTGTAGGTACTGGGTGTGTGTAGTGGTTCTGCTGCTATGTACATTGAGTATTTATGCTACGTAAAGTTTTGAGAATT
>Ga0207433_10003855_pt1 | contig 28212 bp, 29 predicted proteins | sample YelNatPaOPGAMG01_FD_187559 | JGI IMG/M metagenome (GOLD analysis project Ga0207433, IMG submission 187559) | Hot spring thermophilic microbial communities from Obsidian Pool, Yellowstone National Park, USA - OP-RAMG-01 (SPAdes) (version 3) | ecosystem: Environmental > Aquatic > Thermal springs... | reverse complement strand
ATTTGGAATGATAGCGCAGGAATTAGAAAAAATATTACCAAATACAGTTAAAAATATGTATGATGGAAAATATAAAGGTATAAATTATATTCAAATAATACCTTATTTAGTTGCTGCTATTCAAGAATTAACAGAAGAAATAAATATATTAAAAAATAAATAAAATAAAAATAAATTAAATTATTATGGCAATACCTCAATCTGGCATAACAACAACTTTAGTAGGTCAAACAATTGGTTTGGGTTCTAATGATGTTGGAACATTATGCAAAAGCACAAAAATAAATCCATGGTCAAGATATAAACCAGGATATTTATATGTAGATTCAAATAATCATATGCAATTTCAATTACCCAGAGGAATGGGATATGCAGACCCTCGAGGATCATATTTAGGTAGAACTGATGAAGGATATAATTTAGGAGATTTTAGGGGTTATAATCATACAGCAACAGCTCCATCAGTGACATCTCCTGGAACAGTTACTGCATATACTAATACTTCATCTGTGGCAAATGTACAATTTATGATAGGAGAAATAGATTGGTTAAAAACAGAAAATAGTTTTCATCCAGCAATGAGTAATTTGCCTACACTCCCTTATGCAATGTTGTTAATGACTAATAGTTCGGGAGTTGTTTTACCAAATATTTATTTTACAACAAACTGGGATGCAACAGGTTCCATTGGAATAGAGGCATCTAATACACCAACATCACCCGTTAGATCAACATTAACATTTTCTTTTCTTTGTACAATGTCTAATTCAACTAAACAAACTGTTAATATTACTTTAAACCCAACAAATTCTAGTACAAGCGGCGGCGCAAATACAAATGGTGATCTTTTGACGGTTACAAATTGTATATTAACAAGTTGTACTCCAGCTTTTGATAATAATTATAATTATATAGCAAATAAAAATGCAGCAAGTTTATCTGGTATTACTCAAAATGGTAGTATATCTATACCACTTCAATTACCTGCACAAAGTTCAACTGGTACTTATACATATTATTTTAAAGTATTTTTATCAAATGATGGATTAAGTTCACTAATAGACATTAATTCATTGGCTGGAGCAACTTCTACTGGCTCAGTGGTATTAAATGTAACTAATCCTCCTGTATCAGCTTCATTTACAATAGTATATTTTTACAAACTTACTTCTACAGATATAAATAATGTAAGTGAACTTGTTGAAACTAATTCAAGTCTAAACTATAATGCTATAGCATATAGTTATAACGCTGGAAGAGATTCAAATACTGCAAATAATACACAATATCAACAATATCTATATGCTGATACATCAATGAGTGCAACTGAAGCGCCTACATCTGCTTATATTGCTGATGGATTATATACACCTCCAGGACTTCCAGATTCTAAAACTTATAATAAAGGAACATCTAATGAATATAAAGTATATACAAGAAGCGTTAGCCAATATTCAGGGGGCAAAGTTGTTGGATTTAATACAGCAACTTGGACAGAATACACATATCAATAAATACTAATTATATAATAACAATTATAATAACTGATATATTTATTTATATCAGTTATTTTTTTTTTAATATGAATGGCTATAAATCAGACATATTTAATACATATTATATAAACACTTAAAAATAATGTAATATATAATGTAATATATAATATATACCAATGTCAATGTTAATAGACTTTCAAATGTTAGGAAGTGCTGGAACTTCTATATTAAGCTATATAGCACTTAGTAAATGGATTATTCCATTTTTTAAAAAAATATTTAGAATTAAAAAAGTTGTTGAATATCAAAATGATAAAGAAGATTTAGAAATTCAAAATACTTCAAGTGATATATACGAAAAGCAAATTATATTTTTTTCAAGTCAAATAGAAATACTTCAAAAACAATTGGATGTTAAACAAAAAGAACTAGATAACTATTCTGCACAATTGGAAAAATTAAGAGAACAAGTTCTTATACTTCAATCTAATATATTTAATAATAATGTTACTATCAATAACTTAAAAAATGTTATATGCTATAATTTAGACTGTAAATATAGAAACAAATTAAATAATATACTAGATAATAATAATATAACAGATAGTAATAATAATAATATATTAAATAAATAATTATATTATGACAAAAGAAGAATTATATAAAATAGCATCAATAACTTATTCAAGTGAAGATAGTTTATTGAAATTAAAGAAAAGAATAGATATATATTTTCCATTATTAAATAAATATATGGCTGAATATGATATAGTTAAAAGATTAAGAGAAAGCGCATTTATATCTCAAATTCTTTACGAAAGTGATTGTCTTTCTTGTACAAAAGAAATATCAAGTGGTGCTGAATATGAAGGTAGGAAAGATTTAGGAAATATAAATAAAGGTGATGGAATTAAATTCAAGGGTCGAGGTTTAATTCAACTTACTGGTAGATATAATTATACCTTGCTTTCAAAAGCATTTAATATTGATTTAATAAATAACTATCAGTTATTAGAGGAACCAGATTTAGCAACAAGAAGTGCGTGTTGGTTTTGGAATATTCACAAACTCAATGATTTAGCAGATAATTTTAGTTTTATAGAAATTACAAAAAAAATAAATGGAGGTTTAAATGGTTATAGAGAAAGATATAAATATTATCAAAAAGCTTTATTAATAATAGAATAATATATAAAATAATATGAATAATAATATAAAAACAATTACAGTAAAACAAGGTGATACTTTTTCTATACCTGTTGTAATTACAATGAATGGTTTAGAAGAAAATAATACAGGATTCACAAGTGAATTGAATGGAAAATATGTAGAATCTGGAAGTACAATAGACTTACATAAAATAATAAATTCTATTGATAATAGTCCTATTGTATTCAACTTTACATCTGAAGAATCAAGTCAATTGATACCAGGTCTTTTATTTTGTGATATTACAGTAAGTAATGAAACTTATAGAAAGACTTCCGATAGATTTCATATAAATATAATACAACCAATATAATAATATTATGGATAATAATATAAATGAAAAAAAGGTATATATAGAATTAATTGATAATATCAATATTGTTATTGAATTAAATGATAATTATATAAATAATTATTATGACAATGAAATAAATAATGGATTAAATAATGAATATTATTATAAATTACGTTATATTTTATATTAATAATAATATATATTAAATTATATTAAATTGAAAATAAATGATGATATTGAACTGATTAAAGGTGATTGTTTAATCGAGATGCAAAACATAAAAGATAAATCTATTGATCTAATACTGTGTGATTTACCTTATCAAATTACTGCCAATAAATGGGATGTAATAATACCATTTGAACCGCTGTGGAAACAATATGAAAGAATAATTAAAGATAATGGTGCTATTGTACTTTTTGGGTGTCAACCTTTTAGTAGTGCTTTAATAATGAGCAATATAAAAATGTTTAGATATGAATTAATATACAACAAATCAAATTCAACAGGTTTTCTGAATGCTAATAAAATGCCTTTACGAAAACACGAAAATATATTAGTATTCTATAAAAAATTACCTACATATAATCCGCAATTTGTAGATAAACCAGCAAAAAACATAAGAAAAATATCTATTACAAATAAAATAAATAGACAAAGTCCTAATTACGGAAAAATGGTTGATGGTAATTTTAGAAAGATACCAATAGATAAAGCATATCCAACTTCAATATTAAGTTTCAACAACGGATATAAAAAAAACATGCATCATCCTACTGCAAAGCCAATTCCATTATTGGAATATTTGATTAAAACATACTCTAATGAAAATGATATAGTATTAGATAATACTATGGGATGTGGAAGTACTGGGGTTGCATGTGTCAATACAAATAGAAAATTCATTGGAATTGAATTAAATGAAGAATACTTTGATATTGCAGTTCAACAAATCAATAATGCTTTATCATTACAATTATCTTAACGCTTTATTGTGGGTGGATTAAAGGGGCTCATTATAACCGTCCGAATGCTTTATCATTACAATTATCTTAACGATTTATTGGGAGCTCCTTATAACCGCCTTAACGCTTAATGTTATATTAATGTTATAATAATAAAATATAATTATTATACTTGTTTAGATCACAATATATTATCAATGTATTATTAAATATATTATTAATATAATATCAAATGTAATATCAAATGTATTATCAAATGTATTGTCAAGTTATTATTAATGTATTATCAATATAATATAATATCAGCGTACTATCAAATATAATAAAATATAAAATACCACCCCTTTATTCCACGAAACACCTCCTTAACACTTCCTTAACACTTCCTTATCACTTTGTTAGTTAAGGGGTTTTTTTTGTTTATATATTAATTTATATATAATATCTTATATATCATATCTTATATATCATAACTTATATATCACAACTTACATATCATATATTATATATCATATCTTATATTATAATTAGATATTTATATTTATATATATTATTGATTATATGATAGTTATATTAATAACACATTATATAATTGATATTATATTATATAATATATTAATATGTAGATAGTTATATTAATAATTTATTTTATATTTCATTTCAATACATAATAAATTAATATATAGATTGTTATATAATTAATTGATTATCATTGGGTTTGGGTGGCTGTCTTTGGTTCAAGAAGAAATTAGAAAAAGGCAGGGGGGTGCATAAAAATTTGAAGGTCAGGCAGGTTAAACCTCACCCACTCTCTTCTTTGTACGATTTGTTACTTTCAAAGTTTCCATTTTTTGATAAATAGTTGAAATAAAGCACATTAGTAATATGCCATAAATAACAATAAATAAGCATAAAAATACAAAAACAGAAAATGTAATAAAAAAAGGAATTATATTTATATATATCTATATATCAATCTATTATAAAAGGTGGTTATTTATAAAAGCCATTTAAACTGCTTATAAAGATACCATCTGTTTATAATAACTGTGGATTAAAATATATATATTTGCAAACAAAAATATCATATCTAAAACAGTTAATTATGAAACATAGAATTGCTTTTTACTTGCGAAATTCAACAGAATCACAAGATTATCAATATCAATTAGATTCATTAAATGATTCACTCAAAAGTAGAAATGATGTTGAATTAGTCAAAGTATTTCATGAGAAAATAAGTGGTTTTAAATCAGAAGAAGAACGTCCTGAAATGCGAAAATTAATGGACGCTGTAGAAAATAAATTGGTTGACGAGATTTGGGTCAACGAATTTACTAGACTTTCACGATCAGCTTTGGGACTAATGAAAATAGTTCGCTTTTGTGCAGAACGAGGCGTTAATATATATTTCAAAAACCAGAATATCAACTCATTAGAGGGTGGAGAGCTTAACTTTATATTAAATATGTTGTTAACTATCTTGTCTCAATTTGCTGAAATGGACGCTAAAAACATGAAAGACAAGCTAATACAAGGAAAGGCAACAAAAGTAAAATTTGGGAATTATGTTGGCGGTGTCCTTCCATTAGGTTATACGTATGTCAACGATGTTGAGAAAAAAACTAAACAGATAGTCATTGATGAAAATGAGAAAAAAATTGTTCAATATATTTTTAAGTCATTTGTTGAGGATGAAAAATCATTAAGGAGAATTTGTATAGATTTAAATAACAATAAAGATATTTTTTCTACAAAAACAAAAACTATTTGGTATCCTCAAACAATAAGTTTCATTTTAAAAAACTCATGGTATTATGGATTTCGTCAATATAAAAATGAGATAATTAATCTGGATAAAAATCTTATTTTCATTTCAAAAGACCAATATGAGAAGGCTCAGCAACTATTAAATACAAATAAAACAAAGTTTACACCTAGAAAATTTAATTACATATTAAATGAAAAATTATTTTGTCACTGCGGTAACAAAATGATTCCAAGAAGTAAGAATACAAACACACACATATATATGTGTAAAAAAAATGTGAATTATCTATTTGGTCAAAATAATAAATGTGATTCAAAAAATATTGAAATTGAAAAAATTGAGAATGCTATCTGGATACTAGTAAAAAATAAAATATTTGATTTTAGAATAGAAATAGAAAAAAAAATTGATATAAAAGAAAATGTGAATAAAAAAATAGAAGAAAATAATATTGAAATACAGAATATTAAAAATAAGATAATCAAAGAGTTAAATAATAAAAGAGAAAGAATAATAAACTCTTATCAGTTATTTGGCGGTGATATAGAATCAATAAAAAAGAAAATTGCGATAATTGATAGCGATATAAAAATTCAAAATAAAATAATTTCAGACAAAGAAAGCGAGAATAAAAGATATTTAATTTCATTAAAAAATATAGATATAGATATTGCAAGTGAGATTGATAGGAACATTGAAATTATAGAGAATGATAGAAATTTAGTTAAACATTATATAAATATATTAATCAAAAAAATAACGATTTTACAATCTAATTACAGATTTATAAATATAATAAAAGTGGATTGGAATAAGGATATAAATAATAACAGTATTACTTATTTGTTTTATAATTCAAGAGTTAAAATAATGAAAAAAATATTTTATATACAATCATATTTTAATGATATAAATATATCATATGATAGTGATAATAAAGTATTTATATTTGAATATGGTAATGAAAAAATATCTAATACTATAGATGAAATTACTAAATTATTCAATGATAATAAAGCTGATTTTATTACTTATCATCCATTTACTGAAACACAAAAACATATTGCAATAGGAACAATACCTTTTGATATTATAATATCATTTTCTAATTAATTTCAAGTATTAATACAATAAAAAATGACTACCTACATAAATAGATAGTCATTTTTTTTTATTATGTTATGTTGTTTCTTCATTATTATGTTCAAATTTAATTTCATCCATTGAGATGAATGTTAAACTTTCTGGTTTTTTTAGCTTTAAATAATTATTTATTTCACCTAAAAATGTCATTTTTAGACTATTATATACTTCATCAACATTTAAATCATCCTTATGACGATATTTTTTAAGAAATCTAAGAATTATGGTGTGTAAAATGTCAATTTGTTCAATATCACGAACTCCAGATTTGTTTTCGCAGCGAATAATAATGTTTTTTTTACATAAAGCTGCTAATTCATTATATTTCAATGTTATAATATCATTTATATTCATTTTATTTTTTGTTTTTATCGTCGTTATTATTATCTGGATCATCTATTATATGTGAGTTATGTCTTTTTTGGTGGCAAGTTTTACAAAGACTAACTAAATTTTCAAAGTCAAAAAATAAATACTGTCTGACTTCTTCATTATCACTACTCATAAATGAAATATTGTGGTGTACATCAGTTGCAAGTGTAACTATATTATCCTTCAAACAATCCTCGCATAGTGGTGACTGTCTCAATTTTTCAGCCCTGAGGCGGTGCCATCGGCTAGTGTTGTAATACTTTTGTCTTTCTACTCGCTTTTCTGAGTTTTCAGTATGTCTTTTTGCTTTTGGGAGTTTGGGAATAGTAGGCATTTTATTTAGATTTATATTTTTTATTATTATTATTTTTATTATCAATCAATTGATATAATCGTTCTTCATTTCTTATTAAAAAATCGGATACTATTGTTCTTATTAATAAAGAGTAAGATACATTAAGAGAATCTTTTATTTCTGAAAGCTGTAAAAGTGTGTTTTGAGAAAATCTAACTGTAATTTTTTCTTTTTCTTGCATAATTTGTATTTTATAGTATTATTATTTATTTTATTAATATATATTTATTTAAATCCTTTTTGAATTCGTAATATTTGCCTAATTCTCTAGGTATCAAAATTCTATTTTCGTAATAAGTATATTTATTTCCTAAGGACTTTATTTTTATTCTCATATTTTCTTTATATTCTAGCATGTACTCATTTTCTTTTATATCTTTTATATTGCAAATCCATACTTTTTCTTTTGAATTTTCTAAAAAGTTGATATAAAGTGATATAGTATAATCTTTTGAATATTCATTCTCCCATAATTTTCTATATTTGTCTTCTTCTATTAGAATTGAAGGGTATTGATCATATGATATTGATCTTATTTTGCTTTCAATTATTCCTTTTTTAATACTTTTATCTTCATAATAAAAATTTTCAAACAAAAAATCTATCTCGCTAAATCTTTCTAATTCAATTATTTTGTTATAAGAATTGATAAACATTTTATTGAATAAAAATTTAATATATTCTTTGTTCATTTGTTCCATTTTATCCGAATAATTAATTGATTTTTCATCCCAAACAGTTGGTTTAGTTGCTGTTACTGTTATATTCATGTTGTATTTTTTTTATTTTGAATTATTTATTAATTTAATTTGTGATTTTATTTGATTAATTTTAAAACTAATGCATGATAACAATTTATAACTGATAATATTTCAATTATATATAAATAAAAGAAAATATTTAATGCTATTGAAAGAAATAATAATAATTTTATATTTATTTTATTATATATTTTATCTTTTATATTCATAATTCTATTTATTATTATTCTTTCCATTAATTTTAATTTTTCTGTTGTTTTCATAGTTCTTTTAATTTTATTTTTATTATTATTATTTATATTGAAATTATTATTTCCTATTTCTATATATAAATATCACAATAATTCCAAAAATACTAAAAAATGTTAAATATATTTAAATTATTTTTTATAATAATATATATAACATTGATATACAATGCATTATAAAATCAATATTATAAAATATTTTTTTATATATTTTGATTTATTAAAATAATATAGTATATTTTATGTGATAAATAAATAGATAAATGATATGTTCCAATCATAATTGCCTCATAAATGCATAAATTGAATAATGATAATAGAATAATAATAATATAATAAGCATTAATATTTGAGGCAATTATGATTTTTATAAATTATATGTTGTATAACATAAAAAAAAATATATACTTTTTGAAATAACATAATATTTATATAAATAAAGGGAGGATTTTGCAAGATCTTTTGAAACAAGTTTTTTTGGTATTTCCTTGATTTCATTAATCCCTTTATTTTTTTTAATAAAAAAATATCGAATAAAAGCAATAAAATACCAAAAATGAACACAATTAACTACTTTGAGAGCGTTACAAAGCCTACAATTTCACAAAATATTGAAGTAGAAGATTATCTTCAACTCATAAAAAATTCACCTTACAGCGAACTTATTGAACAAATAAGAAGAAAAGAATTAGATAAAAAGACTGTAAAACAAACACTGCCTGCGGTAACATGGAATTTTCAATTCCACAAATACAAAAAAGATTCAAATATCATCAAACCAACTGGTTATCTATATTATGATATTGATAATCATGATAATTTATTTAATATCAATTTATTAAATAAAGATTTTGTATATTGTTATTATAAAAGTGTTGGAGGTAATGGATATGCAATTATAGTTCGAGTTAATAATATTAATATAGATAATTTTGAAAATAGTTATTATGAAATAGCTAAAATATTAAATATCAATGAATTTATCGATAAAAATGCAGCAAAAAAAAGTCAATTTAATATTATATCTTATGATCCAAACATTTATATAAATAGTAATAGTTATATTTTTGATGCTAATAATATTATTAATATTGAAATAAATAATGATATTGAGATAAATAATAATATTAATAATGAAATAAATAATAATAATATTTCAATAGAATATTCTAATAATAATTTTATTAAATTAAAATATAAAGTTGAATTAGATAATTATAATAATGAAGAATGCATTTATATTGCAGAAGGAAAATTATATTATGAATGTTTTATACCTTTTGATAATAAGAAAATTAGAGAAATAAAAGAAGGAAATAGAGAATTAATATACTCATCATATATAAACAATCTTATATTATTAAATCCTCAAGTTGATAGAAAACAATTATATTTTGTTTTATCTAATCTTCAAAATAAATATTCTATTAATAAATTAAATGATAAGGAGTTATATAATATAATAGATTATAAATTGAAGAATAAAGACAATCTTAAACCAATAAATTCACGAATGAAAAAATATTGGGTTAATCCAAAATCCAATAATAAATATAATGCATATCATAATAAAAGAGGAGAAAATACTAAAATAAAATTACATGAATTTTTTGGAGATATTATATATAATATAAATTCAAAAATAACATATAAGACAATATCAGAATATACTGGATTATCTGTAAGAACTATAAACAATATAATAGAAGATGAAATGAAAAATATGATAGAAGAACATAATAATAAATTTGATAATCAATTTGATAATCAATCATTTATTTTAATATCTAATTTTATATATAATGAAATGAATAATATAGATAAAAAAATAACTAATAAATATATAGCTAATTATTTGAATTTATCAGAAAAAACAATTAATAGAAATTTAGATGATAATATGAAGAATATAATAAAACAACATAATAATAATATTAAGTTAGATAAAAAATTGAATAACAATATATTCAATAAATCTTTTTCTAATAATAATATTGATAATAATATTAATAATAAAAAAAAGGACATTGAGAGTGCAATAACAATAACTATAAAGACCAATACATTAGAGTAAATGCACTTTAAATGTCCTTTTTTTATAAAATGATATAAATATAAAATAACATAATATAATAAAAAAGGACTTCATGTCCTTTTTTTTATATATAATAATTTATTTTATAACCATATTTAATAACACATTATATAATATATTATTATATTTAATAACCTATTTAATAATATATTTCAATTTAAATAAAAATAATAATATAAAAAAAAGGACATCGAAGTATCTTATCTATAACTATAGAAAAACAATACATTAGAGTAAAGATACTTTTATGTCCTTTTTTTATAAAATATAATACTAATAATAAAATACTATATATTTTTATTTAATAATCTATTTCAATTTAAATAAATCATTATATAATAAAATACAATATAAAAAAGTATCATCGATAGTATCTTAACAATAACTATATATATATATAAAAAAAGAAGAACAATACATTAGAGACAAGATACTTTAAATGATACTTTTTTTTTAAGAAGATATAAATATAAAATAATGATATTAAATAAAGATATTATATATAAAAATATGTTATTAAATAAGATTATAAAATTAGGTTATTAATATAATCCAATAAAAACATTCAAAATAGTCATTTTAATGCGATTTAAGGCAATATAATAAGAAATTAATATAAAGATATTACTCATATAATTTTATGAGCTTATAGAGCCTTAAAATAAGTATAACAAAATATATTTAACAAAACAATATAATAATATGATAATATAAAAAAAAGGACATCGATAGTGCAATAACAATAACTATATAGAAAAAAAAAAATAATACATTAGAGTAAATGCACTTTAAATGTCCTTTTTTTGAAGATATAAATATAATAATATATTATATAAAGAATGTTATATTATATAAAGAATGTTATATAATAATTCAATATATAATAAAAAAAAATGATATAAAAAAAAGGTTATAAAATAGTGTTATTAAATAACGATATTAATATAATCCAATAAAATATCCAAAATAATCATTTTAAGGCGATTTAAGACAGTATAATAGAAAAGTAGTATAAAGTTACCACTCATATAATTTTATGAGCTTATAGAGCCTTAAATTAAGTATTATAAAATATATTATATAAAAATAAATTTCTATATAATATATACTTTTTAAAATATAATGATATTTATATATAGAAATAATAATTAAAATAAATGTAAACATTATGGATAAATTAAAAACATATTATCAAAATAAAATATTATTATTATACAAAGTAATTGAAGTAATAAAATATAGATGGAAAGCAGAATCACCTGAATTTTTCAAGAAAATAAAGAAATTATCAATTAAAATAGGTGGTTCAGCATCTGCGGTTGTTATAATAAATTCAACAACTCAACTAAATTTAAATATAAATTTAATTACGGCGTTAAGTTATCTTATTGCAATTTGTGCAGCTATTGCTGGAACATCTCAATTAACGGTTAAATCAAATACATAAAAAAAAATATATGTATTTATTAACCATTTTAAGGCGATTTTAGGCAATATAATAAGAAGGTAATATCAAAGTATTACTATTAAAAATAAATACATTATATAGCCTAATAACTATAAATCAGACAATATTAATACATAATATATCAAAAACAATATACATATGAAATACAAAATTAATACAGAAAATGAAATTGAATGTCAAAATTTTATGAAGACTGTTTTGAAAAGTCTTAAAACATATGATGAAACATGGAATGCTGCATTGTATATGTTAGAAGAAAACTATAATACTTTTGTAATGTGTTCAAAAATTATTAAGAAAGAGGGTTTAACAGTAAAGGATCGATTTGGAGTAATACAGAAACATCCTCTTTTAAAAGTTCAGACTGATGCACAAATACAAGCAGTTAAATTATTGATTCAATTTGGATTAACTCTGAAAAGTAGTTCAGAAATGAATGCTGATTCTGTTATTGATGATAGTCCTTTAGCGCAATTTTTAACAAAAAGTAATTCAATAGAAAAAAGATTAACTAAAAATATGATTAATGATTAATAATTAATGATTAATAATTAATATGATTAGTAATTATGATGAATATGCATATAATGTTCTGAATGGTAATGTAATAGCTGGAAACTCAATTAAATTAGCTGCACAAAGATATTTGGAACTAAAATCAAGGGATGATTTATATTTTGATGAAAATAAAGTGCAAAATGTAATTAGATTTATATCAAACATAAGGCATTATATTGGAAGACATGCAAATGAAAATTTTGTTTTAGAACCTTGGGAAAAATTTATAATTGCTCATGTGTTTGGTATTCACAGTGTTAAAACAAAAAAAAGATTAACAAGAAATGTATTCATTGAAATAGCAAGAAAAAGCGGAAAATCATCTTTTGCATCTGCCATAGCATTGTATCTTTTAATTGCAGATGGAGAACAATCACCTGAGGTTGTTTTTGCAGCAAACTCTCGTGAACAGGCTAGAATTTTACTTGAAATTACTTCAAATTTTGCAAAGTCTATTGATCCTAAGGGAAAAATAATTAAAATATTACGAAATGATATAAAAGTTGATGCAAACAAAGGACATGCCAAAATTGTAGCAGCTGATACCTCTAAATTGGATGGTCTAAACCTAAGTAGTTTTATAATTGATGAGTATCACGAAGCAAAGGATACAAAAATGATTGATGTTTTAACATCTTCACAGGGTATGCGTGAAGAACCGTTGGGAATGATTATTACTACTGCTGGTTTTAATCAACTTTCTCCATGCAAAAAGTTGTATGATACATCAAAAGAAATTTTACAGGGTGTAAAAAATGATGATTCATATGCTATTTTTATATTTGAAATGGACGAAGATGATTCATGGGATGATGAAACAAAATGGATAAAGGCTAATCCAAACATCGGTGTTACTACAACCAAAGAATATATAAAAAGAGAGGTAATTAACGCAAAAAATAATAGTTCTGCTGATGTAAATGTAAAAACAAAATTGTTAAATATTTGGTGTTCTAGTTATGAAAATTGGATTTCCAATAAATTAATATTAGACAGTACAAAAAATGTTGATTTAGAACAATATAGAGGACAACCATGTTATGTTGGTGTTGATTTAAGTGCCGTATCAGACTTAACGGCAGTTAGCGTTCTTATTTATGATTCTACAATGGATAAATATATATTTACTACTAAATATTATTTACATTATACAGCTTTGGCTGAACATGAACAAAAGGAATTATATAAGAAATGGCATTTTGAAAAACAAATTATATTAACTAGTGGAAATGCTGTGGATTACGATTATATTTTAGCCGATATATTGAAAATTAATAAAATATGTCCAATATATGCAGTTTTTTATGACACTTATAACGCTACTCAGTTTGCAATTAATGCAACGGAACAAGGTTTAAATATGCAACCATTTTCTCAGTCATTGGCAAATTTCAATAGACCAACAAAAGAATTTGAGAGATTGCTGAGATCTGGTAAAGTAATAATTGATAATAACGAAATAACTAGATTTTGTTTTTCAAATGTTGTTCTAAAATATGATCATAATGATAACGTTAAACCAACAAAAATGTCAAACAAAAATAAAATAGATGGAGTTATTTCAATGTTAACGGCTTTGGGAGGCTATTTACAAATTCCTAAATATGATACATCAATATATACATTTTGAAAAAAAATCTGACATTATTAATACATTATAATTAAATACAATATACATATGAAATTATTTAGAACAAAAAATAAAGATGTTAATATTGAAAAAACAACTGTAAATAACCAAAATACAGAAAATACAGAAGAAAGAAGTGTTGGCTTGTTATCTGGTGCATTAAATTTTTCTAGTGTTTCAAGTTTTCAAGCAAATTCAGCAATGAAATTAAGTGCTGTATATAGTGCTGTAAATCAAATTAGTAACGCAGTTGCTATTTTACCCTTATACATATATAAGAGTGATACACAAGGTTATAAAAATATTTTTTATGAACATTATGCCTTTAATATTTTAAATAAACAACCTAGTTCAAATCTCTCTAGATTTAATTTTTTTAAATTATTAGTTAGTAGCATAATGTTAAAAGGTAACGGATATGCTTATATTCAAAGAAATTCAAAAGGACAAGTTGTTTCTTTACGATATTTAGCAAGTGAATTGGTAACTGTTACTTATGATTATCAAACAGATAAAGTTCTTTATATTGTAGCTGGAGCTGGTGAGGATCAGATAATTAGTTCTGAAAATATGTTGCATTTTTGGATGTATAGCATTGATGGAGTTCGTGGTATCTCAATTATTCAACACGCAATTGATACATTAAGTTTATCAAAAGACAGTGAACATTATGCAAATAATTTTTATAAATCTGGAGCAAGTTTATCAGGTATTCTAAAATCTTCTGCGATTCTTACTGAAACACAAAAAGAACAAATTAGGAATAGTTGGAGACAAGCATTTGAAAATGGTTCAAATTCTGGTGGAATTGCGATTATTCCTGGTGGTCTTGATTATCAACCTATTTCTATTAATGCAAAAGATGCACAATTATTAGAAAGTAGAGAATTTTCAAATACTGAAATTGCTCGGTTTTTTAATATATCACCAGTGAAATTATTTGACTTGAAAAATTCTTCATATAGTACACTTGAACAAACACAGTTGGAATTTTTAAGCGATACAGTTCAACCATATTTAACTTTAATTGAACAAGAAATAAACAGAAAATTATGGTTGCCATCCGAAAATAATATTAGTGCAAATTTTGATGTTAGTCAGTTTTTAAATACAGATAAACAATCAATGGCAGAATATTATACTAAACTTGAAACTAATGGCATTTTAACACCAAATGAAGTTCGTAAGGCTCTATCATATAGTGAATTAGAAAATGGTGATGATCTTATGATACAACTTAATATGACAACGTTAAAAAATATTGTAAATGGTATTTTACCATCTCAATCTGCTACACCTAGTGAAATTAAACCTGTAAATAATGTTAATTAAAATTAAATTATAAAATAATAAATATCGGACAAATTAGATACATATATAATTAAAGGCTAAAAAAATATATTTATGGAACAAGAAATAAGAAAATTAGAAAATGAAATTTCAATTGCAAGCGGTAGTACAAGAAATGTCGAAGGTTATGCACTGTTATTTAATTCTTTATCTACAGATTTAGGTGGTTTTATTGAAAAAATTGATTCCAACGCACTTGATGGTGTAATTGAAAAATCGGATGTATTTGCAACGCTCGATCATAACAAAGAAAAGGGAGTGTTGGCTCGTTCAAAATTTGGAAAAGGAACATTACAACTTACCGTTGATGAAAGAGGATTGAAATATAATTTTGAAGCACCTCAAACCGCAGTAGGTGATGAAACAATAGAAATGATCAAAAGAGGTGATATTACAGCAAGTTCTTTTGCCTTTACCGTTGCTGGAGATGATTGGCAATTACAACCAGATGGTTCTTATGTTCGTACCATTTTACAAATTGACAAATTATATGATGTTTCACCAGTATTTCAACCTGCCTATGAGCAAACCTCTGTAAATTTGAAGCGATTTGCTGAAATTCAAGAAGAAAATAAAAAAATATTAGAAGAACAAAGGCAAAAAGAATTAGAAGAATATTATAATGAATTAGAAAAAGAAATTCAATAAAAAAATATAATTATATAAAAATAAAATTATGGAAGAACAAAGTATATTGAAGTTGATTGATGAAAAAAATCAACTATCTGAAAAACAAAAAAATATGATTGAAAAAGGAAAAACAGAAAAAAGAAAATTAGATGAAACAGAAAAAAAAGAATTTGACGAAATTAATATTAGAAAAAAAGAAATTGATGATGAAATAAAAAAAATAGAAGAAGAAAATAAAAGGTTAATTAATAATAATAAAACAATTAAAACAGAAAAAAGAATGGAAAAATTTAGTTTAATCAAAACAATAAATGATGTAGCTAATAATCGCTCATTAAATGAAGTTTCACTTGAAATAATAAATCGTGGAAAAGAACAAATGATACAAGCAGGTTTAAGTGCTTCGGGTCAAATACAATTACCTGTAAATCAACGTTCAATCAGTGCAACTGGAGTTGGACAAGGTGCAGAAGTAGTTGATCTTGATGTTCTCAATATTTTAGCTCCTTTATATGCCAATCTGACACTTTCAGCAGCAGGTGCTCAAACACTTAACGGCTTATCTGGAAACATTCAGATCCCTTTATATTCAGGCTCAAATGTTGCATGGGAATCCGAAAATATAGAAGCAATAGATGGAGGTGGTGTATTTAGTAAAGTAATGTTGAATCCTCATAGATTGACAGCAATTTTGGATGTTAGCAAACAATTCTTAGCACAACAAACCGTTGACGCTGAAGCACTTTTAACTCGTGATATTTTAATGGCTATCAGTGAAAAACTCGAAGCAACGGTTTTGGGAAATGCATCTGGAGCAAACCAACCACAAGGATTTTTTGCAAATAGTTCTAATTATATATCAATACCAGCTAGTGGTTTAAGTTATTCAAATATTGTTGCACTTGAAGCACAATTGGAAAGCAAAAATGTAAAAAATTATTCTTTTATTGTACATCCAAAGACAAAAGCATTGCTGAAATCTACTGCTAAGAATTTGGCTCAAATGATCTTTGAAGATGATATGATAGATGGAGTAAAAACATTCACTACTGCAAATGTATATCAAAATGGTTTAATTTTGGGTGATTTTAGCGACTTTGTTATTGGACAATGGTCTTCTGTGGATATAACGGTTGATCCATACAGTCAAGCAAATGTTGGCAATGTAAGGCTTGTTGTTAATGCTTATTTTGACGCAAAAGCTCGTCGTGATTCATTTGTTGCTGCTGTAATAGCTTAATAATAAATATATTAATATTAGAATTAACATGAAATATTTGACACTAAAGCAAATAAAAGATCAACTTAATATTGATCAAAATTTTGTTGATGAGGATGATTTTCTAAATCAACTGGGTGATGTTGCTGAGGAAGTTGTAGAACTTCATGTTAATTCTAATTTAGATGATATAATTGCTGATAATAAAGGTGTGTTACCTAAACCTTTAATGCAGGCAATGTTGTTAATGGTTGGTAATTTGTACAATAATCGTGAAGTGGTAAGTTTTTCAACTAAAACATTAGCAATACCATACAATTTTGAATATTTGGTAGATTTTTATAAAAACTATAATAATTAAATTATATGTTAACAATTGGAACAATGAAATATTATTTGAATTTTTTTGAAATTGTATCACAACAAAGTTCTTCTGGTGCAATTACAAAAGTAAAAAATAATATATTTAATTGTAAAGCAGCAAAAATAAGTGAAAAGGGAGGTTTCAAAGTTGAAGCAAAGGAAATATTTCACGAAAATTATTTAGAATTTAAAATACGATATAATAAATTATTTAATGATAATTTAATAGTTAATTATAATAACACCGAATATAGAATCATATCATCTGAAAACAATAAATTTGATAATACTATTTCAATTACGATTCAAAAAATTAATACATAAAATGGAATTACAAATTAGCATTATTGATTTAGAAAGAGTATATCGTTCAATTGAAAATTTAAATAGTTTTCAAAAAGACAAAGCAGTTCAAACTGGTTTAAGGTACGCTGGGGCTTTATTTATACGAAAAGGACGTGCTAATTTGAAAGAAAGAATGAAAAATAGAAGCGGTGTAACAGGAAATTTATTAAGATCATTTAGAAATAAATTAAAGCACCAAAAGTTAGGAGTCTTGGCTGGATTTAACTCAAAAGGTTCACATGCACACTTAGTTGATAGAGGAACACAAGAAAGAACAACCAAAAAAGGATACAATAGAGGCAAGGTAGAAGGTAATAGATTCTGGACTGATTCAATAGAAAACAATAAAAATGAAGCAATCGAAAATATATTTACAGGAATTGAAAGAGCAATAACAAGAATACTTAATAGATAATAATTATGACAATTATAAATGGATTCTCAAAGTTTTCTATTACAACCGATATAAGAAATTTATTGTTACAAAATGAAGAATTAGCATCATTGGTTGGAACAAATATATTTCCAGTCATAGCACCCGAGGAAACAAATGGAGATTTTATAATATATTATAGAGATCAATATTCAAAGGAATATGCAGGTGATATAATAACTTTAGAAGCATGTAAAATATTTTTTGCTATTGTAAGTGAAGACTACGATAGGTCAATTCAAATAACAGAATTAGTAAATAAAATTATAGAAGGAACACATTATAATACAGATAATTATATGTATAAATGCTTATTAAAAGATAGTACAGAAGACTATCAAGATAAAAAATATATTCAAATATTATTATTTGAAGTAATATAAAAATAAATATAATAAATAATAAAACAATTAAAATAATAGAAAAATGGGATACAACGTAAATACAGATTTAATTTTAGGTAATAGTTTAATGTTATATGTTAATAATGAACCTATTGCCTTTGCAAAGACTCTTGATTTAACAGTAACTGGGGCTGAAATTGACACCACAAATAAAATGAGCGGTCGATTCAAAGCAAGCATTGGTGGTATGCTTTCTTATACTATATCATCAGACTTTTTGTACACTCCAGCAAGCGGTGATACATCTTATAATACATTGTTAGGTATTATGTTAGCTGGACAATCACTTAATTTTGTGGTTGGAACAACTACGGATTCAACCGCATTTTCAATGACAAAAGGTTTATATTCAGGAACTGCTAACATAACGAGTTTATCATTGAAGGCTGAAGATAATCAAATAGTTACATGTTCTATTAGCCTACAAGGTAGTGGAGAACTTGTACAAGTTACCACTTAATAATAAAAATAATAACATTTAAAATAGAAAAGGTTGATATATTGATTTATATCAATCTTTTTTTTTATATATTTCATCTGACATAAAAAGTACATATATAATATATAATAGAAATTAAAAAATAAAAATATAAATTTATATACTATGAATATAAAATTAAATATAAAAAGCATGATAAAATATGAATTGTTAACTAAAAAAAGTTACAATAATATTGATTATAATGATGTAGATGATGTTATGAATTTATTATATTGTATTGTTGTAAGTAATAACGATATAATAATGTTATATGAAGAATTTTATGATATAATGAAAAATGGTGATAAATTATCCAAAGAAATAACTGATAAATTTTTAAAATTATTATCATATACAAATCAATTTGTAACCAATGTAAATGAAATTAAAGATAATAAAAATGAAGAAAATAAAGAAATTATATATATAAAAGATATAGCATCTTATTTAGTTGTATATTTAAAAATGGATGTTAATTATGTTATGAATGAATTAAAAATTGAAGAATTACATCTTTATATTGATGCATATAATAAAAAAAGAAAAGAAGAATTAGAAGAAGAAAGATTATTTGCGTATTTAACTATGTTACCGCATATTGATACAAAAAAATTTGATAGTCCAAAAAAAATTTATCCATTCTTTTGGGAACTTGAAGAAGAAAGTGAAGAAATTAAAAAAACAGATGAAGAAATCAAAAATAATTTTAATGAAATAATGAAAAATTCCAAAGAATTAATAGATAGAATAAATAATACAAATAATAAAATACAATAATTATGGCTAATTTAAGTTTCGCAGTTGCTGTAAATCTTTTAACAGAAAAATTTCAAAGTGGTAAAAACAAATTGCTGAGTAGTTTTAATGAAATTAAAATGAAAGGTATGGAGTTGGCTAGTATATTTGGTATAGGACTGGGATTTAGTGCTCTAGTTGAAAAAATGATAGAAGTAACAAAAGAATCATCAGCTGCAAATCAGGTACTTAAAAATGTAAGTAATACTAGTGCTGAACTTGTTGAAAGTCAACGATTTTTAATTGATACTGCAAATAAATACGGTCTTTCTGTGAATGATTTAACAATGAAGTATGCACGCTTTTCACAGGCAGCCAAAGGAAGCAATATGAGCATGAAGGATCAACAAACTGTATTTTCAGGTTTTGCAAGTCAAGTCACAAAAATGGGTGGTAGCACTGAAATGTTGGATGCTACATTTGAGAGCCTGACAAAAATGATGACGATGGGTACAATTTCGGGTCGAAATTTTCAAAAACTAATAAATCAAATACCTGGAGCTACTAATATTTTTGCCAAAGCCTTAGGAATGACAAACTCACAATTTGCCACAATGTTAAAAAGTGGAAAAGCAGTAGCAAGTGATGTTTTAGTGAAGGTTGGAAAATATTTAAATGAAATTAATAAAGGAGTTGAAACTAATACGCTAGAAGGCTCTATAAATAGACTTCAAAATGCCTTTGACGAATTGACTAAAAGCTCAAATTTTGAGGAATTTTATAAAAGTATAATTGATGGAGCAACTAATGTTGTTAATTTTATTAAAGAACATATCCAAGAAGTAGGTAATTTTATAGTTTCAGTAATAATTAGCGTAATAATTTCAAAAGGAATTAATAGACTTCGTGAATCCTATAACTCATTATTAAGATTAGCTAAAATAAATTATAAAGAACAAGGAGAAGCTGCCATTTTATCTTTTAACGAACAGGCATCAGCAGCTGAAAAAGCAGCAACAAAAATGAAATTAGCTTTTATTGCTGTTAAAAATTCTATTCGTGAAATGATGTCTTCTTTTTTACCTATGTTGATTATCAGCGGTATAGTTGAAATAGTCAGTCATGTGATTGAATGGAATAAAAGACAAAAAGAAATTAATAATACTTTTTCTGATTATTTAAAGGAAGAAAAAAATATAAAAAATAATGTTGATAATAGTGGTGAAATATTGACTTTGAAAGCAGAATTGTCAATAATGAATGATAAAAAAAGCACAATAGATGAAACAAAGGAAGCACGTAAAAAAATATTAGAAATATTGGGAATTGAAAAAAAATATGAAGGCGATATTAATCAATTAGTTGCAGATAGAATTAAATTATTAGAAGCAACAGCAACGCAAGATTTTTATATTAATAGAATTGTACAAAAAAATGCTGAAATTAATGATATAGGTGCTAAATACCATTTAAGTAGTGATACAATGAAAAATCTTGCAGAGACAAGAAAAAAAGAAGGATTTAGTCTAAATTTTCAAACTGAATTAGTTAAAACATTTAATGGAAAAACTCTCCTTGACGTACCCAGTTCTATTGACCAAGATTTAAGTGCGGTATATGCAGATATGCAAGTTATTAATGATGCACAATTCAAGGTTAACGATGCTGCTAAAAATGTCAATAAATTGACACCCAAAGAACCAATTAATTTAGAAGGTGGTGATGGCAATAGTGAAAAACCTAAATCTGAAAGACAAAAGTTAGAAGAAGAATATTATAAAAAATTAATAGAATTAAAAAATCAATTAGAAAATAAAGTTATTACTCAACAAGAATTTAATAAACTATCTTATGAATTACGAGATAGTAGTTATAAAAAAGGGGCTGCTATTGAATCAAAAGAAAAATTAGAACATGATCCATTCCTTCAAGGAATTAAAAAATCCCTAAATCCAGAGGATCATATAAAAGAAATTTATACTGATGAAGCAGCAAAATTAAAGGAACAGCTTGATAAAGGGATAATTAGACAAGATGAATATAACTCTTCAATGAAAGAATTAACTGAAGAAACTATAAAAAGTTTAATAAGTACTGGAAATATTAATTTAGCAAATGATGAATTATTTAAGAAATTAAGAGAACAAAGCGATAATTTCGATTATACACAACATACAGATGAGTTTAATAAAAATATTAATTTACTTAATAAAGAATTTGAACATGGTATTATCAATCAATATGAATTAAATGATAGTACATTAAGTTTAATAGATTCACAAATAAAAAATTTGTTAAGTTTAGATAAACTTACGGATGAACAAAAAGAAACATTGGAAAGATTAAAAGGACAAAGAGATAATATATTGAAAACTGAATATTCAATTTCAAGCATAAAAGAAACCCCTATTGATCACACATTTGATTATAAAAAAACTAATACAGAAAAAATACAAGATAAAATTGATAATGATAAATCAGATATTGAATCAGCAAGTGGTAAATTTAAAGATGTAGATATTCAAGAAGAAATTAGAAAAGCAGATGAAAATGGAACACTAGATGAATTAAAAGAAAAATTTCATCATAAGGCTGATGATCTAATTGATTATCTTAACAAAAAAATGAAAGAAGTTGATAGTCTTGATAAAGCTCTTAAAATTGAAGAAGTAAAGCAAGATATTAAAGATATGCAAAATCAGTTGAATGAAAACTTATACGAAGGAATAAAAAATGTTGCAGGTGGTGCAAAAAATCTTTACGAATCATTTAATAATGTTAAAAATGTTATAAATGATATTCATACAAATGAATTTCAAAAATTTTTGGCACTCTGGGACGCTTTTACAAACACATTGGACAACATAATGTCAATGGTTAAAATGGTTAAAGAGTTAACAAGTGCAACAAATGCTCTATCAGCTGCAAAAAAAGTTGAAGCTGCAATAGATAAAGAATCAGCAGCAGAACAAATAAAGAATAGTGCTGCTTCTGCAACGGCTAGTACTGTAGCAACTACTACTAATATTGCAAATACAAATGCAAATGTTACTGCAAATGCAGTAGAGGCAGGATCAGAACAAGCAAAGGGAACATCAACAGCAATTGCGTCCGCTTCTAAATTTCCATTTCCGCTTAACTTAATTTTAATGGCATCAGCAGCAGCAGCAGCTATGGCAATTTTTTCAAAAATTCCAAAATTTCAAGATGGTGGTATTGTTGGAGGTAATCAAACATCTGGAGACCAATTGATTGCACGTGTAAATTCTGGTGAAATGATATTGAATACTAATCAACAAGGAACGTTATTTAATATGTTAAATAATAATAATAATAAAACAATAAACAATAAACCCGAAAAAATAGAATTTGTTATAGATGGAAAATATTTAAAGGCAACATTAGATAATTATAATAATATAAAAAGTAGAGCTAGATAGTAAATTATATAACTATATATATAAGAGGATAATATATATAAATCATATATTATTCTCTTATTATAAATCTGACGTTATATATACATATATATAAAGCATACATAAATTAATATAATATAATTATGACATATATAGGACAATTTCAAAATATAAGCGGAACAAATTATCAAATTGAATTTGATACTCAAAGTGCTAGTGGTACTACTGAAATAATATTTTCAGAAGCACCAATTAGAGTTGAATATAATAATGATAATAATATATATGAACCATTTAAATTATCTAATGCTTCAATTGAAATTATTACTGATGTTTTATTAACTGATTTATATAGTAGCAAGGCTCAAGATGTTAAATGTACATTAAGCAATTTAGATACAAATGAAATAGAATGGATTGGATATGTAACTCCCAATGCTTATAATCAACCATTTAAAAATGAATATGAAAGAATAACAATTGAAGCCATAGATGGATTATCAACATTAAAAAATTATATATATACACAAATTGATAGTGATAATATAAAAGTAAAATCTTTTAGAGATATAATTATACATTGTATTTCTAAATGTAATTGTTATTCAAATATTTATGTAAACCAAAATTATTCTATTGAAGATCCTAGTACATTTCAAAATTCAAGTTTAATTACAAATGTAATTGAAAAATTATATGTAGCTGAAGCTAATTTTTATACTGCAAATAATTCAACCATAATTGATAATTCAGTAAATATTAATAATGATAATGTATATATTTTGGCAAATCAATTTGTATATTATGCTGATGTATTAAAGGCTATATTAGAATATCTTAATTATACCATAGTAGCCTGGGGTGATTCGGTTTATATTCTAAATTATAACTATATAAAAAGTGGTAAATCAAATTATACTTTATATTCAACCACAGACAATTGGAATAATTATACAACAAGTCAAGTTAGTTTTTATGATATTCAATATATTGATAAAGATTCATTTAGAAAGTCAGATACTAATTTAGAACTTGATACAACATACAATCAAATTGTTATTACTTCAAAGCTAAATTCAAAAAAGAATTTATTACCTGATTTTTTTGATAATAATTTATTAATTAATTATCAAGGAGATTGGAATGCTTATAGTTTGCCTGTTACTTATTTAAATAGCGATAAAATAGGTTATGACTATTTTTTTAAATATTATAAACATGAAAATTATACTTCCTATTATTATAATAATAATTTGAATTGGACTACACAAAATATTGATAATGTTGATTATACAGCAACACAAAAATATATTGGAGCCACTATATTAGATTATTATGCTCCTTCAGTAAATTGGAATGAGTATCCAGTTGGTTCAACGCCTCCAGCTATTTCCACTTTATCATTTGAAAAATATATTCTATTACATAGTCATTTACCTGCAAATCCAACTAGTGCACAAAATGCACTTATGCCTGTTTTAACGCTTAATTTAAATGCAGTACCAGAGTCTGGCTATTTAATGTCTAAAATGGGTTTAGTTATAAATGGTAGTGCTTATTGGAGTGATGTAAATCAATTTGGAGATACTCAAATTGTTGATCCACCAATGTTTATGTATGATAAATGGACTTCTCGAAAAGATGATACTAATTTTACAAGCCAAACATTATTTCTAACTGCATCATTATCAATTGGTAATAAATTTTGGAATGGAACAGAATGGACATTTGACAATTCTACATTTAAAATATTTTTTGATAAAGGAAGTAATACTCATTTATATTATAATTTTTTTGATGTATTAGATACGGATTATGCTTCTAATTTTTTTAATACAAAAGGACAATTAATACCAATTAGTGTAACAGATGGATTGGTAGGTGATATTAAATTTACATTATATTCACCTCAAAACATTATTCCGGCTTATAGAGTAGAAGCAGTGTGGTTAAAGAATTTTTCTATTCAAATAGTTACATCTCAAACAGATAAAGTAAATACAACAGATACGCAATATGTTAATGTAATTAATGATAATTTTGTTAATATATTTAATAATATCAATTTAACTGTTGCAACCGATACAAATAAAGGTATATCTTATTCAAGTGTAATACAAGCATCTGGAGATACATTTACTTATTGTAATTCACTATTTGATAATAGTTTACATGTTTCACAAAAACAAGAATACAATATTATTGAAAATTATGTGAATCAATATTCATCTCCGCAAAAAATTATAAATTTAACACTTGAAAATAAATATAAACCTTATTCGCTATTAAAATTGAATGATTTATTTCCTGGTGATAATTATATAATTACAAAAATGGCAATTGATTATCAAATGGATAATAATTTATTGACAATAAGAAATGTGGTATAAATATAATATAAATATAATATAAATATTATATAAATAAAATAATAAAATGGACTTTATACAATACGACATACCGAATTCATCAAATAATAATGTTATTATTAATAATGGTAATAATATTAATACTAATAATAGTACAATAATAAATGATAAAAATTTTGTATATACACAAAATACACCATCATCAACATGGATTATTTTACATAATCTAAATAAATATCCTTCTGTATCTGTAGTTGATTCAGCAAATACAGTTGTAGAAGGAAGTATAACATATATGGATTTAAATACATTAACAATATCTTTTTCAGCACAATTTACTGGAACAGCATATTTGAATTAATATATAATAAATAAATAAATAAAACAATTATGGCAAAAAAAACATTTTTGGTTGATATAGATTTAAACCAAAATCAATTATTAAACTCAGTAATTCAAAATTTGGCAACCGATCCCAGCTCACCTATTGCAGGTCAATTAATTTATAATTCAAGTATAAAGAAACTTAAATATTGGAATGGTACTGCATGGACACCGATGGGTAATACATTGGCTGATTTAGGCGGTGAACCAGCAATTGCATCAGGTTCAACCGCACAATATTGGAGAGGGGACAAATCATGGCAAACACTTAATACTTCAGTTGTTCCAGAAGGATCTAATATGTATTTTACAGGTGGAAGAGCAATAGGCTCAACGTTAAGCGGTTATACAGCTGGAGGAAATACTCCTATTACCGCAAGCGATACTATCTTAAGTGCTTTTGAAAAAACACAAGGGCAAATAAATAATTTACAAAATACACCAATCACAATAGGTTCAACGGCAATAAAGATAGGCGGTACATCAACAACACTGGATGGAATAACATCTTTAACACTAAAAAATGGCGCAAATTCAGTACCGATTAGTGTTGATTCAAATGGGAATTTAGTTATAACTGGTAATGTGTATGCCACTGGATCAGTGTCGGCTTATGGATCATCAAGTGGAACTACTGGTGGTGGAGGTGGTTTAATAGGCACTGTATATAGTTATGCAAATTTAACATCAGGTAGCACTACTTATTTGGATAATGATTTAACAAGCACTTTTAATGCTTATACAACCTATCAATTAACCCAAAGAATAGTTAATCTTGAAAATGGTAGTGCAACAACCATAGCTACAAATGGAACTGGTAACGCTGTTACATCAATTTCAAAAAATGGAACTACTATAACACAAAATTTAGGAACATTTTTAACTGGTAATCAAAATATTACAGTAACTGGTGATGTGACTGGTAGCGGTTCAACTGCAATAAATTTAACATTAGCTACTGTTAACTCAAATCCTTCAACTTATGGAAGTTCTTCAGCAATACCAGTATTAACAGTTAACGCAAAAGGTTTAGTTACAAGTGGATCAACTGTAGCAGTAGTTGCACCTGCAGGTACGCTTACAGGTACAGTATTAGCAAGTAATGTTACTTCTTCATCCTTAACATCAGTTGGAACAATTACATCAGGAACATGGAATGGTACTATAATAGATCCACAATATGGTGGAACTGGTGTTAACAATTCAGGTAAAACAATAACATTGGGAGGCAATTTAATAACTTCTGGTGCTAATGTTTTAACGCTTACTACAACGGGTGCAACAAATGTAACGCTACCGACATCTGGTACGCTTTACGGAACAACAGCTGGTTCTATTAAATCATCCCAATTGGAAACATCATTAACAGATGGAACTGGAACTGGTAGTGTTGTATTTAGTACAAGTCCTACAATATCAACTTCTATACTTGCAGGTACCACTACATTTAATTTATTAACTGGGGCAACTACATTAAATATTGGTGCAACCAGTGGTACTACTACAATAAACAGTAATTTAACTGTAAGTGGTAATTTAACTGTAAATGGTACAACCGAATACATAAATTCTACTACTGTTACAGTGGCAGACAAAAATATTGAATTAGGAAGTGTTTCAGGTGCAACGGATACAACTGCAAATGGAGGTGGTATAACCCTAGATGGAACAACAAATAAAACATTTAATTGGCTTAGTGCTACTGGATCATGGA